>Ga0210396_10005244_pt1 | contig 12559 bp, 13 predicted proteins | sample IncBWH17OmetaG_FD_155466 | JGI IMG/M metagenome (GOLD analysis project Ga0210396, IMG submission 155466) | Forest soil microbial communities from Barre Woods Harvard Forest LTER site, Petersham, Massachusetts, United States - Inc-BW-H-17-O ...
AAATCGGGACAGCGCTGCGCCGTCGTCGAGCGCAAGCTCAGACCGCCAGATCCCCTTGAAGGTTAAATTCCAACAAAGGTACCAAAAGTCTCAAAGGATTTTTCGCAACCTTCTATGCTCGAGGAACTTTCGGCAATTCTGCGGCTCTTAAAATTGGCTCTTGTTTAGTCGACCAATTTTGGGGGCTTACTCAACCCGTACATCCCATCTATTCCGCGTCAGATGATTACCTACCTCACTTCATGGGGTCTATCGATCGACCGGCAAGGACCCTGGGCGCCGAACGCTCCTATATCGAATTCGTTGGGTCTGAAAAACCCAGGCGGCGGAGCACAGCTCAATCTCATAGAATTGGAGAACTTCCGGTCCTCCTGTCCGATGCCGACGCTTCTCGCATCTTCGAGAACGCCGTTCTGAATTCTGTGTATGTGTAGCATTGATCCTGTCGAAGAGATGAATTAATCTTTGGTGACTTACGACCCCCGCTCAAATGTTCGATCTGTCAAATAATGACGGCGAAAAAGGGGATCTGCGTGCAATTGGCGTTGGTGTGAGCCAGCCACCCGGAGGCTCCTGGTTGATTGAGTCGGACAGGAGTTCACGAAGGGGAAGCTGAGCCCGAATGCTTACATCAACCTTAAATCAGCAGCAAGCATGTCAGAACAACCTAAAGAGACCTTGAAGGAGCACCAATGGCCTTTCCCAAATCACAGAAATCAATTCTTTCCTTGAAAAGTTTGCTTTTCACGCCCGGAACTAAATCCGATCGCTTTGATCGAGCCGCCGGGGTTCATGCCGATGCACTGATTATTGATCTCGAAGACGCGGTGGCACCGTCCGCGAAGAAAGAGGCTAGAGAGGCCTCCCTTCGGTATCTCGAAGCGCTTTCCATAAGTCTTCCGTGTGTTCTTCGAATCAATGCTCCGGATACCAGAGTTGGGCTCGATGACTTGCACGCGCTTTTAAATTCATCCGCTGAACCGGACTACCTCATCCTGCCGAAATGCGATTCTTCCGCGACGATCCGTTCGATACATAACCTGCTGCGAGAGGCAGGCAAGTCGACGAAGATCATTGCGCTAATCGAGACGGCCAAGGGAGTAGGCGCCTTGGACGAAATCGTTGGCGGCACCATCAAGCCGGCCGCGTTGCTCTTCGGCGCTGCGGATATGGCGGCAGACCTTGGGGCAGAGACAGCATGGGAACCGCTGCTCTGGGTCAGGTCACGCATCATTCAAGCCGCCGCCGTCACCGAAGTCCCCGTTTTCGATTCGCCCTATTTCGACATTGCCGATGTGAACGGACTCAAACGGGAGACAGAAGCTTCGGCGCATCTTGGCTTTCATGGCAAATGCGCAATCCATCCTGCACAGATCGCGACCATCAATCAAGTCTTGACCCCGACTGAAGAAGAGGTGGCCAAGGCACGTCAGGTACTTGTTGTGAATAAACAGGGCGTGGGTTCCGTGGATGGCAAGATGGTGGATGAGGCGATTGCGCGCAAGGCAAGGCTCATACTCGAAAGAGCCGGAATCGCCGCTGAGGATCAGGTTTATTCGTCGAGTACAGACATGAAAAACAGATAATTAAAAGGAGATCGCATGGATAAGACACTGTCAGCATATCGGGAGCTAGGGCCGAAGCGTTACCGCGAAACATCAGGCCTGTACTACGAAGACTTTGAAGTTGGCGACATATTCGAGCACCGCCCCGGGAGAACGATCACGGATGTAGACAATATCTGGCTTACACTGCTCACCCTAAATGTGCAGCAGGTCCATTTCGATGCCGCCTACGCGGCGAAGACGGAATGGAAGAAGCTGCTGGTGGACAGCACATTCACGCTCGCTCTGCTCACCGGCATGAGCGTCCGCACGGTGAGTGCCAAGGTCGTCGCCAACCTCGGTTGGGACAAGGTTAAGGCAACCCGTCCGGTTTTTGCCGGTGACACGCTCTATGCAGAATCCACTGTGCTTTCGAAGCGCGAGTCAAAAAGCAGGCCGACGCAAGGAATCGTAACGGTCTTCACGCGCGGCATCAATCAGGACGGTGTGGAAGTGATGAGCTTCGAGCGGACAATGCTGATTTATAAAAGGGGACACTCACCGGAAGAGGCGGCCGGCTATTGAAGTCGGGAACGGCAGCCGAGCAACCTCTTTAGCAAGAAACTCTACCGCGACGTGAATAGTCGCAACGAGGAAGAACTATCATGAACAATTCTGCCCTCTATCAATCCAAACTTACTACGCCCGAAGATGCTGTAACGACGATTGGCTCCGGCACTACTATCTCGATGGGCATGGCAATGTCAGAGCCGCCGGCTTTACTTGGATCTCTAGCTGCTCGTTTACAAGCGAACGAGCTTCGCGATGTCAATATCTACTACTTCGAATCGACGAAGACAGCCGGGAACACCATCCTCCGATATGAGCTCCTCGACCGGATCAAGCCTTACTGCATGTTCTTGAGCAGAGTCGAACGTGAAATTATCAAGCGGTCGGATCAGGAGAACCGGAAAGTGGTTTACTACGTTCCGTGCGCCTTCAGCCAGTCAGTGCGGTGTCTCACCGAGCACGTGAAAGTGGGCGCCTTTCTGACCACCGTTTCACCCATGGATCGACACGGATATTTTACTTTCGGCACCGGCAACGATTACTCGAGCGCTGTAGCCAGAAGTGCTCAACGTTTGATCGTCGAAGTGAATGATCAGATGCCGCGGGTATTTGGACGATCGCTGCTGCACGTCTCGGAGGTCGATGCAATTGTCGAGAATAATGTGCCTTTGCCGGAGTTACCGATACCGGCGGCTAGTCCGGAGGATCACACGATCGCTCACACGGTTGCGGAGATGGTGCCCGACGGCGCCTGTCTGCAGATGGGTGTCGGTTCATTGCCAAACCTTGTCTGTAGCGAGCTCGCAGGGCACAAAGACCTTGGGATTCATACCGAATGCTTCACCCCTGGGATGGTGGACCTAATCGAAAAAGGCGCGGTGAACAACCGACGCAAGCAAATCAACATCGGTGAGACAATATTTACTTTCGCCATGGGCCAGAAAGCGACCTACGAATTTCTCCACGACAACCCAGCGGTGGAGAGCCACCCGGTCGATTATGTAAATGACCCGGTGGTGATTGCGAGGAATGACAATGTCGTTTCCATCAATTCGGCGCTGCAAATTGAGCTGACCGGCGCGTGCAACGCGGAGCACCTCTTGGGTCACCAGTATAGCGCCTCCGGTGGGCAATTGGATTTTATACGTGGCGCTTACGCTTCTCGGGGAGGTAAATCAATTATTGCCCTCTCTTCCACGGCTGCCCACGGAAAGGTTTCCAAAATCGTTCCGAGACTGGAGGGACCGGTGACAACTCCTCGCAACGACGTTCATTTCGTCGTTACCGAGTTCGGATCCGTCGACTTGAAAGGTAAATCGTCAACTGAGCGTGCCTTGGCACTCATTCAGCTAGCTCACCCTCAGTTCCGCGATGACATCCTCACACAAGCTAAGCAGTTGCACTTGGTCTGAACAGTCAAGGATCCGTATCTGGGGCAGTCCCACAACGGTTTTCCGAAGACCCATGTAATCGAACGATCTACCACCAATGAATGTTGCAGAAGCAAGGAACAAAATATGCAAAAAACTGTGGCGGGAATTTTTGTCGAAACTCTGATCGCGGCAGGCGTGACGCGGATTTACGGTGTCGTGGGCGACTCGCTCAACGGCCTTCTGGAACAGATTCGCCTTAGTAAAAAGATTGAGTGGATTGAGGAGCCAGATTGGATTGCGCAGTGTTTTTCAGGATTGATCTGATCTGCTGAAGGATTTGCCACGCTCGTTTTCTCGACTCTCTAGAGGCTCGAAGCTCATCGAGAAGCTTTTGGATTTCTTCAGGTGTGACCGACATAATATGTTCATGTGAACATATACCGCCTGCGCTTTTGAAAATCCACTCCAGAAGTGGATTGTTTGGCGGTCGTGCCGATCACCGAAACCTGCAGCTTGCTCGGGCGCTCAGATGGGTCTCGCGAGATCCGGCCTGGAAATCAATTCTGGAGCGCAGTAACTCCGAAGTTGGCGTGTGAGCTTATTTGCGAGCCCGGTCGGTGTCCCCGAGAACCGGATCGTGCACGACGATATTGCCCACTTAAAATCCCTTAATAGCGGCGAATCCTGAACAGTCCGCCGCGATTGAGTATCTTTTGCGTTCGGCAGACTTAGTGGTGGCGGTTCACGGTCCGGCCGGTGCGGGCAAGACGGCGGTGTGCCGACCTAGCAAGCGACTGGCAGCCTGGGAGGTGACGCTAGGGGACGAGCGGAAAGCGGCCGTCGGACGGGTGCATGGGTTAAGGTCAAGTTTGTCCAGGAACAAGAATTTGTGATTGGCGGTACACGCCGCCGGAGGGTAGCCGGAAATGCTTTGGCGGGCTGCTTGTGGGATACAATGCCCCGGAAGGTTTGATGTTCGCCGGCAGCGTTGAGACCGGATTCTCTGAAAAACTTCTGAAGGAGATGTACGACGGAATGCAGAGGATTCTGCGTCCAAATTGCCCGTTTGTGAACTTGCCGGAGAAGAGCAGGGCCGTTGGGGTCAGGGAATAACACCGACAGTAATGAAGCGATGCAGATGGGTTGAACCGATCTTGGTCGCTCAGATTAAATTCTCTGAATGGACTCTAGACGACCAGCTTCGTCAGCCAGTTTTTCTTGGCTTACGAACGGACAAAAAAGCAGCGGATGTCAGGCGTGAATAGTCTCTCCGCAGCCTGGCATCTTCGCCACGAGCTGAAGACATTAGCTAGATATGCTCTCTCCTCGCGCCTTGCCGGCGGCCCATTTTGATCCCAAAAATATACCTGTTATTTCGGGGACAGGACACAGATGTGTGTGATTTCGGAAATTATTTTGCGTAATTCTTTGGGCGATATCTTGCGCACTCCGCTGACGCCCTTCTGCCGCTGACAACGCGAGCTCATTCCGTGTGGGGCTTGCCGCCCGGGCCTTGGATTTCTCCTACGGTTTTTCAATGTAAGTTTCAGCAAAAGATTCGTCTGGAGAAGTCGTCGGCCAGCCGATTATGACCAAAAAGACATCAAGAACGACGAGGGCAATGGCAATGTCGTTGAAGAGAGTCGCTTGGGTAAATCTGGCCAGAGTTGATTGGCAGCCCAAAAGAGAAAGGCAACTGCTAGCATCATCGCCTTGAGGAATTCCTTTGCTGAAGGCCGGCGAGCGCTCTGAGGGTATCAGGTGGATTCTTGTAGCGGAATACTGTACGAAAATGTACGATCCCGCTTGACTTGTTGACCGTTTCAAAGTTGCGTGGGTAGAGCACCTACCCCCTATCAGCAACAGGTGCCGACATGGCAACATCAACAGGTTGAACCACATGGCTGATTGGCAAAGCGAGCAGCGAGCCCGCGGCGAACGTCTCGCCGCGGGGAGCAAATTCGCAGCGGGAAAGATAGTAGCGCCAAACGACGCGACCGCGCTGCTCGAGGCGGTGATCCGGCCCAAAGATCGTATCTGCCTCGAAGGCGACAACCAGAAGCAGGCGGACTTTCTGGCTGCCTGTCTGGCCAAAGCCGATCCGAAAGTGCTGCACGACCTGCACGTCGTGCAGTCCGGCATCGTGTTGCCCGAGCACATCGACCTCTTCGAGAAGGGCATTGCAAAGAAGCTTGACTTTTCCTTTTCTGGTCCGCAAAGCCACGCAGTGCCGCGCGTCCTGAAGTCGGGAAAGGTCGAGCTCGGCGCGATCCACACCTACATCGAGTTGTTCGCCCGCTATTTCGTCGACCTCACCCCCCACGTTGCACTGAGCGTGGCCCGCAGCGCCGATCGCCAGGGTAATTTGTACATGGGTCCGAATACGGAGGACTCTCCTTCGGTCATCGAAGCGACCGCTTTCAAGGCAGGCATTGTCGTCGCCCAGGTCAATGAGATTGTGGACAAGCTGCCGCGCGTGGACATTCCGGGCGACCGCGTAGATTTCGTGGTCGCGGCGCCAAAGCCTTTCTACGTCGAGCCGCTGTTCACCCGCGACCCGGCCAGCATCACCGAAATACAAATCCTGGCAGCCATGATGGCCATCAAGGGCATCTACGCAGAATACGGGATCAAGCGGTTGAACCATGGCATTGGCTTCAATACCGCCGCCATCGAGCTGCTGCTTCCGACCTACGCGGAAAAGCTCGGGCTCAAAGGCAAGATCGCCACGCACTGGGCGCTTAACCCGCATCCGACACTCATTCCCGCGATCGAGTCGGGGTGGGTCAAACAGATCCACAGCTTCGGCTCGGAGGTGGGCATGGACGCCTACATGCGCGCCCGGTCCGACATCTACTTCACCGGGCGGGATGGCTCGATGAGCTCCAATCGGATGTACTGTCAGCTTGCCGGGCTCTACGCGACAGACCTGTTCATCGGGTCCACGCTGCAGATAGACCTCAACGGCAACAGTTCGACGGTGACAACGGACCGCATCGCTGGCTTTGGCGGCGCACCCAACATGGGTTCGGACGCGCATGGCCGCCGCCACCCGAGCGAGCCCTGGCTCAAGGCCGGACGCGAGGCCGTCGATGGCCATCCGCAGTTGATGCGCGGCCGCAAGCTGGTGGTCCAGCTGGTCGAGACCTTCAGCGAGAAGATGGTGCCGGTCTTTGTCGAGAAGCTCGATAGCCTCGAGCTCGCCGAGAAGTTCAAGCTCGATCTGGCGCCCGTCATGATCTACGGCGACGACGTGACCCATATCGTCAGCGAGGAAGGCATTGCGAATCTGCTTCTCTGCCGCACGGCCGAGGAGCGCGAGCAAGCCATCCGCGGCATTGCAGGCTTCACCGACGTGGGCCGTCGACGCGACCGCAAAATGGTCGAGAGGCTGCGGGAGCGGAAGATTATCCGCCGGCCGGAGGATCTTGGGATTAATCCGCTGGATGCGCATCGCAGCATGCTTGCCGCACGATCAATCAAGGAGCTGATGCACTGGTCCGGCAATCTGTACGACCCGCCCAACAAATTTCGCAACTGGTAGGAGACGCGAACTATGCAGACCCTAAGATTCAGGCACACGGCCAAGCGGCGCCTGTCTGGCAAGAAAGACGAAGCGATCATCGGTGTGGTCGCGTCAGGCAACCTGGAGGTGCTGCTGGAACGCGTACTTCCGGAAGCGGCGTGCGAGGTGGACATCGCCACGCCGCTCAGCGGTTATGACGAGACCTGGAAGGCGGTGGTCGCCGAGTTCGTCGAGCGGTCCTCGCCTGGAGGCTTGCGCATCTCGATCAATGACGGGGGGGCGCGGCCGGACACTGTTTACCTGCGCCTGATGCAGGGAAGCGCCCTAATGGAGGCCGAGTGATGGAAGACGTAACAACAAGCGGCCGAGCCAGTTGGTTTCAGGCGACCGCACGCCAGCGTGTGGAAGGCCTGTTGGATCCGAACAGCTTCACTGAGTTCCTGGGGCCGTCCGAGCGTGTTCAGAGTCCGCACCTTCATCTGTTCGACCTGCCTTCGGCATTCGATGACGGGGTCGTCATAGGCCGCGGCAAGTTGGACGGGAAGGATGTACTCGTCGCAGCCCAGGAAGGCCAGTTTATGGGCGGCACCTTCGCCGAAGTCAGCGGCGCCAAATTGGTGGGCCTCGTGCGCGCGGCACGCGATCACAGGAACCTGCCCCAGACCGTTCTGCTGCTGATGGATAGTGGCGGGGTACGTCTCCAGGAGGCGAATGCAGGCGAGTTGGCCGTCGCCGAGTTGATGCGCGCCATCGTCCAAGCCCGCTGCGCGGGTGTGGCAGTGATCGCTCTGGTCGGCGGCAGGGCGGGCGCATTCGGCGGAGCGGGCCTGACTACGGCGACCTGTTCCCGCGTCGGAGTATCGGAACAAGGACGCATCGCCGTCTCCGGGCCGGAAGTCATCGAGACGAACAAGGGCGTCGAGGAATTCAATGCCGAGGATAAGGCGTTGGTATGGAGTACCGACGGCGGCAAGAACCGTCGATTGCTCGGCGGGGCCGATGCTTTTGCCGAGGATTCCATGGAAGGATTCCGCGCCGCGGCCAAGGCCCTCATGGCGAAGGTTCCGGCCTTCGACCTCAAAACGATGCAGGCAGAGCAGGAACGACTGGCGGCGCGTCAAAAGCGGTTCGGCGCGTGCGATGACGCAGTTTCCATGTGGCGGATCTTAGGTATCAAGGAGCCCGAGGCGATCCGGGATATGGACAGCAAGGAGTTTACCGAACTCGCGAACAGCATCAAGGAATGTAACCATGACGCTCGATGAGATTCTCAAAAGCCTGTTTCCGTCCGGCCATGATGTGAAAACGAGTGCTGCCGGCATCATTACCGGCACCGGCAAGCGCAAGGATGGCGAGGCCATCGCGGTGATCGGCGTCGCGAACGGTGTGGCACTAGGGACGGCCGGCGTGCTGCCGCTGGCGGAGGAGGTGCTGCGCGTGGTGGCGAAAGGCGGCAAAACGCCGATTCTGGTGTTGGTGGACACGCAGGGTCAGCTCATGGCCCGGCGCGACGAGATGCGCGGCCTGAACGAATACCTCGCGCATCTGGCCAAGTGCCTGCTGCTGGCTAGCCAGCAGGGGCATCGGACCATCGGGCTGGAATACGGCAAGGCGGCCGCGGGCGCGTTTCTGGCGACGGCACTGGCGGCAGACCGCCTGGTCGGACTGCCCGGCGCCGAACCTACGGTGATGGATTTGCCGTCAGTGTCGCGGGTCACGAAGCTGCCCCTGGACACCCTGAAGCAGCTCGCGAAGACAACGCCGGTCTTCGCGCCAGGCCTTGACCACGTGCTGCAGGTGGGCGCCGTCGCAGAAGTCTGGGACCCGGAGAAGCCGCTTGATGATCAGCTCGAGGAGACGCTCCGGAACACCTCGCCGGCCGATACCCGCGATGAGCTGGGAGCGCAACGCAAGGGTCGGGCCGTCGCGGCGATCGTCGCGAAGCGGGTCATCGCAGAGGCAATGGGCAGAAGCGATTATGTTGCATCGACATGATCTGCTGTGGGTGCAGCCCTCTGCGTGGGATGCCATGCTCGGGTGCCATCCCGGCTTGACGGATTTGCCGCTGGTGGCAGACTGGGCGCGGCTCGACCGACCGGTGACCGTGCGGCGGCGCATGGCACGCGATTGTGTGGATGGCGTGCCGGCGGCGTTGCCACTGCCGCCCAATTGCGGCAAGCGACGCCTCGCCTTCAGCTTCGCTTCCGGCGCAGCTGTGATAGCGTTACCGCCGGTGCTGCTTCGCGATGCGGCGCCAGCGGCACCGTCTGCGTGGCGCCCAATCGTCGCCGCGTTGCTCGACCTCGGCAAGGCACGGGGGATAACGCCGCGTGTGTTCGGCGCGCTGCTTTGGCAGCATGCGACCGGCCTGCCTTACCTGACCTCGCGATCGGACCTGGACCTGATCTGGTCGATTTCGGACGAGCGCACCGCTGCCTTGCTCATGGAAGGGCTGCTCCGGCTGGATGCGGACGGCCCGGTTCGCCTCGACGGTGAACTGGAGCTCCCCGACGGCACGGCGGTGAACTGGCGCGAGCTGGCCCAGAGAGGTGCCGACTCGGGTGACGAACCGCTGGTCAAAACGATGGATGGCGTTGAGGTCCGGACCAGGGCCGCGCTGTTCCGTACACCGGTGTCACCGTCGTGACGACTGCACTGCGGCAAGCAACCGTCCGTATGCCCGACTGCGTCGCGGATCACGTGGCGACTGCTGCTGCGGCCGCATTGCTGGCAGAGCTAGAAACCTGGCCCAAGCCGGGGCTCGTCAGCCACGTGGATTCGGGCAGCCACACCGACATGGACGCGTGCACGTTCAGAGCCGGTGTGGCGGCAATCACGCCGTTTTTCGGTCGCCTGACCCTTGCCGGCGCCGCCGGATCCGGGATGGATGGGTTGCGCGCGATTGGCTTGGAGGCGGAGCGCGCAATGCTGGAAGAGACCGGCGGAGCCAACACGCATCGTGGTGCAATCTTCGGCCTCGGCCTGCTCTGCGCGGCTGCGGGGATCACTTGGTCTGGCGCAGCGCAGGCTCAGCCGCTGTGGGGCGCCAACATGCTCGGCGCTACCGTGCGCCAGCGATGGGGGTCGGCGATCCTGCGTGGCCCGATCCCGCTTCACAGCCATGGAACGGACGCGTTGCGCCGCTTCGGCGCGGGCGGCGCGCGCGCGGAGGCTGCCGCTGGCTTTCCCCACGCACTCAGCGTCGGGCTGCCTGCGCTGCGGCTTGGCCGCGCGCTGGCACCTGGCGATCCGGAGGCCGCTCGCGTCCAGAGCTTCTTCGCGCTTCTGGCTTCAATGGAAGACACCAATCTGCTCCATCGCGGCGGCGGCGCCGGCCAGCACTTCGCCCAGGAGCAAGCCGCCGGGTTCCTTAGAAAGGGTGGTGTCGAGCAGGAGCAGTGGCGCGAGCGAGCCGCGGCCGTGCATCGAGCCTTCATCGCCCGCCGCCTTAGCCCGGGCGGCTGCGCCGACTTGTTGGCGGTCACGTTCTTCCTCGACGCCTTGGAGACTCGTTCATGAGTGGGATAGCTCTCCTTTGCTCGGGGCAAGGCTACCAGCGTGCGGACATGTTCGATCTGCTGGCCGATGCGCCTGAAGCCGACCCAGTGTTCAAGCGCGGGCGACTCGTTCTGGGCGGCGATGATCCGAGGGAACTGGTGCGCCGCGCAACCAACGATGCGCTCCATACGAACAAGGTCGGGCAGATCCTGTGCTGCACCCAGGCCATTGCGGCCTGGGCCGTGTTGAGCGCCAAGGTACCTCGCCCGTTGGTGGTGGCGGGCTACAGCGTAGGTGAGTTGGCAGCCTGGGGCGTCGCGGGCTTGCTGGATGATGAGGACGTGTTGGATCTCGTGGTCCAGCGCGCGGCGGCGATGGATGAAGCTACCACACAGCCCTCCGGATTAGTGGCCATCCGCGGTCTCAAGCGAGCTACGTTGGATCCAATTTGCAGGATCCACGGCGTTTATGTCGCGATCGTCGACGGTGAAGAGCAAATATTGGTCGGAGGCACAAGGAGGGCACTCGACGCCGTGATCCATGATGCGCAGGCCGCAGGCGCCGAGCGCACGACGATACTGCCTGTCGCGGTCGCATCGCACACGCCTCTTCTGGCGAGTGCGAGCGACCGGTTCCGGCAAGCGCTGACCAAGACGCACCTGCCCGCTGAGGTACCCACCGATGTCCGGCTGCTAAGTGGGATAGATGGAGCCGCAGTGTTCGACGTGCGGGCGGGCGCGGACAAGCTGGCACGCCAGATCCAACAGACGGTGGATTGGGCTGCCTGCATGGAGTCTTGCCGCGCCGACGGCGTTACCAAGGCTGTTGAATTCGGACCCGGCAACGCGCTCACTCGGTTCATGCACGAATTCATGCCGGACGCCGACGTGCATAGCCTGTCGGAATTCCACTCACTTCCCGCGTTTGAACACTGGGTCCAGAGCTCGTCTGCCTGAGAGCGAGAGCCGGCAGGCAGCACACAAGCCCGCATAACTCCAAGATCCAAAGCTTCAAACACGCCGCTTGCGGTTTCCTTACACTGCTAATTTCAGACACTATAAGCAAGCTTATGGCTCTATTGATCGCTGACGCGCTGATACCAGTCTTTTTTGTCATGTTTCTTGGTTATTTGGCCGGAGCGAGGCGCATTATCGATAATCAGCACGTCGCCAGCCTGAACGCTTTGGTGATGACGTTTGCGTTGCCGGCGGCACTCTTTGTGGGTGTGGCGCAAACGTCGCGCAGTGGACTGGAACAAAACGGAAAGCTTGTCCTCGTGCTGGTTATTTCCATGTTGGTGATCTTCGGGCTCGCGTTTGCTCTTAACCACTACGTCTTCCGTTTGAGTCCTGGAGAAAACGCAGTCCAATCGTTAGGTATCGGCTTCCCCAATTATGCTGCGGTCGGCTTGCCTTTGCTGGGTAGCATCATTGGCCCCGGAAGCGCAGTTAGCGTGGCAGCTTCGATCGCTGCAGGCTCGGTCTTCATCTCCCCGCTGACTCTGATCGTTTTGGAAATGCGAGGAAAAGCGGCGGGCTCTTCACCTCAGCCGATTGCGACCACGCTCTTCCATTCGGTTTCCAAACCAGTCGTGATTGCTCCCTTGGCCGGCTTGGTCGTGGCACTCCTTGGAATTCAGCTCAACGAAGTCGTAAGTCATGCCCTTAACTTCATTGGCGCAACGGCTGCAGGTCTCGCGTGTTTTGTGACAGGCTTAGTTCTCTCCGCACAGCCCTTGCGCCTGGATGCGACGGTTGGCGTAGGCGTCTTCCTAAAAAACATCCTTCTCCCGTTGCTCGCATACGCAATCGCTCTCGCGCTAGGGATGTCGGGTGAGAGCGCACGGGAGGCGATTCTCCTAACGGCCATACCCGCAGGATTTTTCGGCATGCTCTTTGGGTTAAGCTACGGAGTGACCTCCCAGGCTATAGGCTCAACGCTTATCCTCAGTTCTCTTTTAAGCGTCATTACGTTGACAGCTGCGATTCTTCTTACTTCGCAGATGAAATGAGCCTGGCCGGCGCGGAATGGCATTCTGATTGGACATG
>Ga0210396_10005245_pt1 | contig 12556 bp, 14 predicted proteins | sample IncBWH17OmetaG_FD_155466 | JGI IMG/M metagenome (GOLD analysis project Ga0210396, IMG submission 155466) | Forest soil microbial communities from Barre Woods Harvard Forest LTER site, Petersham, Massachusetts, United States - Inc-BW-H-17-O ...
GGCTACAACGCTCCGGCAAGCACGTCGCCGCTGCATACCCTGCAGCAGCAGGTGCTCAACGCAATCGACAAGGGCTTCGTGGCGCTGACCGGGCATCCGCTGTTCGCCAACGGGGCCAACGGCGCTCCGGGCACCGGGCAGCCCGGCGCGCCCGGCGGGTGGCTGCTCGGCAGCGGCGGCGAAGGCGGCTCAGGTGGGCTCGGTGACAACGGTGGCGCCGGCGGGGTCGCCGGGCTGCTCGGTAGCGCCGGCGACGGCGGGGCTGGCGGAGACTCGTCGACCGGCGACGCCGGCGCCGGTGGGGCCGGCGGGGCCGGTATCACCGACCATGGCGGCGTCGGCGGCAACGGCGGGCTCACCACAGCAATAGGCGCAGTCGGCGGGGCCGGCGGGGCCGGCGGGCAGAGCGGAGTACTCTCCTACGGCGGGACTGGCGGGGCCGGCGGGGCCGCAATAGGCACCGACGGCACTGGCGGTGCCGGCGGGCCCGGCGGGACCGGTGGTCTGATCGGTGCGCTGTTCCCGACAACTGCCGGCCAAGGCGGACCCGGTGGGGTCGGTGGATACGGCACCCTCACCGGGGGTGTCGGCGGGGACGGCGGCAACTCCGGCCCGATCGCCGGGCCCGGTGGCGCCGGTGGAGACGGCGGGGCGAGCGCGGCCGGCACCGGCGGAGCCGGCGGGACCGGCGGCAACGCCGGCCCGCTGCTAGGCGGCGGTGGAGCCGGCGGGGACGGCGGGTTCGGGGCGGCCGCCGGCGGCAACGGCGGGTCCGGCGGCAATGCGGGAGGGCTCCGCTCCGGCGGCGGAGCCGGCGGTGCGGGCGGAGCCAGCTCGATGGGCACCGGCGGGGACGGCGGACAGGGCGGCGACGCCGGCGCGATTGAGGGGCCCGGCGGGGCCGGCGGGACCGGTGGAAGCTCAGCGAACGGCACCGGCGGGGCCGGCGGGGACGGCGGCAAGGGCGGCTACTTGATCATCGGCACCGGCGGGCCCGGGGGCGAGGGCGGCAACGGCGCAGTGACCGGCGGCAACGGCGGCAACGGCGGCCCCGCGGGCCTGATCGGCGCCGGCGGCAACGGCGGCAACGCCGGGCTTGGCACGACCCCGGGCATGCCCGGCGCCGGCGGCGCTGGCGGGCTGCTGCTCGGCTTTCCCGGGAATAACGGGTTGACGTAGACGCGGACTTGGTTCGAGCGAGAAGGGGACCTACCAGACACCCGACCGCAGCGAATGCATCCCGCAGCGGTGGGAAACGCCATATGACGATGCCAACACGCGGCAAACTGGCCGCGATCATGGCCGGCTGAGTGTGGAGTTCATTGTCGACGCTCGACGACGTGGCCGAGAGGTTAGGCATTGATCGAACCGCGGGGCCGAGACCCGTCGTGGGCACATTTTGGGCACACTTGGGCACAAAACAGAGCAATCCCAGCGAATCACATGCCATGTTATTCCACAGGTCACAGCCGCTTTGACCCTCTGAACTTGGCGGTGGCGGAGGGATTTGAACCCTCGGACGGGGGTTACCCGTCACACGCTTTCGAGGCGTGCTCCTTAGGCCGCTCGGACACGCCACCGCCGGACAGCTTACCCAACGCCGGCTTGCTCACCCCAATCGCTGGCGAGCGAAGAAAACCTCCAGCAGAGCAGCGCATTCGTCGGCCAGCACCCCGCCACGCACGTCCGGACGGTGGTTGAGCCGGCGGTCGCGGACCACGTCCCACAGCGAACCGACTGCTCCGGTCTTGGGTTCCCAGGCTCCGAACACCAGGCGGTCGACCCGCGCCATCACCAGTGCGCCCGCGCACATCGTGCATGGCTCGACGGTGACCGCCAGCGTCGCTCCGGTCAGCCGCCACCCGTCGTCGAGGGCGTTGGCGGCCGCCCGCATGGCCAGGATCTCGGCGTGTGCGGTCGGATCACCCAATGCCTCACGCGCATTGACCGCGCGGGCCAGCTCGGTTCCGTCGGCGCCGACGACCACCGCGCCTACCGGGACGTCACGCGGACCCGCAGTAGCGGCGACCGCCAGCGCGGCACGGATCAGGTCTTCGTCGGACCTCACCGTCCGAGACGGTCGATCACCGCCGAGAGTTCCTCGGCGAAGCCCATCTCGCGGGCGATCCGGCCGAGCTGCTCGTCGGCGTAAAGATCGGTTTCGTCGAGAATGACGCCCAGCACCGCCTCGGGCAGCCCGACATCGGAGAGCAACCCGAGATCACCCTCCTCGAAGGGGTCGGCGTCCTCCAGATCCTCGGGATCGATGTCGGCGTCCAGGTTGTCCAGCACCTCGGCGGCGATGTCGTAGTCCAGGGCCGCGGTGGCGTCCGAAAGCAACAGCCGGGTTCCCGACGGGGCCGGCCGCACGATGACGAAGAATTCGTCGTCGATGTCGAGCAGTCCGAAAACCGCGCCGGCGCTGCGCAACTCACGCAGCTCGGTTTCTGCGGCGGACAAGCTGGTCAGGGCTTTTGCCGGCATGGCAGAACAGCGCCATTGACCGTCCTCGCGCACCACGGCCACACCGAATCCATCCGGCGTGTCCGCCTGCGCGGAAGCCCGCTGTGCTCCCATGGGCGCTTACGCTAGTCCCGCTAGAGCCCGTTGACCAGCAGATCGGCATCGCGTCGGCCGCCTATCGGGCGTCGGCTATCCCAGCGAATATGCCAACCTTGTGGGGTGGCGAACACACCGGTGTGCGTGCTGGGCCTGGGACTGATCGGGGGCTCGATACTGCGGGCGGCGACGGCGGCCGGCCGCGAGGCCTTCGGATACAACCGCTCGGTCGAAGGGGCCCAGGCGGCCCGATTCGATGGCTTCGACGCCACGACGAACCTCACCGAGGCGCTGACCCGCGCCGCCGATACCAGCGCGCTGATCGTGCTGGCCGTGCCCGTGCCGGCGTTGCCGATCCTGCTCACCCACATCAGCGAATCAGCCCCTGACTGTCCGCTCACCGACGTCACCAGCGTCAAAAGCGCGGTGCTCGACGAGGTGATCGCGGCCGGTCTGCAGGCGCGGTTCGTCGGCGGGCATCCCATGACGGGGACGGCATACTCGGGTTGGGCCGCCGGCCATGCCCGGCTGTTCACCGGTGCGCCGTGGGTGATCAGCGTGGACGACCACGTCGACCCCGCGGTCTGGTCGATGGTGATGGAGCTGGCGCTGGACTGCGGGTCGGTGCTGGTGCCGGCCAGGTCCGACGAACACGACGCCGCAGCGGCGGCTATCTCCCACCTGCCGCATCTGCTCGCCGAAGCGCTGGCGGTCACCGCGTCTGAGGTTCCGCTGGCCTTCGCACTGGCCGCAGGGTCGTTCCGGGACGGCACGCGGGTGGCGGGCAGCGCACCGGATCTGGTGCGGGCCATGTGCGAAGCCAACTCGGGCCAACTGCTTCCGACGGTCGACCGGGCCATCGAGTTGCTCACCGAAGCCCGGGAGTCGCTGGCGCACAACAACTCCGTCGCCGAGCTCGTCGAGGCCGGGCACGCCGCACGCACACGCTACGACAGCTTCTCGAGGCCGGAGATCGTCACCGTGTTCCTCGGCGAAGAGAACTGGCGCCAGGAGCTCGCCGCCGCGGGTCGCGCCGGCGGGGTGATCAGATCCGCTCTGCCAAGCCTGGGTAGTCCACAATGAACCCGTCGGCGTCGACGGTCAGCGTGACCTCGGACACCGGCGAGTGCACCTTGATCCCCTCGGCACTGCCCGGGGCTGGACTGCTGTAGCTGACCACCGCTGCGGTCAGCGCCATCTCCGGCAGCCGCACGTAAATTGTCGGCACGGTGATCGAGTCGGCCCGCTCCATCAAGCCGCAGCGGCGGATGGGCAGCACATTGAAGAACGGGCTGAAGACCACATCGATGTCAAGGGCGCCGTCGTAGGCCGCCCGAGACTCGCCGTGATGGTCGGTGACCATCCACATGTTTTCCTCGTCACGGGCAACGGCGAGCTGCCGTTCCCGCTCGGCGAGCGTGACGGTCATCCCGAGCCGCTTGGTCGCGCCGCGATCGTCGGTCTGCAGGTCGTAGTAGGCGGCGAACGCCGGGTTGGTGTCCGTGGCGGCCGCCACGATGCGGCCGTTGGCCTTGATTCGCTTGCCGGACAACTGCACTCGTACCGATTCCATTCGCCTTGCGTCGTACGCGCGCCACGTCAACATCGTCGACCAAGAGTTCGGCGTCGCATCCGAGGGGGCTGAGCTCACGGGTACACGTTAGGCGACGGCCCGGGTGATTTCGAGGCGTATTGCGTTACGTCTGGACCACCCGGTGGCTTCCGTCGCAGCCGACCGGTACCGGGGACCGAAGCCCAGATCGCGAAGCCCAGCGCGGCGTCAAGGAGCAACGCCAGCGCAGCCACCATCAGCGCACCGACCAGAGCGATGTGGAATTGGCGCACCTTGATTCCGTCGATGAGATACCTGCCCAGCCCGCCCAGGCTGGCGTACGCGGCCACCGTCGCGGTCGCGACCACCTGCAACGACGCGGTGCGTAGCCCACCCAGAATCAGCGGCAGCGCGTTGGGCACCTCAACGCGCAACAGCACCCGCATCTCACCCATCCCCATCGACCGGGCAGCGTCGATAACGGTGCGGTCCACGGCGGAAATGCCGGCGTACGTGCCGGCCAACAGCGGTGGGATGCCCAGCAGCATCAGCGCCACAATCGGGGGTACCAGGCCCAGCCCCCACAGCAGTGCGGCCAACAACAGCACACCCAGCGTCGGCAGCGCGCGAAGCGCGTTGACCAGGCTCACCACCACGAGCGTGCCGCGGCCGGTATGGCCGACGAGCATGCCGATCGGGATGGCGATCAGCGCCGAAACCGCCACCGCCGCCGCGGTGTACTCGAGGTGTTCCAAGGTGCGGGCCGCCAGCCCGACCGGGCCAGTCCAGTTGGCGGCGGTGAACAAATACGACAGCGCCTGTTCGATGAAGCTCACCGCGAGCCCCCCACGACCGGGGCCGTCAGCAGCCTGCGGCCGGGACGCGACGCTCGGTTCCACGGCGTCGCCAGCCGTCCGGCCAGCATGATCAGCATGTCGACAACGAACGCGAGGATCAGGATGGCGATGATCCCCGCGACGATCTGGTCGCTCTTGTTCGCCTGGTAGCCCTCGGTGAACCAGGTGCCCAGGCCGCCGATGCCGATCACTGCACCCACCGAGACCATCGAGATGTTGGTCACCACCACCACCCTAAGCCCGGCGACGAGCAGCGGGATCGACAGCGGCAGCTCAACTTTGAGTAGCCGCGTGATTGGCCGGTAGCCAAGTGCGCTGGCCGCGTCACGCACCTGCCACGGCACCGCGTCCAGTGCCTCGAACACCGCCCGCACCAACAGCGCGGTGGTGTACAGCGTCAGTGCGACGATGACGTTGGCCTCGTCCAGGATTCGGGTCGGAATGATCAACGGCAACACCACAAACAGCGCCAGCGACGGGATAGTGAACACCACACTGGCGGTCACCGTGGTCAGGCGCCGCAGCACGGCTCTGCGCCACACCAGCACACCCCACGGCAGCGCGATCGCCAGTCCGGCCAGCACCGGCACCAACGACAGCCGTAGATGGATCACGGTCAGCATCCACGCCGCCGGGAGGTGAGTGAGCAGGTAATGCACGACTAGTCCCGCGATTGGGATTCCAGCGCGGCCAGCACATCGGCGGCCAGCACTCCCCCGATGACCTTGCCCGCCTTGTCGACTGCCACCCCCATCGCTGCCGGCGATGACAGCGCGGCATCCAGCGCCTGGCTCAGGTTGGCGCCCGGACGGAACAGCGAGCCCACCGACGTCACACTGTCGCGCAACGACGCGCCGCCGCGGTGTTTGCGCACGCCGTTGGCGTCGATCCATCCCAACGGTGCGCCGTCGGCTTTGACGATCAATGCCCAGCCGTCGCGACGTTGCGCATCCCAGACCGCCGACTCGGGGATCTGGTCGACGTCGTGCACCGGCAGCTGTGTCGCGTCCAAGAACTGCAACCACCGATAGCCGCGACCGGCGCCGACCATACTCGACACGAAATCGTTGGCCGGACGCGAAAGTAACCGCGCGGGCTCCTCGTATTGCTGCAGCGAACCGCCCGGTCCGAAGACCGCGACCCGGTCGGCGAGCCGAATGGCCTCGTCGACGTCGTGCGTGACGAACACAATAGTCTTGTGTAATTCGGCTTGCAGCCGCAGTATTTCGCGCTGCAGCTCGTGGCGAATTATCGGGTCCACAGCCGAAAACGGTTCGTCCATCAACAAAATCGGCGGATCGGCGGCCAGCGCCCGGGCGACGCCGACACGCTGCTGCTCGCCGCCGGAAAGCTGCGCGGGATAGCGGGTCGCCAGCTTGGCGTCCAAGCCGACCCGCTCCAACACCCCGTAGGCGGCCTTACGGGCGGCCCGGCGCGATTGGCCTTTGAGCACCGGCACCGTTGCGACGTTGTCGATCACCCGTTGGTGGGGCATCAGGCCCGCGCCCTGAATCACGTAGCCGATGCCGAGGCGCAGTTGCACCGGATTGACGCTTGCGACGTCGGCGCCGTCGACCATGATGGTGCCCGACGTCGGCTCGACCATCCGATTGATCATCCGCATCGACGTGGTTTTGCCGCAGCCGGAGGGACCGACGAAAACGGTCAACGTGCCCTCGGGGACATCCAGGTTCAGGTTGTCGACGGCGACGGTCCCGTCGGCGTAGACCTTGCATACGTTCTCGAAGCTGATCAAGCCTCAGCTCCGGATCGGGTGGTTGAAGCCGTTATCCTGCAACCAGTTCCGAGCTGCCTGGTCGGGATCGATGCCGGAGTTGCCGGACACCGCGGCATTGAGGTCGGCCAAGCCGCGAGTGGTCATTTTGGCCGACACCGCGTCCAGCACATTTTTGAGCCGATCGGATTTCTTTTGCGAATTCACCAGCGGCACAATGTTGCCGGCCAGGAAATTGTGCTCCGGATCATCGAGCACCACCAGATGATTCTGCATGATGGCCGGTGAGGTGCTGAAGATGTTGGCGGCGTTGACGGTACCGTTCAGCAGTGCACGAACGGTGACCGCGCCGCCGTCGTCGCTGATCGCGACGAAGTTGCCAGGCGCGATGTCGAGCCCATATCGCGCGCGAAGCCCGACCAGACCCGACGATCGAGCTTGAAAGTCCGACGGCGCGGCGAACTTCACCTCTGCTGAATGTGCGGCCAGGTCGACGATCGTCTTCAGATTCCATTTGGTGGCGGTCTCGGCGGTGACAGTGACCGTGTCGGTGTCCGCCGCAGGCGACGGCGTCAGAATCGACAAGTCGCCCGGCAACCGTTTGTAGAGCTCCAACTCGACGGCGTCGAGCATGGTCACTGTCTCGTTCGGTTCGAAGTACTGCAACAGGTTGCCGATGTACTCCGGCACCAGGTCGATCGAATGGTCTTTCAGCGCAGGGACATATGTCTCTCGACTGCCGATACTCAGCCGTCGACCGACGTTGAAACCGTTGGTCTGCAAGGCTTGTGCATAGATTTCGGCGATGATCTTCGATTCCGGAAAGCCGGCGGATCCGACCACGATCGAGTTCATATTGCCCGACGCCCCGCCGAGCGGATTCGAACTGCCACAAGCCGCGACAGCAACGCACAAGGCGGCGAGCCACGCCGCCGCGCGGTAACCGCGCCGTCGCAGCATGCCCATAGCAATCGACAGTATCTCGCAGCGCCGCATCGGCTTGCGAGTGCGCCCGAGGTTTCCGGCGCGATTTCGTTTCATTCGGTCCGACAAGGGGCAAGATGGCAACCATGAGCAGCGATTCGTCTGTATCGCCCGATCAGCCACCTGAAACCACCACACCGGCCCCGGACAACACACCGCCGCCGGAATCGGCGGTGAAGTTCACCCGCACGGCCAGCATATGGACGTCCCTGACCGCGGGCTTCCTGATTCTCATCGTGCTGCTGATCTTCATCACTCAGAACACGAGTACGGTGCAGCTCGCGTTCTTCAGCTGGCGCTGGACCCTGCCGCTGGGGGTGGCAATCCTGCTGGCGGCGGTCGGCGGCGGGCTGATCACCGTGGCGACCGGCACAGCACGGATGTACCAGTTGCGGCGAGCGGCAAAGAAGAATCTCGCGGCCGGCCGCTGAGCGAGCGTAGCCAGCCCACCGCCGAGAACTTAGGGTACCCTAACTTTAAGAGTGAGGAGACCCTATGCCATCAACCTGGGTGGGCGCGCTGCTGCACAAGTCGCGTCAACAAGGAGAATCGCCGTTCCCGTACCAGGCGGCGTTTCTGATCAACAATCCGATCCGTCGGGCGCTGCTCAAGCCGGCGCGCATCGTCGACAAGCTCGATCTCACCGGCTCTGAGCGCGTCCTGGAACTCGGGCCCGGCCCGGGATTCTTCAGCGTGGAGATTGCCCGTCGGCTCACCGACGGCCGACTGGAGCTGTTCGACATTCAGCCGGAGATGCTCGAGAAGGCCCGGCACCAACTCGAGCAGGCCGGGCTGTCTGACGTCGGCTTCACCGTGGGACAGGCAGGCGATGGACTTCCCTTTCCGAACAACACCTTTGACGTTGCCTTCTTGTCCGCGGTGATCGGGGAAGTGCCCGACAAGCAGGCCTGCCTACGTTCGCTCGGCCAGGTGTTGAAGCCCGGCGGGCGGCTGGTGTTCGTCGAAATGTTTCCCGACCCCGACCGGCTCAGCGTGCGGGAGTTGCGTGACCTCGCGGAACCGGAGAACTTCGAATTCGTCGAAGCGCGTGGAAACCGTTGGGAAACCATCGCCCGCTTTCGCAGGGTCGACAGCTAGAAGCCTTCAGGTCTGCAACTCGGTCAGACCGCGGGCGATCAACGGGCCCACGGTCTCCCCGACCCGGTCGGATGCGTCAACGTCGTCCGCACCACCCGACATACGCCTGCGGAAATCGATGCCCGCCGCGATGATGGCCAGCTTGAAGTAGGCCAGCGCCATATAGAAGTTCCAGTGCGCCAACGGCTGTCCGGAGACCAACGAGTAGCGGTGGGCGAGCTCGTCGGCGACCGGCAATTGCGGCGATGTCCAGGCGGCGTGCGTATTGATGATCAGGTCCAGCGACGGATCGCGGTAGACACACATCAACGCCGCGTCGCTGATCGGGTCGCCGAGGGTGGAGAGCTCCCAGTCCACGACGGCACGTACTTGCTTGGGATCGTCGGCATCCAGGATGGTGTTGTCGATGCGATAGTCGCCGTGCACGATCGAGGTGCGGCTCTGCTGCGGAATCGACTGCTGCAGGGCCGAATGCAGCCGCTGCACGTCCGCGTCACGGTCGTCATCGGAACGGCGCACGAGCTCCCACTGCGAACCCCATCGGCGGACCTGCCGTTCCAGATATCCGCTCGGTTTGCCGAAATCCGCGAGTCCGACGGCGTCTGGGTCGACCGCGTGCAGGTCCGCCAGCACCCGGATCAGTGCGTCGGCGCAGCCTTCGATGACCCGCTCGTCGCCCAACGCCTCGAGCTCGGCGCGGCTGCGAACCACTTGTCCGGCAACGTATTCCACTATTTGAAACGGCGCACCCAGCACCGAATCGTCGTCGCACAGTGCGACCGCGCGGGCCACCGGGACCGCGGTATCGGCCAGTGCTGCAACCACTTTGTACTCGCGCGCCATATCGTGCGCCGAGGGCGTCAGCCCATGCAACGGCGGACGTCGCAGCACCCATTTTGATGAGTCGTCGGCGACCAGAAAGGTCAGGTTGGAGCGGCCGCCGGAGATCAGTTGCGCGCGCAGCTCGCCTTCCCGGTCGATGCCGGCCGAGCGCAGATACCCATCCAGCGCGGTCAGGTCTAACCCGTCAAGCGGCGAAGTAGTCACCGGACTTGCTTACCATTAGTTGCCCGACTTTCCCCCGCAAGCGGGAGGTACCCCCACCTCAGCCGTTCCGGCTGCATCGTCGTCGGGCGTCGGGTCGCGCTGGTTACGCGGCAGGAGGTCCCAGACGTGCTCGGTGCCGTTCACCGTCACCACGCTCGCTTGACCGGACCGGGAGAACAGCAGCCGGGTCACCGACGCGTAGTCGATGGGGAACGACAGCACTCGCTTGGTTCCCAGAATCTCGTGCAGCACTACGTTGATCACCCCGCCGTGGCTGAAAACCGCCACCGTGTCCTCGTGCTCCGCGCCGGCCGCGACGTCGTCTACGGCCGCGCGCACCCGCGCCCGGAATGCCTCTTCGTCGACCGAGCTGGGCAGGTGTCCCGCCGCCATGCGGGCCCACTCTTGCGGGTTCTCGTCGCGGATGTGCTCGATCGGGACGTACACCGGCAGATCGCGATCGTATTCGGCGAAGCGGTCCTCGATCTCGACGGTCAACCCGCGCGCGGCGGCCACGGGTTCCGCCGTCTGGATCGCACGACGCTGCGGGCTGCTCACCACCCGGGAGATCGGAAACCTGGCCAGCGCGTCGGGCAGCCGCGCGACCTGCACCCGCCCCTCGTCGGAGAGGTCGGGGTCGGCGCGTTCCTGTTTCGTGGGGCCGGGTTCGCTGCGGAGCGGCAACGCATGCCGGACCAGAAGCAACTGCATGCGCACAGCCTTGCATGTGCCGCAACGCTCTTGTCATCTCGGCCGAGAATGTTATTCTCCAAACGGAGATTGGGGTGTGCGGATGGTGGATGCAGGTGTGCTGGGACGCTGGCTCGACGCGAACGACGCCCCCGGCGCAGGTGAAGAGCCGATCCTCGAACAGCTCTCCGGGGGCTCACAGAACACTCTCTATCTGATCCAGCGCGGTGACGAGCGCATGGTGCTGCGGATGCCCGGGGCCCGGGCCGACGCGGCCCGTATCGACGGACTGCTGCGCGAGATTCGGCTGGTGCGCGCGCTGCGCGGCACCGACGTGCCGCATGCCGAGCTGATCGCCGCCAACGACGCCGGCGATCTGCTCGGCATGCCCTTCTACGTGATGCGGGCCATCGACGGCTGGAGTCCGATGGACGGTGGCTGGCCGGCACCGTTCGACACCGACCTGACCGCACGCCGCGGCTTGGCGTTCGAACTCGTCGACGGCGCCGCCAAGCTGGGCCGGGTGGACTGGCGTGCCCAGGGGTTGGACGGCTTCGGCCGTCCCGACGGATTCCACGAGCGGCAAGTCGACCGCTGGCTGGCGTTCCTGGACACCTACCGGGTGCGCGAGCTTCCCGGCCTGGACGACGCCGCCGACTGGCTGCGCCGCAACCGTCCCGCGCACTACACGCCGGGCATCATGCACGGCGACTACCAGTTCGCCAACGTAATGTTCGTGCGCGGCGAGCCCGCTCGGCTCGCCGCGATCGTGGACTGGGAGATGACCACCGTCGGCGACCCGCTGCTGGACTTGGCCTGGTGCATGCTGGGATACGACGGAGAGAATCCGCGCGAAGACGGCTTCTATCTCGACATGAAAGGGATGCCGACGCGAAGCGAGTTGCTCGAGCGCTACGAGAAGACCAGTGGGCTTTCCACCGAAAACATCGACTACTACTTGGTATTGGCCAACTGGAAACTCGGCATCGTGCTGGAGAAGACCTACGCCGCCGGGATCCGCACCGGCAAAGTCGACCCCAAGATCCAGGACGCGTTCGGGGCGATGATCCCGCAACTGATCGCCACGGCCGCCGAACTCGCTCGGTCGCTAACCGGCAGTGGCCGGTGAGAGGAACTGCGTGATGGGTTATGCCGACCAACTTTTCGACCTGACCGGGCAGGTGGTGCTGGTCACCGGCGGCAGCCGGGGGCTGGGCCGTGAAATGGCGTTCGGCGCCGCCCGATGCGGCGCCGACGTGGTGATCGCCAGCAGGAAGATGGAGAACTGTGTCGCCACGGCCGAGCAGGTCGAGCGCGAAACCGGCCGCGCGGCAATGCCATACCAAGTCCACGTGGGGCGATGGGACCAACTCGACGGCCTCGTCGAGGCGACCTACGAACGGTTCGGCAAGGTCGACACGCTGATCAACAACGCCGGGATGTCACCGCTCTACGACAAGCTCACCGACGTCACCGAGAAACTGTTCGACGCGGTGGTCAATCTCAACCTCAAGGGCCCGTTCCGGTTGTCCGCGTTGGTCGGTGAGCGGATGGTCGCGGCCGGACGCGGCTCGATCATCAACGTCAGCACGGCCGGGTCGCTGCGACCGGCACCCGACATCATTCCCTACGCGGCGTCGAAGGCCGGTCTCAACGCGATGACCGAAGGACTGGCCCGGGCGTTCGGGCCGACGGTGCGGGTCAATACGCTGATGGCCGGGCCGTTCCTCACCGACGTCAGCAAGTCGTGGAATCTTGGTCAGGCGACACAGAATCCATTCGTTCACCTGTCCCTGCAGCGCGCCGGCGACCCGGCCGAAATCGTCGGTGCCGCATTGTTTCTGGCCTCCGGCGCGTCCAGCTTCACCACCGGCTCGATTCTGCGAGCCGACGGCGGCATTCCCTAGCGGCGATCGCAAGCGCGGCGGAGCCGGGCGCAGCGGGTCGCCGCCAAATGTACCTATCCCCTAAAACCTAGGAGTATTCGAAATGGCATGGGACTTCTCTACCGAACCGGAGTTCGAGAAGAAACTC
>Ga0210396_10005247_pt1 | contig 12555 bp, 7 predicted proteins | sample IncBWH17OmetaG_FD_155466 | JGI IMG/M metagenome (GOLD analysis project Ga0210396, IMG submission 155466) | Forest soil microbial communities from Barre Woods Harvard Forest LTER site, Petersham, Massachusetts, United States - Inc-BW-H-17-O ...
TAGTTGAGTGGCGTTTCGCCACAGCCAATCCTCCAGGACATCCCGCTGCAGCGGGAGCGCGCGCATCTCGTCGCACAATTGCGCATAGGGGCGGTTGATGAGAAATGCACCGGTACCGTAGATGATCTTGTTACGAATTGTGGTCTGCCCGAAGCGCATCAGCGGGTCCCATCCGGCCCCGGGTGCGGTGAAGTACTTGGGACGATGCGCGGCCAATTCGAGGTAGACGTTGGGGTGTTTCCATGCGATCAGGCATGCCTCGAGCACCCAGGGGTAGCCGCCGTGGCTCATCAGGATGTTGAGCTCGGGGAAGCGACAGGCAACCTCGTCGATGTGGCGGGGATGGCCGAGATCGCTGCGGCGCGTCCGAGTCCAATTGGCCGAGGTGTGGATGGAAAGGGGAACACCGAGTTCGACGCATTTTGCGTAGAAGGGGAAGTAGGCAGGATCGGTTGCGGGCTGTCCGATCATGAACGGTCGCAGGCTCAGCCCTCGGAATCCGTGTTCACGCACCAACCGCTCGAACTCGTCGAGCGCTGAGCCGCCGGCCATGATGTCAGCACCGGCGAAGGGCAGGAACCGGTCCGGATAGCGGGCCGCGAGGGCGGCGACCGAGGCGTTGTGCACGAAAGTGACTCCGCAGGTCGACTTTTCGTTGAATCCTGTGATCAAACTCAGGGTGATGCCGGCGGCGTCGAGGGAGTCCAGTATTTGGTCGTCGTTGCGGCGCAGCGTATCCGCGTAGTCGCTGAACTGCTCGGCGCTGATCGTTGTCTTGGTAAAGACCTCCAGGTACTGCAGTTGCTCGGCCGGAAATCCGGCCCGCAGGTCGTCAATGACCTCGGCACTCGGAACGATCGGTGCCCACATGTCGATGACGGGCACCGTGAGTTCGGCGGTCATGACGTTGTCCGAGGACCTACCGGCCCCTGCAAAAACTTGTCGAAGACCGCGTCGTGCTCCACGGCGAAGGCCTCCTCGAATGTCGCGTTGGGGCTGCTGATCAGATAGCCCTTCGTGCACTCGAGCGCCGCCTGTGGTGCCTCAATGATGGTGCGTGCCATCGCCATAGCGTCGCCAAGCAGCCGCTCGGGTTCGCTGATGCTGTTGACGAGGCCGATGCGCAGTGCCTCGTGGGCATCGATTCGCCGTCCGGTGAGGCACAGCTCGCGCGCGACGCCGACGCCGACGATCCATTGCAGCGGCGTAAACAACGGCGGTGCACCAAATTTGATCTCGGGATGTCCGAATATCGCATTGGCCGAGGCGATCCGGAAGTCACACAGCACACTAAGGTCCATGCCGCCGGCCACCGCGGGGCCGTTGATCGCGGCCAGTAGCGGCTTGGGGAAGTTCCACACGGCGAGGTGGTAGCGATGCGAGCTGTCCTTGATGCGTGGCCCAAGGTCGGCTTGCGCGAACTCATCGAGGTCAAAGCCGGCGCAAAACGTGGATCCTGCCCCGGTGAGCACGACCGCGCGGACGGCCGGATCCGTCGCCCAGCTGTCAAGCTGTTGGGTGATCTCGTTGCGGAGCTTGATCGATAGCGCATTGCGTCGCTCAGCGCGGGCCAGGGTTAGCGTCGCGACGCCGTCGTCGGCTACCTGCGTGGCAATGTCCCGGCTCATCGCTCCTCCAAAGTTAATCGCCCCCGCCGGCAAACTAAACTTGCATCATGCCACTTCGGAGCGACTACGCGGATCAGAGTTGCGCGCTCGCTCGAGCGCTCGCCATCCTCGGCGAGCGCTGGACGCTGCTGATCGTCCGCGACGCCTTCCACGGATTGACCCGCTACGACGAGTTCCTGCGCAGTCTCGGGCTGGCGACGAACGTTTTGAGCGCTCGGCTGCAGAAGTTGGTGGGGCACGGCGTTTTGGAGCGGACCGCCCCGCGCGGTTCGTACCACCTGACCCAGAAGGGCCGCGACCTGTTCCCGGTGGTGCTGACGCTGATGGCCTGGGCCGACCGCTACGAACCGGGTCCCGAGGGGCCCGAGGTGTTGATCCTGCACAACGGCTGCGATCGCGAGGCCGGGGGCGCGCTGCGATGTGAGCACTGCGGAGACCCCATCACGCTGCGCGACCTGCGCGTGGTGCCGGCGCCGGGTGCGGTCGGATCTGATGGCCAGCCGACAGCCCTGACACCGCCCCAACAGGCGGCATGGGGAGGCCGCTCCGCCAGCCATTGATTACTTGCACCATGCAAGTATGATCGGTGACCATGTCGATCAGTCCGCAGCTCGGCCGGGAACACCACGTCGACATCCCGGACGGTGCGGTCAGCTACCGCGACAACGGCGAAGGCCCACCGATCGTGTTCGTGCACGGCGTCGGCGTCAATGGCGATCTGTGGCGACACGTCGCGCCGCACCTGGCGGGCAGCCATCGGTGCATCACCCCTGACCTGCCGTGGGGCTCCCATTCGATCCCGCTACATCCCGATGCCGATCTGTCCCTGCCCGGCATGGCGCGGATCACCGCGGACTTCCTCGCGGCGTTGGACCTCGACAACGTCACGATCGTGGCCAACGACACCGGTGGTGCCGTCGCGCAGGCGTTGGTCGGGCGCCACCCCGACCGCATCGCCCGCCTGGTGCTCACCTCATGCGACGCGTTCGAGAATTTCCCGCCGACGCCCCAGAAGTACCTGGAGGTGATGGCGCGCTCGCGGCTGCTCACCTGGATCGTCGCCTACACCGCGCAGTTCAAGCCGATCCAGCGATTGCCGACCGCGTACGGGTTTGTGACATCGCGGGCGATGCCGGACGAGATCATGCGCTCCTTCACCGGCCCGGTGCGCCTCAACCCGGGCGTCAGGCGCGACTTCCGGCGGATGCTGCGAGCGGTCGACACAAGATACACGTTCGAGGCCGCAGCCCGGCTCGATGGTTTCGACAAACCGGCGCTCGTGCTGTGGGGTGAGAACGACAAGATCTTCCCCCGCGACCACGGACGGCGGCTGGCAAAACTGTTGCCGCAAGCGCGGTTCGAGCTGATCGCCGGCAGTCGCACCTTCATACCCGAAGACCAGCCCGACCGCCTCGTCACCGCGATCGAGGACTTTCTTGCCGCACACCCGACGGAGTGACGGATGAGCCACGCCGGGCGGCCGCCGGTCGGCTCGCTGGAATGGGAGAGGTCGGGCGGCCCGCCGCTGTCACTGCCCCAGTGCCTGGGACTGCTTGCCGGCACTGCCGCGGTGCTCCTCGGTGACGCCCGTCCCCGACTGCGTTGGGCGCTCAGCCGCGGGGGGATCACCGCACCCTGTCCGCCCCGAAAGATCGACCTCACCCGGTGGGCCCCGCCACGCACAGAAGCGGTCTGCGCGGCTGAAGAGCACCTGCGCGCCGTCGCCAGCCCGCACATCATCGACCACAGTTTCCGCACTTACTACTTCACCGCGATCCGCTACGAAGTGAGTCACGCCCCTCGCCCACTCGATCGCGAAGCCCTTTGTGTCGCAGCACTCCTGCACGACACCGGACTCTTCGACCCCGACCGGCAAGGATGCTTCACCGTCGCCGGCGCGAGCAAGGCCCGGCAGATCACCGAGTCCGCGGGATGGCCGACGGTACGCCAGGACAGCGTGGCCTTGGCCATCACGACCAACCTCAACCCGTTTGTCTCCGCGCGTCGATACGGCCCCGCCCGACTTGTCAGGCAAGAGGCCCGCCGCAACCCCGGCTGCCGATTCGCGTGCTTCGGCCCGATCTTTCCCACCGCGGTCCGCTGGAGCACCTTAAGCCAGGAGCCCGCGACCTAAAACCTGCACAACCACAAACGAATTCACTCGGAGCGGTTGCATAGCGCGATCCCGGGAAACATATGTGTCCGACCAGCATTGCGGCGAATTCGAAGTGGGACCGCGTTTGCTGTGGCATCATGCGCGGGTGTCCGCTGATGCGGGGGGTCCACCTTCGGGGATCGTGACGTTTCTGTTCACCGACGTCGAGGGCTCCACCCGTCGTTGGGAGGCCGACCCCCACGCAATGCGCGCCGCCATTGCCTCCCACGACCAGGTAGTACGCCAGGCGATCGAGAAACACAGGGGCTGGCTGTTCAAGCACACCGGCGACGGTGTGTGTGCCGCGTTCGCATCGCCGAGGTCCGCGATTGATGCCGCGGTCGCCGCGCAGCTGGAACTGGAGTTGCCGGTGCGGATGGGGCTGGCGACCGGCGAAGCCGAGTTGCGGGACGGGGACTACTTCGGTGCGGCGCTCAATCGCGCCGCGCGGGTGATGGCGGCGGGGCACGGCGGCCAGATCCTGCTGACCGAATCGACGGCCGGACTGCTCAGTGGAGTCGATTTGATGGATCTCGGGCCGCGCCGGCTGCAGGATCTGGCTAGCTCGGTCGTGGTGTTCCAGGTCCGGGCGCCCGGATTGCGCACCGAGTTTCCCGCGTTGCGGGCGCTGGACACGAGCCCAGGGAACCTGCGCCCGGCGCTGACCAGCTTCATCGGTCGCGAGTCCGAGATCGACCAGGTGCAAGCGGCGTTGAAGGTCCATCGGTTGGTGACGTTGACCGGGGTGGGCGGGGTCGGCAAGACCCGATTGGCGATGGAGGTCGCGCCGCGTCTGGTCGATGAATTCCCTGATGGTGTTTGGCTTTTCGAATTGGCCGCGGTGACCGATCCGGCGGCGGTGCCCGACGCGGTGGCCACGGTGCTGGGCGTCACCCAGCAACCGGGCAAGACCGTGACCGAGAGCGTGGCCGCCGCGCTGGAAGGCAGGGTGCGGCTGTTGGTGTTCGACAACTGCGAGCACGTGCGCGACGCCGCGGCCGACCTGATCGAGACCATCCTCGCCGCCTCTGCAACCGTACGGATCTTGGCCACCAGCCGCGAACAGCTGGAAGTCGCCGACGAGCAGCTGTGGGCCGTGCCCTCGCTTGACGTCGGCAGCGGCATCAGCTCCTCCGCCGGAAGCCTCTTCGTCGAACGCGCCCAAAGCGTTTCGTCACACTTTTCGGTCGCGGACGCCGACGATGCCACCGCGGTCACAGAGATCTGCCGGCGTCTCGACGGGATCCCGTTGGCCATCGAGCTCGCGGCCTCGCGCATGGCGTCGATGACGCCCATCGAGGTGCGTGATCGGCTCGATCAGCGATTCCGGCTGCTGGTCGGGTCACGGCGCGGGCTGGGACGCCACCAAACACTGCGCCATGCAGTGGCGTGGTCCTACGACCACCTCGACGAAGCGGAAAAGACCTTGCTGGACCGCTGTTCGGTGTTCGCGGGCGGGTTCGACCTCCAAAGCGCCTGCGCGGTGACCGGATCCGAGCACAGCGATGATTACGAGGTCCTGGATCTGCTGGACGCTCTGGTGCGCAAGTCGCTACTGGTCGTCGACCGGCTTTCGGGGCGGACCCGGTATTCGATGCTGGAGACCATCCGCGAGTTCGCCGAAGAGCAACTTGTCAGCAGCGGGGAGGCAGCGGCGGTGCGGACCGCACACGCCCACCACTTCGCCCAGCGCGCAACTGCCATCATGGCCGTCTGGGACAGCCCCGACCAGCGCAAGGCATATACATGGTTCGGCGTCGAACAAGCCAATCTGCGCACCGCATTCCGCTGGGCCGCCGACAACAACGAGCTCGACGACGCCGCCACCATCGCCACGTACGCCGCGTTCCTCGGCTATTTGAACAGCAAGTTTGAGCCGATCACCTGGGCCGAAGAACTCCTCGAACCCGCCCGGGCGGTGGACCATCCCAGCCTGGCGTTCCTTTACGTGCAGGCAGCGGCGTGCTTCATGACCGGGCGGATCGAGGATGCCGTCCGCTACGCCGACGTCGCCGTCGAGATATTCGACAGCGGCCGAAGCGAGGTGCCGTACGGCATAGAGGGCTGGCCTTCCGGTGCGTACACGGCCAGTGGGCGCACCGAACGGTCGGTCGAGTTGTGCCGCGCCCAGCTCGCGCGCGGTCGCGACACCCTCAGCCTCACCAGGGGATGCCTGATCTTCGCCTTGAGTATCGGGGGTACCAGTGATGAGGCCATGAGGCTCGCCGACGGCATAGTCGATGCCGCCGAAGCCACCCGCAACCCCATGGCGCTCTGTTTCGCGCTCCTCGCCGACGGCTTCGCCTTCCGCGACGCCGACCCGGCCCGTGCCCTGGCGGCTATGCGCCGCGGCCTCGCGATCGCACGAGACACCGGTAACCACAACGGCGAGTCCAGCCTTGCTTCCGTCCTATGCCGCGTGGAGGGCAATTACGGCGACCCGTCGGCAGCGCTCGATTACTTCGAATTGGCGATCCGCAACCACTACGAGACGGGCAACACCACCCTGATCAGTACGCCGTTGGCGCTCCTCGCGGCCTTCTTCGACCGGCTCGGCCGCTACGAGGCGGCGGCCACCATCGCCGGTTTCATGTTCCGTCCCGTCACCGCAATGTCTTTCCGTGAACTCAAGACCACGATCACGCATCTACGCGAGGTGCTGGGAGACACCGTCTACGAATCGCTTGCCCACGCGGGTGCCGGCATGACTACCGCTGAGATGGCGAACTACGCATTCCACCAAATCAACCAAGCCCGAACAGAACTCGAATAAGCGAGCTGAAAGAAGGTTATGTCCGACGAGACGCGATCCGAGGTGGAAACCGCCTCCACTTTCAAGGCGGGACCGCCTCCGCCTTCGGGGATCGTGACGTTCCTGTTCACCGACGTTGAGGGCTCGACCCGTCGGTGGGAAGCGGACGCGGATGCGATGCGGGCCGCGATCGCCGCCCACGACCAGGTACTACGCCACGCGGTCGAGGCGCGCGGCGGCTGGTTGTTCAAGCACACCGGTGACGGTGTCTGTGCCGCGTTCGCCTCGCCGAGGTCCGCGGTTGATGCCGCGGTCGCCGCCCAGCTGGCACTCGAGCTGCCAGTGCGGATGGGACTGGCGACCGGCGAAGCCGAGCTGCGCGACGGGGACTACTTCGGTGCGGCACTCAATCGCTCGGCGCGCGTGATGGCCGCAGGGCACGGCGGCCAGATCCTGTTGACCGATTCGACGGCAGTTCTGGTCAGCGGCATCGATCTGATAGATCTCGGACCGCGCCGGCTGCGGGATCTGCCAGCCGCGGTGGGGGTGTTCCAGGTCCGGGCGCCCGGCCTGCGCACCGAGTTTCCGGCATTGCGGGCACTGGATACGAGTCCCGGGAATCTGCGGCCCGGGCTGACCAGCTTCATCGGTCGCGAATCCGAGGTCGACGAGGTGCAATCGGTGCTCAAAGCCTATCGGCTGGTGACGTTGACCGGGGTCGGTGGGGTTGGCAAAACCCGGCTGGCGCTGGAGGTCGCATCACGTCTGACCGATGAATTCCCGGACGGTGTTTGGCTTTTCGAACTCGCTCCGGTCGCCGATCCGGCGGCGGTGCCAGACGCGGTGGCCGCGGTGCTGGGCGTTACCCAGCAAGAGGGCAAGACCGTGACCGAGAGCGTGGCCGCCGCGCTGGAAGCCAGGGTGCGGTTGTTGGTGTTCGACAACTGCGAGCACGTGCGCGACGCCGCGGCCGATTTGATCGAGACCATCCTCGCCGCCTCTGCAACCGTACGGATCTTGGCCACCAGCAGAGAGAGGCTCGAAGTCGCCGACGAACAGTTGTGGTCAGTACCCGCACTCGACGTCGACGCGGGCACCAGCTCCGTCGCGGTAAGCCTGTTCGTTGAACGCGCCCAAAATGTTTCGTCGCGTTTCTCGGTGGCCGAAGCCAGCGATGCGACCGCGGTCGTCGAGATCTGCCGGCGCCTGGACGGAATCCCGTTGGCCATCGAGCTGGCGGCCTCGCGGATGGCGTCGATGACCCCGGTCGAGGTGCGTGATCGCCTCGATCACCGGTTCCGGCTGCTGGTCGCCTCACGACGTGGCCTGGGACGCCACCAGACGCTGCGCCACGCCGTGGCGTGGTCCTACGACCATCTCGACGACGCGGAAAAGGTCCTGCTGGAGCGCTGTTCGGTGTTCGCCGGTGGCTTCGACGTGCAAAGCGCCTGCGCGGTAGCCGGATTCGATAGCAGCGACGACTATGAGATCCTGGACCTGTTGGACGCGTTGGTGCGTAAGTCGCTGCTCGTCGTCGACCGGCTTTCGGGGCGGACTCGGTATTCGATGTTGGAGACCATCCGCGAGTTCGCCGCGGAACAACTCGTCGCCCGCGGCGAGGCGACGGCGGTGCGGGCCGCCCACGCCCGTCACTTCGCCCAGCGCCAGACCGACATTATGGCGATCTGGGACAGCCCGGATCAGCGGGAGGCCTACGAATGGTTCACCGCCGACCTGGCGAATCTGCGCACGGCCTTCCGCTGGACCGCCGACCACAACGATCTCGACGATGCCGCCACAATCGCCGCATACGCATCATTCCTCGGCTACATGATCGACAAATATGAGCCCCTAGCCTGGACCGAGGAACTCCTCGAGGCAGCTCCGGTGGCCGATCATCCCAAGCTTGTATTCCTGTACGTGATGGCGGCGCAATGCTGCATGGCGGGACGGATCACGGATGGGGTCCGGTACGCCGACATCGCCATCACAATGCTCGACAGCTGCGATTCGCTGCCGTACGGCATAGAAGGCTGGCCTTGCAGCGCGTACACGGCCAGCGGGGACCCCGAACGGTCGATCGAGTTGTGTCGCGCCCAGCTCGCACGCGGTCGGGACACCCATACCCTCACCAGGGTGTGCCTGGTGTTGGGTTTGGCATTCGATGGTCCTACTGATGAGGCCGTCACTCTCACAGACGACCTAGTCGACGACGCGGAGGCCACGCGCAATCCCGCTGCGCTCTGTTTGGCGCTGCTCGCGGAAGGCTTGGTCTTCCGCGACGCCAACCCAGCCCGCGCCCTAGCAGCCCTGCGCCGGGGCTTGACGATCGCGCAAAGCAGCGGTATCCGCATGGGTGAATCGCACCTGGCGGCCGTCCTGTGCCGCGTGGAGGCCAACTACGGCGACCCTTTGGCGGCACTCGATTATTTCGGATTGGCAATCCAGAACCACTACGAGTCGGGCAACATCACCCTGATGAGTACGCCGCTAGCGATGCTCACGGCCTTTTTGGACCGACTCGGACGTTACGAAGCGGCGGCCACCATCGCGGGTTTCGCGTTCAAACCCATCACCGCAGCGTCCTTTCCCGAGCTCAGCACCACGATCGCGCATCTTCGCGATGTGCTCGGGAGCGGGGCCTACGAATCACTTGCCCAGGCCGGCGCAAGCATGACGACAGCTGCCATGGCAACCTACGCGTTCCGCCAAATCGACCAAGCCCGAACAGAACTCGAACAGGTCAGGTGAACATGTCAGGCGAGACGCGATCCAAGGTGGACACGGTCCGCGCGATGTTCGCCAGCTACCAACGGCAGGACCGCGACATGGCGGAGCGGTTGCTTGCAGATGCGTTCGTCTTTACCAGCCCGCAGGACGACCACATCGACCGAACGGCTTTCTTCGAGCGCTGCTTCCCAACGGCGAATCGGTTTGTCCGGCAAGACCTGTTGCATGTGGCGCAAGCCGACGGTGACGATGTATTCGTCATGTACGAATACGAACTGAAGACCGGTGAACGCCACCGCAATGTCGAAGTGCTCACCGTCCAAGACGGTCAAATCACTGAAGCGCAAGTCTTTTTCGGTGGCCGCTACTAGGTCCGCTCGGCCATCAGGGCATCGCCTCGGCCCACTTCATGTGCCCCTCAAAGCCCAGCGATGTTGCACGCTCCCGATAGCGATCCCGATAGTGCTGATAGCCCGCTTCATCGCCATGGGCCCGGTTGAGGAGCGCTTCTAGACGCAGCAGCCAGATCTCGTGCAGGACGTAACCGGGGTCGGTTGGCAGTGCGGCAAGCCGATCGACCGCTGCGCGTGCCTCGCGCAGGTCCGCATCCGAGCCTCGGCGCAGCAGCGACTCCACGAGCACCGCCACGGTTGGACCACTCCAGATCGACAGGCCTTGGCTGAAGAGTTCCTCAACAGCAGCCCGGGAACATTCGATAGCGCCCTCAATGTCGCCCAGCTGGGCCTTGTACCTAGGAGTGCATATATTCGTGATCGGCAGAAGTGTCATCGAAAATCGTTGGTTCAGGGCCCTTTCGCGAATCATCGCGAGCAATTCGAGGCCTGCTTCGGGCGCCGGGCCATCCTGATACACAAGAGTCACACCGCGGGTGGTCCGGGCTAGATCAAGCGCAAGATCGTCACCAGACTGTTCCGCCATGACCAGTGCTTCAGCGGTGTCGCCCTCGGCGGTGATATCGGCCACCAGGAGCCCGTTCGGAATCGTCAGGGTGTATGCGAACCAAGCCGTTCCCGCAAGCCCCATTGCGGAGGAAGTACGGACCATATCCACGGCCTGCCGGATGTCGCCCCTCCAGTCAGCAGCGCCCAGGCAACCACGAGCGAGGCCACGAAAGGCCATCGCCACCGACAGTGGCGACTCGGTAACCAGATTGCCTTTGGCGGGGTCGCCTTCGGCCAAGTAGATCAGATATTGCGCCAGTCGGAGGATTTCGGCCATTTCGGCGGTCTCGTGCTTGCCGATGATCGCCTGGGGGAGCAGCGCGACCGTCAACGTCGGGTCGCCGATCGACTTGAGCAGTAGTACAAGTTCGGCGGCGAGACGAGACGCGTCGCGAAGATTTCCTTTCATTTCGTGCGCAATCACCCACCCGGCCATGCCGATCGCCAGCGACCGTTGATCACCAGAGGCGGTGCACAAGTCACGTAGTTCCTCGAAACCCGTTTCCGCGCCGCTGCCTCCTGCCCGAAATGCGCTGGTGCACAAGAGACTGCGCGGCTCGATGCGCATCGACACGCGATCCGGATCGTCGTCGGGCATTCGGTCGGCGACCTGCTGCGCCCGCTGCCAACTCGTGCGTGCGGCGGCGATGTCGCGGAAGGTGGCCCAGGTGCCGGCGCGCATGTGCCAGGTAAAGGCCCTGTGCAGATCCCCGGCCTCCTCAAGATGATCGGCGATCAGCGCCGCGTTTTCGTCAGCCTGACCACGGGCTTCCATCGCGGCGGCCAGGCGCCGGTGCAACTGCGCGCGATCGGATTTGAGCTGCGACTCGTAGGCCACGGTGCGGATCATCGGATGGCGAAACGCGTACTCGGCGCGCGGAGTGAACCTCACCTGGTCGACAAGTTGCCCGTCGATGAGCGGCGTGACTTCCGCTTTACCGACGAGCGCGCCCAGCAGATCGGGATCGAAGCGCGACCCGATAACCGCCGCGGCGTTCAGGGTGCGTTTGGCCTTGGAGTCCAGGCGGTCGATGCGGGCACCGATGGTGGCCTGCAAGGTGGCAGGCACACTTGCGTCTTCGACATCGCCGTGCAGCAGGTAGGCACCCGACCCCCCTTGCAGGACGCCGCGTTCTGCCAAGTCCCGGACCATCTCCTCCGCGAAAAACGGGTTCCCGGCTGCCCGGGCGGCCACGCGTTCCGCCAACCGGGTGATAGACGGGTCATCGCCCAGCAGCTCCGCGGTCAAAGCTGATGCCTGAGCCTCATTCAGCGGCCGCAGCGCCATAGTCTGCGAGTCCGACACCTGGGTGAGCTCACCCCCGTACTCGGGCCGGTAGGTGATCAGTACCAGCGCCGGTGTCTGCGGGATGACGGCCAGGAACTGCGCCAGCATCGCCTCACTTGCCTCATCGATCCAATGCACGTCTTCGATCACATAAACGGCGGGATCCGTCCGTGCCAGCGAGGCCGCGTTCACCAGCGTCGTCAACCGCCGACGCCGGGCATCTGCGGCGATATCGGGGAGTGCCACATCCGTGTCCCGAATACTCAGTAGATCCTCGAGCAGCAGCAGGTCTTCGGGATCCGCATCCGGGAATCGGTCTCGTACCCGTGCCCGGCCCGTGCCGGGATCCAGATCATTGATTTCCATTCCTGCACGAAACAAAGCCGCCACGACGTGGAACGGAATGTCACGTGTATGCGACTCGCAGTAAGTGGCGAACACGGGCACGCCACGGCCAGCCGCGATCGTGGCGGATTCCCGGACCAGCCGGCTCTTGCCAATACCCGCCGGTCCCCTGATGTTGACCACACACCCGGCACCGGCGATGGCCTCGTCGAGGATCCCTGCGATCGTGTTCAGTTCCCAGGTGCGCCCGATCAGGGCCGACTCGCCGCGACGACGCGGCTGATGCCCGGCGATTGCTAGCAGCCGTCTGGCGGCAACCGGACTATCGGAGCCCTTGATCTGCACTAGTTCCGAATCGCCCAGCACCACGGCATTGTCGACCAACCGAGCCGTTGATTCGCTAAGCATCACCCCGCCCGGTGGGGCGGCGGACTCCATTCGCTGCGCCATGCCGACTTGCTCCCCGACGGCCGTGTAACTTGCCGTGGCGGAGCCGATTTCGCCCGCGATCACTTGGCCAGAGTTCAGCCCGATGCGAAGTTCCAGCATTACGCCGTCACGGCGGTTTACTTCGGCCGCAAGGCCCTCGACTTCCTGTTGGATATCCATGGCCGTCAGGCAGGCGCGAAGCGCGTGGTCCTCCAAAGCGGTGGGCGCGCCGAACAGGGCCATGATGCCGTCGCCGGTGAACTTGT
>Ga0210396_10005248_pt1 | contig 12555 bp, 9 predicted proteins | sample IncBWH17OmetaG_FD_155466 | JGI IMG/M metagenome (GOLD analysis project Ga0210396, IMG submission 155466) | Forest soil microbial communities from Barre Woods Harvard Forest LTER site, Petersham, Massachusetts, United States - Inc-BW-H-17-O ...
TGCGCATCTGGCCTTTGTACTACGCCACGCTAGGAATTTATGTGCTCTTGGTGATTTTTCTGCAACGCGGTATGGGACGCGATCGCGTCTTCTTCCACTTCCTTCCCGGCTATCTGACGTTTACCTGCACATGGTTCGCGGGTTGGGCAGCGTCCGGCGCGGTTTTCAATTTTGCCTGGTCGCTTTCTGTCGAAGAACAATTTTACGTAGTGTGGGCCTTAGTCTTGCGTATCCTGCGTGGATTACTACCCACGTTCGTCATGATTCTCATGATCTTTCTTCGCTTGAGTGTCCATTTCAATGTTTTGCAGAATTTCATTCTCAAAGACAGTCTTCCCTGGCGCATCGCGGCAGGCGTTTCCGTGCCGATCTGTCTAGGCGCGATCCTTGCGCAAATCCTGCACTCAGAGAAAGGTTTTCGCATTCTACGCCCGATTTTGGGCAGCAAATGGGCCGCGCCGTTCTGGCTATTAATGTTGCTGGCTTCGCTGATTGCGCGGCAACCTTTTTGGCAGATGATTCAATGGTTCCTGGTCGCCGCCGTGGTCGGCAGTTGCGTGATTCGCGAAGACAATGCTTTGGCACCATTCCTGCGATTTCGGCCTTTCGCCTACATCGGTGTGGTCAGCTACGGAATGTATCTGCTGAATACGCTGGTCCTGGATGTGATAAATCCCGTCATGAATCGCATCGGTCTTCGCCATCCGCTCTTGAAATTTCCGGTCTTTGTTGCGGCTACCGTCTTGGTAGCGGGAATCAGTTACCGCTTCTTCGAAACTCCATTTTTGCGCCTGAAAGAACGCTTTTCCAAGGTTCGCGAGGTTCCGCCGGTCTCCAAAGTGGCGCTGGTCGCAAACTCCTGACAGCTCATTTTGGCCTAAATTCCTTCAACCCTAGTGGCGATCGCCGTCATCTGATGGTGTGGGAAAGAATTGGCTGGGGCGGAAGGATTCGAACCTTCACCGTCCTCATTAACAGTGAGGTGTCCTACCAGTTGGACCACGCCCCAGCGGTGATTGGCGGCTGCTTCAGGAAACGCGAAGCAGGTGGTGTCTCTGCGAGGACCGCAACAAAGAACATAAAAAGAATACCATGCCAAATGTCATCAGCGAGAGTCGAATCAGTCGAGGTTGTCCATAAGGAATTTTTATTGGAGCACGTGAGATCCAAATTTTATTTCGCAAATTGATACAATCGTCGTTGCGTTTTTCAACGAGTTTTACATTTTGCGTCGTTTTTATGCCTGTTTATAGTCTCTGAAATTGCTGCTGGTTTCAAAAATTGAGTCGTTCAGAAATTTTGTACTGCACGAAATTCTTCCATGAGGTTGCATTCCGGCAAAATTTGATGGACACTATGCGGTCGATTCACCGACCCGGACGCGCACAGTCCGGCATAAGTGCGGACGATTCTTCCGAGGGTAACGCCCTTCCGGAGAAGAAATCCGAGCAAGTGCGACGCTGACATGGCCCAAATTTTTCATCGAAGTGCAAATTTTATCGCGCGGTTTAGTTTGCTCGGATCCGCGGTCCTCGCCGGTCTTGCTCTCACGGCGGTACTGGTTATTGCCAGATCTCCCTACGTCACCAATCAACGGGTGAGCCGCAATCAACCCATTCAATTCAGCCACAAGCATCACGTGGGCGACGACGGCATCGATTGTCGTTACTGTCACACCGGCGTCGAGACCTCCGCTTTCGCTGGCATCCCTCCCACGAAGACCTGCATGAATTGCCATTCCGTGCTCTTCAATAACGTCGGATATCTCGAGCCAGTTCGCGAAAGTTATCGCACCGATCAGTCCATTCAGTGGGTGCGCGTGCATCGCCTGGCGGACTACGTCTATTTCAATCACAGCATTCACATCAATAAAGGCATTGGTTGCTCTACTTGCCACGGTGCGATTAACGAGATGCCTCTGGTGTTCCAGGCTTCGCCACTGACTATGCAGTGGTGCCTGGACTGCCACCGCAATCCCGAACAGAATCTGCGCCCTCGAGATCAGATTTTCAATATGGATTGGAAAGCGCCCAAGAATCAGGAAGAAGTGGGCAAGCAACTCGCGGCAGAATACAAAATTCGCAGCACGAACGAGCTGACCAGTTGTTCGACGTGTCACCGCTAACGGATGCTATGAGCGATTACTTAAACGAAAAAGAACTGCGAATTTTGCAAAGCACGCCGAGCGGCCCGCAAGCCGGGCACGGTCATCACGACCACGAAGGTCACGACGATCACGATGAGCCTGCCGAGGATTTGACGGAGCGAGAGTACAAACTCGATTTGGCCGCAGTGCGCGAGAAACTGCGCGAAAAAACTGGCAAGCAATATTGGCGGACCTTGGAAGAGCTCGCTGACGATCCTCACTTTGAAGATCTTCTTCACCGCGAATTTCCTAGAGAAGCAGCGCTGTGGGACGAAGGTGTTGATCGCCGCAATTTCTTGCGTTTGATGGGGGCATCCCTGGCCCTTGCCGGTATGGCCGGCTGCGGGCGCCCCGATATCACCAACATTGTTCCTTACGTGAAGCAACCCGACGGCATGATCTTGGGCAAGCCGAATTTCTACGCGACAGCTATGCCATTTGGCGCGGATGCCATCGGGGTTCTGGTAGAAAGCCATGAAGGCCGTCCCACCAAGCTCGAGGGCAACCCGGACCATCCATCCAGCATGGGTGCGACAGACGCGATCGTTCAGGCTTCCATTCTGAATCTTTACGATCCCGATCGCTCGCGCACTGTGATGCAGGGCGGCGAAATTCGCGATTGGTCTGCGTTCTTGGACGCGGCCAGCGGGCTTTCCGCAGCGATGAAGGCGCAAGATGGCGCGGGCTTCCGCATTTTGACTGGCACGGTCACGTCGCCCACTCTCATTTCGCAGATGAAGAATCTGCTCACCATCTATCCCCAGGCGAAATGGCACCAGTGGGAGGCCGCTAGCGGCGATGGCGTCAAAGACGGCGCAAAGTTGGCTTTCGGCCGCCCAGTCAACACCGTTTATGTTCCCAGCAAAGCCAACGTAATCGTTTCGCTTGATTCCGATTTTCTTGGCAGCGGCCCGGGCCATATCGCCTACGCAAAACAATTTGCCCGTCGCCGTAATCTGGTGGGCACGTCAGACACGATGAATCGTCTCTACGTCGTCGAGCCGACTCCCAGCGTAACCGGATCTTCGGCGGACGTCCGCTTCCCACTGCGTGCCTGCGATGTAGAACTGTTCGCGCGTGCATTAGCTTCCAAGCTAGGCTTGGGCCGCGGCAGCGTTGCTCCGCCAGCAGGTTCAGAAGAGTTTTTGAACGCTGCGGCTCGAGACCTGCAACAGTCGCGTGGTTCCTCACTGGTCATCGCCGGCGAATTTCAATCCGCGGCGGTGCATGCTCTCGCACATGCCATCAACGCTTCACTGGGGAACACCGGGACCACTCTCTATTACACCGATCCAGTTGAAGGTGAGCCCACCAACAATCTCGAATCGCTGCGCGAACTCTGTAGCGACATGGGGCACGGCAAAGTCGACGTGCTGGTCATTCTTGGCTGCAATCCGGTCTACGACGCTCCCCACGATTTCGATTTCGTCAATAAGCTCAAAAACGTTCACACCTCCGTCCATCTCTCGCCGTACTTCGACGAAACTTCGCAATACACGCTGTGGCACCTCTCCGAGTCGCACTTCCTGGAAACCTGGAGCGATGCCCGCGCCTACGATGGCACCGCCACCATCATTCAGCCGCTCATCGAGCCGCTCTACCACACGCATTCTGTGCACGCGGTAGTAGCCGCCTTTAGCGGCAAAGCCGGTTTGACGGCGTACGACGCCATTCGTGCTTATTGGACCGAAGCCTCCATCCATCTCGACGCCTCCATCGATACCGGTTGGCGCAAGTGGTTGAACGATGGCGTTATCGGTGGCACCAAAGCGAATCCGATCACCGTGAAGCCGGAATTCAACGTGGCCAGCCTGCCACCATTCAAGCCGGTCCCCGCAACCGACATTGAATATATTTTCCGGCCCGATCCCGCCGTCTATGACGGCCGCTTTGCAAATAATGGCTGGCTTCAGGAATTGCCCAAGCCCGTCACCAAACTAACTTGGGACAATGCCGCGCTCATTAGCCCGAAGTTCGCCCACGACATGAACGCCGTTCATACCGTTGCTTCCCGCGGCGGCGAGCATGGGCAGGTGCGCTCCACGGTCGTCGACATCGAATTGAACGGCAGCAAAGTATCCGCAGCGACCTGGACAGTCCCCGGCCAGGCCATCAATACCGTCGTGCTTCCTTTGGGCTACGGCCGCACAAACGCCGGATACACCGGCGACAACAAGGGATTCAACGCCTATGTAGTGCGCACCTCGGATGCACTGTGGACCGGCACCAATGGCAAGATGACTCCCAACGGCGATACCTACCCGCTGGCTTGCACGCAGTATCACTTCAACATGGAAGGCCGCCAACTCCTCAGCACCGCCAGTCTTGCAGAGTACAAAAAGAATCCCGCGTTCCCCCACGAAGGCCACGAAGAACCCCCGAAAGACGATTCACTCTACAAAGCCTTCGCCTATCCCGGCTACGCCTGGGGCATGGCCATCGATCTTACGAAGTGCAACGGCTGCAGCGCCTGCGTTGTCGCTTGCCAGTCCGAAAACAATATTCCGGTTGTTGGAAAAGACCAGGTGATGCGTGGTCGCGAAATGCATTGGATTCGCGTGGATCGCTATTACACCCACGCGCAGTCCGCGACCAACGATCCATCCACCTACGATCCCTCGCTGGATAATCCCGAAACCTTTTTTCAACCGGTCCCCTGCATGCAGTGCGAAAACGCTCCTTGCGAGCAGGTTTGTCCTGTCGACGCCACCGTGCATAGCGCGGAAGGCCTGAACGACATGGTGTACAACCGCTGCATCGGAACGCGCTATTGCTCGAACAACTGCCCCTACAAAGTCCGCCGCTTCAACTTTCTGCGTTTCCAGGATTGGGATACGCCTCAATTGAAGCTGATGCGCAATCCGGAAGTGACTGTGCGCAGCCGCGGAGTCATGGAAAAGTGCACCTACTGCGTGCAGCGTATCAACAACGTTCGTATCGAATCCGAAAAACAGAGTCGTCCGATTCGTGACGGCGAAATTGTGACTGCTTGCGAATCTGCCTGCCCGTCGGAAGCCATCGTTTTCGGCAACGCCAACGATCCCAGTAGCCGCGTCGCCAAACTGAAAGCACAGCAACGAAACTACACCGTCTTGGCTGAAGTAAACTCACGTCCCCGCACCACCTATCTTGGCGCGGTGCGTAATCCGAATTCGGAGGAGAAGGCATGAGCGTCACTCAGCCTCCTGTGAATTCGCCGGGAATTCGCCGGCTGGAGCCCCTGCTCGAGCCCGGCCACACCTACGCTTCTGTAACTGACAAAATCGCCTCGGTAGTTTTGACGCGCCCGCTCGGACTTGGCTGGCTTGCCGGATTCACCCTGGTCTTCAGCCTTGTCATGGTGCTCTTCGGTTCGATCGCCTGGCTCATCGTAAAAGGCGTGGGAATTTGGGGCATCAACATCCCCATCGGCTGGGGCTTCGCCATCGTCAATTTCGTCTGGTGGATCGGTATCGGCCACGCCGGCACACTGATTTCCGCCATTCTTTATCTTCTCAATCAGAAGTGGCGCACCTCAATCAACCGCTTCGCGGAAGCCATGACGCTCTTTGCGGTAGCTTGCGCCGGCTTGTTTCCGCTGATCCACACTGGCCGCCCGTGGATGGCGTATTACATGTTCCCGTATCCCAGCACCATGGGAATCTGGCCACAGTTCCGCAGCCCGCTGATCTGGGACGTGTTCGCAGTCTCGACCTACGGTACCGTCTCGCTTCTCTTCTGGTTTGTAGGCTTGCTGCCTGACCTGGCCACTCTGCGCGCTCGCGCCAAAACCAAGTGGCAACAATTTATCTTCGGCGCACTCGCTATGGGCTGGCGTGGCACCGCGCGGCACTGGCACCGTTACCAGACAGCATATTTGCTGTTGGCAGGTTTAGCCACGCCCCTGGTGCTCTCCGTTCACACCGTAGTGAGCTTCGACTTCTCGGTGGCCATCGTTCCCGGCTGGCACACCACGATTTTCCCACCCTATTTCGTTGCTGGCGCCATTTATTCCGGCTTCGCCATGGTGCTCACGCTCGCGATTCCTTTGCGCAAAGCGTATAACCTGGAAGATTTCATCACCATGCGCCACTTAGACAACATGGCCAAGGTCATGCTCGCCACCGGCCTAATTGTCGCGTACGGCTATTTCGTGGAATTCTTCATGGCTTTCTACAGCGGTAACAAGTTCGACGTGTTTCTCGCCGAGCAGCGTCTGCATGGCCCGTACTCGCATTTCTACTACGCCTTGATTCTCTGCAATATTTTGACGCCACAGCTTCTCTGGTTCGAAAAGGTTCGCCGCAACGTGCTCGCGCTCTTCCTCATGTCGCTGGTCATCAACACCGGCATGTGGCTGGAGCGCTTCGTCATCGTCGTCATCTCTTTGACGCGCGACTTCATGCCTTCCGCCTGGGGCCGTTACTCCCCGACCTTCTGGGATTACAGCACCTTCATCGGCACCCTCGGTCTCTTCGTCATGCTCATCTTCTTATTCGTGCGCGGATTGCCGGCCATCGCCATTGCTGAAATGCGCGAACTGGTGCATCAGGAACACTCGAAGGAACACGAATGATGGAACATCGCTCACTGATCCACGGTGTGATGGGCGAGTTCGAGACGCCCGAGCAGGTGCTGGCTGCGGCACAGGCCGCGCGTGCCGCTGGCTACAACCATATTGAAGCCTACACTCCGATTCCCGTCGAGGGCTTGGCCGAAGCTGTCGGATTTCACAGGCCCTGGGTGAATTGGATCACCTTGGCGGGTGGACTCGGCGGCGGTTTGACTGGTTTTGGACTGCAATATTGGTGTGCGGCCATTACCTATCCGATGAACATCGCGGGTCGCCCGCTAAATAGTTGGCCGGCATTTATTCCCGTCACGTTCGAACTTACCGTTTTGGGTGCGTCCATCTTCGCGGTCGTGGGCATGTTGGCGCTGAACAAACTGCCGCAACCGTATCATCCAGTTTTCAATGTGGAGCGTTTTGCGCGCGCCTCCACCGATCGTTTTTTCTTGTGCATCGAGGCCCACGATCCCAAATTCGATGTGGCGGAGTCCACTCGATTCTTACAAAGCGTGAACGCTCAATACATCAGCGAGGTGAAGGATGAAGAATAAATCTTCACTCCTCGCCCTCATCGCGTTCAGTGCGTCTTTGCTGAGTTTGTCTGGTTGCGAATACACCTTGCGCCAGGATATGGCCAATCAGCCGCGCCAGAATCCACTTTCGCCCTCCGATTTTTTCCCGGATGGACGCTCCGCGCGCCAGCCCATTGAAAATACTGTAGCGCGCGGTTCGATCGAGAATGATCCGCTGTTCATCATGAAAGATTCCAACGCCTTCCCGCTTCCTCTCACCCAGGAATTGCTCGAGCGCGGCCAGGATCGCTATGGAATTTTCTGCACTCCGTGTCACGGTTTGCAGGGCGACGGCCAAGGTATGGTGGCGATGCGCGGCATGAAGCATCCCCCCACTTATCATCAGGATCGTTTGCGCCAGGTGCCTAACGGCTACATCTACGACGTCATAACCAACGGCTTTGGCGCCATGTACGGATATTCCGCGCAGATTCCGCCGCGCGATCGCTGGGCCATCATTGCGTATGTGCGTGCGCTGCAGCTTAGCCGCAATGCCCATGTCAACGATCTGCCGCCGGATTTGAAACAGAAGCTCATGGCTGGAGGAGCCACGAAATGAACGTGCAAGAGTACAGGCCGCCAGCGAGCTTCGACCGCGTGCAAAGCGGAGGTTTGTTGATTGGCGGTATCGCGCTGTTGCTCGCCATTGTGGGCGCGTTCGTTTCGCCCGCGAAATTCTTTCAATCCTATTTGTTCAGCTACATGCTCGTTCTTGGCCTGACCCTCGGTTCGCTTGGCCTGCTGATGATGCAGCATCTCACCGGCGGCTATTGGGGCGTGATTATCCGCCGTCCGTTGGAAGCCGCATCGCGAAACATTTGGCTCATGCTGCTTTTGTTCGTCCCAATCGTTTTCGGCATGAAATATCTGTATTCCGGCAACGGTGAGGAACTGGGTTGGCTGAATGCCCCCAAAGAGGGCGAAGGTATACTTTCGCCTTTCCAGCAGAAATATCTGACCGCTCCCGGCTTTTTGGTACGCGCTGTCATTTACTTCGTGATCTGGATTGGTCTGGTGTGGATCTTCAACATGTGGTCCCGGCAGCAAGACGTGAATCGCGATGATCGCTCGCTGCGCCGCCGCATAAGACTATTTTCCGGTCCGGGCATTATCCTTTACGTCCTTGCCATGACCTTCGCGGCTATCGACTGGGTCATGTCCATTTCACCGCACTGGGCTTCTACAATTTATGGTTTTATCTTCGTTGCCGGACAGTTGATCGCCTCGACGTCTTTCATCATCGTGGTGATTTCGACGCTCGCGAAAACGGCCCCCTATTCCGGCTTCATCAAGACCCGCTATCTCCACGACCTTGGCAAATTCCTTTTCGCCTTCAACATGCTCTGGGCCTACTTCGATTTTTCGCAACTCCTGATTATCTGGTCCGGCAATTTGCCCGAAGAAATTTCCTTTTACCGCACTAGGCTTTACGGCCAGTGGGGCATAGTGGCCGTCATTGTTTTACTTTTTAGTTTTGCGTTGCCGTTCTTCGTGCTCCTTTCGCGCGACGTAAAGCGCAATCCGAATCTCATTTCCAAAGTCGCCATCTGGATGATTGTTTTTCGCCTGGTGGATTTGTACTGGATGACGCGCCCGGAATTTACGCACAGCGCGTTACCCTCGTGGCTCGATTTTGTTGTGCCCGTCGCCCTGATTAGTTTGTGGGTCGGCTTTTTCGCGATGAATTTGAAGCAGCAACCGCTGTTGCCCCTGGGAGATCCAAAGTTGGCGGAGGCCATTGCAAGTCATGAGCACTGAGCATCACAAGCCCGGCCCGGCTGAGATCCGCATTCCACTGCACGAAGATGTTTCCTTCGAGCCGCGCGATGTTAGTGTCAGCATCATCCTGAAGTTCCTGGGCTGGATGGGTGTAGCCATCGTGCTCTCGTTTTTCCTGAGTCTCGGCGTTTATCGCGGCCTGATTCATTACTGGAAATCTTCGTATACGCAGCCTCCGCCTTCCCGCGCGCAAATGGGCCCGATGCTTCCGCCGGAGCCTCGCTTGCAGGGGATGCCCGGGCATTTCACAGACCCGCAGCAGGATCGACGCGATAAGCTGCAGGAAGACACCGCCGCCAACAATTCGTTGGGTTGGGTCGACGAAAAAGCGGGCATCGCGCAGATTCCAGTCAGCGATGCGATGAAACTGATTGTTGAAAAAGGTTTACCTGCCGTGCCCGCTCAGCCGGCAGAGAAGAAGTAGGAGAAATGAAAGTACTACGCTACACCTCGATCGCACTCGTTCTGCTGCTGGCAGCGGTTACCGCCACGGCGCAAATGATTCCCGATAATGTTGGCCAGTCCTCCAAGGGATTGCCTCCGGCTTTGGTGAATGTCGCCTTCGATCCGCAACTCAACGCGCAGCTTCCCCTTGACGTGACGTTTAACGACGAGAATGGGCACCCAGTTTTGCTCCGCGATTATTTTGGCCAAAAGCCAGTAGTTCTTACCTTCGTTTATTTCACCTGCCCGATGTTGTGCTCTCAGGTAGAGCAGTCGCTGGTCGGCACCCTGAAAATGATTTCCTTTAATCCTGGCAAGGACTATGATGTCGTCCTCATCAGCATGGATCCTTCCGATACTCCTGATGAAGCTTTGAAGAAGAAGCACGAAGCGCTGTCCCGTTTCGCCAGGCCTTCCACGGAAGCAGGCTGGCACTTCCTGACCGGGAACAAGGAATCCATCGACGAAGTCGCCAAGGCTGCTGCCTTTCGTTATAGCTACGATCCGCAAACCAAATTGTTTGGCCACGCCAGCGGCATCCTGTTGCTCACTCCCGACGGCCGCATCTCCCGTTATTTCTTTGGAGTGGAATATCCTCCCAGCAATGTTCGCCTGGGCTTAGTCGACGCGTCGGCTGGGAAAATCGGCACTGCGGTCGACCACATTTTGCTGTTCTGCTATCAGTACGATCCGACCAAGGCGCGCTACAGCGCGACCATCCTTACCGTGATTCGCATGGGTGGCGTCGCCACTCTTTTCTGTTTGGCCATCGGTTTCGTCATTTTCCGCCGGCGTGATCATCGCTCCACTGCGGCGGTCAGTTCGGGCCGGAACATTCCGGCGCAAGGAGCACATTAGAGCCGTGCAGTCACCGCTTCCATTTTTTCCCGAGCAGGCGTCCAGTTTCGCCGGCAATGTCGACGCGCTGTTTTTCTTCATCGTTCTGACCTGTCTCTTTTTCGTCGTGTTGGTGGCGGCACTTTGCATCTTCGCGATGTACAAGTACCGCCGCAAGACTCCGGGTGAAATTGGCGACGATGTGCATGGCAATCTGTTCCTGGAAATCGGCTGGACTTTGATCCCCACCGCGATCGCCATGGTCATTTTTGCCTGGGGCGCGTTTATTTATGTCAATTTCCGCACCGCGCCCACAGACACCCTGGACATTTACGTCATCGGCAAGCAGTGGATGTGGAGGCTGCAGCAGCCCAACGGCCGCAGGGAAATTAACGAGCTGCATATTCCCGTCAATCGCAACATCAAGCTCATCATGGGCAGCGAAGATGTCATCCACGATTTTTACGTGCCCGCTTTCCGCGCGAAAATGGACGTTGTGCCCGGCCGCTACAATACGCTGTGGTTCCGGCCCACCAAAGTCGGCAAGTATCACTTCTTTTGCTCGCAGTATTGCGGCACCAACCACGCCGTAATGGGCGGTTGGGTTACAGTTCAGGAACCTTCCGACTACGCCGCGTGGCTTTCCGGCGAAACCGGCGACCTCAATCCTATTTCCGCCGGCGAAAAGTTGTTCGCGCAACTTGCTTGCATCACCTGTCATATTTCCAACGGCTCTGGCCGCGGTCCCTCGCTCAACGGTGTCTATGGCGCGAAGGTTCTTCTCGCCGATGGCTCAACCGTGACCGCGGACGACGCCTACATTCGCGAATCGATTCTGCAACCCAAGGCCAAAATTGTGGCAGGGTATCAGCCGGTGATGCCCACTTTCCAGGGACTCGTCACGGAGGAGCAGATCCTGAATCTGACTGCTTACGTTCGTTCCCTGCAATCGCAACCTGTGCCTGCTAAGGGCGCCGGCATCGCGCCAGTTTCCACGGGGAAGAAATAGTATGAGTACTTATCAACAGGAAAGCATCACTTCAACGCAGTTTCAGATGCCCGAGAAGAACTATCTGAACCAGACCTACGGCATCCGTTCCTGGCTGCTCACCACCGATCACAAGCGCATCGCCTTACTCTATCTCGCCTCCGTCACTTTCTTTTTCTTCATCGGCGGCTTCTTCGCCATGATGATTCGTCTGCACCTGCTTACTCCCAGCGGTTACATGCTTACGCCAGACACCTACAACCGCATGTTCACGATGCACGGCGTAGCCATGGTTTTCTTTTTCCTGATTCCTTCCATTCCCGCGGTGCTCGGGAATTTCCTGATCCCCCTGATGATTGGCGCGAAGGATCTCGCGTTTCCCAAAATTAATCTTCTTAGTTGGTATGTCTATGTGGTCGGCGCCGCGTTTACGCTCTACGCCATGATTACTGGTGGCTTGGACACCGGCTGGACCTTCTACACCCCTTTGAGCACCGTGTATTCGAACTCCGCCGTGGCTCCCGCCGTGGTCGGCGTCTTCATCACCGGTTTTTCCTCGATTCTTACCGGCCTGAATTTTCTGGTCACCGTCCACACCATGCGGGCACCCGGTATGACTTGGTTCCGTCTGCCGATGTTCGTGTGGTCGCACTACGCCACTTCTGTGGTCATGGTTCTGGGTACTCCCGTAATTGCCATCACGCTGGCGCTGGCCGCCATGGAACGAGTCTTCGGACTGGGTTTCTTCAACCCTGCGATGGGCGGCGACCCGATTCTGTTTCAGCACCTGTTCTGGTTCTATTCGCATCCCGCTGTGTACATCATGGTCCTCCCATCCATGGGCGTCATCAGCGAGTTGATTCCAACCTTTGCGCGCAAGCAGTTGTTTGGCTATCACTTCGTTGCAGCAGCCAGCTTGGCTATCGCAGTTATCGGCTTCCTGGTGTGGGCGCACCACATGTTCCTCACCGGCCAGTCGACCTATGCGGCCATCGCATTTTCGTTCCTGACGTTTCTTGTTGCCGTGCCATCCGCAGTGAAGGTTTTCAACTGGGTCGCCACATTATTCGGCGGTTCGATTTCCTTCGACACGCCAATGCTCTACGCCTTTGGCTTCTTGGGACTTTTCTTGATCGGCGGCTTGACCGGCCTTTTCCTCGGCTCCCTGGGCACCGATATTCACATTCACGACACCTATTTCGTTATCGCCCACTTTCACTACATCATGGTTGGCGGCGCA
>Ga0210396_10005250_pt1 | contig 12553 bp, 11 predicted proteins | sample IncBWH17OmetaG_FD_155466 | JGI IMG/M metagenome (GOLD analysis project Ga0210396, IMG submission 155466) | Forest soil microbial communities from Barre Woods Harvard Forest LTER site, Petersham, Massachusetts, United States - Inc-BW-H-17-O ...
GCACCGGGCCGCGTCGCCTCCCCCCCGACGTCGATGATCGCCGCGCCGTCGGCGGCCAACGCCACACCGTGCTCGACAGCGCGATCGGCGTCCAGGTAGCGCCCGCCATCCGAGAACGAGTCGTCGGTGACGTTCACTACCCCCATGACCTGGACGCGCGTCGTGCTCACTTGCGCAGGATCAGTTCGAGCGCCTCGGCTCGAGATGCACTGTCGGACTTGAACTGCCCACGCACTGCCGACGTGGTGGTAACAGCTCCGGGCTTGCGGACGCCTCGCATGGACATGCACAGGTGCTCGGCCTCGATGATGACAATGACCCCGCGCGGATCGAGTTTGCGCATCAGGGCGTCGGCTATCTGGGCCGTGAGCCGCTCCTGCAGTTGCGGCCGCTTGGCGTACAGGTCGACCAGGCGCGCGATTTTCGACAATCCGGTGACCCGGCCGTCGTGGCCGGGGATGTATCCCACGTGCGCGACACCGTGGAATGCCACCAGATGGTGTTCGCAGGTGGAGTACAGCGGGATCTCCTTGATCAGCACCAACTCGTCATGCTGCTCGTCAAACGTGGTGTCCAGCACGGTGTCCGGATCGGTGTACAGCCCTGCGAACATCTCCCGGTAACTCCGCGCGACGCGCGCCGGGGTGTCCAGCAGACCGTGCCGATCCGGGTCCTCTCCGATCGCGCACAGCAGCTCACGGACCGCGGCCTCGACACGCTGCTGGTCGAAGGCCGGCGGGGTGCTCAGGGTCGCGGTTCGGGAATTCTGCTGCGCCATCTAAGCCTCCGTACGCTTCAGCCGTGCGTCGACGGGTTGGACGGGCTCGGGTCGCCGCCGGGCGGTTCGACGGCCGGGCCTGCCTCCGGTGCGGGTGCACCCGGTGGCGGATACGGCGGATACGGCGGATATGGAGGATAGGGCTGGCCCCCATAGTTGTGTGGTGGCGGCGCCCAGTGCGCTGGTGGCGGCGGTGGCGATGGCGGCGGGTACCAGTGGCCCGGCGGTTGTTGCGCCTGTTGCGGCGGCGGCCATCCCGGAGCGTGCCAGCCTGCCGGCGCGCCGTAGTCGGGTTGGGTGGTGTGGTTCGGTGCACCGGCAACGCCACGGCCCTCACCGCGAGAACCGTTGGCGCCGTTGGTTGCTCGATCGGCCTCGGCCTGCGCGGCATCCCGGCTCGCCGCCGCGATGGCCGCCTTGAAGGCCGGTTCGGGCGCGGGTTTGGGCCACGGCTCGCCGCGCTCGATGGCCAGCTCGCCAGGTGTTTTGATCGGCGGCTTGTCCGACGGGATGCGGCCACCGAAGTCGTCGAAAAGGGTTAGCCTTGGCCGCTTTTCGACGTCGGCGAAGATCGTCTTTAACTCGGCACGGTGCAGGGTTTCTTTCTCCAGCAGCTCGCCGGCCACAATGTCCAGCACGTCGCGATATTCGGTGAGAATCTCCCAGGCCTCGGTGTGCGCGGTCTCGATGAGCTTGCGCACCTCATCGTCGATGTCGCGGGCGACTTCGTGGGAGTAGTCGGCCTGGTTGCCCATGGTCCGGCCGAGGAAGGGGTCACCGTGTTCGGTGCCGTACTTGACCGCGCCCAGTTTGGAGCTCATTCCGAATTCGGTGACCATGGCACGCGCGATTTTGGTGGCCTGCTCGATGTCGGACACCGCACCCGTCGTGGGCTCGTGGAACACCAATTCCTCGGCGGCGCGCCCGCCCAGGGCCATCACCAGCCTGGAGATCAGCTCGGAACGGGTGTGCAGACCCTTGTCGTCTTCGGGTACCGCCAGCGCGTGGCCGCCGGTGCTACCCCGCGCCAGGATCGTCACCTTGTAGACCGGGTCGAGACCCGGCATCGCCCAGCCGGCCAGCGTGTGCCCGGCTTCGTGATAGGCGGTGATCTTCTTCTCTTGCTCGCTGATGATCCGGCTCTTGCGGCGCGGGCCGCCGACCACGCGGTCCACCGCCTCTTCCAAGGCGGCACCGGTGATCACGGTGCCGTTCTCGCGGGCAGTCAGCAGCGCCGCCTCGTTGATGACGTTCGCCAGATCGGCGCCGGTCATGCCGACGGTCCGCTTGGCCAGCCCGTCGAATTCGACGTCGGGGCCGAAGGGCTTGCCCTTGGAGTGCACCCGCAGCACCGCGCGCCGGCCGGCCAAGTCAGGGCTGGACACCGGAATCTGGCGGTCGAAGCGTCCGGGCCGAAGCAAGGCCGGGTCGAGAATGTCGGGCCGGTTGGTGGCCGCGATCAGGATCACGCCGGCGCGTTCACCGAAGCCGTCCATCTCGACCAGCAACTGGTTGAGTGTCTGCTCGCGCTCGTCGTGACCGCCGCCCAGCCCCGCGCCGCGCTGGCGGCCCACCGCGTCGATCTCGTCGACGAAGATGATGCACGGACTGTTCTGCTTGGCCTGCTCGAAGAGGTCGCGGACGCGGGAAGCACCGACGCCGACGAACATCTCGACGAAGTCCGACCCGGAGATGGTGAAGAACGGAACGCCGGCCTCGCCAGCGACAGCGCGGGCCAGCAGCGTCTTGCCGGTTCCCGGCGGACCGTACAGCAGTACGCCCTTGGGGATCTTGGCGCCAAGCGCCTGGTACCGCGACGGGTTCTGTAGGAAGTCCTTGATCTCGTAGAGCTCCTCGACCGCCTCGTCGGCGCCGGCGACGTCGGCGAACGTGGTCTTGGGCATGTCTTTGGACAGCTGCTTGGCCCGCGATTTGCCGAACCCGAAGCCCATCCGGGCGCCGCCCTGCATGCGGGAAAACATCATGAACAGGCCGACCAACAGCAGCAACGGCAGCACGTAGATCAGCAGCGAGCCCAGGATGCTGCCCTCGTTGACGGTGGTGCTGACCTGGGCGTCTTTACTGGTCAACGCGTCGAACAGGGGGACCGCGTAACCAGTCGGGTACTTCGTGATGATCTTGTCGGACCCGTCGGTGCCGCTGGTGGCCTTTTTCAGCGTCAACCGCACCTGTTGTTCGCGATCGTCGATCTGCGCGCTCTTGACGTTGCCGCCCTTGATCTGGGCCATCGCCACCGAGGTATCGACCGGCTTGAAGCCGCGGGTGTCATCGCTGAAGTAAAAGAATGACCAACCAAGCAGCAGCACGACAGCGATTGCCGTGAGCGTGCGGATCACGTTTTTCCGGTTCATCAATCATCGGCCGTCGCCGGCCAGGTCCTTCCCAATACACGCAGCTGGAATAGTCCAGGTTACCGCCCGTGCGGATCGCCAGCTCAGCCGCAGCCGGGCACAGCGGGTCGAGCCTTAAATCTTCGCCCTTTAAATAACGCATTGCGGTTCCCGACCACCTTTCGGGCGGACCGAGCGTGTGCTTTGGTGAGACGGTGCCTGACAGCCTTCCGGTAACCGACCGAATCATCGAAACCAATGGCGTGCGGCTCCGCACCGTCGACGCGGGTGAGCCCGGCGCACCGGTGGTGGTGCTGGCCCACGGTTTTCCAGAACTCGCCTATTCATGGCGTCACCAGATCCCGGTGCTGGCCGCGGCCGGTTACCACGTGCTGGCCCCGGATCAGCGCGGCTACGGCGGCTCCAGCCGGCCCGACGACGTCGCCGCCTACAACGTCGCCGACCTGTCCGCCGACGTGATCGGCTTGCTCGACAACGTCGGCGCAGAGCGGGCGGTGCTCATCGGTCACGACTGGGGTGCCCCGGTGGTGTGGGGCTCGGCGCAGCTGCATCCGGACCGGGTGACAGCCGTGGTCGGTTTGAGCGTTCCGCCGGTGCCGCGTGCCCAGATTCCGCCGACGCAGGCGTTTCGCATGCTGTTCGGCGACAACTTCTTCTACATGCTCTATTTCCAAGAGCCCGGGGTCGCCGACGCCGAACTGGCTGCCGACCCGGCCAAGACCCTGCGGCGCATGATCGGCGGCCTGCGCGCGTCTGGTGACCCCGCTGACGCGGTGCGGATGATCGCCCCCGGGTCGGAGGGCTTCATCGAGCGGCTGCCCGAACCCGACGGCCTGCCGAGCTGGATCAGCGCCGACGAACTCGACCACTACGTCGCCGAGTTCACCCGCACCGGTTTCACCGGCGGGCTGAACTGGTATCGGAACATGGACCGCAACTGGGAGCTGTTGGCCGACCCACCAGCCGCCACCATCTCGGTGCCGGCGCTGTTCGTCGCCGGCACCGACGATCCGGTGGGGGCCTTCATGCGCCGCGACCGCACCGCCGAGTTGGTGACCGGTCCGTACAGCGAAGTGATGATCGAGGGCGCCGGACACTGGCTGCAACAGGAGTGCCCTGATCAGGTCAACGAGGTGGTGCTGGACTTCCTGTCTGGTTTGAAGCCGTGACGAACCGCCCCTTGAACTTCGGTGTATTCATCACGCCGTTTCACCCGACCGGCCAATCCCCCACGGCGGCGCTCGAATACGACATGGAGCGAGTGGTCGCGCTGGATCGGCTGGGTTTCGACGAAGCCTGGTTCGGTGAACATCACTCCGGCGGCTACGAGCTGATCGCCTGTCCGGAGGTGTTCATCGCCGCCGCGGCCGAACGAACCAAGCACATCCGGCTGGGTACCGGTGTTGTGTCGCTGCCCTACCACCATCCGCTGATGGTTGCCGACCGCTGGGTGCTGTTGGACCATCTGACCCGCGGGCGGGTGATGTTCGGTACCGGCCCCGGCGCCCTGCCGTCGGACGCTTACATGATGGGCATCGATCCGGTCGAGCAGCGCCGGATGATGCACGAATCGCTCGAGGCGATCCTGGCCTTGTTCCGCGCCGCACCCGATGAGCGAATCAACCGCCACTCGGACTGGTTCACGCTGCGCGATGCGCAGTTGCACATCCGTCCCTACACCTGGCCCTATCCGGAAATCTCAACGGCGGCAATGATTTCCCCGTCCGGCCCGCGGCTCGCCGGCGCGCTGGGCACGTCGCTGCTGTCGCTGTCGATGTCGGTGCCGGGCGGCTATGCGGCGCTGGAGAACACCTGGGACGTGGTGTACGAACAGGCCGGAAAAGCCGGACGGGACGAGCCCGACCGGGCGAACTGGCGGGTGCTCGGCATCCTGCATCTGGCCGACAGCCGGGATCAGGCGATCGACGACTGCACCTACGGGTTGCAGGACTTCGCAAAGTACTTCGGCGCAGCGGGATTCGTGCCGCTTGCCAACCTGGTCGAGGGCGCACAGTCACCTCGCGAATTCGTCGAAGACTATGCGTCACGGGGCAATTGCTGCATCGGCACACCCGAGGAGGCGATCGGCTACATCGAGGATCTGCTGGACCGGTCGGGCGGATTCGGCGGCTTCCTGCTGCTCGGTCACGACTGGGCGTCGCCGCAGGCTACGTATCACTCTTATGATCTGTTCGCCCGCAAGGTGATTCCACATTTCAAAGGTCAATTGGAGGCTCCGCGGGCATCGCATGAATGGGCCAGGGGCATGCGCGACCAATTACTCGGCCGCGCCGGCGAGGCGGTGGTAAAAGCGATCACCGAGCACACCGATGAACTCAAGATGGAAAGCGAGAACAGCTGATGCGCGCCGCAGTGTTGCGCGAAGGCCGCATGGTCTATCGCGACGACGTGCCCGACCCCGTTCCCGAATCCGGCCAGGTCCTGGTCGCGGTGCGGTCGTGCGGGATCTGTGGGACAGATCTTCATTTCGCCGCCCACGGCGACGAGATGTTGGCGTTGACAGAACAGATGGCAGACAGCATCGGTGCCGGCGGTATGAAGGTCGATCTGAACAATGACGTCTTCATGGGTCACGAGTTCAGCGCCGAAGTCCTCGAAGCAGGACCTGACACAGACACTCATGCGCCGGGCACGCTCGTCACTTCGATTCCGGTTCTGTTGTCGTCCCGGGGCGTTGAGCCAATCTTGTCGAGCAACAGCACTATCGGCGGCTACGCCGAGCGAATGCTGCTCTCGGCGCCGCTGCTACTGTCAATCCCGAATGGACTAGACCCCAAACACGCCGCGCTGACCGAACCCATGGCGGTTGGGCTGCACGCCGTGAATAAATCGAATGTTCAGCGTGGCGAGACGGCACTCGTGCTCGGCTGCGGACCGATTGGCATCGCCATCATCGCAGCGCTTCGGTTCCGTGGTGTCGAAACCATTGTGGCTGCAGACTTTACGCCTAAGCGCCGTGGGCTTGCCGCAGCAATGGGCGCGCATCAAACCGTCGACCCAGCACAAAGTTCACCATTCGACACGGCCAAACCTGATGTGGTGTTCGAGGCGGTTGGGGTACCCGGCGTCATCGATGACGTGTTACTGCGCGCCAAGCCCGGTACCCGGCTTGTCGTAGCCGGAGTGTGCATGCAACCCGACACCGTGCATCCGCTCTTTGCCATTGCCAAGGAGATCAACGTCCAGTTCGTTCTCGCCTACGACCCGCAGGAATTCGCCGATTCCCTGCGGGCCATCGCCGAAGGCGAGATCGACGTGTCGCCGGTGATCACCGGCGACGTCGGTCTGGAGGACGTCGGTACGGCGTTCGACGATCTCGCCGACCCCGAACGGCACTGCAAGATACTGGTCACCCCGTAGACGCCGGAGGCTTTGAGCCGTGCCGTTGCCGGGCGACCCGGTCGCCTGTTGTGTATCTTGAGCCAAGCTGGCTAGCTCACCACAGTTGAGCAGGACCGGAGGAGGCGCCATGCCAACCCCGGCGCCCAGCCTGTCACGGCAGATACTGAGGCGCCGGCCGGTCAGCGGCGCCCCGGTCGCCGTCGGGGCTTCAGATCACCTACAACGGAGTCTGGGAACCTTCCTGCTCACCATGTTCGGTGTCGGCGAGACGGTCGGCGCGGGCATCTTCATCGTGCTCTCGGAGTCCGTGCCGCAAGCCGGCCCGGCGGTCGTCATCTCGTTTCTCATCGCCGGCATCGCGGCGGGTCTTGCCGCGGTCTGCTACGCCGAGATGGCCTCGGCGGTACCGGTTTCCGGATCGGCCTACTCGTACTGCTATGCCACCCTGGGCGAGTTGCCGGCAATGGGTGTCGCAGCATGCCTGCTGCTGGAGTACGGCGTGTCCACCGCCGCGGTGGCGGTCGGATGGAGTCAGTATCTGAACAAGTTGCTGGACAACGTCGTTGGATTTCAGCTGCCGCAAGCTATTTCGGCGGGGCCGTGGGATTCCGAGCCGGGTGTCATCAACCTGCCTGCCATCGTCTTGTTGGCGATGTGTGCGGTGCTGTTGATCCGCGGTGCCAGTCAATCCGCGAAGGCCAACGCCGTCATGGTGGTGATCAAGCTCGCCGTGCTGGTGATATTCGCGGCTATCGCGTTCACCGCGTTCAAAGCGGACCGCTTCAATGATCTGGCACCGTTCGGCATCTCCGGCATCAGCTTGGCCGCGGGCACAATCTTCTTCGCCTACATCGGTCTTGACGCGGTATCCACCGCCGGCGACGAAGTCAAGGATCCGCAACACACGATGCCGCGGGCAATCATTTACGCCCTGCTGATAGTCACGGCTATTCACCTGCTGGTCGTGGTGGCCGCGATGGGTAGCCAGCCGTGGCAGGAGTTCAAGGGCGAAGAAGCGGTGCTGGCGGTGATCTTGGACCACATCACCGGAAACACCGCGGGCAGCACCCTGGTATCGGCCGGCGCGGTGATATCGATCTTCTCGGTCACGCTGGTGACGTTGTACGGCCAGACCCGCATCCTGTTCACGATGGGCCGTGATGGTCTGCTGCCGGCGACGTTCGCGAAGGTCAACCCCCGCACGATGACACCGGTCGGGAACACCGTGATCGTTGCGGTCGTGGTGGCAGCCCTGGCCGCCCTGGTGCCGCTCGACCGTCTGGCCGAAACAGTCTCGATCGGCACCCTGACCGCGTTCATCGTGGTGTCAGGGGGAGTGATTCTCCTGCGGATTCAACAACCGGATTTACCCCGGGGTTTCAGGGTGCCGGGCTATCCGGTGACACCAATCCTGTCGATCGCGGCGTGCGCCTACATCCTGTTCAGCCTGCACTGGTACACCTGGATTGCATTCAGCGCCTGGGTGGCGGTGGCGTTGGTCTTCTACTTAGTGTGGGGCCGCCGGCACAGCGCACTCAACGACACCCGTGCGACGGCCGTGCCCGTCTCCGACGACGTCACCTAGCCAAGCCGTCGCACTCAAAACCTCGACATCGGCGCGCGGGGCATTGCTGGGATTAGGTCGACGTCGTGGAAGCTATATTTTGGCGCAGCAACCCCAGTCTCCGTTGGTATTCCTCGTCGTCGATCTCGCCGCGTGCGTAGCGTTCGGCAAGCACCTGCTCCGCATTGCCCGCTCCGCCCGCGTGCGTCGTGCCGGCGGGCCGCTGCGACAAAGACAGTAAGTAGCGCGCGAGAAGCACCGCTGCCGTAATCACCAGCGCCCAGAACACAATCGTTGTTCCGGTTGTGAGGATCCAGCCGCCCCATCCCCAGCGACCATCGTCCATCATCATCATCATCGATACCACCCTTTCAGATGCACTATGCCCCAACGCCTTCGACTGTAAGGGCGCTGCGATTAGGCCTGCTGCGTTTGTGTCGGGGTTTGCATGCATCCCGGGACCCCACACATGAGACCGCCAGAGGCAGTCGGCCACGGCGATCGACGGCCCCGCGGCCATGATGGCAATGACACTCGTCAGAGCAACTCGAGTTTTGACTTTCGTCGACTGCTGCGGCGGCCTCGCCAGCCGTTCGGCTCGCGCCAGCACGGCCAAATCGGCGGCCGCGAGCGCTTCGGCAGGGGCCGCCGTGCACAGCGTGATCAGCCCCGACAGCAACGCTCGCCTGCTATGCCGGCGCGCCGCGACGTCATCCGCGCACATCTCCAGCAATCGCGAAACCTGTTGTGCCCCTTCGGTAATTAGGCTTATCTGCGGAAACATCGCGGCCAGAGCGCGCAGCGCGCTGACGATCATCGCGTGGCGCCCTTCCAGGTGGGCTCGCTCATGGGCCAGGACCGCGGCCAGTTGGCGATCATCGAGTGCAGCTCGGGCGGCGCTGGTCACGACGATGGCCGGCGGTCGACCCGCGACACAATAGGCGGCAGGTTTGGTGGCCGCGACCATCACCACGTCGGCCTCGCCGGTGCAATGACCGACCAACCGCACAGCTCGAGCATGCTCGTGTGTGCGCGCACGCATTCCCACCACGGCGGTGGTCAACCGCACACCGATGATCGCGGCTGCCACGGTAACCGCCGCAGCAATCGCGAGCAGCGTGATCTGCGGCGCAATCCCGGCATCTCCACTCATCGTGCGCTGCAGGCGGGCCAGGCAGGACGCGGCAAACGTGCGGGGATGAGTCCAGTGGCTTAGCACCTCAATGATGACCATCGCCGAGGTCGCAACCCAGGAACCCACCACAGTGCCGATCGCGCTCAACCATGTCACCACCCCAAGGCGAGGCGCGTTTCCGCTGGACGTCATTGCCCGAAGCAGCGGAGGCGCCACGACGAGCATCGCGATGCTGTACAGGAGCAGGCCGACCACAACGCTGATCACTGGTTCGTTCCTTTGGCCAGCCGTCGCAGAACAGAGCGCAGGCGATTGGATTCCTCGGCGCCGATTTGTTCGACGAAATGCTGCAGTACCAATTCGGGGCTGCCGCCGCCATCGAGGGCCTCGCGCATCAACCGCGCACTGTGCTGCTCACGCGACAGGGTGGGCCAATACCGATAGGCCTTCCCGTCGCGTTCCCGCGCGAGCCAGCCCTTGGTATGCAGGTTGTCCATGGTGGACATCACGGTGGTGTAGGCGATGGTGCGTTCCGCGGCAAGTTCATCGAGTAGCTCACGCACCGTGGTCGGTGTCGCAGGGCCACGGCTCCAGATACGGTCCATGATGACCGCCTCGAGTTCGCCGAATCCCCTAATCCGCATTACTGATCTCCTGGTTATTAAAGAGCCGCTGGACTTGGTCGCGAGGGTTGAAACTGCGAAAGCTTGGACACACCATCGCCCGCCGTCTACGTACCAACATAGTAGGCCACCCCGGACGACAGGGACCAGAACGAGCGCACGCCTCGGGCTTTAGCCGATTCCCCGCTTGCGCTTGCTAGCACTCCCAGCCCGGGTCTACGATCTACGTAGTTAGATAGTAGAACGGCGGCAGGCACCTATTCGTCGAGAGATGTATTCCGTTCGCTGAGGTGCTCCGCCAGTCCGAATGAGAGGAATCAACGATGGGATTGTTTGGCGAGCTGGGTTCCCGGCTCCGTGAGCGCAAGCGCGTGATCGGCGCAGTCTTGGCTTCCGCTTCTATCGTGGTGGCCAGCTTCTTGGCCGGCACCTGGGCCGGTTCCTCGGAAGTCCCCGCGCCGCGCCCGGTGACGACCTCAGCCCCGCAGCCCAACAACCCGCCTAAGCCAGGTGCTTCTAAGGCCGGCGGCATGTGCTGCGGCATGTCCATGCCCGATAAGTCCATGCCTAGCGGGATGCCCATGCCCAGCGGGATGCCCATGCCCAGCGGGATGCCCATGCCCAGCGGGATGCCCATGCCCAGCGGGATGCCCATGCCCAGCAAACCGGCTGGCTAGCACCAATTTCCATAACGGTGAGTGACGCCGAGTCCCCGCTGTCGCGGGCAGGATCGAAGATCGTCTTCGGAAATATGCTGAACGCCAGCCGTTCCCAGCGACGAATTACCAGACGCGCTGCGCTCACCGCGGTCGGCGCGGGCGCCTTCGTGGGTCTCGGGTACGTGCTGCGCGGGGTCGTCGGATCGCCCGCGCCGGCCGTCCGACTCATCGACGACGGCGGCGGCATGATGGGCGTCTCCCCGACGGACATGTCCCGTTACATGGAGATGTTCAATCGGCACAACGAGTTGACCCGCACCGTCGAGGAGATCCCAGCTGGCATTCGCACCACCACCCAATCCGATTCCCCAGAACTTGCTGCGCAGCTCAAAGCGCACGTCTCGAGCATGTACTCCCACCTCGAACAGGGCGGCGAAGTCATGTGCATGAGCGACAGCCTGCCGACACTCTTCCGGCGCGCCGACGGATACCGCCGTCAGCTCACACTCACGCCCACAGGCGTGATCGCTGAGGAAACCGCAGATGATCCCCAACTGGTAGCGGCCATACGTGCGCACGCCCAGGAAGTGACGGGGTTTGTACGCGACGGCATACCGCCGATGATGCGGGGAATGATGGGTTCCGGTTCGATGGGACCGCGCATGATGGGACCGGGTGGCATGATGGGACCGGGTGGCATGATGGGGCCGCCATGAGTGGCTGAAGGCCCAATACATAGAACCTGCAACCGAATTCACTCCACGACTGCTTAAGGGTTCACGTCTGACGACCGAATCGGCGCGGCCCAACTAGTCAGTCACCACGCTGACCCTGGACAGCCCCGTCCCACGCCTCGGCGGCGCCGCACGTGATGAGCTCCGCCTCCTTCGCGTCATCTACCCCAAGATGCCTTGCATGGTGTTGACCTCCTGTTGTTCGGCTGTGGCGATCGAATGCGCCATCGCAACAGCCGGAGGGTACTGACCGGAAGCAATTTCGCTCTGCGCCAACATGATTGCGTGCTGATGGTTTTGGATCATCATCGTCAGGAATTGTTTGCTGGCATCGGCGCCTACGGCGTTCTGCAAAGCTGTCATTTGCTCGGGCGACGCCATCCCCGTCATTCCTTGCATCGCGGGCATGCCTGCGGCTGAGCTCGGCGTCATCGGCTGTTGCCACTGGCTCAGCCAACTCTGCATCCCCTCGACGTCGGGGCCCTCGGCAGCCTTGATCTGGTTCGCCACCTGTACCACCCGCGGGTCCAAGCCCTGTTTGGTCAGGATGATCTCACTCATCTGAATGGCCTGCTTATGGCAGGGCGTCATGTTTTGGGCAAACGTAACGTCAGTTGAGTTGTGCGCTTGCGGGGACGAGGTCGACGGAGACCCGGTCGCGGCTTGATGAGCTGAGCTGCTACATGCGCTGAGTGTCACGGTGGCCATAACTGCGGCCGCGCTCATCCTCAGCAACTGTTGTCTCATGACGTCCCTGTCCTCCCTGCGTACGTAGATAGCATCATTTAGATTCCGAAGATGAGACTTCGGCACTCAGATCGGAAAGAGCGTGGCGAGGAAGAAGATAGCCATACCCGCGGCCATCATCGCCTGACCAAGGTCACCCAGTGACCGGCGCGGGGCCGTCTTACGGCGCCGATCAAGGACATACCGGCAAGTCCAGAAGACCGCTGCGACTGCGAAGCCGACTGCACCGAGCCAGCCCACTGCGCTGGACCATGTGGCCGAGTTGCTTGCCGGCATCTTCATCGCAGACATCTTCATGCCCGGCATTGACATTTCCGGCTGGGCGCTCGATTGGTCCGGCAGCAGATGACTGTCCATGATGGCGTACATCCATGCCGTCGCCAGCATCATCAGGCCGTGATAGGCGTACAGCTCCCGCCGGGTGGTCGTTCGGATCGCAAAAATGGCCATCCCCACAAACGTCACGGCCGCGAGCAGGAAAAACACGGCAGGTCCCGTCGTGGGAAGCTGTGCGCTCCGCGGCCAGGCCATCACCACCATCGCGACAGCCATGACGAAATGCAGTGCATGGTTGACGG
>Ga0210396_10005251_pt1 | contig 12553 bp, 15 predicted proteins | sample IncBWH17OmetaG_FD_155466 | JGI IMG/M metagenome (GOLD analysis project Ga0210396, IMG submission 155466) | Forest soil microbial communities from Barre Woods Harvard Forest LTER site, Petersham, Massachusetts, United States - Inc-BW-H-17-O ...
CGAAGCTCGAAAAGCGTGACCAAGCCCGGCTCAGCGAATATTTCCTAAAGCATGATGCGCCTGAGAAGTACGGGCAAGCTTATGCTCAGTTGGTAGAGCTCAGAAAAGAAAAGGACAAGCTCGAAAAATCCATCACCACCACTATGGTCATGGCGGAGATGTCCAAGCCGCGCGACACCTTTGTCCTCGGCCGCGGTCAATATGACAATAAAGGTGATAAGGTCACGCCGGGTGTTCCCGCGTTCCTGCCGCCCATGGCCGAAGACCTGCCTCGTAACCGTTTGGGACTGGCAAAGTGGATCCTCGACCCGTCCAACCCGCTCACCGCGCGCGTTGTGGTCAATCAGTATTGGCAACAATATTTCGGGACCGGCATTGTCAAGACCGCCGAGGACTTTGGCTCGCAAGGCGAGCCGCCGAGTCATCCTCAATTACTCGATTGGCTGGCCACCGAATTCGTCCGCACTGGCTGGGACGTCAAGGCCATGCAGCGCCTAATTGTCACCTCAGCGACGTACCGGCAATCCTCCCGCGCGTCGCGGGAACTGATCGAGCGCGATCCCGAAAATCGTCTGCTCGCAAGAGGGCCGCGATTCCGCCTCCCCGCCGAGATCGTTCGCGACAATGCGCTCGCAATCAGCGGATTGCTTAACGATAAAATCGGCGGACCGAGTGTCTACCCCTATCAGCCCCCGGGGCTTTGGGAAGAGATGGCCTTCGGCCAAGGCTTTTCGGGTCAAACATACACCCCGTCCTCGGGTCCTGATTTATACCGCCGCGCTCTATACACCGTGTGGAAGCGCACGGTCCCGCCGCCCTCGCTGACTATTTTCGACGCGCCCGACCGCGAAAAATGTACCGCCAGACGCGGAGTAACCAACACGCCGCTGCAGGCGCTCACGCTTCTGAACGATCCCACATACGTGGAGGCCGCTCGCGCGTTGGCGGAGCGTGCGTTGCGCTCGCGTGGCAGCTCCGATCGTGAGCGGATAGATTTTGCTTTCAAGCTCGCGACGGCACGCACGCCCGACCCGCAGGAACGCGACGTACTGCTCGGTTCGCTTCAGGAATTTCGCTCAAGCTATCGGCAGGACCAAGCCCAAGCAAGCAAACTGCTGTCGATTGGTGAGTCGAGGATCGATTCAAGCTTGGATCCGCGCGAAGTCGCAGCATGGACCACGTTGGCGAGCATGATCCTCAATCTTGACGAAACGATTACGGCGGAATAGCCGAAGGCGAGGCAGAGTATGAGCGATTCGTTGACTCCGGAAATCAGGGCTGCCACCGCGATGACGCGCCGGCGGTTCTTCCAGCGAAATACTGTTGGGATTGCGATCGGCATTCCTGCGTTGGCCGTGCTGCTCACGAAGGATGGGTTTGCAGCTGATACGGCAACCGACCCAAAGACCGGCGGACTGGTTGGGCTTCCCCATTTCTCGCCAAAGGCGAAGCGCGTCATCTTCCTCCACCAATCCGGCGCGCCTTCCCAGATGGAGTTGTTTGACTACAAGCCTGGGCTAGTCAACCTGCAAGGCAAGGACTTACCCGACTCCGTACGCATGGGCCAACGCATTACCGGCATGACGTCAGGCCAATCCTCGTTTCCGGTGGCGCCTTCGATTTTCAAATTCAACCAATACGGCCGCTCCAACACCTGGATCAGCGAGCTGCTTCCTTACCACGGCAAAATCGTGGACGACATCACCATCATCAAGTCCACCTACACCGAAGCGATCAACCACGATCCCGCGATCACCTTCGTGCAGACCGGCTTCCAGCAGCCCGGGCGTCCCAGCATGGGGGCGTGGGTCACTTACGGACTCGGCAGCGAAAATCAAAATCTCCCGGCGTTCGTGGTCATGGTCTCACAGGCCAACGCGTTGAACCCGGACCAACCGCTGTTTTCACGCCTGTGGGGAAGCGGCTTTCTGTCGTCGCGCTACCAAGGAGTGAAATTTCGCGCGAGCGGCGACGCGGTGCTGTACTTGTCGAACCCGCCGGGCGTACCGTCTCCGACCCGCCGCCGCATGCTCGACGGTATCGCCAAACTGAATCGCTTGCTGGCCGAAAAATACGGCGACCCCGAAATTGACACTCGCGTCGCGCAATACGAAATGGCTTATCGCATGCAAACTTCCGTGCCTGACCTGATGGACCTCTCCAAGGAATCCGAATCCACCTTTGAACTCTACGGCCCTGATTCGCGCAAGCCCGGGACTTATGCCGCCAATTGCCTCCTCGCACGGCGGCTGGCCGAGCGCGGCGTGCGCTTCATTCAGCTCTATCATCGAGGCTGGGACCAGCACAACGACTTGCCGCGAGACATCGCGCTGCAATGTAAAGGCGTCGATCAACCCTCGGCCGCTCTGGTGCTCGATCTCAAGCAGCGCGGCATGTTGGATGACACACTCGTCATATGGGCCGGCGAATTTGGCCGCACCGTGTATTGCCAGGGCAAGCTCAGCGCCACGAACTACGGCCGCGACCATCACCCGCGCTGCTTCGCCATTTGGATGGCCGGCGGCGGGATCCAGAGAGGCTTGAGCGTCGGTAAGACTGATGACTTTTCCTATAACATCCTCGAAGATCCCGTGCACGTCCACGACCTGCAGGCCACCATCCTGCATTGCCTCGGTATTGATCATCTCCGTCTGACGTACAAATTCCAGGGACGCGATTTCCGCCTGACTGATGTTGGCGGCAACGTGGTGAAAAAGGTGCTCGCTTGAGCCTGGTTCGCGGAAAGTGAAACTCCCTCGCCGAATGGGCCGAGGCGGCAGCTCGACTCATCGGGAGTTAGAATGGAATTGCCATGGAATTTCAGCCGACTGAGACAGATGGTGACCCAGCTATTCTTACGCCCGACCGTGGAAGTGTGGCGGGAAATGCGTGGCGCTGACGCAACTGTTCTTCACCCTCGACACGCACGATGAGAGACCTATACAAATTCCGAGGACTCGCACAGAAGTTGACCGAAGTTGTTCTGGCAAAGGTCGTGTCGGACCTCAACGCATGAACTCACTCACGCGACGCAGGTTCCTTATACACGGCTCCACGGCGACAGCCGCGGCGATGCTGCCGCCTTTTTTTCTGCAGACGTCAAGCAAGTCCGGCAGCCGCTTGCCGCTAATCGGCTCTGGAGTGCATACCTATGAGTGTGTTCACGATTGGCTGGTGCCGCCCGACGGCTTGGTTTGGGGAGATACCCACGGTTTGGCTCAGGATGAGCAAGGGAATATCTATGTCGCGCACACGGTGAACAAATCCAGCATGCGCGGCGAGGCCGTGGTGGTTTACGACTCGTCCGGGCGCTTCGTTCGCGCATTCGGAGAGGAGTTTCGCGGGGGCGCGCATGGGCTTGGCGTGCGCCGCGAGAAAGACGCGGAAGTTCTCTATCACTGCGATATCAATCAGTGCAAAGTCACGAAGACGACACTGAATGGCGATTCTCTTTGGGCACACGGCTACCCCCGCGAAGACCCCGCCTATGCAGGGCGACCCATTGATTTTGTTCCGACCAACGTTGCCTTCGCTCCGAACGGAGATTTTTATGTGGGTGATGGCTATGGCTCCCACCATTTGTTGCGATTCTCATCCGACGGAAAATTTCTTGGAGAAGTCGGACGGCCAGGCCACGGTGACGGCGAATTCGACACTCCACACGGCCTCTTCCTGGATCCGCGCGGCGGGGATCCAGTCCTGGTGGTGGCAGATCGTGGGAACCGGCGCGTGCAGACTTTTTCCTTGGACGGCTCACATCTTCGGACCATTAAAGACGAGCCGCGGCTCCGCATGCCGTGTCACTTTCATACCCAAGGCGAGTGGATGGTCTGTCCGGACCTCGACAGCCAGGTTTGCATTCTCGACCGCGACTACAAGGTGGTTATGCAACTGGGAGATGGCCGCGCTTCGAACGGGGAAGTTGGCTCACGCCGTCGGCAATCGCGTAACGAATTCACTCCTGGGCAGTTCATCACGCCCCACGCGGCTATTTTTCTTCACAACGGCAACATTCTAGTTGCCGAATGGCTGCCAATCGGCCGCATCACGCTTTTGCGCCGCGTCTGAGTCTGCCCGGATAGCCTCGCGCACCAGCTCGGTGCGGTACGGCATCAGCCTATTTCTCGTAATCGCGACATAGTTCAAGATGTTCCGTAATTGGTTGGCGAGCAACCGGCCCGCCGTGTCGCTGTATCCTTCGGCAACGCGTCTCTGTACTGCAGCTGCACGAGGAAGCCATTACTGTCGCCGAGATAGCCTTGGCGATGTCCGGCCGCCACTCGTGGGCTATCAGGAACTGCTGGGTCAGGCTCGACGGTCCTGTGTGCCACCGTCCATTCTCGCTATCGCACATCACGCTCATCGCCATCGATGTGCTCTAGTCATGGTAACTACGTGAGCCCTTTTCGAGGGTTGCGGCTATGGGCGGATGACGGGCCACTCCTCAGAAACTTAACTGACAACTCTCGTGAGGGGAATGAGTTGCATATGGAGAGCGGCGGCTTGTTTTCTGATTCGTTGTAGTTGTTGGTGTTGGTATTTCGCTTCGTAGAATTCAACCCCTCGGTCATGGGCATTCCCAGTCCAACTGAAACGGGCCAGACCAATCGCAACCGTAAACGTCAGGAGGGAAAGACCATGTTAATCCGCAATTGTGTTCTCGCAGCCGCATTGGTATGGACGACTGCCGCGTTCGCCCAATCTGCGGCACAGTCCGCCCACGCGGATATCGCCAACGCACAAGGACAGAAGATCGGTACCGCGACGATAAGCCAAGCCGATGGCGGGATTCGCACGCTCGATGCAGTGCTCGCGGAATTCTTCACGACATCGGTCCAATTCGCCTTCGCTGAAACCGGGCATCGGCGTACTCCGGACGAGCTTGCCTGCTTTGTGAAATTTCTGAAAGTGTCCGCAATTACGGACAGAGCGGCCGGGTGTTCAAAATTGAACAGACCGGACCGCGTGGCTGCCAGTTACAATTGCAGCACCCGAATTCGTTCGATGTGACCAGCCCTCAGCTCGTCCCGGCGAGGAGATGGGAAGGTCATGAAGGAACACACTGAAAAGTGGAAGAACCTCTGTGAGCAGGCAGCGGTCGAGCAAGACCCGGTGAAATTGCATCAACTCATAAGACAGATAAATGATCTCCTGGAAGCAAAAGAAGCCCGACTGAGGGGCGCTCCACGACCACCCGATCAATCCAAAGAACCTGGCTAATCGCTAGGTATTCAGGGTTGGGAAGAAATTCTGCCCCCGAAAGACTACGTCCACGGCCTTCAGCAGAACTTGACCGGCCGCGCTCTTTGACACGAATCCTTGAGCCCCGACTCGTTGCGCTTCCCGCGCTATATTTTGCCCGTCATGCATCGAGAGCATGATTATCGGGACCTCGGGCTGGAACGTCCTAATTTGCCTGGCGGCGGCAAAACCATCCAGCTCCGGCATTGTCACGTCGAGAACGATCAAATCTGGCGTTAATTGCGATGCTTTCTCGATCGCATCTTGTCCATTCGCAGCTTCCCCGCAAATTTCCACGTCCTTACGGGACTCGAGAATCGAGCAAACGCCCCTCCGCACCGTTTCATGATCATCGACAACGAGGATTCGCAACGAATAGCCTCTCGCGCCGAAGGCCGGCCGCGCGACGCTGAGCATTCTACCGGTCTGAGAGCTGTGGTACATACAGGAAGTCCTGCAGCTCGCAAGACGCTGACGCCGTCAAACCTTGCGACCTTTGGTACGTCAGCGTACTATCGTGTTCGTCCGGTCAGAACCGAGGATTCTCGATGACGGATCCCCACCCACGTTCGTGGCAAGACGCGTATGAGGCAGCGGTTTTGGAAATAAACCAAGCCCTCATGCCAGAGCGTATCAATGAAGCGGCGAAAGCAATCCACGCCCGATCTGACGCGCCTGATCAAATCGAAGACTCCGAGCTCAGGCCGCTGGCAAACGTGGAGATGGGACTTCACGCGCTGAAAGCCGAGCGAACAGACGACGCGATGTTCGCAATGGGTAGACTACTATTGGGACCATCGGACCACCGGCCACGCGCTCGCGGTCAGAGTCCCGGTACTAGTATGGCGGCTGGCACGACGGCATTCCGGAGATTTAGTTGCCTCGAGGTGATCCTCGCACTCTTTCTGACTCAAGCTCAAGCATCCCAGCCAGCACAATCGGCGCCCTCCTCGTCGCCACCCCCAACGCAATCGCAAGCTCCTCCTTGCTCCGACGCTCCTCCCATTTTGAAACGAGGCATACAGCCGGCTCCTCGTCCCTGTCCTGACCCGCCGCCAGCCGCACCACCTTCTCCGGACTCCGTACCCACGCGTTCGCTGACCTTGATCGATAGGGCCAGAGAGGCGGCATTCGAGTTTTCAGAGAAGCTCCCCAACTTCATTTGCAAGGAGTTTATGGCGCGGTCTACCCAGCGAGGCCGCGAGAAGGAAATGCCCCTGGACGTGGTTTCGGCTGAAATCACTTACGACAACGCGCAGGAAAGCTATCGTGACGTGAAGATCGATGACCGCCCTACGGACAAGGGCCTGCAGGAAATCGGTGGATCCTGGTCCACCGGAGAATTTGCGTCCACACTGCTGGAACTTTTTCGCCCCGATACGGGCGCGAAGTTCCGGTCCGGCGGTGCGTCTCCCATTTCGGGTTTCAGTGCCGAGGTTTACGACTTTCAAGTGCGGAGTGAAAATTCACATTGGAGGGTGCTTGCCGGCTCTCAGACTCTGGCTGCGGCTTACGGAGGCTCAGTATGGGTGGATCCAAAAACCGCGCGCGTTCTGCGAATCGAGATGCGGGCCCGCAGTATACCGTCAGGTTTCCCGATGGATACGATCGAATCGGCAGTTGATTATTCGTATGTGATGATCGGCGGGACATCGTTTCTGCTTCCCGTCCATGCCGAGAGCTTGGGTTGTAAACGGGGTAGCAGCCACTGCAGCCACAACATCATTGATTTCCGCAACTACCACGAATACAAAGTCGACTTTAAGATTGGTCCCTAGGCGGAAAGCTTTTCATCGAAAACCATCCACTGGGACCGATCATTGTCGAGTTAAACAGGAAGAAATCTTAGGAACGACTCAGAACGCGCTCGATCATCTGCCGCATAGTTTCGCGTAGCAACCCTTACTCCTTCGACCGAAGTCCATGCTCCGTCAGAGCCCTTTGGATGCGCTCGATCCCCGCTGCGGTTTCGGTCCAGTGCTCAGCCCGCCGTGGATCCTGCATCGCCCATTTTTCATCGCGGGACACAGGCAACGTGTCGCGCTCCTCGTCTTTGCTCCGCACCGCGGCGCCTTCAAGAAATCGGCCGAAGGATTCCCGTTTCTCAGCAAGTCCAACTTGATTTCCACCTGAATTAGTGCGGCCTTCGCTTTAATCTCCCTCTGCCGGCTCAGACGGTCGATGCAACACTCTGTTGCAGTTTACTGGCGGGAGTCTCGAACTGATGACGCGGAGTGGTCCGGTTTCACTCCAAGAATGGCTTTTGTACGAAAAGTGACTAGGAAGCAGAAGGAAGAACCTGTCCGCAGTGTTTGCAGTGGCTAGCGTCTCTGTCGTGGAGAGTGAGAGCGCAGCCAGGGCACAGGCGCAGGGCTGGCCGGCTGGAGGTGCGTGCCAATTCGAACGAGAAGATGCCCGTTGGCACGGCGATTATCCCATAGCCCAACACCATGAGAATGGAGGCGATAAAGCGACCGAGGACCGTGTGCGGCGAGATATCACCGTAGCCCACAGTGGTAACAGTGACGATGGCCCAGTACATTGCCGTCGGAATGCTCGTGAAACCGTTTTGCTCGCTCTCGATCTGATACATCATCGCGCCAACCAAGATCACCGCGGTTAACACCGTGAACAGGAACACGGTTATTTTAGGCAGGCTGGCGCGGAGAGCCAGTTTCAAGACGGTTGCTTCGCCGAGAAACTGTGTGAGTTTGAGAATGCGGAAGACACGCAGAAGGCGAAGCGTGCGGACCAATGTGAACGTGTGAGTGATGCCGAAGAATACTCCTAGATAGACGGGCAGGATGGCTAGCAAGTCCACCATGCCGAAGAAGCTGGTGGCGTAACGCCACGTACTCGGGGCGCAGGCGAGGCGCGCGGCATATTCGACAGTGAAGAGGCCAGTAACGATCCATTCGCCGGCCTCTAAATAAGGACCATAGGCATCATGGATGTTGCGAACGCTATCGAGGAGAACGGTGAGGACTCCTAGAAAAATGAGGATCAGCAGGGCGAGGTCGAACAAGCGGCCGGCAAAGGTAGAATGACCGAAGATGATCTCATGAAGCTTATCCCGCCAGTGAGCGCGATGATTCAAGGTGAGCGTCCAATCGTTTCCTGGTTTTCGATTCGATTGCCACAGAAAATTGAAGTTAGGATACTGCAAGGCTCATCGGGGGGCCAGAAAGCATCCGAGATTTCATTGAGCGCTTCGGGCGCCCCGCTCGCGCCAGTCGGAATGTATAAGGCTCCCGAGACGGTTGGGGAGCGTCAAAGGTCCAGCAGATTTGCGTCGTGAGCTCACGCGTACGGCTCATGCAGGTGAACAGGCGCATTGACCCTCCGGACGCGCAGATTGATCATTTCCACAAACACGCAGAAGGCCATCGCGAAATAAATATAGCCCTTCGGTATGTGCAGGCCCAGACCCTCGCCAATCAAGGAAACACCAATCAAAAGCAAGAACGACAGCGCAAGGACTTTCACGGTGGGGTGGCGATTCACGAAGGAGCTAATGGGACCGGCGGAGAACATCATCACGGCGACGGCCAGGATCACGGCTGTGATCATGATCGTGATTTCGTCGGCCATACCGACTGCCGTGATGACTGAATCCAGCGAGAACACAACATCCAACACCAAGATCTGAAGAATTACAGCCGCAAACGAGGGCCGCACCCGTGCCGAGCTGTGGCCTTCTTCACCCTCCAGGCGCTCGTGAATTTCAATCGTCGCCTTCGCGAGCAGAAACAGGCCACCGCCGACCAAGATGAGGTCGCGCCCGGAGATGGGGCGTCCCAGGATGTAAAAAAGCGGAGCGGTCAGCCGGATGATCCAGACCACCGAAAACAGAAGGAGGATCCGCGTCCCCATCGCGGCCAGAAGTCCCATGCGACGAGCTCGGGCTTGCTGCGATCCCGGAAGCTTACTCGACAAAATTGAAATGAAAATGACGTTGTCGACCCCAAGCACGATCTCAAGGAACGTCAGGGTTAACAGAGCAACCAGACCCGAAGATGTAAGGAATGCGTCCATGGTGATTATCTCCCTGCTAGAACCGAAGCTCCCCGGCAACGACTCGCGATTCGCCAAGGCTCCGCAATCGAGAGCCTCTTCCCATCAGGGCGACCGGAAGAATTGTCAGGCCGACCGTGACTAGCGACAACAGTCTCCAGATCAGACAGACGCCGTTCAGGAGGCGGGAAGGCGAAAACGGCCGCGCCGAGGAGGGTTAAGCTCCTGGCGGTGGCAACTTCCGGGCTTGAAAGCGCGCGTGAACAGGACAGCATTATGAGTCAAGACTGGAAGCGTATCGACTCGACTCATGGCGACGAATAGTCAGATAGGCAAACCCTAGGTAACGGGAACTTGCCTTAAAACGCTTGCTGCGTCTCGATGGCTTCATCCGAAATGCCCAACACAACAAATCCGCTTGCTTTCTGCGATTGGTAGAGTCTGTCGAGCTGAGGCATCTCGTTTCGACACGGCTCACACCCATGTCGCCCAGATGTTTACCAGCACAACTTTGCCTTTGTGATCGGACAATCGCTGTGGCTTACCTTGAATGTCAGGAGTGTCAAACATCGGGGCGGGTACGTCGTGCATTGCCATGTTCCGTGACTGTTTCGAGCGGGCAAAGCCGTCCATCACGGGCTTCGCGATAAGAAGCAGAGAAAGCGCTGCGAAAGAGCGCAATCGGCGTTTGATCCGGCACCTGGTCGAGGCCAAGCTCGCAGAGCGGGGCTGCAGGCGCTTCGGCACAGTAAGCCTCGCAGTGAATCGGAAAAGGGCGGGGCCATGGATCCGGGTTCCATTCAAGTCGACTCCGCTAAATGTCTGACGGACGCTAACGCTGACAATCTGGACTTTAGCCGCGCTCGATCTTCACGAAGACTTTGTCCTCGTTTTCAGCGGTTATGACCGCGTTCTTGACCGAACACTGCGTCGAAATGGCTGCTTCACCTCAACGGGCCTCTCGCGAGCGGTCCACATCGGGCTTTTCCATCTCCTCTGGACTGCGGGTTCAGGTTGTCGGCAAACCGGGACAGTTCCACGTCCGGATCTTCCCCTACTCATCCAAGACCGGCGTCCACGACTTGTCCGGATTGAAGCGCTCCATTTTGATGAACTCATTGAGAGTGGCCGGTCCAAAATCCTTCTCGTAGACAACGCCGTCGTGGCTGACGATAAAGCTCTTTACTCCGGTTACGCCATACTCAGCCGGAGCAGCTACCAGGGCGAAGCCCCCGATCATTACACCCTTCACGACGAAGTCCATTTCGCCGAGTGGTGCCGCAGGGCCTTGACCTTTCAGAATCTTGAAAAAATAGCCATGGTATGGCTCCGCACCGCCGGAGTAGCCCTGTTCGATAGCTCGGGCAATCTTTTCGCCAATTGGTCCGCCCCAACTACCGTCCGGGTTTTGCCACGCCAGGCCATCCTGTTTGCCGGGAGTGCTTACAATCCGCTGGGCATACTGGTTCGCGTCGTAGCCTTCGCGCTTCTGAAGTGCATAGTCGTGCTGTGCTTCCACGTAGCCGCGGCAGATATCAATGGCGTCCAGTTCATTGCTTCCGATGCGACGATAGAGGAGTTCCTGGCGGCCGGCCTTGGCATCAAAGGCCCATTTGGCGCCCAACTTCACGATTGGCACGGGGAACGGCCAGTCCTCGCTGCCCACGAGGAGGAATGCCCGGTTCTCTTTTTTGGGATCCACGGAGACGCTTTTTTTCTCGCGAGCTTCGGCAGCGAAGTCAGCGGCTCGCTTTCGGTCTTGTGGGTATTCACCGGAAAAAACTATGTCCTCGCCGCCGGGACCAAATATTTCCTGGAGAGCGCGCTCGTCAAACTGATCGGCCGCAGCGACTAGTGCATCCGCAGCCTGCTGCGGCGTATCAAAGGTTTTCGCCCCCGCGGTAATAGCCGGGACAGTTTTTGCCGCAGTTTGTTGCGCAGCAAGGTGACCGGGCACCGACAAAAATACCAACGTACCCGCGATCCAAAGAAGCCTGAGGCGGCCTGCCTTCGCAGATGTTGTCTTCATATCCATGCTCCTGTGACTTCCTTTCGGTGACCCAGGCCGCTTACCTCCGCCGCCCTCCGCCGCCACGACCGCCACCTCCACCGCCTCCACGAGATCCCATGCTAGAGGAACCGCGGCCGCTGCTGGCGCGTGCGCTCGATCCGTTGTAACCCTTGGAGCCCCTGGAGCCGCCTCCGAAGGCATCCCGGTTTCCTCCACCGCCGCGCGAGACGTCCCGGCTTCCTACCCGATCTGCTCCGCCTCCGCCTGCCCGGTTGTTAACGCCTGCACCACCACCCCGGTTACCAGCACCGGTTCCGCTGGCCCGATTGCTCACGCCAGCTCCTCCGCCGCGACTGCTGGCCAAATTTCCGCCCTGTCGGCCAACCTGCTGTCGGGCACTCGCCTGGCGATTTGATAACGAGTCTCCACGTGTGGTACCGCCAAATTTGTTTGCGGTACCTCGGTCTCCATAGGGGGCGCCACCGCGATGTTGCGGATTGTGCTTCCAGCTGGAATCTCCACGGCCTCCGCCCCCACGGCCCGGTTGTTGCGATGGGCGGTTTCCGCCCCCTACGTTGTTACGGTTGCCACCATTAATATTCGAGTTCCGATTGAAATTATTGTTGTTATTGATGTTGATGTCATTGTTCCCGCCCCAGCCGCAGCCCCAGCCCCAGCCGCCGCCCCAGGCCGCCCCCATCATCATGCCAACGCCAAAAGAAATCGCTATGCCCGCAGCATAGTATCCCGCCGGCGGATAATAAATGGGCGGGTAGGGATAGACTGGCGGGCCGTACACCAAGACAGGATCATACGAAGGTACATACACGACCTGTGGATTGGCCTGTTGAACCACAATCACACTCTTGCTCTCGATGACCTTGGTTTCCACCTTCTGTTGCTCAGTCGATTTCAAATTGCCGGTGTCCTGTGCCTTCTTGCGCATGCGCTGCACGGCATCCATCACATCGCTCTGCTGAGCGAGGAACGCGTTGCCGAGATCGGTGGTCCACTGGATGTCGTCTGCCAGGCGCTTTACGACCTCGGGCAGTGCAGCCAAAGCTTGAATGCTTGGATCCCAGGGCTGTTTCATGACGGCATCGGCGAGTGCTTGATCCTTCAGTCCGGGATTCTTTGCCAGCCACTGCTGGAGCTGGATGAGTTCGAGAGGATATGTGGAGGCCGCAAGGGTCTGGGCTAGCATCGGGTCTGGATAGAGGGCAATGGGTGCCACGAGAGAGTCCAGTTGGTCAGGTGGAATCTTCGCAGCCTGGTCCTGCGGTGCGG
>Ga0210396_10005252_pt1 | contig 12550 bp, 12 predicted proteins | sample IncBWH17OmetaG_FD_155466 | JGI IMG/M metagenome (GOLD analysis project Ga0210396, IMG submission 155466) | Forest soil microbial communities from Barre Woods Harvard Forest LTER site, Petersham, Massachusetts, United States - Inc-BW-H-17-O ...
CTCCGTCAATGTGGCCCTGGTCGTAGGCGGTGGTGTCAACATCCACTTCTACCACACGAATTCCCTGATCTTTAGCGTGGGCTGCGACCCATTCGGTAGTAACTAAAACTTCGGGATGAGCATAATCGGACATTGTTCGGTTCCTTCCTGGATTTAGAATCAAAAAGCGTAACGCAGAGCGGGTCGTGAAGCATCATTTTTTTCCGGACGACAGACTCAGAGCCGAGCGTTCTCGTTTCAGACTTGAATGAGCTGGCCTTCTCGCGATTCCCATTCGATGCGCACCAGCCAATCGAAGTGCATCCCTTCGGTTTTAAGCCAGGCCTCCAGGGCTTCTCTGGAATCGGCACGAAACTCCGCGAACATTTTTCCTTCAAGCATGTTCACCATGACGCGTTCGGCTTTGGCCGCGTGACCCGCTTGCATCCGCCGCATAAGGGCCTCAGCACCCTGGCGTGTAAGGCATGCCAGGGTATGCTGGCTTAAATAAAGTGGCATCAGCGCTCCCGAAAAAGATTGAAATTCGCGCATCGGTGTCAGGTGATTAGACGCCTCATGTACCTGTACCGATAGACAGTTAGTTGCCGCAACACACGATTTGTAACGCGAATCGGGTTACTCGTCGGATGGTACTACACTCATGTGAGAATCCATGGAGCAATGGGAATATGAGACATTCTTTTGACTTTTTGGTATTTGGCGTCTTGGTATTGGTTTTAGGGCTGACCTTTGGCGACCCTTGCGCATATGGCGGTCCGCGCACTGGACATACTGCGGAACTTACCGGCGAGGTTCTCAGTGCGACCGGGAAACCGGTGGCGGGCGCGGTGGTGACTTATCAGTCGGGCGGGGGACACACGGCTCACGTCGTACATACGGATGAGCATGGGCGGTTTACGATCGTTAAGCTACGCCGGGATAACTACGATTTACGGGCTTCCCGGCATGGTTTGTTTTCAACCTGGGAGAAAAACGTGATGGTGCGCTCCGGTGAGGTAAAAACAGTCACTTTGCGTTTGACGGAGTGCGTAGAGGCGGCAAAATCTTCGGTGGTCTTTCCTGGTCGATAAGGGCACACGCACGTAGTCTGAGGGAAGTACCATGGCGCGAGGTTTCAAGGGACACTAATATATCGGTTTAAGTCGTTTATAATATGCATGTTACAACGTAACTGCTTTAAGCGTCCTTTTGGCCTCCGAGTAGTACTAGCTGGTGGGTACTGCGGCGGGTGGGTCGGACGCTCCATTGAGGAGCACCGGGCGGCTCTGTAACTTACTAAGAACGGGTTGGGGGCCGCGCGGGGACAGCGGCTCCGCAAGGGGTCGTGTGCGAGCTACCCAACCCGCCTTTCTCTTTCTGGCATCCTCCCTCGAGTGGTTACCTCCGCGGTTAAGGTCTGGAACGGCTGGTTGCGGGTTTCGACCCTGCTTCCTGTTTTCCCGGACAGGTCTCGTCCGAACTGTCCTGGAAAATTTCAAAATTCGGCGTTGATGAAATCCGGCAGGATTTATGAGTTGGCGCGGAGGGCTTTTTTGTTTCGGGCAACTTCGTTTAGCCATTCCCAGGTAGCTTGTGCATTGCGATCCCACGTGTGATTTTGCGCCGTGCGGGTCGCGTGCTCTCCTAATTGCGCGCAGAGGGTGGGGTTGCCAATCAAAGAGCGCAGAGCTGTGGCGAGTTCCTGAGTATTTTGCGGGTCGCGCAGAATTATGCCGTCCGAGCCGTCGGTAATGATTTCATGAGCTCCTGCGTGCGAACTGGCGATCACCGGTAAGCCACAGGCCATGGCTTCGATAATGGGCAAGCCGTAGGCGTCTTCAAGCGACGGGCCGACGTACGCGTCTGCCGCAGCGTAGAACTGCATAACGTTGGAAGATGGCGGCAAAAAAATTACCCGATCCGTTATTCCGTAATCGCGAATCATTTTGTCGTACGGATCGCGGACGTCTCTACCGACTACCAGAAGTTTCCATGGCAAATCGCGGATAAGGAATAAGGATTGCAACAGGGAGGCGAGTCCTTTGGTTCTCCAATCATTGCCAATCAGCAGCAGCGTGAAATCTTGCGTAGATAAATTGAATTGTTTGCGGGCGGTGCCGCGTTCGGCAAGTCTGCGAAGGGCCGAGAATGCTTGCGCATCGACTCCGTAACGTATGACTCGGTTATCGGCAGGGTGAAAATACTTTTGCAGTAACGCGGCAGCCGAAGCTGAGATCGCGGATAAGGAAGTTGTGGCCCTGCGATAAATCCGCTTTTCGAGCGCCATGATCAGACGATAGTAGACGCGGCGATGTGCCAGGCGGGGCCAAGCGGTTAGCGGACTGCGGCGGAAATCTAATTGAGGCAGAACTTGACGGTAGAATTCGTGAAATACGACGTGGACACTGATGGCGTCGGCGTCCGTAGCGTTGATACCGGCGGAATATAACAGATCGTATTTTGCGTTGTGGAATGCGGCATCCCGCCAGCGGCAAATACGGTTGGCAAAAAACCAGAAAAGGTATTGCAACAAGTGTGGGCCAGGAATGGCGGGTACTTTATGCCAAAACAGGCGATTGCTTTTATCCGCATCATCGCGGTCTGATCGCGCGGGCATGCGGTATTTGCAGGGCGTAATGCCGCGCAAGTCCTCAACCCGCTGGGCGTAAATGTGAATTTCGGCGCCGGGCTCGCCGACGAATCTTTCCAACTGTTCCACGATGCAACGCTCGGTGCCGTGGCGGCGGTCGAGAAAGGGGGAAATTACCGCAATGCGCACTAGCGTGGCCGCTGACGGGGGTTGCCCGCCGGGGCGGATACGGTAGCAAACTGCGGGGAAAGGGCCAGACTCGGCAAGCGAAATAAAATGCCCAGCAGCGTCCAGAAGTAGGCGTTAATCACGAAATCTTCGTAGGCCTGCATGGAAGTGAAGGTGATTGGCAATAACAATACAACTGCATATAAAAAGATGGCGAAGGCCATGGGAAACCACGGCGATCCTTTCAATTTTTTAACGACTTTCCAGGCGGAAAGGATGATCGCAATACTCATCACCAGCCAAAGAATAAGACCGCCAATTCCCATTTCTACAACCAGGGCGCCGAATCCGCTTTCCACACCAACACCCATGGGCGCGCCATGAAAAATTTTCGCTACGTATTGCACACCGAGAGAGCTGGTTCCGATACCGAAGCCGTATGGCCAGCGGTCATAATTGAAGGCGCCCAAAAAATTACGCAGCGGGTAGTCCCAGGTGCGAGATTGCAATTCGCTCGCGGAACTGCCGGGCGTTAACGTTTCGGAATAAATTGCGAGGCGCGCGAACAAGGCATCCGGAAAAACAAAGAACAGCGCTACAACCGCAAGACCGATTGCAAGTCCGGCGCGCTGCACCGTACGAAAAACGCGGATAACCTCGCGCTGGCGCCAAGGCGCTCCCCACAGAAAGGCCGCGCCGATGAGGAGGGCCTCTCCCGCGGTCCACAGAAAGACTCCGCGAGAACCTGACAGCAGCACCGCGGCGTAGACGACCGCCAGGGAAACAAACGCAATATTTCGCCCCCGACGGTGACGCAGCAAAAGGTAGCCTGTGAAAGCCAGCATTAGAACCCATGCAATCAGGAGGTAATTGGTATAGCGTCCAGCGCTAACAAATACCGAAGGGGCCCGATAGGAAGTTAGACCGGTGATCGGTGAAACGCGATACAAAGTGCTCATTTCGCGAATTTCCTCCGCGGGCCTGGCGGGATTCAGGAACGAGGGACCAATGATCGACTGCGCGACGCCGAGGCCGGTGATGATTATTGCGAGCCAAGCGTTGACGCGAAAAAAACGGCGAAGATCCGCTTCGGAATTAAGGAGCGCGTAGCCGACAAAATACATCGGGATATACCAGAAAAAGAGCTTCACCCCCAGGATGCCATAGACAATCGTGGAAGAGGCGGGGTTAAACATCTGCATGATTCCGAACCACACCAGCAGCATCACCGCCGCGAAGAAAGGCGGGCGCACAATTTTTACGGTTTTCTTTCGGCGCACCGCGATAATGAAAGACATATACACGATGGCAACGAGAACATCTTTTGCAAAATAGATGGCCATATTGTTGCCGAGATATTTGCGGGCCAGATCCTCGAACAGCAGCCAGGTGAAAAACAGATAAACGCCATTTCGCCAGTTATTGAGGATGGCAATGACAAAAACGCTGCCGACGGCCACGAGGCCGACGTAAGCAAAACCCTTTAAGTCGCCAGCGAGGACCAGCTCGGAAAATTCATAAGCAGCAACGGCAAAGATGAGAACAAACACGAATGCCGCTAGAAGTTTGCGTGAGGAGTCGGGTGCTGCTGTGGAACGAAAATTCAATCGCCGGCCTCAAGGATCACAGTTACAATCTGTCTCAGAAGGGCCACAAGAGCAAGAAAACCATTCTCAAGAAATTTAGAGAAAGCCAGCCATACAAAGCATGCTGCGACGAGAGCGTGGACTAGTCTTGATGAGCCCTCGAGTCATGGCCAACAGCGCTGGCTGATCGCTTCGCGATAATTCTGATGATGGATGCGCGCAAAATCGCACTTCTGTCCAGGCTGGAGCCATCCAGCGCAAGCGTTTCATAGCCCAAACTTTGCAGCTCGTCCAATGCCTCGTTGGGATTGCGTCCATCGGCGGTAACCAGCTCATTATGCAGTTCGAGAAAGAGCAAAGGTGAAGAGCGCGTGAAGGTTTCACGTCCTCCACGAAGCGCCGCCGCTTCATAACCTTCCACATCAATTTTTATATGCGTGGGACTGCCGAAGTCGGATGCCAACTTATCGATAGTAATCGCGCCGACGCTGGTCAACTCGCGATCAGAGCGTCCGGTAACAAAGCGCACGTAACCCGCGGAGAAGACTCCGGAACTAAGCATTTTTAGCGAGCCATTTGCGTCACTAACGGCAGCCTCTACGAGGTGAATATTTTCTCTAGCTTGATTGAAATCGAGCTGACGGGTAATCATGCGAATCGCGATTGGCGATGGGTCCACTGCAACGGCTTTGCCGTCGAATTTGGCGGCCGCGAAACTGAACAGACCATAGCTGGCTCCCAGATCGAAGAGCAACATCCCGCGGTGGCAATGCGCGACAAAAGACTCAAACTCCGCGCGTTGCCCGGGATCGTTAATTTGATTTTGCATGGCAAATTGATAAACGCGAGGGTGCAAAGTAAGAGCGAGATTGGGGGTGAATTGCAGTTTCTTGGTCACGCCGAATGAGAATTTTATGCTGTCCCAGATCCATCGCGATGACGTTGATGGGGACCTCAGCCAATTTCTGACCGGTCTAGGGACGACGCGCCGGGTGAGGTTCTTAAGCCACGCTACTGACAAGGATGGTGTGCCTGACCACAAAAATTGCCGGTATTGTTATTGAACGCGTCGCTGGAATTTGTCCACAACACTAATTACTCAAAAACCCATTATGCGAGGCTAATGTCATACGCCTATCATACGATGACGAGGTGTAGCAGTCATCAGCGCTGGTTTACGCCTTCTTGCTCCTTCTTGTTATCCGCTAAATCAGCGTGGCGATAAATTTGTGCGTGCTCAGTTATCATCCTGGAGCGTTGAAACAACTGCAACGCCCTGCTGCGTGCCTTTTCGCCGAATGAGCCGATCAACGCAGGATTTCTAATAACGGTACGCAAACAATCTGCAAGAGAAGCAGCGTTTCCCGGCACGAATTTTAAACCCGTGTCGCCGAGTACTTCCGTCAAACCACCAATATCGGCGGTAATGACCAATCGACCGCGCATCATTTGCTCGATAGCTGCGAGGCCGGCGGTTTCCTCCCATGTAGAAGACATGACCACGACAGAAGTGTCTTGCAGCGCGCGTACGAAGTCCTCGCCGGTCAAAAATCCGGTGATCGAAGTAAAGGGTGCGAGACGGTCACGCCGAATGATGTCTTGTAGTTGAGCGCGCTCGCTGCCATCTCCGACGATGCGAATTTCAAAATCATGACCCTCGGCCTTCAGAATTTTGGCGGCTTCGAGAAGCACGGGGATACCTTTCTCGGGCACCAAGCGGCCCACGTAAGCAAGGCGCAGTTTTTGAGACGGCATTGATTGGTCCGGATTTGGAAGTGGAACCTCAATACCGTGATAGATAACTTCGGTATTCGGTAATTTCTGACGGTGATCAACGTGGCCGGTCACCGCGACATTTGTCGTTGCCGCGTGCGCGAGCCAGTTGCGCGGAAACATGAAGGCCAGGAGTTTGGCCGCTGTCCAGCCGTTTGAAAACTCTGATCGCAGGCAATGGAAGCATTCGCTATAACGGCCGGCCTGGAAATGACCAGGACAAATCGAGCGCTCCGGCTGATGGACAAAGAGTCCATTGGGACAAGTGGCTTGATAGCCATGGTGTTCGACGACGAAGGGCCTACGCGCGAGCCACGCCAGCAACATCGGCAAAAATGCAGGTCCAGCGGAGTGAATCACGTCGGAGCCACGCACCAGTTGCCAGAGGTGGACAACACCGGGGCTGCGGACCACGCGAAACGGGAATTGGGCGTCGTCGTGACCGCCGGCAGGGGTTTCGGTGACCAGCGTTACGCGAAATTCCCGCTCGCCATCCAAGGTGCGCACTTTGGCGATGCCATCGGCCAGGGATTGCACGATGCTTTCGACGCCGCCGACACTGGGCGCGAAATAATGGGAATAAATGAGTAGATTCATTCTTGATGCGGCCGCATCCGGTGGAAAATATGCGCCCGCTCACGTTACGCGGTGTCGCCGGGATAGATGTTACGCTGGTCCGGGTCAAATTATATCTCATGGAATGCGTGGCAATTCTGGGACGCCGTGAAGAACCTACGGATGGAGTGCATGATTATTGCTGCTATCTGAGAGATGCCCTAGCGAATGAGGGAGTGAATTTAGCACTGACGCAGGCGCGATGGGCTGAAATCGGGCACAAGGCCAGCCGGCGGGAATTGCTGGAAGGCGTCAAGGGCAAACAAAATACCTTTTTTCTTCTGCAATACACGGCGCTGTCATGGTCGCGGCGGGGATTTGCGCTGCCTGCTGTAGGCATACTGAAATTATTGAAAAAGAGTGGCGCACGATGCGCGGTTGTATTTCACGATCCCGATGGGTACGCCGGGAATCGCGTGGTGGATCGGTTTAGGAGAGCTGTTCAACGCTACGCGATGAAACAGCTGGTGCGATTAAGCGATCTCGCCATTTTCACTCTGCCTCGCGATAAAATTTCGTGGCTCCCAGCCGACACGCGGAATTTCGTTTTCATCCCGGTGGGCGCGAATTTGCCGGCGCCGGAAAGAGCGTGGAAAGAGAAACGCAGTTCAACCGGAAGCAAACCGGTGGTGGTTGTTTTTTCTCTATCCGACAAACCAACATTGCATAAGGAAGTGAGCCAGATTGCTCAGGCGGTGAGGTCCGCAGCCAAGCAGGTGGGCCAACTGGAGGTTGTTCTTCTAGGTCGAAACTCAGAGAGTGGCGGAGAGGAATTGCGCACGGCGCTTACAGGGTCGCCTGTGGAAGTTAAAATTTTGGGGCTGATATCCGCGGATGAAGTTGTGAGAGTTCTGGGTGCCAGCGATGTGATGTTATTTGCGCGCGGCCCAATATCCAGCCGGCGGGGCAGCGCCATTGCGGGCATAGCGTGCGGATTGCCGGTCATTGGCGAAGAAGGATCGGAACTCGCTCCGCCGATTACAGAGGCGGGAGTGGTTTTGGTGCCGGAGAAGCTTGTGCCGGAGGAGTATGGGCCAGCTCTAGTGCGAGTGTTGAGCGATCCATCTTATCGCGCTTCTTTGGCGCAACGTAGTCGCGATACGCAAAGCCGGTATTTTTCGTGGAGCGTGATCGCGCGACAGTATGCGCAAGCGTTGGGAGCGCTGGAAGCCTCTCCGCGAAAGTGAGCCGTGGCAAAACGCCTTCAGGATTAAACCGATTGGGCTCTAGTATACTGGCGCACGAAGTGAAAATTTGAATGAAGCCTCACGAACACCTTTGCTGACACTGGAAGAGCAACGGCTGCATGCCGCGGAAGCCAGCGGCGGAATTAGTTCCGAAGTTATCTACGACCGCATCCTGAATATTATTCGGGACTATGATCTCGGTGGGCGCGGGCTCAATTATAAAGCAGGAATCGGCAATTTCACGAGCAAGCTGTTGGCATCAGGGCGATTCGAACTGATTGATGGCGCGGATATTTTGCCGAAGCCCCAGAATTTACCGGACGCAATCGCGTGGCATCGACTGGATTTGAACAATGCAGACGCGATTCCAGCAGCCAGCTTCGATATGGTGATTGCCGCCGAGGTGATCGAGCATCTCGAGAATCCACGTAAGGTTGCGCGAGAATGGTTCCAGATTTTGAAGCCGGGCGGCACGCTCATTTTATCGACACCCAATAATGAAAGTATTCGGTCGTTGATGGCGCTGATGGTACGAGGCCACTATGTGGCGTTCCTGGACAGCTGCTATCCGGCGCATATCACCGCATTGCTTCGCAAGGACCTGGTGCGAATTCTCACCGAGGCGGGGTTTTCCGACGTACGCTTTCACTTCACGAACCATGGCGGCTTGCCAAAGTTACCGGCGGTGAGTTGGCAGCAGATTTCCTTGGGGCTGCTTAAGGGATGCCGGTTCAGCGACAACCTAATCGCCACCGCGAGAGTGCCAGTTTCAAGCCGCTAGGCCTGGGAATGTGAGTGTTCCCACCTTTATACGGCTGTGCTAAACTGCCTAGGTTTCGCAGGGGTAGCGGTCCACCGTAGTCTCCGCAGTGTGTATCGAACGGGCCATTTGACATGTTTCCGTGTCCAGGGTCTGTCACTAACCCAGCATTGACAACCGCAGGTTCGTGCGGAAACATTTAACGGATAAAGAGGATGTGTCATGTCCGGGCATTCAAAATGGGCAACCATCAAGCACAAGAAGGCCGCTACTGACGCCAAGCGTGGGCGGGTTTTTACTCGGGTGATTCGCGAAATTTCCATTGCCGCCCGCATCGGGGGCGGCGATCCCAACACCAATCCGCGGCTGCGCACCGCAATCCTCGCCGCCAAGAACGAGAATATGCCCGGGGACAATATTGAACGGGCGATTTTGCGCGGCACCGGCCAACTGGAAGGCGAACAATACGAAGAAGCGGTGTTTGAAGGATACGGGCCGGGTGGCGTTGGAATGCTGATTCAAGTGGTGACCACCAACCGCAATCGCATTGTGGGCGAGTTCCGGCATTTGATGAGCAAGAATGGTGGGAACATGGCGGAGGCTGGAGCGGTGGGGTGGATGTTCAGCCGCAAGGGCGAAATTACCGTGCCCAAGGAAGCGGCGAGCGAAGACAAACTGCTGGATATTGTTTTGGAAGCTGGCGCGGAAGATATGAAAGACGATGGATCCATTTGGTACATCGTGACGCCGCCGGAGGCGATGGACAAAGTAAAGGAAGCGCTAAGCAAGGCAGGAATTACCGCGGCGTCGGCGGAAGTTGGCATGGTGCCCCAAAATTACATTAAGTTGACCGGCGCGCAGGCCACGCAGATGGTGCGATTGGTGGAAGCGCTGGAAGAACACGATGACGTGCAGCATGTTTATGCAAACTTCGATATCGATGAGTCGGAAATACAGGCGGCGGTGGGGGCGAACTAGCCGGTTAGAGATATTTTTGTCAGATTTTTATCATGGGTAATTCGATTGGCCAGCGACGATCACGCTGGCCAATTTTTTGGCCTTTTTTTTGGGGTCTTCTTTCTGTGCAACGCGGCGTGGAAATTTTCTGGCGGGTATATGTGGAACGCCGTAGACTTGTGGCCGTGAGCGGCAACCACGGACCAAATCAAAAACCTGCTTTCTTTCGCGTTCTGGGGGTCGACCCGGCAGCCGCGGGTCCCACGGGTTACGGCGTGGTAGAAAGCGACGGGCGCAAGTCGCGGATGGTGGATTACGGGGCGCTGGTCATTAGCGCTAGGCGTCGCAAGGAGTCGTGTGGAGCGGCGCTTCAGGATGTACACGTATTGCTCTCACGGCTGATCGAACAATACAAACCTGATGCAATGGCGGTGGAAGCGGTATTTGCCGCGTTGAATGTGCGCACAGCGCTGCGGCTGGCAGAGGTGCGCGGGGTGGTACTTCTGACAGCGGCGCAGCATAATATTGTGGTGTACAGTTATTCACCGCGAGAAGTGAAATCCTCGGTGGCGGGATATGGCCACGCGGATAAGCGGCAAGTTCAGGAAATGGTGCGCGCGTTGTTAACGATGGAAGAAATTCCGGAGCCATCGGACGCGGCTGATGCGCTGGCGGTGGCTTTGTGCCATTTGCAGGCCGAACAGACGCGGCGGAGATTCAGTTTGCCGCAGATCAGCAAAAAGCCTCGTCGTGCACGCGGTTCCTCGGTGATAGACCGGGTGGGCGCCCTAACTGCGGTAACGGGCGCCGCAAAGGGCTCCTCCGGGACTTTCTCCAACCTTAGCAATCTTCCGCGCATCGTACCGACACGATGACGAATTACCGTTCCTTAACGCTGGTTCTCGTTTGCGGGGTTTGCGTATTGATGGAGCCGGGTGCAGGGGCTTCGGTGCGCGTCCTAACTTCCGGCAACGCGGCTCCCCTGGCTAGTTCCGCCGCTGTGGTACCCGCCGAAAGCGCGAAACTCACATTCAGGCGGGTGTTTAAATCGAGTTCACCGGAATTCATCGAAATTGTAGTGTCCGAAGACGGGCATCCGGCGACTTATGACATTCGGCAGCTGGATGAAGACGCCAGCGCCTTGCCGTTTGAAATCAGCGTCGGGCTTCGCGCCCACATGTTCGAATTGGCGGCGCAATTAAATCATTTTCAAGGGCAGGATCTGGACGTGCACAGGAAAATCGCGAACCTGGGCGAAAAAACTTTTCGCTGGGAAAAGGGTGCGAGCGTTCACGAGGTAAAATTCAACTACACGTTAAATTCCGCGGCGGCACAGTTGCTTCAAATTTTTGAAGGGCTGGCACGGCAGCAGGAACACGTGATGCTGCTTACGCGCCGGATGAGATACGACCGGCTAGGAATAAATGATGCGCTGCTGCAATTCGAAACGGATTTGAATCATAAATTGCTGCCGGAACCGCAATGCGCGCTGCCGATGCTTGATGAGATTGGGAATGATGCGCGGTTTGTGGATATTGCGCGGCAACGGGCGCGAACTCTGGCGGAGCGGATTCGTCATTCAAGCTGAGTAAAATCTCAGATCCTCTACCGCGTAGTAACCCAGGACGATTGGCTTCAAAAATATAAATCTTGCAAGAATTTATGCGGACGCGACTGCGGGCTGCGGCGCCGCTGCCAGGTCGCGTAGCGAGGCAACGTACGGCGCGCGAGCCACGCCGCGTTCGGTAAAAATTGCGGCGATGTAACGCGCAGGAGTAACGTCAAACGCAGGGTGCGCGGCGTGAACATCGGGGGCAATCCTCAGGCCCAGCAGATGAGTGACTTCTGACGCTGCGCGTTCTTCGATAGGGATGTGGTCGCCGTCGGGAATGCACAGATCAAACGTGGAAACTGGCGCGGCGATATAAAACGGGACGTTATTTTCCTTGGCGAGAACCGCGATTTGATACGTGCCGATTTTGTTGGCGGTGTCGCCGTTGGCGGCGATGCGGTCGGCGCCGGTAACAATCGCTCCAACTTTTCCGGTTTTCAAAAAATGGCCGACCATGTTGTCGGTAATTAATGTGAGAGGAATGCCGCCCTTATGCAGTTCCCAGGCGGTGAGACGCGAGCCTTGAAGATAAGGGCGCGTTTCCGGAACCAGGACATGCAGCTTTTTGCCTTGCTGATAAGCGACGCGAATCACGCCCAGAGCGGTTCCGATTCCGCCGGTAGCCAACGCGCCGGCGTTACATTGGGTCATTACCTGGCCTTGTGCGGGCATGAATTCCGCGCCGTATTCGCCGATGGCCTGATCGGTGGCCTTTTTTTCCAGATGCACTAATCTTGCTTCTTCAACCATGGCGCGTTTGATTTCAGGAAGCGGCTTGAATGTGGCGCAGAGTTCGGCAAATTTGCGTTTCATTCGCTCGAGAGCCCAGAAAAGATCGACGGCGGTGGGGCGCGTTTTCGCGAGAGTGTCGCAGATTTCCGGGAATTCAGATTTCAATGCGTCCACGGTTGTCGCGTTCGAACGCGAAACTCCGAGAGCAACGCCCATAGCAGCTGCAACTCCGATGGCCGGGGCTCCGCGAATAATCATTTCGCGAATGGCCTTGGCTACCTCGCGATAATCGGTATATGTGTAACTGATTTCTTCGGCGGGCAAACGGCGCTGGTCCAGCATGACAACGCCTTTGTCGGTCCATTCGATGGGTTGTGCTACGTACATAGTTCTCTAAGTTCTCCCGGCTTACTCGCGTTAATTAAATTGTAGCGAATGCCTTTGAACAAAACGAATTGCCATGCAACCGCGAAGATGGCATCAAGGTGACATAGGCATGTGTTGAAAGCCCCTGGTGGCGATGATGGAAGTCAGAGCGATCATGGAGTTGTAGCCTAAATGGAGCAAAAAACTGGCCAGGACGGTCCCGGT
>Ga0210396_10005255_pt1 | contig 12547 bp, 12 predicted proteins | sample IncBWH17OmetaG_FD_155466 | JGI IMG/M metagenome (GOLD analysis project Ga0210396, IMG submission 155466) | Forest soil microbial communities from Barre Woods Harvard Forest LTER site, Petersham, Massachusetts, United States - Inc-BW-H-17-O ...
CAGCATGACCTTTGCATTGGGTGCCGCGCTCGCGGGTCTGGTTGGTGGGCTCTACGCGCCAACCATGACCATCGTCCCGACCATGGGCAGTACGTTCATCATGGAAGCGTTCGTCACGGTTGTTGTTGGTGGCGCCGATATCTTTCTCGGCACCGCACCCGCCGCGGCCGTGTTGGGATTGGTCAAAGCTACGATGACATCGTGGCAGGGGCAATTGTTCGGGCAGATCGGACTGCTGATCGCCGTCATCGTCGTCATTCGCGTGCTTCCAAAGGGAATCTCGGGCTTCATCCTGCGCGAGCGAAGTTGAGAGCGGTTTGGACATGACGCGCCACCTGCAGTTCATCCGTTTACTCGAGGGTCCGCAGACGCTGGGGCGTGGCCCGATGTTCTGGGCCGCCTCCGGCGCGGTTCTGCTCGCGGTGTTGGCCTATCCGCTCGTGGTTGACGGCTACACGGTTGGCAACACTGTCTACTTCTTCACGTGGGCGTTCATGGCGCTTGGGCTATGCTTGATCTGGGGCTATGGCGGCACGCTCAGCTTCGGCCAGACCGCATTCTTTGGCCTCTCGGGGTATGCCTACGGTGTTCTCACGCTCAACTTTGGAGCGGCTTATGGCTTCACATTTATTGCCCTAATCGCCTCGCTCACCTGCACCGCCGCCTTCGCGGCCGTGCTCGGCTATTTTCTTTACTTTGGGCGGATCAGCGGCGTGTTTCTGGGGATCGTGACACTCTCCGTCACACTGGTGTTCGAGCGGTTCATGGCGCAGACCGCCGGTCCCGAATGGCACATTGGCGTCGCGCGCCTGAATGGCTTCAACGGCATGAGCGGCATGCCGCCGCTGACGCTGCCGTGGTTCGGCGGCACCCTCGTGCTCTTCCCGGATGTCGGTTTGTATTATTTGGTGCTGACGCTGCTGCTGTTGACATATCTCGGCCTCCGCATGCTCGTGAACTCCAAATTCGGCAATGTGCTGGTGGCGATCCGGGAGAATCCCGAGCGCGCGGAGATGCTGGGCTACGACGTGCGCAAATATCAGCTAGTGGCGTTCGTCGTCGGCGCGGTTTTGGCAGGGCTCAGCGGCGTGCTCTATACCGCGTGGGGTCAATATATCACGCCGTCGAGCATGAGCATCACAGCAGCGGCCTTGCCGATCGTCTGGGTCGCCGTCGGTGGTCGCGGCGATCTGACCGCCACACTGGTCGGGACTCTCGCTGTGCTGGCTGCGTTCCAGGCACTGACGATCTACGGCAGCCAATATGCGTTGGTGGTGATGGGGCTGCTGTTGGTCGCGACAGTGCTTGTTGCCCCAAAGGGATTGATCGTCACCTTCGCCAAGTTCATCGGGCGGATGAAGTTCGTCGGTCGCATGCGGCATAATGCGAAGGAATCGGGCTGATGTCGATTCTGGAAACCCGCGGTCTGAATAAGCACTTCGGCGGACTGCACGTCACAGCGGACATCAACCTAGCGCTTGAGCAAGGGGAGATTCACTGCCTGATCGGCCCGAACGGCGCCGGCAAGAGCACGTTGTTCCGCCTGATCCTTGGCGAGCACGCGCCTTCCAGCGGCAGCATCATTTATGCTGGAGAGGACATCACGAAGCTGAAGTCATTCCAGCGGATCCGGCGCGGCATGAGCGTCAAGTTTCAGGTGCCCGGCATCTTCAAGGCACTGAGCGCGCGGCATAACCTCGAAATCGCGCTCCAGCATCATCTCGAGGGCGGTTCGCTCGATGCAGAGGCCGATCGGCTGCTCGATTTCCTCCATTTGCGGGACGTGGGCGAGCAGTTCGCCGGCAATCTAAGTCACGGTCAGAAACAATGGCTCGAGATCGGCATGGCAATCAGCCTAAAACCGAAGCTTTTGCTACTGGACGAGCCCACCGCCGGCATGTCGCCGGCTGAAACGTTTGCCACCGGCGAGATCGTCCAGACCTTGAACGCCGAGGGCGTCACCGTTCTCGCGGTTGAGCACGATATGAGCTTTGTCCGGCAGGTGGCGAGGCGGGTCACCGTGCTGCACCTTGGCCGGATCTTCGCGCAAGGCACCATCGAGGAGATCGTCGCGGACGAGCGTGTCGCAGCGATCTATCTGGGGCACGGCCATGCGTAAGGAAGTTGTTCTTTCTGCGTTGAAGCTCCGGTCCGGTTACGGCGGCAAGCCTGTGCTGCAGGGCATCGACATGGATGTGCACGAAGGCGAGATCGTCGCGGTGATCGGTCGCAATGGCGTCGGCAAGTCGACTCTGATGCGGACGTTGATCGGGTTGCTGCCGCCGACCGAAGGCTCGGTTGTGTTCAAAGGAGAGGATGTCAGCACGCTGGTAGCGCATCGCCGAGCCCGTCTCGGGATCGGCTACGTGCCGCAGGGCCGCGACGTTTTCCCGCGCATGAGCGTCGAGGAGAACCTCAAGGTCGGCGAAATGATCGGAGGCAAGGTCGTGGCCGAAGACTACCAGCGCGTTTACGCTAAGTTTCCGATCCTCGCCGAACGGCGCATGCAGCCGGCCGGGACAATGTCTGGCGGCCAGCAGCAGCAACTGGCAATCGCCCGCGTCATGATCAGCAAGCCGTCGCTGATCCTGCTCGATGAGCCATCTGAAGGCATTCAGCCGTCGATCGTCGAGGACATCGCCCGCACCATCGTCGATCTAAATCGCCGCAACAATGTTACGATCGTGTTCGTCGAGCAAAATCTCGACATGATCCGCGCCATGGCGCAGCGCTGCTACGTCATGGACAAGGGCAGGATCGTTGCTGCGCTGACGCCGGCGGACCTCGATGATCGCGAGCTCGTGCGACGGCATCTCGCCGTTTGAGCAGAATTTTCAACCAGCAGGAAGGATCACCAACATGACATGGCTCGAAACATCCATTATGGCCCGTAGGGGCCTTGCGAAGGGCAAGCCGGGCAAAACCTACTCCATCACGGAGGAGAGTCAGGGCCAGTATCACTACGTCTACGGTCCGTTTGCGAAACCTGTGCTGAAGGTGGATCCGGGGTCTGTGATATCGGCCGAAACGCACGATGCGTTCGAAGGCAAGATCAAGCACGAAACTGACAAGCCAAGCGCAATTTTGAATTTCCCTTTCCTTAATCCGCAGAATGGGCCGATCTATGTCAACGGCGCCGAGAAGGGCGATACCCTCGCGGTGTACATCAAATCTATTGTGCCGCGCGGGCCACAGCCGGTGGGAACGACCTGCCTGATCACCGAATTCGGCGGTCTGGTCGCGACCGGCGATACTGCTCTGCTTAATCCGCCATTGCCCGAACGGGTCAAGAAGGTCGAGGTCACGGTTGAGGGCGGCATCAAATGGAGCGACAAGCTCACATTGCCCTATCAGCCCTTCATCGGAACCATCGGTACCTCGCCAGAAATCGAGGCGATCACGTCGCTGCAGCCGGACTACTATGGTGGCAACATGGATTTGCCTGATGTCGGGGTGGGCGCCGTAATCTACTTGCCGGTCAACGCGCCCGGAGCGCTGTTGTATCTGGGCGACTGCCACGCCACGCAAGGCGACGGCGAACTGTGCGGCGTCGCGCTGGAGCATCCGACCGTGACCACCCTGCAGGTCGACCTCATCAAGAAATGGACGTTCAAGTGGCCGCGGCTGGAAACCGAAAAGTTTTTCATGACGATCGGCTCCAGCCGGCCGATGGAAGACGCCGCCCGCATTGCATATCGCGAACTGATCCGCTGGATGGCTGCCGATTTCGGTTTCGAGGAGCTCGACGCCTACATGCTCCTTACCCAATGCGGCCGCGTGCGCCTCGGCAACATGGTGGACCCGAAATACACGCTCGGTGCGTCAATCCTGAAATCCTATCTCACTTGATCTTAAAGACGCCGGACGCGGCATCGAAGCGTGGGCGACAGGTTCGAAAAACCCAGTGGAGGCAAGCATTTGTTGGGCAGATCGGACGTTCAGTTCGCCTTCTCAATCAGGCTTTCCAGAAGCCGCTTCAAATCCGCCGTCGCCTTGTTGCCGTAACTTTCGGCGATGTAGGACTCCTGGCTCAGCGCAAGCGAGTTCAAGCGCTGGGTCAGGGCCTTTCCGCGGTCGGAACTGAACATCAGCACCTTGCGCCGGTCTTCGGCATCCTGGACGCGGTAAACAAGGGAGTCGGACACCATGCGATCGACCATCTTCGTCAAGGTCGGATGATTAAGCAGCACCGCTTCCGCAAGCTCACCCATCGAATGGCCCTTGCCGTCCGAAAGGACCTTCAGAATGCGCCACCGTTCCACCGGCACGCCCTCCGTTCGGAAGCGCGCGTCCAGCTGTCGATTGATTTCCCGGTTTGCCTGCGCAAGCAGATAAGCGAGGTGCTCGGTGATGGGTTTGCTCGGCGATCTAGCCACGGCTTTGGACTTGGTCCTCGGTTTCTGGATGATTATTGAGCTGCTTTGCTTTTTCTGTATGCACGTGAATCGTTGAATATTCAATATTTTCCACTAGGATATTTCAGTTGCCACGATACGCTAGTCTCACGCCGACCCGAAAAGCTGAAAGGAGAGCGAGGTGCTCTCACCCACGCAAATTGGAACCACCGGCGGTCTGCCGATGCCGCCAGATTGGCTGCTGAAGGGCCCGCGTAGGTCGGACGGGGACATATTTACGCGGACGCCGCGGCCGGATCCCTTTCGGCAGCGTCGCGATCGCAAGAAGCTTCGGATCGCCAACTTCATTACGCTGACCGGTCCTGCGGGAATCTGGGGACCGTCCGGCACTAATAGTACGCTGCTGGCCGCCTCGGAGATCAACCAGCGCGGCGGCATCCTGGGGCGCGAAATCGAGATCGTCTTTCATGATGCCGGAGGCAGCATCGAGGATGTCGTCCGCACGGCATCGGACGTGGTCGCGTCCAATGACGCGGATATCGTCATGGGATCTCACATCAGCGCGGTCAGGATCGCGCTTCGAAGGGTCGTCGCCGGCCGCATTCCCTACATCTATACACCGGTATATGAGGGCGGAGAGAGAACGCCGGGCGTGATGGCGATCGGCGAAACGCCGCGGGCGCAATCGCGTCCCGCGATCGAGTGGCTGGCAGACGCCAAGAACGCGTCGCGATGGTACCTGATAGGCAGCGACTACGTCTGGCCCTGGCTGTCCCATCGGGCGATCAAGAAATATATAGCCGGTGCAGGTGGACGTGTCGTCGGTGAGGAGTTTGTCCGGCTGGGCGAGCACGATCACAGCGCGCAAATCGCGCGGATCCGCGCCGCGAAGCCGGACGTTGTCCTTATTTCGTTAATCGGTACTGACAGCATTGTTTTCAATCGCGCCTTCGCCGAGCAGGGCCTGGCGTCGAAGATGCTTCGTTTGGCGGGCGCGATGGATGAAACCGTCCTGTTTGGAATCGGAGCGGATAACGCCGAAAATCTTTTCTGCGCATCCGGGTATTTCGTAGACATGGCTTCCCGCGAAAACGATGCCTTTCGTTGCCAATACCAGGCTTCATTCGGCCGCCACGCGCCGCCGCTTGGCTCTGTTGGGCAATCGAACTATGAGGGTCTCCGGTTTCTGGATACGGTCGCATCGCACGCAGGGTCGCTGGCGATCAAGCCATTGCTCTCGACAGCGATGAACGTGGACTATGACGGCGCGAGAGGTCGCGTCGGCATCCGCCGTGGCAGTGCTTCCATGCCGATCTATCTTGCCGAGGCCGATGGTCTCGACTTTCAGCTGATCAGAAAGTTCTGACGGCGCTCAGGGCTCCATCAAACGGCGGCGGCACAAAATAATCCTTGAAAAGGAAAACAATTCCCTTTCTAGTGATTGGAACAGGATTTGCCTCAGGTGGCCTGGAAGCAGGAGAAACATCGTGTCAGTAGCACTTCCGACTCCCGATCAGTTGCGCGCCATCGCCGAATATTGCGGTTTGGCGTTGACCGATGAGGACGTCACCTCCTTCCGTGGACTGATGCAGGGTTCGGTTGATGCTTACAACATCGTCGCTGCAATGCCGGATGAAGTCCCGATCGTTAAGTATCCGCGGACGCCGGGCTATCGGCCTGGGCCCGAAGAAAACCCGCGCAACGCCTGGTACCGAAAGTCCACCGTCAAGGGCGCCCCAAACGGCAAGCTGAAGGGTAAGGTCGTTGCACTGAAGGACAACATCATGTTGGCCGGCGTCCCGATGATGAATGGTTCCTCGACTCTCGAAGGTTTCGTACCGGATTTCGACGCGACGATTGTCACGCGCATGCTTGACGCTGGCGCGGAAATTGCGGGCAAGGTTCATTGCGAGTCGTTTTGCATGTCCGGCGGTAGCCACACCAATTCGACTGGTCCCGTGCACAACCCGCACAAGATGGGATACTCCGCGGGCGGCTCGTCCTCCGGCAGCGCCGTCGTGGTCGCGCTCGGTGAAGTCGATATGGCAATCGGAGGCGACCAGGGCGGCTCGATACGGATGCCTTCATCCTTCAGCGGCACCTACGGCATGAAGCCGACTTGGGGCCTTGTGCCGTACACCGGCATCATGCCGATCGAGATTTTCGTCGATCACACCGGGCCTATGACCGCAAACGTCGCCGACAATGCGTTGCTGCTCGAGGTGCTGGCGGGTGACGATGGCTACGATCCCAGGATCAAAGCGCCAAAGGTGCAGGACTACACCAAGGCACTTGGTGTGGGAGTCAAGGGACTGAAAATCGGCATTGTCAAGGAAGGTTTCGAACAAGCTGGTGCTGAAGCAGCAGTGAACGAAAGTGTCAGGGAGGCAGCGAAGCGGTTCAGAAGTCTCGGCGCTACCGTCGAAGAGGTTTCCATCCCGATGCATATGGTGGCGCCCGCGATCTGGATGCCGATCGGCACTGAAGGGATGACCCAGACCATGATGTATGGTGACGGCTATGGCCTGAGCCGCTCGGATCTTTATTCGACATCGTTGATGGATTTTCATCGCGGCTGGCGCGGGCAGGCGGATTCGCTATCCGAAACCACTAAGATGATGTTGATGTTCGGCACCTACATCAACAATAATTTTGGCCCGCGCTATTATGGCAAGGCCCTGAACATCTCGCGTCGGCTCACGGCGGCCTACGACAAGGCGCTTGAGACCTACGACCTGCTGTTGATGCCGACGACGCCGATGAAGGCGACGCCATTGCCGGCGCCGGGAGCAAGCCGCGAGGAACAAATCGGGCGCGCATTCGAGATGATCACAAACACCGCGCCGTTCGATATCACACACCACCCGGCGATGTCGTTGCCATGTGGCATGGTGGATGGACTCCCCATCGGGTTAATGCTGATCGGCCGGCATTTCGACGAGCCGTTGATCTATCGTGCCGCGCACGCCTTCGAACAGTCCGGCGACTGGAAGACGATGTAGGTAACGGAAGGCTGCAGAGTTGCTGGTGATGCTGTATGGATAATCTGTTCACCGCATTGTTCGAGATTATGAGTTTCGGCGCGATCGTCGTTCTGGTCGTGCTGGGACTTGGAATCATCGCCAGCATGATGGGCATCTTCAATTTCGCGCAGGGCGAATTCGTTCTGCTCGGCGCATATGTTACCTATGTCGTGCATAACGCGGGGGCGCCGGTCTGGGTCGGAATGGCGGTCGCTCCGTTCGCGGTCGGCGCCTTGGGCTTTGTGATGGAACGTCTGGTGGTCCGGCGGTTCTACGCCGCGCCGATTGTCGCGATGCTCGGGACCTATGCGCTCGGGCTGATTATCCGGGAGATCGTACGCGGCCTGATCGGTGGTCTGTATATCTCGGTGCCGGAACCGATCGGCGGATCGGTCAATCTCGGCACCATGCACTTTTCCTCGTGGCGGCTCGTGATCATCGTCATCACCGCATTAGTCATGGCGAGCAGTTACCTGCTTCTGGCGCGCACACCGTTTGGCCTGCGGATCAGGGCTTCATTGGAAAATCCATCGCTCGCTCGTGCATCGGGGATTTCGACCAACGCGATCTACGGTGCCACGTTTGCATTCGGTGCCGCCCTGGCGGGTCTTGCCGGGGCGCTGATTGTGCCGGTGTTCTCGCTGTTCGCTGATCTTGGCCTTCGCTTTCTGATTCAAGGGTTCGTGGCTGTGATGGTCGGTGGCGTCGGGTCATTCGCAGGGCCGGTGGCTGGCGCCGGTGTCATCGGGACGCTTGCGGCCGCGTTGCCGTGGGTCATCCCCCCTGTCATCGCCGACGTCCTCGTGTTCGTTCTCGCGATCGTCTTCATCAAGTTCCGGCCGCAAGGCCTCGTTTCAGGAAGAGGGGTTTAGTCCGATGTGTAGCGACCACCGCAAACCGAACCGGCGCCGCTTTCTCTCAAATTTTGCCTTCGCAGGTACGGCGCTTGCGACAGGTGTCGGCAGTTGGGTCATTCGTCCCGATTGGGCGAATGCGGCCGCCGACCCCATAAAGGTCGGCATCGCCACCGATTTGACCGGTCCGATCGGCTACGCCGGAAACGCCGACGCAAATGTCGCGAAAATGGTGGTGAAAGAGATCAACGACGCAGGGGGATTGCTTGGCCGGCCGCTGGAATTGTTCGTCGAGGACACGGCATCGAATGAGTCGGTGGCTGTCGGCAACGTCCGCAAGCTGATCCAGCGCGACAAGGTCGATCTCGTGGTGGGAGGCGTCACCAGTTCGATGCGCAACGCTATCAAGGACGTGATCGTCGCGCGCGGCAAGACACTGTACATCTACCCGCAACTGTACGAGGGCAAGGAATGCACGCCCTACCTCTTCTGTACTGGTCCCACTCCCGCGCAGCAGTGCGACGAATTCATTCCCTGGCTGATCAAGAACGGCGGCAAGAAGTTCGCGCTTCCCAGCGCCAACTACGTCTGGCCCCATACGCTGAATGTCTACGCCCGCAAGGTGATCGAGGCCAACGGTGGCGAGGTCATTTTTGAGGAGTACTATCCGCTCGACCAGATCGATTTCAGCGCGACGGTGAATCGGATCATCTCCAACAAGGTTGACGTGGTGTTCAACACCGTGATCCCGCCGGGCGTAGGGCCGTTCTTCAAACAGCTTTACGAAGCTGGCTTCCTGAAGAATGGCGGTCGGCTGGCGTGCGTCTACTACGACGAGAACACGCTGAACATCAATCAGCCGGCCGAGATTGAGGGACTTGCAAGCTGCCTCGACTATTTCAAGGCGCTCACCCCGGAAGATCCGGTTAGCGCGAAGATACAGGCGGCCTATGACAAGCAGTTTCCGGGCACGTTCCTTTTCGCAGCCGGAAGCGCTGCAACCGGCACCTATCGCGGTCTCAAGCTGTGGGAAACTGCGGTCAAGGAGGCGGGCAAGGTTGACCGTGATGCGGTCGCCGCTGCGCTCGATCATGCCAAGATCGCCGAAGGCCCCGGAGGACCCGCCGAAATGGTTCCTGGCAAGCGGCATTGCAAGATGAAGATGTACACGGCGGTCGCCAAGGGCGGCAACTATGAGATTATTGCGCGCAGTAATGGTCTCGTCGATCCAAAGGAATGCTGAGGGTATCGCAAGGGCGGCAACCCGCGCTGTGACCTCTGGAGCTAATGTGCTGGCATCTTTATGACAGAATCGACACCGATTGCCCTGAGTATTCCCGCTCGTGTTCGTCGTTTTCGCCGATGGCAACTACTGCCGGTTATGGAAATCGTGGTACTCGCGATCGGTGCACTGCTGCCGCTCGTCCTTCAGGACTATCTGACCGTCTATGCCACGCGGGTCTTGATCCTCTGCCTGTTCGCGCTCTCGTTCGATCTGGTGTGGGGGTATGCCGGAATCATGAGCTTCGGGCAAGCCGTGTTCTTCGGTTCGGCCGGATACGGTGTGGCGCTGATCGCTCGCGATCTCGGCCTGACGTCCCTGCTGATCGTGCTGCCGGCGGGCCTGTTGATAGGGTTCGCATTCGCTCTGCTGCTCGGGGGATTTCTGCTGCTGGGACGGCATCCATCCAGCGTCATTTTCGTTTCCCTGGGCACGCTGACCGGGTCGTATGCCGCCGATCGGCTGGCACGGGGCTGGTACTATCTTGGTGGTCAAAACGGCATCCCCTCGATTCCGCCAATGAGCCTTGGCAGCTACGATCTGGTCGAGGGCCCGGTGTTCTATTATTTCGCGTTGGGTATTCTTTTGCTCGTCTATCTCCTGTGTCGATTCTTGGTGGGATCGCAGTTCGGGCTGGCTCTCGCCGGTCTACGCGAGAATGAGCAGCGCATCGTGTTTTTTGGCTATCGCGTGCAGCGCCTCAAGGCGATCATCTTTTCATTCGCCGGGGCCATCGCGGGTCTGGCCGGCAGTCTCTATGCTTTCCACGAAGGCTTCGTCTGGCCGAACATGCTGGGCGTGGTGATGTCCACTCAGGTCGTGCTTTATGTTTTGTTCGGCGGCGCCGGGACTCTGATCGGGGCGGTGATCGGGACCGTTGTCATCGAAGCGGTCAGCTTCTGGCTGTCGAACAGCTACCAGGACATTTGGCCGATTATCCTTGGCGTGCTGCTGCTCCTGGTTATTCTATTTCGTCCGGCCGGGCTTATCAGCCTGATCGTCAGCGAGCGGGAACGCGTGGGCCATTTCGGTCGCCCGAAGGAGAGTCGTCATGGCTCTTCTTGAAGCGCGGGGGCTCACCAAGCTATTCGGCAAATTGACCGCCTTGAATGGCGTCGAACTCACAGTTGTGGAAAATGAATTTCACGGCCTGATTGGACCGAACGGCTCCGGGAAAAGCACGCTGATGAAATGCGTGGCCGGCGCAGAAGTCCCGACAGCCGGCACGGTGACGTTTGGCGGCCGAGATATCACGCAAGTGCCTCCCGCAGAGCGGGCGCGCGCCGGCATGAGCCTGAAATTCCAGATCACCAGCGTTCTGCCAGCATTGACCTTGTACGACAACATCCTGTTGGCGCTGCAGGCCCAGACTTCGTTACCCAGCTTGCTGTTTTCCCGGACGCGCGGCGTCCTGCACGATCGTGTCATGGCGATGCTCGAGCAATTCCGTCTGGTGGCTCGCGCGGCGGATCCGGCCTCCGTTCTCTCTCATGGCCAGCAACAATGGCTGGAAATTGCCATGGCTCTGGCGCCCGAGCCGAAGCTGTTGCTGCTGGACGAGCCGACGGGCGGCATGAGCCTGGAAGAACGGCGGATCACCGGCGAACTGCTGCAGCCGATCAAGAAGCGGTGCTCGCTTGTCATCGTCGAGCATGATCTCGATTTTATTCGCGATATTTGCGACCGGCTGACCGTGCTCGATCAAGGCGGCGTGCTCGATTGCGGCTCAGTTCGGCACATCCAGTCAAGTCCCAAGGTCCAAGAGGTCTATCTTCGCCGTGCCTGACGACAACTACCTCGATATTCGGAATCTCGATGCCGGTTATGGCCGCAGTCAGGTCCTGTTCGGCGTCACCATGTCCGTGCCATGGCGAGGTGGCGTTGCGATCCTCGGCCGCAACGGCGCGGGCAAGACCACGTTGATGAAGGCCATCATCGGAGAGCTGCCGTTGCTTGGTGGGTCGGTAAGTCTGGACGCCCGCGATGTCGGGCGGCTGCCGACCGAGCAGCGCATTCGCATGGGGTTCGGATACGTTCCGCAGGAACAGTCTGTGTTCGGACGGCTTTCGGTGCGGGACAATCTCGCGGTGGGTGCGCTTACCAATCGTAACAGTCAGGCCGTAAATCGAGTCTTGGAAATATTTCCGAAACTCGGCCAGCGGATGGATCAGGTAGCGGGCACGCTATCGGGTGGTGAGCGCAAGATGCTCGCGATCGGACGCGCGCTGCTGTCGGAGCCACGGGTATTGTTGCTGGACGAGCCGACCGAGGGCGTCTGGATCGGTGTCATCGAAGAAATCACAGAGCGATTGATTCTGCTGGCAAAGGATATCGCCGTTGTCATTGTCGAGCAGCATCTTGATCTCGCGCTTCGGGTTGCCAGTCGCGCCTACGTGCTGGATCGTGGCAGAGTCGCGCTCGCAGGATCAGCGCAGGACGTTCGCACCGATCCGAAACTGTTGCAGTATCTCGCGCCTTGAGGCCCTGCGTGCGAACGGCGTGAGGTTGGCAATGATGATTTCGCTTTTCTCCATCATTGCAACGTCCTTTTCATAAATAGTCTGCCAGACCTCCAGCTCCGTAGTGGCTGTCGCGGCATCTTCGTTGAGCGGAGGCAAACCGCGCAAACCTAATCGCCGGCATATCCACCTTAGTTGTGGCGTGCGCGACCGCATTGGGAAGAAACACCTCAGGCCCCGCCAGGCTGTTGCTATCATAACCAGTCTCACCAAATCGCGTCTGAACGGACGAAGATAAGTGAAGATCCGGCGGGTCGGAGCATAATTCCGCTGCCAGCCCCGAGAATCGATTGGCGCTAGTCCGTTGTATGGCCTGTGTATACCGAAAAACGTCTTCTTCCCACATCGCACTGGCTATCCCGACCGATACCGCCTCCTGGCCGAGCGAAACGGCATAAGTCCCAAGCCGGCCGGTGCGCTGCAATGCAACAGCCTTCTTGTCAAAGAGGCGCAGCAGCACCATGGCCCGGTAGAGCGTGATGAGCAGGCTTGCATCGGAGGCGAAGGCAGGGAG
>Ga0210396_10005256_pt1 | contig 12547 bp, 21 predicted proteins | sample IncBWH17OmetaG_FD_155466 | JGI IMG/M metagenome (GOLD analysis project Ga0210396, IMG submission 155466) | Forest soil microbial communities from Barre Woods Harvard Forest LTER site, Petersham, Massachusetts, United States - Inc-BW-H-17-O ...
AGGGCGGACGACGATCGCTCAGCTGTTCTGAGGAAGCGCGGGGTTGATATTGCCGTCGGTGATTTCACCGACATCGATGACATCCGTGCGGCCATGGAAGGCATCAGCTCGGCCTATTTCCTTTATCCGATCGCGCCGGGGATCATCGGCGCCAGCGCCTATTTCGCACAGGCCGCTAAGGAAGCCGACGTCACGGCAATCGTCAACATGTCGCAGATTTCCGCACGGCGAGAGTCAACCAGCCACGCCGCGCAGGACCACTGGGTTTCTGAGCGAGTCTTCGACTGGTCAGGAGTGGCCACGACGCATCTGCGCCCTACCTTCTTTGCTGACTGGCTCGTCTACCCGCATTTTTCGAAGGAGATCTGGGCCAAGAAGAAGATCGAATTTCCCTTTGAGAATGGGCGGCACGCTCCCATCAGCACGGACGACCAGGGACGGGTCATCGCCCACATTCTGACCAATCCGGCAGGCCATGAGGGCAAGATTTACACCCTCCATGGTCCGGTCGAGATGAACCATACCGAAATCGCCGCCGCTATGAGCGAGGTGCTTGGCGCGAAGATCGAGTACGCGCCGACTTCGATTGAGGAATTCAAGGAAAAAATGGAGCAGTTGTACAAGTTTCCGCCGTTCCTTGTGCAACACCTGGTCGCAGTCGCACAAAACTATAGGGAGGGTATCTTCGCGGGCACCAACGATATCGTCGAAAAGATCACTGGGACGCCGGCACTTTCGGTCCCCGTTTTCATCGAAAAGCATCGGAAGGCGTTTGCTTGACGAAGGTGGGATTCAAGCAATCATACGAATTTCGTGAGGGACCAAGGATGCAGCCGATCAACCACCCGCTCGGAATCGATCAATGCAACTGCTTCGCTATGAGGAAGGCGGCCAGGCGGATCACCCGTTTCTATGACGCCCATCTTGAGCCCTCGCGGCTTCGGATCACGCAATTTCTGACTCTGGCGGCATTGAACGAGTTGGGAAGCGCCGCGGTCGGTGCCCTCGCCGAACAGCTCGACATTGAACGGACGGCTATGGGAAAAATGGTAGAGTTTTTGGCGCGCGACGGTTTGGTCACCATTGAGCCGTCGCCTACTGACGGTCGAAGCCGTCTCATCGAATTGACCAAAAAGGGAGGTCTCCTGCACAAGAAAGCTCTCCCGCTTTGGCGGGAAGCACAACGAAAGTTTGAGCAATTGAATGGTCCGGAAAAAATTACTGCATTACGCCAGGGACTGGCAGAAATGAAGGTCGGTGATGTGGCGACTAATTTATCAGATGAAACAACTGATTGAAGGAATCTAGGCCAAACGAAAGGACACTCCTATGTCACTGTGGCGACGGGGTGGCGGTCGGATCATTCAGAACGGTACTGTGTGTGTTCATTGCAATCTACTCTTTCTTCTGCCGTCTGGCAGTTTCGTCTAACTGTGACCGGTGTTGTTTATAACTTATGATGTCATGCTCCCTCGTTGCTGAGTCAATTGGTTGCCCAATCGGCTAACTCTTTAAGGGTTTTCCCGATAGCATCTTCTCCTAATTCTAGATCGTAACGGAGAATGCTAGCGGCATCAAACATCAGCCGCATAACCCGATCAAAATCCTCCTTTTCTTTTGGAGTTAGCTCCCATTTAGTAAGAGGCAGTCTTTCCTTTACCAGCTCTTCAGCTTCTATTTTTTCTCTATTTGGTTTCATATGCGTTAGGCAAGGGCAAGCTTCCGTGTCTGCGCTCAGGCGATCTGCAAACAGTCACGGGGTTGACGTTTGGATATGGGTCTCCGTGGGACAAGGCAGCCTGCAGTTTGGCTTCGTCCTCGTGTGCAGCTGTCGATTGCAGTTGAATCGCGGACCAAAAATGGGCTTCGTAACCTCCGCTTCGTTTTTTCTCAGGATTTATCGGTCTGAAATTGTAATTCACGCAGGTTCAGGCTGGGAGAACGCTTGGAAAGATTCAGGACCTCGACCCCCAAAACCTGATTCTCGGCATTGAAATCCAAGACTACGCCGGGTGATACCTCTTCAGATTCAATAATCCGAGAGTCGTCCAAACGGAGATATAAGGCGTCAGCCTTCTCGTCAACCTTCAGTGTCATAATCTGTCTTTCAGCTTGCGGTCAAAGTACACCGTTACGATCCGGACCGGCTTCGCCGAGTTGTTGAATACCACACGCAGAGCACGGTTTCCATGCTCTTTGATCCGCCCGACGAGGTGGGTCAGCTCCGGATCAGTAGGGTCGACTTCGACCAGCTCCGGCGAGTCCAGTACTTGTTCGAGGCATGGCACAGAAGCCACCTGCCCGTCGACGAGCTGCACGTCATGGCCGAAGCCATGCGGGGGTTTCTTGATCTGGATCTCCGAACCAAATGAGAGCCGCGTCAAGAAATTCATCCGCGGACGAAGTCTCCCCAAGCGTGCCCTGTCTGTAAAAGGACCAGCCAAAAACCAGCTACCCAACGAATATAAATCTGAACGGACGTCCACGCTGGTGTCATCAATTTCCCAAGACTGTGTCGAAGGCCTTGAAGCTGATGCCCATCGCGCCTCAACCCAATTCTACAGGCGTGCCGTCGGTATGGAGAACGACTTGGTAATGGTCAAAGCGCCGCGGCGACTGTTCCGGTAGCGGCTTGGCAGTATCCTCAGAACAAGACTCGCTAGATTCAACCCCTCTAGCCAGAGCCTGGCGCAGCATGCACATGGGACAGGATTCGCGATCAGCTATAGCGGAGAACTCGGCACCGCAAACGGTGCAAGTTCGTATTTCCCGAGCCGCTAAGCCCGCTTTTTTGCCGGATTCATTGTGGCTATTTAGGGAGTTTGTTTTCATGGGAGGACCCATCCTTCGGCAACCATTAAAGCTTCGCAAAGTTCGTGAATCTCGGCGTCGATCTCAGCAGGGTTTGAGACCGTGCGGCCAATCTCCTCGCGCACCGATGCGGTGTACTGTTTGCGCAAGCGATGGATGAGCGTCTTTACCGCCCCCACGCTGACTCGTAACGCAGCCGCTGCTTGTTCGTAGGTGGGCGGTTCTTTGCCGTTTCCAACCTCTAAAAAGGCTTTTAGCGTCTCAAACGTCGCCGCGTTGTGACCGATCGCGTATTCCTGGCGTAAGCGGTTCATCGCCTCGCCCAGCAATGCCATGGCCCAGCGGGCGGCAAAGACCTTTTCCGGCGTTAGCGCATCGACCGGTTCCAACTTGTAGCGGTCCTCAGCGTCTTGCCTATCGAGAGCCACAAACTCCAACCCTCCGCCCCGTTTCAGGCAGCGGCCCCGGTCTGCCTCCGTCGAAAGGTAGTTGTGCAATGATCCGAGTAAAAACGAGCGGAACTTTCCCTTGAGCTGATCCGCGCGCGCCAGGGTCTTATGTTCAAGCAAATGCAGGAAAAAGCCCTGGGTCAGATCCCGTGCCTCTTCCGAGGCGTGACCCCGGCGCCGGACATATGCGTAGAGGGGATACCAGTAGATTCTGTAAAGTTCACTGAGCGCCGCCCCGAAACCGGGGGCCTGGCTCTGGGCCGAGAGCAGCACCATGCTCCACCGAGTCGTACGAAATCGGTACGGATCCTCCCCGAGCGAAGTTTGGTCCGGCATCAAGCGTCAACCCCAAGCAATCCTACGTTATCAGGTTCAACCCAGATTTAAAACTAAATCTTCCGCGTAGTCGGTTAGGCAAGGTTAGCGATCCAGTTCATGGAGAGAAGCCTTTCTTTTAGAACTCATCTAAGTTTCTTTCAATTCTCTGAAAACTCGGGGCTTCCCCAACCGTGAGTAACCACCCTGGTTGTCAATTATCGCGTCCGAGCTGACATTAGTCGCGAATACCCTGCAAGAAGGAAGTCTGCGAACCGGCATACTGCAAGTTGCGGGTCAGGTGCTCGACCGGGTGACTATTAACCCGCAGCCTCTGCCGCGGTAACCGCCTCCGAAGGATTGATCACCACAAAAGACGTACAGCAGTAATAATGAAAGAGCCGCCGATTACATTCCTTCCACGTATCCGTTTGTTGACTCCGGAGCACTTCGCTACGGCAACGAATGTCTCCATTGTATGCATCGGTTAGATAGCTGCCAAGAAGCGTGAGAGCGAAACAATGGCCGCTGGCACTGCGTAACTCCGCCTCATGTCCCTTGACGCCGAGCGATCGTAGCAGCTTCGTGCCGGCATCGCTTGATAGTTGTTCCAGGTCACGGCGAAGGGCTGAGGCGCCCTCGTGATCTGCAATATCAGCGACCGGCGTCCGCGTGGTAATCACGCAAAGCCCCGTATTAAAAGCAGCAAGCTCACGCAAGAACTCATGAAGGCGCGATCACGTAATCGCTGGATATCATCCTCAATTTGTCGGGGTGTATTGATGATTGGAGGCGTGTAGAAAATGGTGTTCACCCTGTCAACGCTTCCAATGCTGACGCCGCGAACTTCGCGCCAACCCACTGGCCTTTGATCTTGAGGTAAGTCTCATCCACGCGCCACGAGTCGCCGACTGGCCGTGCGTACCGGCTCCAGCGCTTTTCAAACTCGGGGACATACTGCTGCACCCACCGAAGAATAGTCGTATGGGACAGAGTGATACCACGTTCCGCCATCATTTGGACGAGGTCACGGAAGCTCAGTTTAACCCAAATGTACCATCTCACACACAGAAAGATGATCTCTTGGTCAAAGTGCCGTCCCTTGAACAGATCTTATGCCGAGGTCGGTCCCGTCATCCCGTCAGTTATCGCAGGATGCCGAGCCTTTCAACAGTTTGCACCAGAACCTCCGAAACCATGTCCAAATCCGTTGCCGAAATCGGGATCCCCAGCGGAACATACGCAGTCGGCACAGGATTCGCAGGCTTTTCCTCCAAGGGCATGATGTTCTCCTTCCGCGGTTTGAAAACCGCCCTCTCAACGGCTCCGAACAAGTAATTGAACCGACCCGTTCAACCGCACGAATCGAGGTCCAGATTAGCCATGTTTATTGTCATTACTGTAAAGTCCGTCGATTTTTAGCCGTAGTACGTGGTATGCCCCAGCAATCTTTTCTCTGTTACCAACCGCGTCTCAGCGTTCTCGGGTGCTTCGCGCTCCTTCACGCGGTTAGATTTGCGAAGCGGCAAATTGCGGTGCGCACCGGTTGAACATCCACTCTTTTGCCAAAAGGTTCAGACCATTCATCCAGATATTAGCAATATTAGTGTTGTCTTTTTGCCTGCCGGCAATGGCCCAGGAGCAGAACGGGTGGCAATTCGACTCGCTCCGTGCGAACCCAAGCGTTTCCAAGCCTGACGCCCAACAGATTTATGACCTCCTGCTAAAAATGCTGGATCGCTGGAATGCTCACGACATCGAGGGTTATTTGGCAGTGTATTGGAATTCCCCGGAGTTGTTGATTGTGGTCGATTCTGAGCAGTTTATGGGCTGGCAGCAACTCCATGATTCCTACCTTAATGGCTACCCGGATCGCGCTTCGATGGGGTTCATCGAACCCGAGCGCATCCAAATTAAGCTTCTGAGACCAGATCTTGCACTTGCCCTCACCTGGTGGTCGATCTCATTTCCCGCCTTAAAGCAAAAAGTGGTGGGCAACACCACGATGAACGTCCAAAGGTTCGACGACGGGTGGAAGGTGATCGCGGCTCATACTAGTACCGCCGAAATGTAATTTGCCTCGCCGGTCTCCGGCAAACTGAACTGAACTCAATTCCTAACACTTTTTCTACGTTGCTGACAATGATCATCGCCCCTGCGCTTCTAAACTGGATAGTCCAATTTCCTATACCACTGCAGGTGAGGCATGGGACCTTCTCAGTATGAAAAAACCGGGTTTAGCGAGTTGATCGCTATGAGAAGAAGCAGAAAATGGGCAGACGACCACTACCAAATGATCATTAAAACCAGCCCAGCGATCCATAAACACCCTCACTATCTGAGGAAGAAGAGTTTCGAGCCGGTCCTTAGTCTCGCCAGTCTAAAGGCCGAATTGGAACGGAGAAGAAAACTTAGCGACATCCGATCAGAACTGGAAGAGCGGCTCAGATCGTTCAGATCGTTACTGCCAAGGTGACGACATTTACAGGCGCTTCCGAGAATCCTCGGCGATTACAACTGCGCGATCGAAAATGCCCGGGACTCTGTGTTCGATCCGGTGCTCAAACAGCGTTGCCGGGCTTGTACATGCGGGCCGCGTGCTGTGGATGATCTCGCATAGGTGAGCACAACCTCCGATCGGGAAGGTGGACGGGCAATGGCGTTGAGCGCCGATAACCAAGCGTGTCCAAATTCCGCCGCGAATGTTTCTCGGGCTTGCCGCCGGACTTTGCCAGCCCGAACCGCTGCCACCGCTGCGGACGGCCATAACCGCTCCAGAGCGCCACGAGGTCGGGCGGCAAGGGAGCCTCAGGCGGCACTGTGGAAAGGTAATGGATATGGGTTCCTCAGTAATGGGTGCTTTTCGATTGATCGCCGTCATTTTCAACTGTTCCACTTGTCGGTCCCCTGGGCGCCCCCGGTGCGAATGCCTTGTTCTTGGAGCGCACTGGCCAGGTTGTTCTGGGATAGGCGCGCAGCATTCCATGATCCAACCTGGTCCGTCCTGAACACGCGGCGAACCGTCACGTTGCTCAGATCCGAGAAGAGGTTTGCGTGAGATAACTGATTTGTCATCGATTCCCGCAAGTACCAAGACTGCACCAAAATTGCGTCAGAGCCGGGAATTGTTCAATGTGACATTGCTCAACCATCAACTCTACTACTCATAACGCCTATAGTGTCGTAAGAAAACATTGTACAAGCGTATACAGCATTTAACTGCAACGCAGTAGAGTCAGGCTTGGAGGTGATAATTTAAATCTGGAAAATTAAAACACAACTATTGACTCCGCTATCCTATATTTGTGAAACAAAAGCATTGCATAATGCATCGAGTGGAGCTGCAGGGCTTTGCAGTGCCAGCATCGAAGCGCAAGCATGTTCGGAAAACGAAAGTTCCTGATGAAGGCAAATCTATCGGAAAGCAAAAATGCAAGGAATATCAGTCAATCGCAGGCCGACCGTCAGCTACGGGCTATTTGCCGTGACAGTATGGCTATTGCTCAAGGCCACCCTTGGGGTATCACAAACCAGTGCTCCTTTAATCAATTTGTTAGACTCGAAAAACGGCGCACAAGTCATTCTGGCGTGCCAAGGAGGGTATCCGAATGAGTATAGTGCACAGTGCGGAAATCAGATGGATCATCGCTGGCGAGGTTCCGGCCGAGATAAAAAACTGGTATGAGAACGATCCGTTTTGCAATCGTGAAAAAATTAGGGTCGACTATTATCTTAAATTCACTGGAGACGACTTTATCGGAATCAAACTAAGACAATATGCTGATGGAGAACAGAATTTAGAATTCAAGCCGATTAAGAAAGGCGCGGTTTCCATGCAACTACCACCCGGAATCGCCGGGAGGGTTGATGAATGGGACAAGTGGTCCACCGAGGCGCAAGCGGCGCAAGCATTTTCGGATCTCCTGAACCCGCAAGAAAATGCTTGGCTCGCTCTCCGCAAGGCTCGCTGGTTGAGAAAATATTCAGCCGATGGCGATAGCATTAAGAAAGTCGATGCAACGAAGAAGGAAATAAGACCTCGTGATGGATGCAACGTTGAGTTCACCCAGCTTCGTCTCGGTACGGTAGATGAGATAACCGAAAACGGGCCGGAGTTGGGAAAACCTTTCTGGACGATTGGGTTTGAGGCGTTCAACGATGAAGCTAGGGTAAAGGAAATACTGGAAGAGGTAATGCCGCTCGAATTAGCGAACGAAAATTGTCCGACTGAAGTAAAGCAATATCTGAGAGCGGAACATTCCTATGCCTATCCAGACTGGCTGGCAAAGGCGCGATAAGAGCAATCGCTTCTTAGTCGGTGAACGCCACGATGGCACCGTTGACCGGCAGACTGGAAGGGCTGCGCGAGTATTTCCCAGGAGAAGACACGAAGCCAACGAAAAGCCTCGTGTTTGGATCTCGACCAAGACATTCTTGTAAGCGTCGTTGGCAGTAATCTTCTTAGGTTGAGGACTCAATGAGCGACTTCGTACACTTTAACACGCCGATGGCCACGATTACGATGCGCGAAGTGAAGTCGGGCGGGCCGTCAGATACCACTGATCGCACCGCCGACATTCAAGCGGCGCTCAACGCCTCGCGGCACGTCTACCTCGGCCCCGGTCTGTACATGGTGAGCGGCCCCATCGACATCGCCGACGACACACATCTTCAGCTTCACCCGCTGGCCGTGATCAAACGCTCATTGAGCATGCCGACGTCAACCCAGATGATCCGACTCGCGCATGCACAGCGCGTTCTGGTGGAGGGTGGGTCGCTCGACGGTAACAAGCAATCAGACGTGGTCGGAGCTGGCGGTCAATGCACCGGCCTCGCGACCGCGGGCGCGACTTAATGGGCACGAGCCCGGCAGTGGGCTCGATATCGAACCGAACGACTACCGTGAAGTGGCGCAGAATGTCATTGTTCGCAATTGTGTCTTCGAGGGAAATAACGACGGTGTGACGTGTAACAATCACTGGGGCGGCTATTGGCACGATATTACCTTTGATGGCTGTACGTTCCGCGGTAATCGCAATGTCGGTATTAGTTGCACGGGGGCCAATCTGCCGGAATCGCGGTACGTACTGCACAACTGCAAATTTCTCAACAACGGCGGCTCCGGTCTCTACATCGCCGGAACTCAGGGCGCAGACATTTCAGGCTGTCGCGCCGAAGGTAATGCGGGCCTCGGGAATGAGATGTCCGATAGCCGCGACTTCACCGTCGCACGAAATCAAATACATAACAATCTCCTCGGTGGTGTGGGGTTGAGTGAATATCGGGACGTTTCCTCCAACGGCTTCTTCCTGGGGAACAGCATTTTCAACAACGCTCTATACGGGGTCGACGTTCAGAAGAGCTTGCCGTCCGGCACATCGATCGCTGGGTTGGTTTTCGGATTCAACTCTTTTGGCAACGCCAACTACCTGAAGTATCCGGCATGGACGGCGCTGCGTACGGTGATCCCTGATTTCCGGATTTTGAACGACGGCAACATTTACGAATGCATCACGGCGGCACAACAGCGGCCAGCACGGGACCGACCACCACGTCAGCGGATATTGAGGATGGTGACGCGCACTGGAAGTATATTGGCGCGCAGCCCGTTCAGACGTGGCCTGTGAATCTGAATGGCGAGGCGGCGCGTGGTGCCCAGATCCTCGGTAACACCTATGAAGGACACACGGTCGCGAACAACCCCCGCGAACAACCGCAAGGCGACGCCGTGACACTTCAGACCGCTGGCATCTTCGATAGTCTACAGACCGGTCAGAGTCTCGCGCCTATGTCGCGCTCGCGAGCGGTCGCCTTCGAGGACAAGAGTGGCACACCGGGCGATGTGACGACGCGTTACGCGGCCGGCATTGTCGCGATCCCAGCAGCTACCATCGATTTGAGCTTCGACTTACAGACCAGCAACTTCACGAATGGCAGACCATGACCGGCGCCACGTCGGGCGCGACCGGGGTCATTGCCAGCCAGACTGATGCGGGGGCGACCGGTACCCTTCGGCTCACTTCGGTCACCGGAAACTTCATTGACGATGAGATTATAACCGACACGATGACTGGTTCGGCCACTGTTAATGGCTATGGTCGTGCGACCGTCAAGATCACAACACCCTTCGCTAGCGTCGGCGACATGGTACACGTGACACCTCTGGGTCTTGACGATACGCTAAACGGCATTTCGGCTAGCGTATCGGCCGATGCAGTGATTACAGTTCAAGGTCGGGGAGTCGCGACAGTGACCTATCCTCTTTCGTTTGAAATCATCAAGAAAGGATCGTTCGCTTACGACCTATAAGGAATACTCATGGCGATCCAATTTCCACCAAAACTCCCAAACCTCAGTGGCGCCTCAAATACAGGCGACGTGACAATTGGTACCGTGAATGGCCTATCACTTTCGGGGCAAGCGCTCTCGTTGGCAACCGCTGTTGCGGGAGGCGCAAACCGGTGCATTGCTTGGAACCGACGGCTCTCCTGGAACCACGCATGCTGATCGGAAGTATGCGCAAGCACCATATCGATAATTCTCTTCCAACTGAGAGGTGCTTGGGAATCAGGGACCAAGAATGAAATTGAGGGTATTAGGCAGAAAAGCCGACACCCAGCGTCGAGAGCTCTTGAAGCGAACCGATCAGATCGAGCAAGGATCGCCTCCAACGATTCAGGCGCCAGACCAGGATCGCATCAATCTGACGGCGCCGTGCCGCTTTGATCAGTTCTTCGCGTTGTGGTCGCTCGCTGGCGCCCGAACCCACATCTTCGACGGCTTTGACCACTTTCCAGCCGCGCCGCCTGGCGTACTGACGCATCGCCTTCACCTGCAAAGGCAGCGTCTGCTGACCATGAGTCGATATCCGCGCATAAAGGCCAACGCGAAGAGGTTCTACCCTGGCCAAAAACCCTCCTCCAGCACCACCCCGCGCCCCCCTCTAAAAGCAGGGGGCACTTTGCTCAAAAACAGTATGGCGCAAAACATTAGTTAAACGTCATACTGTGCCCGATTTCTCGTCCGGGAAAAGCTCATGCCACGTAAAGCCGTTTTGAGTGCAGCCCAGCAAGCGGCTTTAATCGCCTTGGCGAGCGCGGATCACGACCTCCGGCTGCACTATACGTTGAGTGAGAATGATCTTGCGATCGTCCGAAGCAAGCGTGGCCCGCCTAACCGACTCGACTTCGCAATCCAGCTGTGTTACCTGCGCTTTCCGGGCCAGGCACCGGACAGCGCTTCGCCAGACGGAACTTTCTCCTCCATGCGGCGGACCGGAACTTCGACAATGAGACGAAAACAAATCGCTGGTTCGCCAAATATGAGACGCTCAGCTCCCGGATTTACCTGCAACTTCAGCAGGCTTTATCGCCTCTTGCAGAACTTCGATGAACTTGGAGATTGTCGGGTCTATTTGGGATTGTTTTTTCCAAATCGCGAACAGTTCGAACTCACTCTCAAATTCAGTTAACAGATAAAAGTCTATGGCTGCGGTCCGGCCGCGGATGGCAATTTCCGGGCCTGCAAAAACGCCGCGACCAGCTGCTATCATGCTGACCAGACTTTCGAGCGAATCGGCTATCGCTTCGAACTCAGGCTCAAACCTCCCGAACCGACGGCAAAGTCCACGAATCCATTGCTCGTACGTAGATCCATACTCCGGATCGAACGATATGAATTTGTCGTAACGAAAGTCTGTGAGCTTTGGCACGGCTCGTTTCGGAAGCCGCCGATGTTTCGAGCAGCCAATTCCAACCGGCGAACGAAGTAGCAATCGAGTGGATACCTGGTCCTGTTCGTCTTCTTCTAGCACGTAGCCGTAGAATCCGATACCGAGCATGATCGAACCGTTCAACACCGCCTCGACCTGAGCGCGGTTGCTCATGTGTAGAGCGGTAGCCTCAACCAACGGGCGCTGCTCACGGAATCTGCCTAGAGCAATCGGCAAAAATGAACTTGTCAGGAAACCGATGCTGCCGATCACGAGCCGACCTCTTTCTCCTTTCGCAGCTTCTTGCGCTTGTGCAATTGCCTGTTGGGCGGCCGCTAGCACGCGCCGTCCTCCAAGAAGAAAAGCGCGTCCGGCTTCCGTGAGCTCGACCCCCCGTGAATTCCTTTCAAAGAGTTTTAAAGCGAGTTCATTTTCCAGATCGTGAATCTGCTGGCTTAAGGCAGGGTGCGAGACGTGGAGCCGGTGGGCGGCTCGCCGGAAACTCAGTTCCTCAGCCACGGCCACGAAATAACGCAGGTGACGCAACTCCATAACTAATCTCCCTTCCCCGGCTGGTAAGCGTTTCTTACCGCTCCGGCAAGAACTAAGTAATTCTGGAGCCCGCATTTTCGCCGTAACCCTTCGATTATGATGATGCACATAGGACTCATGCCGTTTGCAGTCGCTTGGAATCTTTCAACGAATGGAACGGCACTGCAAAATTCCAGCCGGATTAGAGCGCTGATCAAAGAGCCGACCACTAAAGCGTCGAAAACCAAGCCCCCGACAAAAGGAAAAAATCGTTGGTTCGGCGGGTTGCGAAAACAACTTCCGAGCTCTTGGTGGACGACAACCAGTTGGTCAAACAGGCACAACCCATTGCCAAGCCAGATTCTACCAGGTGCGACCCAAAGCACCGGATGGGTTGATGCTTGGATCTCAGCTCCCAGTGTTTACGCAGTCGCGGCAGAGACCACTGATGATGTCGTTGCCGCTGTTAACTTTGCCCGAGTCAATAACCTGCGTCTCGTCGTGAAAGGCGGGGGTCACAGTTATTGTCACAGTTATCAGGGAACATCAAATGCTACTCTCACCTGCTGCGCAGAATAGCTCTCGCTTCAGTGGTGTCGGGATCTCGCTTAACATACTTTATTTCCCCTTTCGTCAAAATGACCCCCATTTGCTACTCAAACCCCTACTTCGGGTAATATCTCGATCTCTTCCGCTCATTCGAGGCGGTCTTCCGGCTCAAAGCGTAAAC
>Ga0210396_10005257_pt1 | contig 12546 bp, 6 predicted proteins | sample IncBWH17OmetaG_FD_155466 | JGI IMG/M metagenome (GOLD analysis project Ga0210396, IMG submission 155466) | Forest soil microbial communities from Barre Woods Harvard Forest LTER site, Petersham, Massachusetts, United States - Inc-BW-H-17-O ...
GCTGAGCGGGACCGAGGACTCCCGCGGCGCCGATAATTTGGAGCTGCCGGTGCGGATCGGCATCCACTCGGGGCCGGTGGTGTTCGGCCCAGTCGCCGATCGATTTCCGATGGATTATACGGCTATCGGCGACACAGCCAATGTTGCGGCCCGGATCCAGCAAGCCGCCGAGCCTGCGACGATCCTGCTGAGCGAGGCGACCTACGAACTGGCCCAGAGCTATGCTCTGGTCGAACCGGTCGGCCCCCTCGTCCTCAAAGGCAAGGCCGATCCGATCACCGCGTACCGGCTACTGGACGTCTCACAAGCGCGCGCCGCGCTCCGACCGTCTACCGCAGCCCGCAGGACAACCTTTGTCAACCGGCAGAGCGACCTGGCGGTCTTGAACGATGTCTTGCGACAGGTCGAAAGCGGCCACCGGCAAGCAGTCGACATCATCGGCGAACCCGGCATCGGCAAGTCGCGGCTTCTCTCCGAATTTCGGCGGCAACTCGCCGGCGAGCGAGTGACCTGGATCGAGGGCCGGTGTGTTTCCTATGGCGCCGCGATCCCGTATTTGCTGATGCTCGATCTGCTGCGCAGCAATTGCGGCATTCTGGAGACCGACACCCCCGAGTCGATGACCGTGAAGGTGCGCACGGGCCTGGAGCGAGTGGGGATTGACCCCGATCAAGACAGCGCTGTGCTGCTGCATGTCTTGGGCGTCAAAGACATCCCTACTGTGCCGGCCTTTGCAAATCCCGAAGCCGTCAAGGCGAAGACCTTCGAAATCTTCCACCAAGTCAGCATCAAATTGAGTGTGGAACGACCTCTCGTCCTCGTGCTCGAGGACCTGCATTGGGTTGACAAGATATCGGAAGAATTCCTCGCGTTCCTTGCAGAAAATATCGGCGCAGAAAATATCGGCGCAGAAAATATCGGCGCAGAAAATATTGGCGCAGAAAATATTGCCGAGGCACGCGTTTTAATGCTGGCGACCTATCGGCCGGGGTACCGTCCGCCATGGATCGACAAATCTTACGCTGTACAGCTGCCGGTGCAGCCGCTGTCGCGCGACGACAGTTTCAGCGTCGTCCGCTCGGTGCTGAATGTCGAGCGGATGATCGAACTCGCCACCGAGGAGATCGTCGCCAAGGCGGACGGCAATCCCCTCTTCCTCGAGCAGTTGACCCTGCACGCCGGCGAGGCGAGGGACCTTCGATCGGTTCTGATGGTGCCGGACACGATCCATGATGTCGTGATGGCGCGGATCGATCGGCTGCCCGATGAGTTGAAGCAGTTTCTTCAGATGGCCTCGGTTATCGGCCGGGAGTTTTCGCTGCGCCTGCTGAACGGCGTATGGCGGGGCGCGGAGCCGCTCGAGAACCTCCTGCGCGAGGTCAATCGTCTCGAATTCGTCTATGAGCGCGCCGTCGGCGATGGGATCGTGTACGTCTTTCGCCACGCGCTGACGCAGGAGGCGGCCTATGGAAGCCTCCTCGAGCGCCACCGCCGGGCGCATCACGGCACTGTCGGACACGCCCTCGAAGAACTCTACCGCGACCGCCGCGACGAGGTGGCCGAACTGTTGGCGCTTCATTTCGGACGCAGCGCGGAGGCCGAAAAGGCGGTCGATTATGCAATCCTCGCGGCACAAAAATCCCAGCGTCGTTGGGCCAACACCGAGGCATTGGCGTATTTCAGCGACGCGCTGCGCCTCCTCGATGCCCTGCCCGATACGGAGCCGAACCGGCTGCGCCGCCTCGACGCCGTACTCAATCAGGCCGAGGTGAAGTACGCGCTGGGACGTTACACCGAGCACATCCGTGCGCTCGAAGAAATTCGCGGCGTCGTGGATGAGAGTGCTGACCCCCCGCGCCGGGCCGCTTGGCACTACTGGACCGGGTTCTTGCACGCGACCTCAGGAGGCCGACCCGATGTCGCGATCGAACATTGCCGAGAGGCGGCGAAGATTGCGTCGGCCTTCGGCCTGGACGAGATCAACGCGATTTCCAAATCCTGCCTGGCCCAGGTTTACATGATCGCGGCCAGATTGCAGGAGGCTCTGGAGGCCGGGGAGCGCGCCCTCTCGATCTTCGAGTCGCGCGGCAATCGCTGGTGGGCCGGCCGAACACTCTGGCACTTGACGGCAGTCGCGAATTTCCGCGGTGATTGGGAGACCAGCCTGAATTATTGCAGACGCGGGATTGAGCACGGCGTCGTCCTCCAGGACCTCCGACTCAAGACGGTTGGCTGGACGCGGTTGGGGCAGGCCCATATACAGCAGGGCGAGGTTGAACGCGGTCTGGAATGCTGCGAAGAGGCGCTGGCGCTGGCCCCGATTGCACGCGATACCGCTTGGGCGAGAGTGGTCCGCGGTTACGGTACTATCAAGGCGGCACGGCTCGAGGACGGCATTGCCGAATTGGCTCAAGCTCTCGCCTGGTTCGAAAGCTCCCATATGCGCTGGACTCACATCATCGGGACGGTCTGGCTTGCCGAGGGCTATCTCCGGCGCGGCGACCGCGCCGACGCTCGGCCATTGATCGATTATGTGCTCGAGACCAGCCGGACGACGGGCTACCTCCAGTACGAAGGCCGGGGTTGTTGGCTGATGGCCGAGTGTCTTGCCGTCGAGGCGCCCGAAGTGGCCAGGCACTATGCCGACCACGCGATCCGGATCTTCGAGCAGATCGGCGCGCGCAACGACCTCGCCAAAGCTATGGTCGCACGGGCGACACTGCACCAGAGTGCCGGCGAAGCCGAGACGGCCCGGCAACTCTTCGAACAGGCGCGCGAGATTTTTCAGGCACTCGGTACCCGAGGCGAATTCGACCGGATCGACGCTGCTCTCGCTGGGCTTGGTGGACTCGGCGGGGCGTGAGACCGCCCGACGAGGCGTGCGAGGGCGACCCGAAAAATTCGCGGGTGTGTGAACCCGCTCACACTCATGGGCGCGCTCGTCGAATTATGCGCATTCCGCGATAAGAGAGATCCCTCGAACGGCTGTATCCAGAATTCCTTGTAAATGTCGACCCCAATCAGAAAGGAGACCACAAATGTCAATCGCAGAAGATCTCGGTGCTCTGATAATCAATATGAACCCGTACGCGGGTGGTTCGATGGAGCCTCACACATTCCTCCCGGCACAATCGTCTCCTGCGGCGCCGACGATCACTCCCGGCCCTAACCCAAGTCCGCCGACTCCGGCCCCCGCGACTCAGCCACCGGATGCGACGTGTATTTGGATGGAAATGGATAAGTACGGGACCGGAGATTGGGCCTTCAAAGGCCAGCCGCGTCGCATCGATACGGCTCTTCGGATCGCCTATCGCTGGAAAAAGGTCGTGGGCGGGCAGACGTTTTGGATCACCGACTACCTGCTGATCGGTTATGAGGGCTCCAACGGCGGCTGACCTTTGTGGTTCGCGGGCCGTTGCGGAAGCCTCGGCCCGCATTCCTACTGCGCTAATAGTTGTCGCGAGGAGGGGCTCGTGGGGCTTCCGTTGCTGGAACTCAGCGACATCCAAGGCGATGTTCTGATCGGCTTGCAAAAAAATGCCGAGTGTTTTGTCTTCTTCAAGATCGTAAATCCCGGCTCGTTCAAAAGCGTGGTGAAGCAGCACGTGACGTGGCGGATCACCAGCGCGTGGCAGGCCAATCAGCAAGAACAACAACTCTCGCAGAGCAGCAATTACAAGAAGTCACCCGCGATCGTTATTGGCCTCAATCTGGGGTTCACCAGCGATGGCTTGACCCGGCTCCTGGGCGCCGGCCGGCTCCACCTCGACCCACCGTTTGAACGGGGTGCAGAAGCCCGGGAAACGATCGAGCGGCTGCACGATCCGCCCCCCTCGGCCTGGCTGAGGGAGTTCCATTCGGATCGCATCGACGGGATTTTTCTCATCACCGGTTCCCGCCAGGGTCTGGTGAACTACCACCGCGCCGAGTTGCTTCGACTGCTCGGCGGTTCGATCAGGGTTGTGTATTCCGAAATGGGAACTACCCGGCCCGGGGTGTTCCGCGGGTTCGAGCATTTCGGTTATCGAGACGGCATTTCCCAGCCGGGAATCCGCGGTCTGACCCGGAGATCGACGAGCAGTCCGGACCAAGGGCTGCCCGGCCAGGATCTACTCTGGCCGGGGGAGTTTGTGTTCGGCTATCCCGGCCAGGATCCGAGCGATCCCGTCAGACGAGGACCGCCGCCGCACATGGCGGCGCCGTGGCTGCGCAACGGTTCCTACATGGTATTCCGCCGGCTCGAGCAGAAAGTGCCCGAGTTCCGCCGGTTCCTCACGGACCATGCGGCAGGGCTCGGAATGGAGCCGGATCTGTTGGGAGCCCGCATGTTCGGCCGCTGGAAGAGCGGCGCTCCCCTGGAGCTCGCGCCACTGTACGACAATGCGGCGCTCGGGAGCGACGCCATGCGCAACAACGATTTCGACTATGGCGACGACCCTTTCCAGCGCAGATGTCCGTATGCGGCGCATATTCGCAAGGCCTATCCGCGCGATGACGCTGCGGGCGGCGAAGCGGAAGCGCAGAGACACCGTATTCTGCGCGCCGGCATCACGTTCGGGCCTGAGGTGGCATCCGGTGAGACGACGACATCGCACAGCCGGGGATTGATGTTCGTCTGTTATCAGACCTCGATCGAGCGGCAGTTCGAGTACATCCAGCGCAGCCATGCAAACGACCCCAGTTTCGTCTCGGGCAAGGTGCGGCCGGGCAGCGGTGCCCCAGTGAAACCCGGGTTCGACCCGATCATCGGCCAGGCTGCCGGTGAGGGTGCTCGCGAAATGGACGAGCCCTATCCGAACTATCCGGCCGGGAACCGCCGCACTACGCTCGAAATGCCGAGGCCGTTTGTCGTGTTGACCGCCGCAGGGTATTTCTTCATGCCGTCGATTTCGGCGCTGCGTACGGTGCTGACCTGATCAGCCTTTCGCGTTACACTGTCCGGCCACACGGGGAGGCGCGCAATGAAACGAAGCACGCATCGAATACTCACCACCCATGTCGGAAGCCTGCCGCGGCCGTCCGATCTGTTGCAAATGATCCAGGCCAAGGAGCGAGGCGAGCCGCTCGACGCTGAGGCCTATGCGCGCCGCGTCAAGAGCGCTGTTGCCGAAGCGGTTCGCAAGCAGGCTGAAAGCGGCATCGACATCGTCGCCGACGGCGAGATGGGGCGTTTCGGCTTCATCCCCTATGTCAACGAACGTCTTGCCGGCATCGAGCCGCGCAAGAGCGCCGGCCGCGGCAGCAACTGGGCCCAATCGCGGGAATATTTGGCATTTCCGGAATATTACCAATGGGCCTCGCAAATGCCGGGAGCGGCCGGCAGGAATCCGCCGACGCAATCGGTCTGCACCGGGCCGATCGCCTACCGGGGCCGGGATGCGCTGCAGCGCGACATCGGCAATCTAAAGGCTGCGCTGGCCGGCGTGAGCTACGAGGAAGCTTTTATGCCGGCGGTGTCCCCGAGCAATCTCGCCAACTGGAACACCAACGAGTATTACAAATCCGACGAAGAGTTCCGGATTGCCATTGCCGACGCGCTGCACGAGGAGTACCAGGCGATCGTCGATGCCGGCTTCGTCCTGCAGGTCGATGATCCGCAGCTGGCGAGCCATTGGGCGATGCACCCGGATATCGACCTCGCCGAGTGTCGCAGATGGGCGAGCGCCAGTGTCGAGCTGCTCAACCACGCGCTGCGCGGCATCCCGGCGGAGCGGGTCCGCTATCATACCTGCTACAGCATCAATATGGGCCCGCGAGTGCACGACATGGAATTGAAGCACATTGTCGACATCATGCTGCAGGTGCAGGCCGGCGCCTATTCCTTCGAAGCGGCAAACCCGCGGCACGAGCACGAATGGCGCGTCTGGGAAGCCGTTAAGCTGCCCGAAGGCAAAGCATTGATCCCCGGAATCGTCACCCACGCCTCCAATCTGGTCGAGCATCCCGAAACCGTTGCTCAGCGCATTGCGCGCTTTGCCGGCGCGGTCGGGCGCGAAAACGTGATCGCCGGCGCCGATTGCGGCTTCGCCAGCTTCTCGACCTCCTGCGAGGTTCACCCGACCGTCGTCTGGGCCAAACTGGCAGCATTGGCGGAAGGGGCCCGCCTCGCCACGGCAGAATTGTGGGGCAGAGCGTAAGAGGGCGCCGAAAGAATCACCATTGCGCGAGAAGCGAAGCATGAACTTCGCAGGATCTCAGGCTTTGTCCACGCGCGCGATCAACGCAGCGGGAGCTTCCTTCGGTGCGGCGCGAAACCGGAGCGCCCGTGACAGAAAATAGCGCGATGGTCCGTCATGGGGGTAGGAACGCAGGAACGCTTCCAACATCATGACGCAGTCATCCCAGGCATGAGATTGAAATGCCTCGAAGGCCTCGGCAAAGGCACTGGCCAGCGCGGCTGCGCGCGGATCTCCAATGCCGCCGAGCACCTCGGACACCCGGATTGACTCGGACTTGCCGGCGAGCAGAAATTCGCCAAGCGGGCGGAGGACGAAACCCGTAACTTGGTTCAGCGCCTCCTCCGAGGCCAATAGCCGCGTGCCCAATTGCTTGTTGAGCCCCTCGATCCGCGATGCCGTGTTTGCGACATCTCCCACTACCGTGGAGGCATAGCGACCGGCCCCACCGACGATACCCAGAAGCGCCGAACCTGCATGGATGCCGATCCTAGTTGGCAGCATATGGTGGGGATGGGCAAGATTGAAATTCTCGACCGCCTCAAGGAGCTCCACCGCCGCAGCGACAGCACCGGCGCAAGCTGATGGGGCGTAGACCGGGGCACTCCAGATACACATCACCCCGTCACCGGCAATGTCGGAGATGATACCGCCGTGCCGCTGCATAACCTCGAACATGGCGTGAAAATACTGGTTCAGCAAACTCTGGACGGCCTGCGGCGGCAACCGTTCCGAAAGGGTCGTGAAACCTTCAATGTCCGAGGCCAAACACACCGAGTGACGAACTTCACCGGCCAAACGAGGCGATCCGCGCAATGGCCCGGAGGCCAGGCGTTGGACCACTTCCTCAGGCAAGTATTGCCGGGCGGCACCGGCCATGCGCTCCTGCCGGCGCCGTTCCTCTGCACGGAAGCACCATACGGCGGTCAGCACCGCGACGGGGATCTGGAACAGAAGCGGATTGACGACGGGCAACAGCCAGTGCTCCGTCAGAAAGGCGGACCATCCGACAGCAAGGACTGCCGCGGCCATCAATGCGCCGGCCGCGAGGAGCACGAGCATGCGGCCAAAGCTGGCTGCGACGCCGATCGCGAGCGCCACCAGAACAATTTCGACCACCGCAGCTTCGACTGGACGGCGTGGCGATGAACCTTCGGCAAGATCGGCGAACGCGGTTGCACCGATCTCGGCGCCGGTGGCATTGATCCCATTCAGGCTGGAATAGACGGTGTCGTACGAGTCGGCTTGGGTAGCGCTGTGAAGCTCGGAAACTCCGACGAAGACGACCTTCCCGGAGAGGTCTCCAATCGCAGTGTCGGCGGTCTCGGAAGGCCCGGAGAGCAGCGCCGCATAGCTGATGGTGCGGATGCTCCCGGCGGGACCGCGAAAGTTAAGATAGCGGCTGTCCTCCCCGGCATAGAGGGCGATGAGCGCCAAAAGCCGCCGCTTATCGGCGTCACTCCAGTCCGCTGACTGCAGCCTAACACGCAACCGCTCCGCTGCATCCGGCCTGGAACGTATCGTTGCATGCAGCTTTTGCATCGCTGCGGTGACGTTTTTACCGGTCCAGTCTGCTTTATCGAAGCTCGGCAGCTCGGGATCGGCCGACAATAGCTCGACCCAGTGGGATGCGATGTCGCGCGCCGCGATCTGCAACACGACACTCGGAACGGTCGGCGCTCCCATTATGCCATGAAAGGTCCAGAAGCGATCGACCCGGGCTGGAACCTTGGGAAGGGGAAACGGCGCGATCGCGGCGGCGGCCTCGGCCAGCTTTGGGATCGGAAAACTCGGCTCATCAATCTCGATCGACGAGCCGGCTCCGACGATCCGGCGCTCCAGCCCCTGCAGCAGCACGACGCACCCGGTTCGGCCCAGAGCGGCGGCGAGATCATCATCGGTCTCCGGATCCGATGTGCTGAACATGAAATCGAACGCGATGACCGCAGCGCCATGCGCCGTAAGCCTCTCGATCGCCCGCGCATGCAGAGCGCGCGGCCATGGCCGGCTCCCGGACGGCAGGTCCAGCGCCTGCGCAGAGGCGCGGTCCTGGGCGACGACGACGACCTCGGGCGGAGACGGCAACGCGCCCCGCAGCCGGAACAGCACGAACTCTCCGAGCCGATCCTCAATAGCGGCACCGAGCATATCGGCGCTCAGCAATAGCCCAGCGAGCCCGGCGGCGAGCGCGACCAGGCCGGCAATACGGATCCGGCCTAATGTCGTCGCCGATCTTATCCCGATTGGGTGCCGGCTAATGCTGTCCTTCAGCTAGTCCTCGCGATCACTGTGGGGGTCTAACAAACCGGCCAACAGCCGTCGCCGGGGACACAATACATGCAACGGTAGAGCACGAACTGTTTCCCTCCTTTGGCGCCGCTCTTTAGTCTCGCATAGTGGTTTTCGACTCTCGGGATCGGAGTCCCGTCAGCTTTTGTCACCTTGAGCACTTCGCCCTTAGGCGACATTTCTATCATGACGGAATTTGGCGATGACGCTTGCTGAGCATAGCTCGCACCCGAAGCTGCTAGCAAAGCGATCATCAGCAAACCAGTAATCCTGCCCAATACAGATATAGACGTTGCGCGATCGGTCTCAATCTTCATGTTCCCTAACTCCTCAAGGTTGGGTAACGTTAGGCCACCGACGGTGGCTCATCAGCCGTAATGATCCCGGCCCGACGCCGAGATTGGATTGAAGATGCTTCATAACCGGAATGTAAGACGGGCGAGAAAGGTTCGGCGTGAGAGGATGCCCGGGTAGAGCGGGTCGATATTCTGAAAATGAAAATTCGAGTCCAGTAAATTCTGGACCTCGAAGCTGGCTATGAGAGGCCGGCCGGGGTAGCGCCAGCCGATGCCCATATCCACCGTAGCAAAGGTCCCCTTGCCGGGGTTAACCTCTCCGGTGTTCACATCGAAGAACTGGCCTTGCTCCCGCACCACGGTCGCCCTTACCAAGCCCAACAAACCGTTCGGGTCGAAATAGCGCAACTCCAAGGGCAGCTGCAGGAGCTGGATCGTGGTGAAACCATCGAGATCGGCAGCAATATCCGTCCGATGTAAGGCCTCATAATATACCCCGGTATTGAACGCGAGCCGTTCATTCGGCAGCCAGCTGAGATAGAGGCGTCCATAGCGCTCCTTCCAGCCGGTTTCGACAAGGCTCGGGACTAAGCCTCCGGCCAGTGTGTTGTTGACGATAACCGGCACATCGAGCTGGCGTTGTGACCATTCTCCGCCGAGCAAGAGCGTATCGGCGGCAAAGAACGGATTGTGAAACTTCTGGTCGATCGCAACACCCCAGCGCCGCGCAGTGGTCCCCGGCAGATCGTCGTAAAGCTGATTGAAACCAACGACCTGCGTGGGCTCTATCGTCTGGCCATTGCGAGCCAGCGGGTCGCCGATGAGAGGTCGCTTCAAATCTTCGAACCAGGCGGCACGCAACGTCGTGTTCGGCAATATATCCCAACTGACGCCCACTTTCGGATCAAATTCGCTGCGGCTGAGTACCTGGGTGCCGTTGACTACCGTGTGCAAGTGGTCGAAGTCCCCGCCGAGGGTAAGCCGCACCGTCGGTATAGGGATCACATTGGCATATATCCAAGACCTATAGTCGTTGTCGCGCTCGGCCGCGAACTGAAAAGGAAGGCCGAATATAGTCGGGCGCTCCTGATCACTTCTGGAGAGGATGCTACCGCCGATGACGGCATTGAACTTATTGCCGGTGAGGTATGCCGCGGCTTCGCCGTTGTCAGCATCGATTTGCTGGTGTAGCGCGAAAGGAAGCCCGAAACTCGACAAAGTGGGCAAATTGCCTCGCGTCCATACACCGACCAAAGTCACACCCGGCGCGGCGTCGACGCGTCCCCCCAGACGATATTCCCGCTCACTGTCGGTTTGACGCTCACTCGGATCGAAATTGGCGAGATTGAAGCGATTCTGAAAATCGCCAGCATTGAAATCGGAATAACGATATTCGGCGAGCAGGCTCGCCTGGTCGGACAGCGCCGGCTGAAAGATGAAGTCGGTGACCCGCTGGCGCAGATCGCCATTGGCGTGAACACCGTCCGTGCGCGAATAAAATTGGCCGATGCTTCCCGAGAGATTCCGATAGAGCCCATTGGCCACGAGGGTTCCGCCAATGGTGCCAAAGTTCCCGGCGACGCCGTCGGCTAGGAGGCCGAGCCCGTCGCTGGCGAAGAGCGGCGAAAACTCGTTAAACCCGATCCGGTTCGGTTCGAAGAGGGGGAGTATCCCGGTCGCTTGGCGCGAAAGCCGCGGAGGGGGTGGATCTATGTTGAGTGGCTGCAGCAGCAGAGTTTGCAGCAACTCGCTATCACTGGCGGTCTCATAACGCGGCCGCCCAAGAAACGATTCCGAGAGAAACCGGTGGGCCGAAGGGTTCGAGGGATCGGCGTTGACGGATTTGTAGCCTTCGACCACAGCGGCTTGATCAAAGCCCAGATCGCGATAGATGCCGGCAAGATCGGCGCTCCGAGTCGCCAAATCCTGATCGAGCAGAAGACGCGAGCGGTAGACGGCGCGGTTGTCATTCAATTCGATCGACCGCTGCAGATTGGCCAGTGCCTCGCCCGGTTTGTTGAGCGACCGCTCGGCGAGCGCCTGGTAGAGCCAAGGCGTGGGGTCGTTCGCGTCGCTCTGCTTGGCCAGCCGCCATTGACGCAGGGCTGCGTCGTAGTCCCATCCGGCGGCATAGGCTTTGCCTAGATAACTGCGCAACACCGAGCTCGCAGGATCGAGGGCCACCGCAATCTCGATGTCTCTCGTTCCGGCAGCCAGTTCGCCACGCCGTATGGCGGTGAGGCCGAGCCCGATGCGCGGGAGCGGATCCCCGGCATCGAGCGCCGCTGCACCACGAAACGCCTGTTCGGCCGCTGCAAAGAAATATTGCGCGAGATCGGCGAAGCCGAGGATCGAACGCGGACGGCTCAGTGACGGCGCTGCCGCAATCGCGCGCTCGGCCGCAGTGCGCGCCGCCGCGATGTTTCCGAGATAGAATTCGACCTCGGCGAGCCTTGCCAATACCAGCGGGTCATCTGGAGGAACCGCAGCGAGCAGCGCAGCGCGCGCCTCCTCGAGCCGCAATCCCGCCTGCAGAGCATAGGACTGAGCGACACGCGCCGCAGGATTCGTGGGAGCCAGCGCGACCGCAGCCTCGGCCGCCTGCGCCGCCTGTTGCGCCTGGTTTCTCGCGACGCTGATTATGGTTCGTAGGGCCGGGGCGCGCGCCGATGCCGGATCAAGGCGCACGCTGCGGTCGAGCAACGCGCTCGCCTCGTCGACCCGGCCCAAGGAGATCAAGATGGCGGCGAGATAATCGAGAGAGACCGCGTTGAATCCCTCGGTCGACGAAATGGCGTTTACTTGCCGAACCGCCGCGGGAAGATCGCTCGCGCGCCAAGCCTGCCACGCCGCGTAGACGCGGGGTTCGATGGGGGCTCCGGCAGTCGGAAGCTCCCACATTGCCGGCGGATAATAGATTGCCCAGCGGACCTGGTCGCGCGGGCGTATCTCGATGCGGCGCGGCGGTTGGCCGGGCTGGGCGATGGCCGCTTCACCGGCCGAGAGCGAGAGGCGTCCCTGGGCATTCTCGACCCGCACTTGGCCGTCGATGACGCCAACTTCGGCGAGGCTGCGCGCGGGATCGACGAGGACGAAAAATTCGGTCCCATAGACCCCGGCGGTTACGTAGGGCGTCTCGATATCGAGGGGCCGGTTGCCCGGGCTGAACAGCTCGATGATCCCGCGGGTCAGGTCGAGCAGCGGCCGGCCCGGCTGCCGCGGCTGCAGAACCCGCAGTGTCGTGCCCTGATCGAGGCGGATCACCTGACCGGTGTCTTCGAGACGAAGTGCGGCTCTGCTTCGCGGGCCGACGAGGACAGTCTCCCCGGGGCAAAGGCGCGTATCTGTCCCGGCCGCCACGAACTGGATCGATCCTGCCGCCCCGAGGAGCGAAATCTCGCCTTCTGCAGAGACGATGCTGCCGGCCGCGACCTCACATCGGATCTGCGCCATCGCATTGAGCGGCTCAATACAAAGCCCCAGCAGCAGCCCAAACGCTGCGGTCTGCATGGCGCGAGCCTGCGTGCGCCGCTGTGCCGGCCACCAACAAACCAATCTGCGCACCCCGCGTTCCGCGGGACGGGGCCGCCCGGGGCGGCCGCCTCCCTGTGCAGCGACCTTGCCAAGTTTGTCTCGCAACCTTAGGTCGGATCGTACCGGTTAACAAGCGCCTGAGACTCTCCGGCCCGCGATGCTTCGTCTTCTATCACCGGGTAGGTCGCGGCAGTGTGAGATGGCTCACATACCGTGAAACAGTTTGGCCGCTCCCTTAACCTCCCGGTGAC
>Ga0210396_10005258_pt1 | contig 12545 bp, 9 predicted proteins | sample IncBWH17OmetaG_FD_155466 | JGI IMG/M metagenome (GOLD analysis project Ga0210396, IMG submission 155466) | Forest soil microbial communities from Barre Woods Harvard Forest LTER site, Petersham, Massachusetts, United States - Inc-BW-H-17-O ...
GTGTGGTGGCGCTGTTCTTCCTGCTCTCGCTGCTGCTCACGATCGGCGGGCGGGTGCTGGCGCGCAGCTTGCACGAGCGGCGCCCGTTCGGCGGGTTCCGGCCGGGGGCCCGCGGCGAGCGCAGCGTGCTGATCGTCGGCGCCGGGGACGGCGGGCGCCTCGTGCTGCGCGAGATCCTGCGCAACCGCGAGCTCGGCCTGCAGCCGGTGGGGTTCGTGGACGACGATCAGAGCAAGCACGGGCTGCGCATCGATGGGGTCAAGGTGTGCGGCAACACCGAAGGCGACCTCGCGCGGATCCTCGAGGAGACCGAGCCCGATGAAGTGGTGATCGCGATCCCCTCGGCTCCGGGCTCGACCCGCGCGCGGGTGGTGCGCGAGTGTCGCCGCCGGTCGATCCCGGTGCGCACGCTGCCGACCGTGTTCGAGCTGCTTCAGGACCAGACCCCGTCCGCCTCCAGCGGGATCTCGCGCCAGATGCGCGAGGTGCGCGTCGAGGACGTGCTCGGCCGCGAGCCCGTGTCGATGGAGCTCGACAGCGTGGGCGCCTACCTCGCCGGGGAGACGGTGCTGGTGACCGGCGCCGGCGGCTCGATCGGCTCCGAGCTGTGCCGGCAGATCGCGCGTGTGGGCCCGCGCCGGATCGTGCTGCTCGACCACGCCGAGGACAACCTCTTCCAGATCCAGCGCGAGCTGCACGACGAGCGCCACGTGCAGCCCTCGGTGCTCGCCTCCGTGCTGGCGGACTGCAAGGAGGAGGAGCGCATGCGCGAGATCTTCAGCGAGCACCGCCCGACGGTGGTGTTCCATGCGGCCGCCTACAAGCACGTGGGCCTGATGGAGTCCAACCCGGTCGAGGCGGTCCGCAACAATGCGATCGCCACTCGCCTGGTGGCGCATGTGGCGGGCGAGATGGGGGTGGGGCGCTTCGTGCTTGTCTCCACCGACAAGGCGGTCGCGCCGGCGACGGTGATGGGCGCGTCGAAGGCGCTGGCGGAGTTCGCGCTGGAGGCTGCCACCGCCCGCTTCCACGGCACCCGCTATGCCGCGGTGCGCTTTGGCAACGTGCTCGGCTCCTCCGGCAGCGTGGTGCCGATCTTTCGCCGCCAGATCGAGCGCGGCGGGCCGGTGACGGTCACCGACGAGCGCATGACGCGCTACTTCATGACGATCCCCGAGGCGGTCCAGCTGATCATCCGCTCGGGCTCGCTCGTGTCCGACGGGGATCGCGGCGCCGACGTGTTCGTGCTCGACATGGGCGAACCGGTCAGGATCGTCGAGCTGGCACGCGCGATGATCGAGCTCTCCGGACTCGATCCCGATCATGACGTGGCGATCGAGATCGTGGGCAGGCGCGCCGGCGAGAAGCTGCACGAGGAGCTGTTCAACCGTTACGAGCAGCAGCAGTCGACCTCCGCCGAGAAGATCATGCGGGCCAAGCGCGAGCCGCTTGCTCCCGAGACTGTCGAGGCGATGTTCGACGAGATCGGGCTGCTCGTGTTCGAGGGCGATGCGGCCGGTCTGGCCGCGCGAGTGTCCGAGCTGTCCGCCGTGCGCGCCGAGCTGTCGGAGTCCGTGTCGGGGCCCAGCGCGCATGCGCCTGCGCCCCTCATAGACTCCCCGGATCTATGATCGCTCTGCCGTTCGCACTCTCGCTCTCGAGCTCGGTCACCGAGGTCGGGGCAATAGCGGCGTTCGCCGCGCTGCTGGGGATAGCGGTCTTGTCGCTGCTGGTGTTCTCCCAGGCGCGCGAGATCAAGCGCCTGCGCGAGTGGGCCGGGCGCGCCCCTGAGCGCGCCAGCGAACTGGAGCAGCGTGTGAGCGCCGATGCCGCCGCCCGCGCCCAGCGCCCCGGAGCGCCGGTGGCGCCGGTGCGGGTGGTGCCGCGCAAGACGCCGCTCGTCAGCGCGCCGGTCTCGACAGCCGTGAACGCCACCGTGGCGGCGATACCCGCGGCCGGCGCCGCACCCGCTGGGCCCGCGGCACCCAATGTTCCATCTGCGCCTGTCGCGCCATCTGGGTCGCCTGCCTCCGCGCCCGCCGCAGCCGGCGCCTCCGCTCTGGCGGCGGGGTCCACGCCACAGGCCGGCGAGTCCACGCCGCCTGCGCCTGAGGCCGCGACTTCGGAGGGAGACCAGGATGCGTCCAAGGTCCTGTCTGTCGCCGCGCTCGGCGCGGCCGCGGCAGAGGGCGTGTCCGCCAGGGAGCCCGTCCCCCAGGATGGGCCAGGAGACTCGGTCGACGGTGCGCCCGCGCCCGTCACCGCCGCCGCCCGCGCCGGAGGCGTGGCGGCCCGCTCGCCGCTACCTCCGTCTCCCGCAGCTCCCGCGCCTCCAGGGTCCGCGTCTCCAGGGTCCGCGTCGGCGCCCATCCCCGCGGCAGGGCCGAGCCCGGCGGTCGCTCAGCCGAATCCGGCATCGAGGCCACCGGCGCCGGTGGCGGCCGCCCGTCGCAGCGTTCCCTCCCGCGCGGTCGCAGGGTCCGGCTCGGCGGCGCCCGAGCGCTCGAGCTTGCCGCCGCGCGATCGCGTCACGGGAGCCGCCACGGCCGCCGGAGCGCGAGTGGGCTCGGCGCGCGCGACCGCCCGCCCCGGCGAGTCCGGTGGCGCTACCGGTGGGCCCAAGTACTTCAAGCCGGAGCGCTCCCCCGCGCGCAGGATGCTGCTGATCGCCGGTGGGGCGATCGTGGGCGTGCTGGTGTTGGTGCTGGCAGTGTCGGCCTTGAAAGGCGGGGGTGGCGCCAAAACCCCGAGCGCGACCCAGACGGCTTCCTCGGGAGAAGCACAGCCCTCCTCCGGCTCGCACGGGACCGCACAGGCTGCCGCCTCCGACCCTGCGGAAACCGCGGTGGTGGTGCTCAACGGGACGAGCACCGCCGGCCTCGCGCACCACCTGGCCTCTGACCTGCAGCAGAGCGGATACACGCGCGCGGCGGCGTCGGCGGCGGTGCCGCCGGGCACGCATTCGACCACGACCGTGGAGTACACCCACGGGCACCGCGCCGACGCCCAGGGGGTCGCGAAGGCGCTCAACGTCACGCGGGTGCAGGCGATCGAAGGGAGTACCGCCTCGCTGGCGGGATCGGCGACCGTGGTGGTGCTCGCGGGCGCCGACCAGGCCACCCAGCTCGGCGGCGGCGGCTCCCAGAGCAAAGGCGAACCGGCCGTCGGCTCGGCCGGAGCCGGCAGTGGCGAAGTCCCAGCCACCGGTGAAGCCGCCGCCGGCGGCAACTGAGGAGCTGACAAGTGAGCACAGACCGGGCCATGGCCGGCTTCCTGGAAGTCCCGGCACGCTCGAGCAAGCCGCGCGAGCGGGGCATCACGCACGTGATCGACCGGGGGCTGTCGGTGGCCGAGGTGGACGGGCTGATGGAGACGGCAGGGGACAGCGTGGACATCGTGAAGCTGGGCTGGGGCACGGCGCTCGTGACCGCCAACCTGAAGCCGAAGCTCGAGCGCTACGAGTCGCACGGGATCCCGGTGGTGCTCGGCGGGACGCTCACCGAGCTCGCGATCAAGCAGGGTCGGGTCGAGGGCCTGGTGGCGTGGCTGCGCGAGCTGGGCTTGCGCCACGTGGAGATATCCGACGGCACGATCGCGCTCGAGCCCGGCGTGAAGAGCCAGTTGATCCGCCAGCTCGCGAGCGACTTCACGGTGCTGTCGGAGGTCGGCAGCAAGGACGCGGACTTCATCATGGCCCCGTACGTGTGGGTGGAGCAGATCGAACGCGACCTGGAGGCGGGCGCGTGGAAGGTGATCGCCGAGGCGCGCGAGTCGGGGACCGCCGGCATCTACAGGGCCGACGGTGAGGTCCGCACCGGCCTGATCGACGAGATCGTGCACGCGGTGGACGCCGAGAGACTGGTCTTCGAGGCGCCGTTGCGCGAGCAGCAGGTGTGGCTGCTGAAGCGCTTTGGCAGCGAGTGCAACCTCGGCAACATCGCGCCCGACGACGTGCTCTCGTTGGAGACGCTGCGGCTGGGACTGCGCTCTGACACGGTCGAGCACTTCTCCCGGGACGGCGAGGCTTGAGCGACGCGGTCGCCGGTAGCGACCCGTTGCCGGGCCGCGCGAGCGCCGGCGGTCGAGCAGAGCGGCGCGATGGCGGCGGGGATCGACTTGCCCAGGTGGTGTTCGCGCTGCTGGTGCTCGCCTGCTTCGCGGCATTGATTGTGACCCAGCGCCTCAAGCACACCCCGACGGCCGTCCAGAAGTTCAAGATGACGAACGTGATCGAGCCGGCGGCGGCGGGGGAATTGAGAGAAGAGCACATCTCCTTCAAGCTCGCCAGGGCCGACAGGGTGACGGTGAGCATCGTGAGCTCGTCGGGCGAAGAAGTGGCCACGCTCGTGCGAAATCTGCCGGTGGGCCGCTACAAAACGCTCTCGCTGCGCTGGAACGGCCGCCGGGGGATCGCCCACGGCTACCGGGTGCTGCGGCGCCCCGACGGGTACACGACGCTGCTGCCCGTCAACCAAGGCCGGTTGGCGGCGCCAGGCGAATACGGCGTGCAGGTGAGCCTGCGCGAACAGGATCGCCTGGTGCCCTCACCGCGCAGCTTCAAGCTGGTGGGGCCGTGATCGCCACGACGCTGCCAGGCGCCGGAGCGCTGGCTGCGCTGGCGTGCGGGGCGCTGCTTGCGATCGCCGCGCTGGCATTCCTGATGAGCCGTCGGCCCCAGGCGTTCCCGGTGCTGGCGATGATCGCACTGCCGTTCCGGCTGCCGATTTCAGCTGACGGGCGCACGGTGAACCTGCTGATCCCGCTGTACCTGGTGGTGGCGGCGGGCGTGCTCGCCCATCTCCTGCCGCGGCTGCTGGGACGCCCTGGCCAGTACAGCTCTCGGCGCCCGCCGATGTTGCTCGACTGGCTGCTGCTGGCGAGCGTGGTCCTGTACGGGCTGCAGGCCGGCTACTCGGACGATCCCTCCAAGGCGCTCGAGAACCTGGCGTTCTTCTACGTGCCGTTCGCGCTGCTGTACGTGCTGCTGCGCGAGGCGCCGTGGACACCGCGGCTGGTGCTGGTGTGCCTCGGCGTGGCGGTCGCGCTGGCGGTGGTGTTCGCCGGGGTCGGCTTCGTCGAGTACTACCGCAAGTCGTTGTTCCTGAACCCGAAGGTGGTGGCGGCCAACGACTACGACAACTACTTTCGCGTCAACTCCCTGTTCTTCGACCCGAGCATCTACGGGCGCTTCCTGGCGCTGGTGATGATCTCCGTGACGACCGTGGTGCTGTGGAGTCGCGAGCGGCGTGTGCAGCTGCTTGGCGCGGGCGTGCTGGCATGGCTGCTGGTGGGGCTCGTGACGAGCTTTTCCCAGTCGAGCATCGCGGCGCTGCTGCTGGGCTTGGCGGTGCTGGCAGCCTGGCGCTGGGACGTGCGCGCCACCGCATATGTGTCGCTCGCGCTGGGCGCGATCGCGGTGGTGGTGGTGCTAGCGGCGCCGGCCAGCCTGCACTTCGGCCTGCACGGCTCGGGGGGGTCGGCCAACAACGCCACGAGCGGTCGCGCGAAACTCGTCTCGGGAGGGCTCGAACTGTTCGCGGACAGGCCGCTTGCGGGCTATGGCTCGGGATCCTTCGAAACGGAGTACAAGCGCCACGGCAACGGCACCGTCCAGAACGCGACCTCGGCGTCGCACACGATCCCCGTGACGGTCGCCGCCGAGCAGGGGATCCTGGGGCTTGCGCTGTACCTGGCGCTGGTGCTGGCGGCGCTCGTGACGCTGTTCTCCGGAGCGGGCCGCTCGCCGCCGCGGATCGCGATCGCCGCGTGCTTCGCGGCGCTGGTCCTGCACACGTGGGTGTACGCGGACTTCTTGGAGGATCCCGTGACCTGGACGCTGCTGGGCATCGGTGTGGCGTTTGGGGCGATGCAAACGGGTGATGGATTGGGAGACAAGATCCGCTCGTCATCCGAAGGGCGGCCCGTGTCGCCGGTCGCCTCGCAAGGGTGACGCGCCGAGCCAGGATGTTTGTGGGAGTTCGGACCGTCTAGGTTCCTGCGGTGCGCTCCTATCTGAAGCGGTTGGTGACAACCGGCGCCGCCTATCAGGCCGCGGAAATACTGGCGAAGGGCATCGCCGTGTTCACGCTGCCGCTGTACACGCGGCACGTGTCCAGCGAAGGGTATGGCGCTTACAACACGCTGCTGACGGCGGTGATCCTGTCGAGCATCGTCCTGAGGCTGGGCGTGGGGGAGGCGTTTGTACGCTTCTATTTCACCGATTCCGACGAGCAGCGCAGGAGCAGGATCGCGCGCACGGCGACGGCGACCGTCGCGTGGACCACCACGCTCGCGGCGCTCGCGGCGGTGGCCTTCTCGAGCGAGCTCTCGCAACTGATACTGGGATTCGAAGATCCGCTGCTGATGGATTGCGCGATCCTGGGGCTGTGGGCTTTCACGAATATCGAGATGGCATACGCCCAGCTGCGGGTGGACGAGCGCGCGCGTGCCTACATGCTCGCCTCGGGCGCGAATGTGGCGATGACGGTCGTGTTCACCATCGCGCTCGTGGTGTTCGCCGACCAGGGCGCTCGCGGGCTGCTGCTGGGTAACTTCGGCGCCACGGCGATCGTGGTGCTGGGACTGTGGTGGGTGCTGCGATCGCGCTTCTCACTGCGCGTGCGGATCGCGGATCTGCGTGCGATGCTCGGCTTCGGGTTGCCGACCGTGCCGGCTGACGCGAGCGTGTACGCGCTGCAGGTCGTCGATCGCTTTTACCTGTTTCGCGGAGTGGGGCACGCGGCGGCGGGCGAGTATTCGATCGCGGTGCAGCTGGCGACGGTCGTGTTCGTGTTCGTGCGGGGATTTCAATACGCATGGCCGCCGCTTGCCTATTCGATCGACAGCGACCTGGAGGCCTCGCGGCTGTACTCGATCGTGACGACCTATTTCGTGCTCGCCACAGGGGTCGTGGTCGCCGGAGTGGCCCTGCTGGGGCGCTGGCTGGTGAGACTGCTCGCGGCGCCGGAATACTTCGGTGCCCACACAGCGCTGCCGTGGCTGGCGCTCGGTTGGACGCTGTACGGGCTCTACCAGGTGATGATCGTGATCACCGGCCGCGCGCGGGTCACCCAGCGCAACGTGCCTGCCGCGGCAGCGGGACTCGTCGTGAACGTGGTGCTGATCGTGGTGCTCGTGCCGAGCAGCGGCCTCGGCCTCGGCATAGCGGGCGCCGGGATCGCGCTGTGCGGGGCTTATGTGACGATGGTGGCTGTCATGCACCTGCTCACCCGCGGCGTGTTCGCCGTCGACTTCGAGTGGCGGCGGCTGGCCCAGATCACGGTGATCCTCACGGCGGTGGCGCTCTCGGGCGAGTTGCTGCTGCCGAGCGCCGGCTTTGTCGGGCTCGTGCTGCGGGTGCTGTGGCTGGCGCTGATCCCGGCCCTGCTGCTCCTCACCCGTTTCTTCGCGCCGAGTGAGCGCGAGCAGGCCCGCGCGATCGTGCTCGACGGGCGCCGGCGAGTAGCCGTGTTCCGCGCCGGGGGCGGCGAGGTCGAGGCATACGCCGAGGATCCCCTCAGAGACATCTAGCCGCCAATCCTCAAGCTGCGCGCCATTCAGGTCGATGACGCGTGCGTGCGTGAACCAGCTGTCAAGTCCCCTGGAGGGGCGGCCGCCAAGCCCCCCAGGCCGGCGGGCCGCCGTGAGCTTGCGAGGCGCGCCGAAGCGCTGCGCCGCCACCGCGCCGACGAGCGCGTGCGCAGCATCGCGGCGGCCGGCGAGCTCGCCTATCTGCGCTCGCAGCTGCGAGCGGCGGCGCGGCTCACGGCCCGCCTGGCGGCCACCCGCGAGGTCGAGGAGATGGCACGGCTGGTGGTCGACGAGCTGCACGAGACGTTCGCTTTCTATCTCGCCGCGGTCCAGCGCCTGGACGAGGACGGAGTGCTGCGGCTGATCGCCGGTCGGGGACCTTTGGCTGAGGTGATGACCGAGTTCCTGGTTGTGGAGCAATCCGTGCAGGAAGGCGTCAACGGCCGCGTGGCGCGCTCCGGGGTGACGGCGCTCGTGGCCGACACTCGCGAGGACCCGGACTACATCGTGCGCGATCTCGACACGGACCCGCGCTCGGAGCTGAGCGTTGCGCTGGTGGTGGACGGCGCCGTCTGGGGAGTGCTCAACATCGAGGCTGTCGAGCCGGGCGCCTTGAACGAGGCGGACGCGGTGCTGGTGGAGGCGATCGCCGCGAGCCTGGGCTCGGCGGTGCACCGCGCCGGGCTGATCTCCGACATCGAGCAGGCATTCACCACGACGCTCGCGGTCGTGACGAGCACGGTGGAGGCCAAGGACGATTACACCGCCTGCCATGGCAGCGACGTGGCCGGGCTCGCTGAGCGGGTGGCGCTGCGGATGGGGCTCAGCGCGAAGGAGGCGCGCGAGGTGCACTACGCGGCGATGCTCCACGACGTCGGAAAGATCGCCGTGCCCAGCGAGATCCTGTGCAAGCAGGGCCCGCTGACCGAGGACGAGTGGGTGGTGATGCGCAGCCACACCGTCGTAGGAGCCGAGCTGGTGGAGCGCATCGAGGCGTTCGCCCACCTGGCGCCGGCGATCCGCTCGAGCCACGAGCGCGTCGACGGCAAGGGCTACCCGGATGGGCTGGTCGCCGCAGAGATCCCGTTGGCGGCGCGCATCATCGCGGCCTGCGACACCTACGACGCGATCGTCACAGACCGGCCCTACAGAGCAGCACGCACACCGGTGCAGGCCCGCGAGGAGCTGCTGCGCGTGACCGGCTCACAGCTCGACGAGCGTGTGGTGGCGACGGTGCTCGAGGAGCTTGCGGGCGGGCCGGACCGCTAGGCGGCAACACGAACTCGATGATCTTGCGGACCTTCATGTCGCTGGACACTGAGCAGCACATGGGACGGGAGATTCGCGAGTGCTCCTCAGTCCTCCCTGTCTCGGTTGTAGGCGGCGGCCGCCTCGCGCAGGCCCTCGCCGCGTGAGGGCCACAGGGTCGCGGTGACGTGGCGCAGGTAGCGCTTGGGGGAATGGCTGGGCAGCAGCAGCGCGGCGAGTGCGCGCGCGGCGTAGGGCAGGGCGGTGAGCCAGCGCACCGCAAGGGCCGCCGGGCGGGAGTGGTGCTTGCGCATGTAGAGGTCGCGGTTGCGCGCCATTTCGACGATCCGCCGCTCGGGGATCGTGTCTGTGGACAGCTGCTCGTGGTGGACCGCCACCGCGCTCGGCACGTACAGGCTGCGCCAGCCGGCGTCGCGCAGCCGCCGCGCGAAGTCAACCTCGTCGGAGTACACGAAGAAGTCGGGGTCGAGGTAGTCGACCTGAGCGGCCGCATCGCGGCGCACCAGCAGCGCGGCGGACTGGCACCAGTCGACTTCGCGCGTGCGCCGGCCCTTGCTCTGCACGGTGTAGAGGCGGTGCAGGAACAGTGCGCCCGCGAGCGCCGTCAGAGGTGTGGGGAAGCGCCAGGCGCAGGCTTGCTCGGCGCCGTCGGGACGCAACAGCTTCGCGCCGGCGCAGGCCGCCTCGGAGTGCAGGCGCAGGGCCTCGTAGAGCGCGAGCGTCGCGCCCGGCCGTAGCTCGGAATCCTCGTTGAGCAGCAGCGCATGGCGTCCACGGGCGCGACGCAGCAGCTCGGAGTCGTTGAGCCCCTTTCCGCGCCGCTGCTCGAGCGCGATCACCTCGTCGACCGCCGCGTGCTCGCGCGCGGCCTGCGCCGATCCGTCACGCGAGCCGTTGTCGAGCACAAGCACCTCGGTCGCGAACGGCAAGCCTGCGCGCTCGCGTCCCACGGCGTCGAGCCCGCGCAGCAGCAGCTCTCGCTGAGAGGTGTTCACGATGCAGTAGCTCAGCTCGATCGCGGGCACCGACGGCACCCTACTACCGGTGAAATTGCGCAACTCGAGGCGTCTCGAACGGTTGAACTTCGTAGGCCTATATGCACTAGAATTGTCTAACTGTCCGGCCTTTCTGTTATGTGGACTAGGCTTTGGGCTTAGGGAGTCGCTAGAGGAGAGGGGTCAGTTCTAATGGGACGCGACATCAACAGTCATCTGGAGGGATCAATGGGGAAGTCATCAAGCCTGCGCACGCCTGCGCGGATGCGGGTTTCATCGGCGGCGCTTGCACTCGGTGTGGGGGCCGCGGTCGCCGCTTTCGGCCCGGGGGCCGCCGTAGCCGCAGCGCCGCAGGCCAAAGCGGCGCGCACGCTCACCTTGAACGACAGCGCCAGTCTGCATCTGCAGAACAAAAAAGGGCTTGAACTCAAAGAGTCGGGCAGCGCGAAAGGCACGCTTCCCGGGACGCTCTACCTGCAGCTCGACGTGACCTCCACTCGCAGCGTGACCGCCAAGGTCCAGGTCTACCCCAAAGGCGGGTCGATCAGCGGGAACGCCAAAGCGAGCTACAGCGTGGCGGGCTCCACGGCCTCGTTCAAGGGCACGCTGGCGATCACGAAAGGGACCGGCGCCTACTCCAAAGCGAAAGCCTCGGCTCTCAGCTTCAGCGGCACAATTCAGCGCTCGAACGACGCCGTCACGGTGCACGTGAGCGGAAAAATGTCGTATTAGGCTTGGAGAGACCTTGACCAGAGCGCGGACATTCACGCTTGCGCTGCTCGCCTTCGGCTGCCTGGCCACTTCTGCCCAGGCAGCCGAGACGGTCGCCTTGCACACTTCGTTCACCCCCAACAGGCTGGGGGCCTCCACCACGATCGGATTCGGTTTCACGATCGGGAGCACCACCGGTGGCCTGCCCTCGCCATTGACCCACGTGGACCTGCGTATGCCCAAGGGCATGAACTACGTCACCACCACGCTCGGACTCGCCATCTGCAAGCCCCAGTCGCTCGTTGAAAAGGGCCTCTCGGGTTGCTCGCCGAACTCGCGGCTGGGCTACGGCAACGCGTTTGTCGAAGTCCCGTTCGGGCAGGGCTCGGGCCGGGAGATCCCGGAAATCGAGGCGCTGATGGGACCGCCACACGAAGGCAATCTCGTGGTGCTGTTCTACGCCAACGGGCTCGCCCCGGTGTATGCGCAGATCGTGTTCTCCGGCGAACTGCTCCCTGGCAGCGGAGCGTTCGGCGGCGACCTCAACACGTCAATCCCGCAGATCCCCAGCGTCACCAACGGGCCGCCGGTGTCGATCATCAACGTCAGCTCCACGATCGGCCCCAGCCATCTCACCTACTACAAGCGCGTCCACGGCAAGCTGGTGGGCTATCAGCCGAAGGGCATCTCGCTTCCGACGAGCTGTCCCCGCGGCGGATTCCCGTTCTCCGCGGACTTCACGTTCCTCGACGGCAGCCAGGTCACGGCGACGCACAACGTGCCCTGCCCGCCGCCGGTGCACCACAAGAAGAAGTAGCTCCGGTTAGCGTTCCTCCAGGCTGGGGCCGATGCCCAGCCTGGAGGACCTGCCGTTCGGGTCGACGCCGCCCTTCAGCCTCGAAGTCCCCGCCAGCTGGGGGTCGACGGCTCAGTCCTGGAGGGCGAGGCTGGCCTGCACCCTGGCTGCGAACCAGCCGGGGATCGCGACCATCAGGACGGCCGAGGCGGTCACGAGCGCGAGACTCGAAAGGGCCACGATCACGCCCACCGAGCTGACCACCGGATAGTTGATCACGATGTTCAGGGCCCGGTCGAGCAGCTGCTGGCCGAAGAGGCCGAACACGGCGCCGCTGAAGCAGCCCACGCCGAGCAGCATCAGGCTCTCCAGCACGATCGTGTACCAGAGTTCACGGTGGGGGAAGCCCTCGAGCTTCAACTTCGCAAGGCGCGGGCGCCGCTGCCAGATCATCGCGCCCATCGCCGCCGCCATCGCCATCACCGCCGCCACCAGGATCAGGGTCGCGATCTGCGACAGCCTCGTCAAGCCTTGGCGCGTGATCGCGCGCAGCGTGTTGGCGTGCTGTTCGGCGGTCTGCACGGCCAGCGCCGATTCTGGCCCGAGCGCCGCTCTGATCTCACGCACGCCCTGCTCGGGCGACACGCCGGGCTTCATCAGCACGTTGTAGGCGCTGGCGTCGGTGCTTCCCCAGGCCTTGGCGTAGTCCTCGGCGCTCATCACGACCGCGCCGGGGGCCCAGCCGATGTTGGTGCTGACCGCCGCCACCTTGAAAGTGGTGGGGTTGGGCGTAGGCAACGTGAAGGCCTCGCCGATTTTCAGTTTGTGTTCTTTGGCGATCGCCAGCGACACCACAGCCCAACCGCCTTCGCGCACGTGCGCATCGGCCTGGACGACGTTGCCTTCCACGAGCTGAGTGGGCGGCACCAGCGGCGATGCTTCCTGTGGGGGGGCGATCACCCAGATGCGCCTGTCGTTGTAGTCGAGCAGCCCGCCGCGGTACACCCGCACGGCGCGCACCCCGGGCAGCGCGCTCAGCTTGCTCTGCTGGGTCGGGGCGAACGGCGAGGTCATCAGCAGGTTCGAGCTGCCCGCTGCCGAGACCCACACGTCGGTCGCCGCGTTGGCGTCGCTGGCCGCGTTGTACAGGCCGTTCAGCAGATCGCTGTGGGCGCCCTGGATCGACACGCTGCCGAACACTGCGATCGCGCCCGTGGCGGCGATCGCGATCGCGCGCGAGCGAC
>Ga0210396_10005260_pt1 | contig 12544 bp, 14 predicted proteins | sample IncBWH17OmetaG_FD_155466 | JGI IMG/M metagenome (GOLD analysis project Ga0210396, IMG submission 155466) | Forest soil microbial communities from Barre Woods Harvard Forest LTER site, Petersham, Massachusetts, United States - Inc-BW-H-17-O ...
GATCATCACGCGATTGGCATCGGTGCCGCCGCCGACAGGAAGTGCCAGCCGTAGCGCGGTCACGATCGGCGGTGTTCGGCGCATTTGCTCGGGCCCGCGTTCGGCGATGTAGATCGGCGCGGCAAAATACAGCCCGTCCTGCATCAGCCAGCCGACGCCGAGCGCCTTCATCCGTTGCAACGACGAATCCGAGGCGTCATGCAGATGCGCGATCGACCAGCGCAATTTTGCCAGCGGGATTTCGCGGTTCACCCGTTCGAGCACATCGAGCAAATGGTGCACGGAAGGATCATTGTTCCAGTGCACCGTCAGCGTCATGCCCTCTTTGGCGGCCCACAGTGCCACGCGATAAAACGCTTCCTTGTCGGCCTCACTGGGCGTTTCGTTGTTATACATGCCCCAGGTGACGCATTCGCCGATGCCGTTGAAGCGCAACCAATCGTCGCCGGTCCCCATCGGCAGAAAGCTCGTATAGGTCTGGAAATCCTCCAGCTCTTTTCCCGGGCGCGGCGCCGAGATGCTGTAGACCACGCGCAGCGGCAGCGCGTGCTCGCGCCAAAGCCGAAACAACGCCGCGTAATCTTCCGGGTCAATGTTATGCCCCTCGGGATCGATCACGCCGGTAATTCCAAGCCCGCTCAATTGCCGCAGGAAACGACGGGTGCCATCGATGGCTTCTTCCATCGTGGGTTTCGGCAACCGCGAATAGGTTGAGGTGATGACCGCGCTTGGCCCGGCAATCCAGCCATTGGCAGCGCCCTCGCCGCTGCGTTCGAATTTGGCGCCGGGCAGATCTTCCTCGGAGGTGATGCCAAGCATCTGGCGGCCGACGGCGTTGATCAGCATCGAGCCATAGAACAACTGGATGTAGACGGGATGCTCGCCCGCCACGGCCGTAATCTCCGCCTCCGTCGGCCGGCGGGATTCCGTAAACTGGCGCGGGGTCCAGCCGCCGGCCACGATCAGCCACGCGCCGGGCCTGGCGTGAGCGGCGGCCGAGCGCAGGCGCTCCATGGCCTCGCCGATATTTGTCGCGCCGTCCCAATGCACTTCCGTCGCGTAGCGGAAGCCGGCGCGGATGGCGTGAATATGCGAGTCGATCAGGCCGGGAATCACGGTGCGGCCATCAAGGTCGATGATTTTTGTCGCGGGCCCCGCAAGCTTGCGCATCTCCTCCGCGCTGCCCGTCGCGGCGATGCGACCGGCCTCGATGGCGATCGCCTCGCTGATCGCTGACTTCGCGTCGAGAGTGACGATCCTGCCGTTGACCAGCAGGATATCGGCGGGGTTCGCCCACGCCGGCGCAACGACGCTCAGCGCGAGCAAGATGAAAGCACCGCAGAGGCGCGCTAGAAACATATTGAAATCATTCGGCAGGACCCGATCGCGCGGGTGACATGAGGGGAAGCAGACCGGCAAATTCGCCTTCGAAGTTCGCCGCGGCGGCTGTGGCGAGCAACATTAAAGTCCTGTCGCTGAACGGCCAACCATAAAGCGCAAATTCCCTTGATGTTGTGCATCAGTCACAGTCAACTTTTCGGTAGCGTGTGGTTTTCTTCGAGGTTTGTGATCACCTCTGTGAAAGTTCCACAGCGCTTGCAAACTACTCCCGATACGTCCGTACGGAACTTCTGCGGCACCAGGGTATTTAGTTTGGCAAGCGCAACTGCGACACAACGGTACGAAAACAGTACAAGAGAGCGGGCCTTCCTGTCGCGGGATTGCGGCAACGACAACAACAACAAGGGAGCAAGCGTCATGATCGTATCATGGCGTTCCATTGCTGGCACGGCAGCCGCCGGGGTTGTGAGTGCGGCGACCGCAAACGCGCAAACCGACGACATCCCGCAGCCAGAAAATCCCGATGTCCTTGTTCTACCGGCGACGCACAGTTGGACGCTGCCGAATCTGAAATTCTCCGCGGATGCTCGGTAAATACTCGCCCTGACGCGGCAGGCGCGGGTACGTCTGCGCCTGGCGACGAACCGTCGGAGGCCTATCTTGGCGACACTGAAAATCAACGGTGAGGACAGAACTTACGAGGCTCCCGATGACACGCCACTGCTATGGGTGATCCGGGAAGAACTCAAACTTACCGGCACCAAGTTCGGCTGCGGCGTCGGCCTTTGCGGCGCCTGCGTGGTGCATATCGACGGCAAGCGCGCGTTTTCGTGCCAGACGCAGGTGTCGAATATTGCCGGCAAGGAGGTCACGACCATCGAGGGGCTTTCGCCGGACTCCTCGCATCCCGTGCAGAGGGCATGGCTGGCCGAGAGGGTGCCGCAGTGCGGCTATTGTCAGTCCGGCCAGATCATGAGCGCGGCCGATCTGTTGAAGCGGAATCCGCACCCGACTCGCGCTGAGATCGTCGGGCAGATGAGCGGGCATATCTGCCGCTGCGGCACCTATCCCCGCATTCTGCGCGCCATCGAACGCGCATCGCGGGAGGGCTGAACCATGAACCAAATGGCTTGCCCGGAGACCGGGTTTTCGCGCCGTGGTTTCATGATTGGGATCGCGGGCCTGACATTCGCCGTCGCGGGCGGACGTGAAAGATTCGGGCACGCCGCGACGGAGGCGCCTGACATTGCCGGAACGCCATTCAATCCATGGGTCAGTATTGCCCCCAGTGGCGAAATATCGATCATGGCACCCGCTACCGAAATGGGGCAGGGATCGTTGACTTCACTGCCGTTGATTCTGGCCGAGGAATTAGACGCCGACTGGTCCAAAGTGGTTGTCGTGCCGGCGCCGCCTATCGACAAAATCTACGGCAATCCCGGCTTCGGCGGCGTCATGCATACCGCCAGCAGCGCCGCCGTCACCGGCTTCTTCACGGACTTGCGCATCTTTGGCGCGCAAGTCCGTGCCGTGCTCCTCGATAACGTCGCCAGGCGGTGGAACGTGCCGTCGGCCGAGCTGAGCACGGAGCCGAGCGTGGTCGTTCACGCCAAATCGGGGCGGCGCATCAGCTATGGTGAAGTCGTCGCGTCTGCCGAAATTCCAGCCGTCGCGCCCGACATCAAGCCGGAGTCGCTAAAGAAAACCGGCGATTTCAGGTTGATCGGCCACGACGTGATGCGCGTCGAGCTGCCGACCAAGGTCAACGGCAGCGCAATATTTGCGATCGACGTCCAGGTGCCCGGGATGATTTATGGCGCGGTTTTGCGTAGCCCGGTCGAAGGCGGTGCGCCGGACAAGTTCGACGATGCCGCGGCCAAAGGAGTTGCTGGAGTCGTCGATGTCGTGCGTCTGCCGTACGGCGTCGGCGTGCTCGCAAAAACCCCGTGGGCTGCGTTTGACGCCAAATCCACGCTTGAATCCGGTGTAACCTGGCAGCGAAGCGGAAAGGCCTGGGGATTCGACAGCGACAAAGGTCTGGACGCGTTCGCTGCCGATGCCCGCGATCTCAACATGCCGACCGGCGTCGACTGGTTCAAGCGGGGTGATGCGGAAGCCGCGCTGGCGAAAGCCGCAACCAGGATCGAAGCGGAATATCGCTGTCACTATGCCTATCACGCGCAGATGGAGCCCTTGAACGCGGTCGCCTCGGTGTCGGCGGCCGGCGATGCCGCTGAAGTTTGGTGCGGGACGCAATATCCGACGGCGGCTCGGGCTGCGGCGGCGAGAGCCCTCAACATCCCGGTTGAAAAGATCAAGCTCAACTATACGCTCCTTGGCGGCGGGTTCGGGCGGCGCGGCGATTACGATCAGGAATTTGTCGTCGATGCCGTGCTGATGGCGAAAAGCGCGCAGCGGCCGGTAAAGGTGATATGGACGCGCGAGGACGATGTCCATAACGGCCATTTCCGTCCGATTACGGCACATTATTTGCGCGCCGGCCTCGACGCGTCCGGCAAATTAATCGCGTACCATCAACGCGTGGTCGGCGACCGCGTATTGCCGTTTGAAGACCCGCCGCGCTTTCACGCCAACAACGACCGGGACTATCTCCTGATGAACGGGGTCGAGCTCACGAGCTACGATATTCCCAACCAGTACGGCGGTCAGATCCCGCGCGATACCGGGGTGCGGACATGCCCGCTGCGCGGCATTGGCTTCACCGCCAACAAGTTTGTGGCAGAGGCATTTCTCGACGAGGTGGCGCTCAAGCGAAGTGTCGATCCCGTGCAGTTCCGGTTGGAGCTGTTGAAGAATACGCCGCGCGGGCAAAAAGTATTGCAGCGCGTCGCGGAAATGGCCGACTGGAGCCGCAAACGCGACAATACCGCGCTGGGTGTCGCGTTCGTCGATTACTCGAATACGTTGATGGCCTCCGTCGCGGAAGTTTCAGTCGACCATTCGACCGGTCAAATAAAGGTGCAAAATTTCTGGTGTGTCGCGGATTGCGGCATCCCGGTGCAACCCGACAACGTCGTTGCGCAATTCGAGGGCGGCATCGTCTACGGCCTCGGCTTGGCGCTGATCGAAGAGATCAGTATCGAGGATGGCGCCGTCCAACAGAACAATTTCTATGACTACCGGGTCATGCGCATGAACGACCTGCCGGACATTCACGTCGAACTCATCCCGACCGACAATCATCCGACCGGGGTGGGTCAGATGCCGGTGACGGTGGTCGCGCCGGCCGTCAACAATGCCGTGGCGCGGCTTACCGGCGTGCGGCTGCGTGAATCTCCGATGACTCCGGAACGGGTAAAGAAGGCTCTAGGTTAGATTCGCGGGATCCTCATGACGGCCACGTGCAGAACATTCTCGATACCGGGATGGAAAGCGCAGACCGGGCCGGTTGGCTGACCCGGATTATCCAGCACCTTCGGTGACAGCCATGGGAACGAATGACCGTCTCTCGGAAATCAATCCAGGCCCCAATCTTTTGCCCACAGCTGCAGCCGTAGCGACGTTGCTGCGTTTTATTTTGCCGGGCGCGGTACAATAGAAGTGCGTGCCGGGCATGTGGCCCACCGGCGAGCCAGGCTATTTCCGGGGCGATCCTACGTGGCGGCCGTGCCCGTATTGAGGAGCTGGGAAATCGCGGTGACGAGCTGCGCCGGCGCGAACGGCTTCGTAAGAAGGATGCTGTTCGGGACGCCCTGGGAAGCCCAGTCGTCAGCACTGTCACCGGTCATGTAGACCACCGGTATATCGGGCTTGTTCTCCCTGGCATGGCGGGCCACGGCCCAGCCATCCATCTTGTTCTTCACCAGATTGATGTCAGTGACAAGCGCCCGGCATACCGGATTTTCGGCGCTAAGCAGTTCGACCGCTTGTTCGCCTGAAGAGGCGAACGCGGTCTCGAACCCGCCTTCGGTAAGGGCGTCTTCGACCACGCCTTGCATCAACTGGTCGTCTTCGACCACCAGGACCATAACTGCATCTTCCAAGACACCCTCCCTCGCTGCGGCGCTGCAGCGCATTCCCCGGGGGTGTAAGCGAGAGCGGCAAGATTGGTTCCGGCCTTATGTTCAAAAATGAACATAAGGCCCAGGGTCGTGCGCCCGTGCGGCGCGGCGGTTGACGACGAAGCTTGCAGACTCGAGCAGATCAGATGCGCCGGTTTTCGCCCTTGCCGTGGGAGCGATGCTCCCGGGAGTTCCGCGGCAGCGAGCGGCCGCGAAAGAAGCCGCTCAAGCCCAGCGCAATGACGCCGAGGCCGAACGCCACACCCAGCCATTGCAAGACATTCGCCATCGGTACCTCGGCGTTTCCCAAGGTTAAGTCGCCGCGGGAGGCCGATCGGTTCAACGCCGCCACCCGCCACGGCGCCATGAACTAAAAAACCTCGGCGCGCGACCAATGCGGACCACGCTGCTTCACGGGCGCCAGCATTGTCAGAACGCTGACCTGCGCCATCCAACAAAGGACAGATGCATGTTCCCTCAGCGCGATACCCTGAAATGCTGCTCCCTGGCGGCTCTCCTTCTCACGTCCGCGCACAGTGCGTCGGCGCAGGAGACCAAGACCGATCTGTTCAAGGTCGTCACCACAAAGGACGAAATCATCATCGGCCTTTCCGCCGACGAGCTGAAGGCGCTCGGCGGCTCCGATGCCAGCACGGTGGCCCATGCGCTGGCGCAGAAAGGCGACATGGCGGTGTGGCAATACAATGTACATCGCGGCGCCAACGGCGAATTGCAGCAGGCCCCGACCGCGAAGATCGGACTGATCGCCAATTCATCGCTGCGCGTCGAGCCCTACACCACGCCCTACGCGATCATGCCGCATCAGTAGGCCGTACGGGCAATCACGCAACAAATACAAATCTCAGGTCGTCATTGCGAGCCAACGGGTCGCAATGACGAAAAGATCTCACATTTTCGAGAAAACCAGATGCTCGATCCCCAACATTTGCTCTGGACACAAATTGCCGCCGGCGTGTGCCTGCTGATCTTTGCCGGACAGCTCTTCAATCTCATTCGCATGCGCAGCCAGATGCGCGCGGTCGCAAGCTGGAGCAGAACGGAAGGCGTCATCACCGTCTCCAAAGTGGATCAACCGCCCTCGCACGCCTCCGACGATCTGAACGATGCCAGCCCCATCGTCCGCTATCGCTATAACGCCGGCGGACGGGACCTCGAGAACGACCGGATCATGCCCGGCGGCCAGCCTTTGACGACCCGCGTGCTCGCCGCCAGGCAGGTCGCGCGATATCCGGTCGGCGCCCGCGTCGATGTCTATGTCGACCCCAACGATGCCAACAACGTGCTGCTGGAGCCGGACACGAAAAGCAATTTGGTGGCCCTGCTCGCGTTCGCGATCGTGTTCGGCGCCCTCGCCGCCATTCTGACCGCGCACGCATTGGGCGGCAAAGTGCTCTACACCAGCAACGGCGTTCCGATGTTTGCGTTCGCGCTCCCGGCCCTTGTCATCCTCGGTGCTGCCTTGAGCTTCGCGTCGTCTGTCCGGGGATTGCGGCTGGCCCGCGCCAGCGCGCGATGGCCGACCGTGGCCGGCACCGTCACCGCCGCTGACGTGATCGAGGAAGAGATCGAGGAAACCAATAACGAAAGATCGGTGATCCGGAGAATTCGTCGCTATCAGGTCGATCTGCGCTACGCCTACCAGGTCGGCCAGCGCGACTTCGTCGGCACCGCGGAGAACTGGGGATGGACCGGCGTCTACGGCCTTCGCGAACTCGCGGAAAAAGCCGCCGGGCGATATACGCCGGGCCAGCCGGTCACCGTCTATTATGACCCGGCGCGGCCCGGCAACGCCGTGCTCGAACCGGGCAACCGCAAGGGCTCGATGGCGCCGCTGATTTTCAGCGTGATTGCGGCCGGCATCGGCGCGGTGATGCTGGCCATTTTCATCAATGTCGGCTTCGGCGATTAGCTCGCGCCATAAAAATTTACCCCGCCGGATAAGACCCAGCGGGGTAACACCACACATGTCGTTTGAGTTATTCCCCCTGAGAAGGGAAAAGGTATCACTTTAGAGAAGAATTAACCGTGTTGAATTGGGTGCTCAGGTTGGTACCGAGACCGTTCACCACTGCGATGATTGCAAGCGAGATACCCGCTGCGATCAGACCGTATTCAATCGCGGTTGCCCCCGATTGATCGGACAAGAACTTCAAGAAGCAACGCCGCAAACCTACCTCCTCCTGGAACCCTGTTGAAGCAACGAACGCCGCAGAAATACTGGATACCTTCTAAGGTTGAATAAATTGGTTGCAGGCAATTTATCTACAACTTCGCTCTTTTTCGACCGCTTTCGCGCCACGCCAACGCCGGGCGGTTGTCATAATTCGGCTTGCCGGCGCGGTCAGCGGTTCATGCCATTGAATATGCTGTGCAATCGCGGCGCCTTGGCCGACCGATCCCGCGGGTCCGTGGCGCGCTCGGCATCGGCGGTCCCGGCGACAATAATAAATTTAGTGGAAAGGATATTTGGCAAGAAGCATCAGCGATGCCGATCGGAGGCTGGCGGCTATCGAGCTGTTACGCGCTGGTCTGTTTGCGCCGAACGTCCGGTCCGGCATTTGCCGGGGACACAAACTGCGGCAAGACGCGCCGAAATTCCGTCGTGTCGCGGCTTCGCCCGCTGCCTGGCCCACCGATTCCCGGCTCCCGTGTGCCCAAAAGATTTGCACTTTGCGCGGCCAAAACCGGATTCCAATTATGTCGGAAAGCGGACATAATGCGGAAGGAATCAGTGCAATTGCGTGGCGTAGCGTCCCCTTCTTCCGAGACGAGGATATCCATGCTGCCAACGTTCCGGCCGACGCCGACCTGTACACGCTTCCAACCCACGATCGAGATGCCGTGCCTGAAGTGCGGCGTGCAGATGCGGCTCGCTTTGATCGAGCCACAAGGCCCCAGCTACAACCTGCTGACCTATCGCTGCGTGCCGTGCGACTCCGGCGAGAGCTTTTTGAATGCGATGTAGATCGACGGCACGCGGACTGAAGCTCTGTCAGCCGAGGAAAGCTTTACTCACTGGCCATCTGCACTGATGCCGAGTGGAAAATCCCGGTCCCCGAGACCTGCGATGCAATCAGAAAGGCCGCAACGACGGCCGGCACGCTGATCAGTCTCAGGAATTGATCCACCGAAAGCATGTTGGTCCCCCAAACGCCCTCGAAAAAGCGCCTTCAATTGGTCCGGTGCGCCGCCTGCTGATCGCTGGTCAGAATATAATCGGACACGACGGCCCCCGAGATCGTGAGCAGCGCCAGAAGCGAAATAACAGCCAGTGTTCTCATGGGAAGATCGTCGTTTCCGATTGTGGCCGAAAACGTCAGAGCTTGGCGCATTTTCAGGACCGAGCGGAGAAACAATCGTGGCGGGGATTGTTTGCCTGGCGCGCCGCGTGGCTAGTTGACGCCGGCGACGCAGGTCCATCCAGACCGGGCTCCGAACGTAGCCACAAAGCCGTCGCGGCACATCGGCTTGGTCATCAGCAGCCAGAAGCAGAACAGAACCGCGATCAGCGCCAGGCTAAACCACAGCCGCTGCTTCATGTCCGCCCCCGCCCGTCTCTCTTCGCCGGAGCAGCCTGAACTCAACGAGCGGCAGGAGTGCGGCGGCGCTTCAGTCCGCGCGTGGCAGCGCGGTGCGCCCTCGCGCCAGCGGACCCAATCACCCCGCAATGAAACGGAGCAGGTCGGCATTGAGGCGATCCTTGTGGGTCAGGAACAGACCATGGGGCGCGCCCTCGTAGATCTTGAGTTGTGCATTCGGGATCAGCGCGGCTGTGGGCCGTCCCGTCATGTCGATCGGCGCGGATACGTCCTTGTCGCCATGAATGACCAGCGTCGGAACCGAGATTTCGGGCAGTTCCCGGCGAAAGTCGGTCGATGTTATCAGCCGGTTGCACTCGATCGCGATCGGCAAAGGCGTGCTCAGCATCAACTGCGCGACCCAGTCCTGCAGGCTGGGCGAGGTGTCGACGACAAAGAATGTCTTCTTGCCGTCCTCGATCCACTTCGGAAAGTCGGCTTGCAGAATCCTGGTGCGGAAAAACTCCAATTGCTCGGCAGGAATGCCGTTGGGGTTGTCGGGCGTCTTCATTGCGAAAGGTGTCGCCGCCGGCGCGATCAGTGCGACCCTGTCGATCCGGCTCGCGCCGTGCCGGGTCAGATAACGGACGACCTCGCCGCTGCCGAAGGAGTGGCTGACCAGGGTCACGCCGTGCAGATCGAGCCGGGTCAGCAATGCGGAGAGATCATCGGCGAGTGTATCGCAATCATAACCGGTGCCCGGCTTGCTCGAGCGGCCGTGTCCGCGGCGGTCATAGGCGATGCAGCGCAGGCCCTTTTCGCAGAGCGCGCTGATTTGATAGTCCCACATCGCCGATGGAAGCGCCCAGGCGTGAATGAAGACAACCGGCTTGCCGGCGCCCCAATCCGTGAATGCCAGTCTCACCCCCGGCGCGGTCTCGACGAAATCTCCGATATCATGCGTGGCGCGTGAAGGTCCAGGCTGCGCGCCGATGGCGTCATCGGCGCCGGCCGCCAGCAAACCGGCACTGAGCGTGGTGGAGAGGGTTGATTTCAATAGGGTGCGTCGATCCATTTTGGTGATCCCTGATCTGGTCCGCGATCTCGGCGGCTATCGTCGCGATCATGACGCGCTGAGCGCGCCGCGGCGATTACGTCAGGGGTAATGAAGTGGATGCGTCGGTATATGGTTGCCGCTCGCGGCTGGAATCGCGTGCGGGCGTGAGCCGACGCCGCCACACAGGACACGCGCATCGGCATCAGGACACCTCCGAAACGCACAACGCCGCGCTAGCGGAATATGATCGCTAGGCGGCGCTGCACTTAGTCCTGGAAACAGCAATGCCCCAGTACAAGTTTGTACGTCGGGGTGCGTCCCAGGTTTCATCCAAATGCAAAAAATTTTCCGCCTGACTGACCCCAGCCGCTCCCGGCGCCGATTCGTTAGGTCTCGCCGGCTACAGCGGTGCGGATGGTTGCCTGTGGGATGGCCCCCTCGCCGTCGCGAACCCATAGAGCAGCGCCAGCCGGTCGAGGCATTCCCGAAATCGCCGTGCGAAATAGTCGATCCAGCGCTGCCCGGGCAGGCCGCGGCGCTGGCCGATCTGTTCCATGGTCATGCCGAGAATCAGGACCTCATGCACCAGGGCGGAGCCGTCGGCGCCGAGTTCGCGCTCGGCACGGTTGAGCCGCAGCACCGCCTTGCGCTGGCGTTCGGTGATCGGCTCACGCATCCCGCCGCCATCGACATATTCCCGCGTCGGATCGACCGCCTGCGGGCCGCGCTCGGCCTTCTCCCAATCTTCCTGGAATGCCCGCCCGCTCTGGTATTGCGCCTCGTCGATCTGGCGATGGCTGTGCAGCCTGCCCAGGGGATCGTTGCGGATCGAACGCAGCGTGACGATCTTTTCGCCCGGCTCCAGCGCCATCGGGTCATCCACCTCGATCGCCGCCACTTCGGCGTTGCGCGGCAGATCGCGGGATCGCCGGTCGTGAACTTTTGCCGATTTATGCGACTTGTTACGTTTGGCCCGTGCCATCCCGGAGTTCTCCCTTGCAAGAATGGATACTTTGATTTCGCTGGTCAGGTCAGTCGCCGGTTACGTCGTTCGTTTGGCGACATAGGCCGCAAGCTCCGGACTGACTGATATCGCGGGTTTTTCCCTGCGGCCTGTAGGCGGTGACGAGGGATCGGCAGGACGCGTCTCGCCCTCGATCTCACCCCCGGGAAGACTCTGATGTGAGTTTGAGTGTGAGTGGTCGGCGGCTGCCGCGGCCGGGCTCGACGGTTGCGCAGCAATTGCTCGGGGCAAGACCTGCCGCATAACCTGCCGGGAACGCGAGGCATTTTCCAGCTTCATGCGCGCCAGCGCCGAGCCGAGGCCGCCCTTTTGCCCGGCGATCGCGCGCTTTTCGGAAACGCGCACCATCTTCGCCAATTCGGCGTCGATCCGTTTGTGCTTCCAACCCTCATGGAAGAAATCCTGCAGGGTCGACCGATAGTCGCACCAGGTCTTCAGCGGCAGTTTTGTGATTTTGGACAATTGCCTGTCGTCGTCGGGCAGTTCGCCCTTGCGCCAGTAATGCATCATCAGGAGCAGATACGCCCCGTGCTGCGTCGTGGTCAGGTGGCCGGTGTCGCCGAGATAATCCCCGACATAAAGAGGCATCCAGGGACGATTCACGGGGCGCGGTTTTCGTTGGCTGGCCGCGCCGTCAACTGGTCGCGCAATAGCGAAGCCAGTTCGTCGCGGCGGATCGAACCATGCGGCTCGTGCCGGATCAGCGCGCGCAGATGCGCGATGCGATGACGCCGCGGCAATAGCTTCATCCTGGCGATCATCACGTCGATCGGCGTAGCCATGCGCGTCATGCCGCCTCCACCAGCCGCAGCAAGACCTTGACGGCGGAGCGTTCCGCCGCGGAACCAACGCCGCGCGTCAGGTGGAAATGCGAAACGCAGTAGCTTGAACCCTCACGGCGCGGGTGACCGCAAAAAGTAATGGCTTCTCCCTCCGCATCGCCGCCAAAGGGATAGCGGCAGTCGTTCGCCTCAAGCTCCAGCAGCGAAAGATGGCGCGGCACGATCCCGACGCAGCGCAATCGCAGCGCCGCGGCCCGCTTGAGAAGCGGCCGCGGCAGCCGGGATTTGGCAGCAATACGTTTGCGCATCTTGTGAAACCGAATCGGGCGCGGCTTGCGCGGCGATTTCGGCCGGCCGGAATCGCCGGACGAATCGAGGCCGGAAAGCCCCATCCGCTTGGCGCGGCCGATCGCGGCATTGCGCGAATAGGCGGTGTGGAACGTCGCGTTGATGGCCCGCGCGATCTCGGCATAGGACAGGCCTTTGGCGAGATAATCGCGCAGCGCCTGCGAATGCTCGGGTTCCCAGCTTGTTTGCATTGATTGTTCCCTTTGGCGCGCACGGATGCCTTCCGTCGTTGCCTACGCAACGCGGCCAAGCCTTCCGGGCTGATGAAATCGGAGCCGGGACATCGCTCGCCCGGTCACGGCAATTAATTTCTGATATTCCGAAATCAAAGTCAAGCTTGATTTCGGATAATCGGAATTGCTATCGTTTCTGAAATTCGGAAAAGATGCACCATGGTGGACATCAGGATGATCGAGCGGGGGCTGAAGAAG
>Ga0210396_10005261_pt1 | contig 12543 bp, 9 predicted proteins | sample IncBWH17OmetaG_FD_155466 | JGI IMG/M metagenome (GOLD analysis project Ga0210396, IMG submission 155466) | Forest soil microbial communities from Barre Woods Harvard Forest LTER site, Petersham, Massachusetts, United States - Inc-BW-H-17-O ...
CTTCCAACGTGCGGCCGGTCTTGATCTCATTGGTATCGTGTCCGACGAGAACGATACCTTTTCTTAGCCAGATATCCGCTTCGATGGAACCGAACTGCTCCTGCCAGGCCATCCAAAAAGGGGTAGGTTGCTCGTAGTCGTTATGCGAATGGGTATTGGCGACGGTGTACCGGCCCGGCTGGGCCTGTGCCACTCCGGCGATCAAGAGAAAGTAAACGAGAATGCTGCGCATAAGGTACAAATATAGGGACCGGCGGCCGCCGGTCCCTGTTAAAAGAATATTACCACCCCGGGTTCTGCGTGATCAGCCCGTGCGTATTATCGATATCCGTCTGGGGGACAGGCCAGACGTCATCGACATTGGGATCGAAATTCCGGCCGGGCCAAATGACCTGTCCCTGGGCTCCATGCAGGGGCTGGGCGTAATTCGCCTGGGCATCCCCCCAGCGGACAAGGTCGCGGTGGCGATCGGCCCATTCTCCCGCCAGTTCCAGCCGGCGTTCCAGCTTTAACTCCGTCATGGTGGCATTGGTGACGGAGGGTAAACCCGCCCGGTTGCGGATCAGGTTAATGGAGACATCTCCATTTTTTCCTTGCATGATCCTGGCTTCCGCATCGATCAGCAGGACTTCGGCGTAGCGTATCAGAGGTACATTCAGGTCCGTGGTGGGCTCATTACCGTTGCTGCTCACGTGGATACCATTCGCATAGGAGAAAGGTTCCATGTATTTGTTAAACTGGTAGCCGGATTGGCTGTTGAGGGAGTAATAGGTCATGCTATCTCCCCAGAAGGCAAAACGATCTCCGGGTTGGAGAATGGTGGCAGCCCGGCGTTGGTCGGTAGGGTCATAGGCGTTGAACAGTTCCTGCGTAGGAGTAAAATATCCCCAGCCGTTATAGATCCCCCAGCCCTTGTTTTCGAGCATGACTCCGGGCAGGATACTGCCCCAGCCGCCGTTCTGGGCGGTGCTCAGGGCGGACCAGATGTATTCCGAACTCCAGTTGCCCGCGATCTTGAACACGTCGGCGAAATGGGGGAGCAGGGCATGCTGTCCGCTATTGATCACGGAGTCCGCATACAATTCGGCGTCGGCATAATCCTGCATATAGAGATATGCCTTTGCGATAATGGCCCAGCAAGCCGTCTTGTGCGCATGGCCATACCAGCTTGAGGAAAAGGTGCTGAAATACGGCAGGAGGGATGCGGCGGTCTTGAGATCGCCGAGCAGGTAGGTATAGTTAGCCGCTGCGTTGGCGGCCCGGGCAATGGGTTTTATATCGTCCGGGTTAGTGCGGTCGGCAATGGGCACCCCCGCTTTTGCATTGCCATAATTGGATACCAGCTGGAAGTACATCAGCCCGCTGAGGAAATAGGCATCGCCCAGGATCAGGTTTTTCTCCGATGCATCCATGGAAATGGCGGGTACATTATTAATGATATCGTTGGCCATCTTGATGACGGTATACCGCTGATCCCACTGGACTTCGGTATTCCCCCAGCCGATAAACGTGGGATCGAAGTTCTTCACCAGGTTGGCCGTGGCGTTATCCCGGCCGGTGACCATGTCATCGCTGGCGTTGATGAACCAGAAATAGCCGCGGCCGTAAAATTCATCCTGGCTGCCATTGGAGTTTCCGAAGTTGGAGAACAGGGCATTATCGGCATTCTCGGCATCCGCAGATGTCTTCCAAAAGTCCGTGAGCGTGGGCGAACCCTGGGGTGTGATATCCAGTCTTTTCGCACAACCGCCTGCGAGCAGCGCCAGCGCGGCGATATAGATATACCTGAGGGAAAGGTGCTTCATACTTTCGTGTTTTAATCAGTTAAAAATTAACATTGAGGCCGGCCATAAAGCTTCTTGCCTGGGGATAGCGCCCGAAGTCCACTCCATAATTATTCATGCCGACTTCAGGATCGAAGCCGCTGTATTTCGTGAATGTCAGGAAATTGTTGGAGGTCACATAGAGGCGGACCTTGCTCAGTCCGGCCCTCCTGGTGAGCAGGTCCGGCAAGGTATACCCCAGGGTCAGGTTCTTGATCCGCAGATAAGACCCGCTCTCCAGGTACCAGTCCGAGGTGCTCCCGAAATTCCCGTTGTTGTCGCTGGCAGAGAGGATGGGAATATTCGAATGCGGATTGGCGGGAGACCAGGCATTCTGTACGCTGGACAGCATATTGTAGTTCTGACCCGTGCTGGCGTTGAGGACGAGGTATTTCAGGGAATTGAAGATCTTGTTCCCATAAACGCCCTGCGCAAAAATGTTCAGGTCGAAGTTCTTATAAGACGCGTTGAAGCTGAACCCATAGGTGAACTTGGGGAAGGCGCCTGTTTCCACTACCCGGTCGTTATTGTCGATCTTCCCGTCCCCGTTAGCATCCACGAATTTCAGGTCTCCCGGCCGGGCATTGGGCTGGATGAGCTGACCATTCTTGCCGACATAGCTGTCGATCTGCTGCTGATCCTGGAAGATGCCGGCGCTCCTGATCACATAGTAAGAATACAACGGCGCGCCCGTGTGGATATACAAGGGGTCCAGGATCGTTCTGACGTTGACCAGGTTATCGGTGGGGATATTGGTCTGCCCGCCGGGAAGCGAGATCAACCTGTCCCGGACGGTAGAGATATTCGCGTTGACGGAGTATTCGAAGACGCTGCGCGCGGGGCTATTATAGGTCAGGCCCAATTCGACACCTTTATCCTGGTCGTTACCGCCGTTCTGCCACTGGCCGCCGCTGACCCCTGTGGTCGGAGGCGTAGCGACATTCAACAACATATTCTCCGTGTTCTTGACATAGTAGTCGGCAACCAGGGCCAGCCTGTTCTTGAGCACCGAGAGGTCTAACCCTACGTCCACTTGTTTCGAGTTGGCCCAGTCCAGCTTGGGGTTGGCGAGCAGCGTAGCGGCATAGCCGGTGGTCTCCGTAGCCGGGTTACCGATATAATTGATGGTTTGAGCCAGCGGTGCGTTCACGGCCGTTACCGGCAGGCTGCCCAGGTTGCCGAGGATACCATAGCTACCCCGGAGTTTCAGGTTGCTCAACCAACCCACGGATTGCAGGAAGGATTCTTTGGAGAGCACCCAGCCGGCGGAGACGGAGCCATAGTCTTTGAACCGGTTTTGGCTGGCTACCAGGGAGCTTCCATCCCGGCGGCCGATGAGCGAGATCAGGTATTTGTCCTGGTAGTCGTAGTTGACCCTGCCGATCTCCGAGACCAGGGCCTGCTCCGTCTCTCCACTCTGGGTATAGTTCCCCCCGGTGAGGATATTGGTGCCGTTTTGTACGTACTGGTATTGCGGACTCTGGTCGTTGAAGCCCTGCACCACCACGTAGAGATAGTCATCTTTGAAATCCTGGAACGTATATCCACCAAGAACAGATAAATGGTGGCCGTTGCCGAGGCTCCTGGTATACGAAAGAGTTTGCTCGGCCAGCAGGTCGGAAGATACCTGTGGATTCTGCACCAGCTGGTTGAAGTCCTCGATCTTCCCGATCTCCAGCACTTTGTCCTGGAATTGTTTGTAGTAGGTCGTGGTAGAAGTATAGGAGAAGTTGGAACGGAAGACCAGGCCCGGGATAAAGGTGATCTCGGCATAGGGATTCAGGGTGATCGTTCCCACGGGGTTGCTCACCTGTCTTCTTTTGAGGTCGGCTACCGGGTTGATCACGTCGCCATAGGAGCCCGCGTAAAGAGCCGGGAGACCTGCATAGTTGCCGGCCGAGTCGTATGGGGCTACGCTGGGCGGATAGTAGATCGCGTTGAGGATATCGCCGCCATAGGCGTCCTGCGTGCTGGCGCCGTTGCCGTTGGTCAGGGAATAAGACATGTTCTCTCCCACTTTCAGCCAGGACCGCACCACCCGATCGGAATTCAGGCGGAAGGTGAAGCGGTCGCTATAGGTGTTCAGCAGGATCCCATCCTGGCGGCGGTAGCCGAAGCCCATGTAATAATTGTTTTTGTCGTTCCCGCCGCTGATCCCCGCGTTATAGTCCTGGAGGGGGCCATGCCGGAAGATATCGTTGATCCAGTTCGTACGGGTGATCTGGCCGGCCGGGTAGACGGAGGCGTTGAAAGCCGCTTGTAACGGAACCTGGGGAACAGCATTTTCGTCGGCCAGGTTGATGGCATTGGCGAATTGCTGGGCGTTGAGCGGTTGTAATTTCCGCCAGGCGCTCTGCTCGCCGAATTTGGCATCCAGGGTGACGACCGATTCGTTCTTCTGGCCTCTTTTCGTCGTGATAAGGATGACTCCACCGGAAGCCCGGGCTCCATAGATGGTAGCTGCGGCATCTTTCAGCACCGAGATGGACTCGATCTCGTTGGGGTTGATCGCCGGTGTCCCCGTTACGATGCTTCCGTCGACCACATACAAGGCGGCCTCCCCGTTGATACCGCCCAGGCCCCGGATATAGATGCTGGGGGCCGAGGTCGGGTCTCCCCCTTCCTGCGTGACGATAACGCCCGGCGCTTTTCCCTGCAAGACATCCCCGATGGAATTGGCGCTTCGGGAGGTCAGCTTATCCAGCTGCACCTGGGCCACGGCGCCCGTGACTTTGGAGGTCTTCTGGGTACCATAGCCGATCACTACCGCCTTGTCCATTTGCAGGTCGCTTTTTTCGAGCCGGATGATATGGGGGACGCCTGCCTTGAGGACGAGCTCCTTTGTCTGATAGCCGACGAAGGAGATGATCACCGTCACCTGCTGTTCGGATGTCTCGATGCGGAAGTTGCCGTTCTCGTCCGTCGTGAGACCACCGCTCATGCCTTTGATAGCGATGCTGACATTTTGCAGCGGACCGTTCTCGTCCGTGATCGTTCCGGTAATGACGATGTTCTTCCTGGCGGTTTTATAATTTGCATAGCGGCTATCCGAATCGCCCGTAGCCGAGCTGCCGTCCTCGCGGTTAAAGAGGACGATGGTATGGGCATGACTTTCGTATTGGAGATTTGTCTGCTGCAGGATAGCGCGTAACACATCTTCCAGCGTAACCTGCCGTTTTTCCCGCAGTGTAACGGTATACTTCCTGACCTCGCCGATATCGAAGGCGAATTTCACGTTGGCCATGGATGCGATCTCTTTCAGTACTTTTTCCAGGGGCCGCTGATCGGCTTTGATGTTAATGGTCGTCTTCAGGACGTCGGTAGATTGCCCTGGTGAGGACAGGGAAGTCATCACCAGGAGGAGGGCACAACTTACCTGAGAGAGCAAGCGGGTTGCCCTCCATCTTTGGACAGATAGTCTCATAAAAAGGAAGCTTTTAAGTTTTTACTACTGAATAGTCATCGTCTGGCCTTGCAACGAGAATTGAACATGGTCTTTTTTTCCCAGCAGGTTGAGGATCTGTACGATCTCAGGCAATGAGATATCGCTTTTTGCCTGTAGATAGTATTCCCCTGTATAGGCAAGTCTTTTATTGTGTACCGTCACTTTAAAATGGTTCTCCAGCAATTGGATCACTTCTGCCAGAGTAGCATCTCGCAAAAAGATGTCTCCATGTATCCAGCCGTCCGCCTCGCCGGCCAGGAGGGTGTCCATGGCAGCCTGATCCGAGCGGTGATGATAGCGTAGCCGTTGGTTGGGCCGCAGCAGTCCCAGGGTATCCGAGTGCCGGCTCACCATGACCTTACCCGTGACCACGGAGATGTTCAGGTCACCCATGCCGATCTTCTTGATCGAGAAAGAGGTCCCCAGTACCGTCGTGGTGAGGCTATCGCTCTTAACGGAGAAGACATGATCCGGGTCTTTTTTAACATCGAAAAAAACCTCGCCCCGCCGGAGCTCCACGGTGCGGCCGCCCGCAAATCCTTCGCGCCAGGCCAATTCGCTGTTATCGTTGAGCCACGCTGTGCTGCCGTCCGGCAAGAGGATCTTTTTCATTTCTCCCGGGCCCGAGGCGATCCTGACCATCGCAGCCGGCCGGTCGAGGAGGCCGGTGCCCCAAACCACGAGCAGGATCGCTGCGGCGACAGCCGTCCATTTGAGCCAGGGTCTCCAGACTATACGGCGAACGGGAGCCGGGTCGGCGGCTGAGACAGGCGAACCAGCGGCTGAGACAGGCGAACCAGCGGCTGAGCCATGTGGGTCGGCGGCAGCGTTTTGGATGGCGGATAGGATGACCTTCTCCATCTGGTTTTTTGTCCGGGCTTTATCTTCTTCGCCCGCAAATTCCCAGTTTTTTCCCCGCGCAGCCTGATCGTCCAGCCAGTGCTGTAACTGCCGAAGTTCTTCTTCCGTGCATGTGCCTTGCTCGAATTTGTCCAGTAATCGCCTGATTTGTCCCTGATTCAACGCTGTGGGTTTATTTAATGACAAGAAAGAAAGGAGGTGTAACTATTCAACGCAGAAAAAAAATTAAAAAAAGCAGCGGGAGGCCGGTAGACTTGTAGGCTTCACTGATCCTTTTGACGGCGGTATTGACCTGGTTACGGATCGTCTGTTCCGAATTCCCTGTGGTCCGGGCGATCTCGGCGATGCTCAGTCCTTTAAATTGGTGGAGGATATAGACCTGCTGCATTTTTTCCGGCAGGGAGCGGGCCAGGGCGCGAATCAGTTTTTCCGTGTTCTTCCGCTCGGAATGCTCGTGGGCGTAGAGCTGGCTTTCCCGTTCGCCGACGAGGTCCAGGCTCGTGATCCGGTGCTTTTTTTGGGCGAGGCAATTGAGCAGCCGGTTGCGGAGTGCGGTGAAAAGGTAGGCGGTGGGGGATTGCAATACCGGCAGTTCCTGCCGTTTGTGCCAGAGATGGATAAACAGTTCCTGAACGACCTCTTCGGCGTCCTCTTTGCTGCGTAAAATTTTGTAGGCGTATTGAAAAAACGGCTCCCAGTAACGATCGAACAGCAGTTGGAAGGACTGGGGGTCGCCCGCCGAAATGCTGTCCCATAGCGGTTGTTCTGGTGATGTTCCTTGCATTGCAAATGAGAATTAGTGCGAAATTAGGCAGCCGACATAACCTTTAGACGGGCAGTTGAATTAAGAAATTATTACGGCTGAAGGATCGCTGCCGCCGTATATCCTACTGCGGTAGTCTCACGGTGAAGCATATATATGATGAACGGAGGGCCGTTTTTTATGGGCGCAAAGGTATAGCATCCGGTATTAGTAACAGTCTGTTCACAATTAGCTTACAATTTGTTAACGCTGGCTTAAGATGGCAATAATATCTTATTTAGAACTTTGAAAAACCACAATAATGGAAAAGCGACCCGTAGATGTAGTTGTATTATCCGACGTCCACCTGGGCACCTACGGCTGTCGGGCTAAGGAACTGGTCAACTACCTTAAAAGCATCACTCCTAATATACTGATCCTCAATGGCGATATCATTGACGGCTGGCAATTTACCAAGCGGTATTTCCCGGTGGCGCACATGATGGTCATCAAGGAGATCATCCAGTTCATCACTAATGGAACGCGGGTCTTCTATATCACGGGGAACCACGACGAGATGATGCGGCGCTATACGGACATCCAGATGGGGAATTTTGCGCTCACCGACAAGCTGGTGCTGGAGATCGACGGGAAGATGACCTGGATCTTCCACGGGGACGTTTTCGACAATACGACCAAGGGCGGGGCCAAGCTCCTGGCGAAGCTGGGCAGCAGCGGATATAACCTTTTGATCCGGTTCAACAGATTCGTTAACTTTATATTGAAAGCCCTGGGCCGGGAGAAGGTATCCATCTCTAAGAAAGTCATGGCGGGTGTCAATAAGGCCGTTGCCAAGATCAATGACTTCGAACTCATCGCCGCCGAACTTGCCATTGAAAAGAAATACGATTATGTGATCTGCGGGCATATCCATCAGCCGCAGAAAAAGGTCGTGGAGACCAAGGACGGAAAGGTCACCTATCTGAATTCCGGGGACTGGGTCGAGCATTGCACCGCGCTGGAATATCATCAGAATAGCTGGACCATTTTCGAATACGACGAGAAGGACTTCCCGGCGACGCAAACTGTCGAGATGAAGCCCGCTATCAGTGTTTTGACGGACGAGATCAATTTTTACATCAATTCATTAGCAGCAATATAATAGAGTAGAGTATGAAGATCTTTTACGCAGTTCAGGCAACGGGTAATGGCCATATCAGCCGGGCAATGGAGATCCTTCCCTTCCTGGAAAGATATGGGCAGGTCGACATTTTCCTGAGCGGGGCGAACAACAGTCTTCAGCTGGACGCTTCGGTGAAATACCGGAGCAAGGGTCTGAGCCTTTTTTATACCAATAGCGGCGGCCTCAATTACTGGGAGATCGGCCGCCAGATAGCGCCGTTACGGCTGTGGAGAGAGGTGCGGGACCTGCCGGTAGAGAAATACGACCTGGTGATCAATGACTTCGAGTGTATCACTTCCCTGGCCTGCGCCTTCAAGAAGGTCCCTAGTGTGCAATTCGGTCATCAGGCCAGCTTTATCAGCCCCAAGGTGCCGCGTCCCGCCCATCGCGAATGGATGGGTGAGTGGATCCTCCGGCATTATGCCCGGGCCAGCCAATACATCGGGTTGCATTTTAAACAATACGACGATTTCATCCTCCCCCCGGTGATCAAAAAGGATATCCTGCAGGCCGAGCCGGCGGATAAGGGGCATGTCACCGTTTATCTTTCTTCTTATAGCGATGCCACCGTAAAGCGGTTTCTCCAGCCGTTGAAGGATTATCGTTTCCAGGTCTTTTCCAAAGAGGTCCGGCAGCCCGTGACCGATGGGAATATTACTTTCATCCCCGTGAGCAAAGGGGCGTTCAACAAAAGCCTGATCACCTGTAAGGCCATCCTTACCGGCGCGGGTTTCGAAACGCCCGCCGAAGCCTTGTATCTCGGCAAAAAGCTGCTGGTGATCCCTATTAGGGGGCAATACGAGCAAAGCTGTAACGCCGCCGCGCTGGAAAAAATGGGGGTTCCCGTGTTGAATGCCCTGGATGCCGGTTTCCCGTCCGTGTTCCTCCCCTGGATGGAGAAGAAGAAAAAGCCTTTTTTGCATCTCGACTATTCCACGGAATCGATCGTCAGCTATCTCATGCATCACTGCGGCCGCGAGCGCAAAGACGCGCTGGATATGCTTTATCCTGATGCGGTCTTCAATTAGGCCGTCGCTTGCGACGGCGTAGCGGAGCAACGAGCCAAAAAACAAAGGCCCCGCATGGAAATGAGGGGCCTTCTGCATGAGAAAATTCAACTCTACATATATAAACCATCGATTAACTTGGAATTCTATTTTGTTAGTTCGACGGTATAAAATTAAACTCCCCGTATTACGGGGAGTTTACTGAATAGTTATGCCTATATTATGTCGGCCGTTTAATATCCACAGGATATCCACGAATCGCGCGCCAGCAGCACTTACGCGAATTTGTTCTTGTGTTTCAGCACCTTTGCTTCCAGGTAGAAGATGATCTCTTCCGCTACATTTTTGGCCTGATCGCCAACCCGTTCCAGCCGGCGAATGATCGACAGGAGCCATAGCGCCTGCGCCGTATCCTCGGGATGATGGGCGAGATGCGTCTCCAGCACCTTGTTGGAAGCCTTATTGACGCTATCCAGGAAATCGTCCTTTTTGAATACGCTGCGCGCCAGGACGGTGTCTTCTGTCTCAAAAGCGCTCTGGGTATCTTCCAGCATATGAACGGCCTCTTCGTACATCGGGAGGATGCGTGTTACCCTGAGCAGCTCTTCCGTAAAAGGAGTCTCGGCGTCGATGACGTATTTGCCGATCCCTTCCGCAATATCGCCGATGCGTTCGAGATTGGAGTTGATCTTGAGCACGGCCAGCAGGAAGCGGAGGTCGATGGCCACGGGGCAGAACAGGGCGAAGATATTCTCGCAGTCGCGGTCGATCTTGAGTTCGCTGCCGTTGACCCTTTTTTCCTTGAGCACCACCTCGCGGGCGAGGTCTTTATCAAAGTTGAGGAAAGCCGTCCTTGCCTTGCTGAGCTGGGAATTCACCAGGGTCCACATATTGATGACCTCCGTTTTCAGCAGTTGTAATTCGGTTTCGAGTTGTGCCATGGTATGAAATGTGTTATATAAAGATACGTTTTGCTTCGTGAGTTATCTCGCTAGCTGAAGCGACCGGTGATATAATTCTGCGTGCGGTTGTCCTTGGGATTGGTGAACATGGTCTTGGTCTCGTCGTATTCCACGAGCTCTCCCAGAAAGAAGAATGCCGTTTTATCGCTGACCCGCGCCGCCTGCTGCATGTTGTGGGTGACGATGATCAGGGTATAGTTGGCTTTCAGCTCATGGAACAGCTCTTCCACTGTAGAGGTGGAGATGGGATCGAGCGCGGAGGTGGGTTCGTCGAAAAGGATCACCTCCGGTTCCATGGCCACGGTCCGGGCGATGCAAAGCCGCTGCTGCTGACCGCCGGAGAGGAACGAACCCTTTTTAGTGAGGCTGTCCTTGACCTCTTTCCAGAGGGCGACCTTGGTAAGGGACTGTTCGACGATCCGATCCCGCTCCGCCTTTGGCAGCTTGATGCCGTTGAGCTTATAGCCGGCAATGACATTGTCGTAGATGCTCAGGTTGGGAAAAGGGTTCGGACGTTGAAAGACCATCCCGATCTTAAGCCGGACGAAGATGGGGTGCATCTGGTAGATGTCTTCTCCATTGAGGTCCATTTCCCCGTTGCTGGTGGCCCCGGGGATCAGCTCGTGCATCCGGTTGATACAGCGCAGATAGGTCGTTTTTCCGCAGCCGGAAGGCCCCATGACGGCAATGATATGGTTGCGGGGGATATCGATATTGACATTCTTGACGACATGATTGGTCCCAAACGATGCGTTGAAATTCCTGCTCTTTAAAATTGTACTTTCCATTTTCGGGTTATGATCTTGGTAAAGATGTTTAGGAATAAGACCCATAATAGCAGGATCAGGGATGCTCCCCATGCCAGGTTTTTCCAGTCATCGTACGGACTCGTGGCATAGTTGAAGATCAGCAGGGGGAGGCTCTGCATGGGCTTGGTCAGTTTAAAAGACAAATAGGGGTTGCCGAATGCGGTGAACAGCAGGGGGGCCGTCTCGCCGGTGATACGGGCGATGGAAAGCATGATGCCGGACAGGATGCCGCTGATGCCTACGGGAATGATGACTTTGAAGATCACGCGGTGAAAAGGCATGCCGAGGGCTAACGCGGCTTCCTTGAGCGAAGCCGGCAGCAGCTTCAGCGTCTCTTCGGTGGAACGGATGATGATGGGCAGCATCATGATGGCCAGGGCCGCGCTGCCGCTAAGGGCGGAGAACCCGCGTAGGGGTTTTACCAGCCAGAAATAGGCGACGATGCCGATGACGATGGACGGGACACCCTGCAGGATATCGGTAGACAGCCGGCACCAATAAGCCAGCCGGCTTTTTTTGTTCTCGCTGAGATACACACCCGCCATGATGCCGATGGGGACCGCGATAACGGATGCCACCAGGATGATGATGATGCTACCCACCAGCGCATTGGCGATACCGCCGCCGCTCTCCCCTACGGGCTTGGGGATATTGACCAGGAAATGCCAATTGATCTTGGTCACCCCGGCCTTGATGATGAAACCGAGGATGAACAGGAGCGGTATTACACAGGCAAAAGCGAGGACATAGATGAGTACCTGGAAGCCGCTGCTCTTGCCAAGCCTGAATTTTACGCTATCGATGTTCATAAATTATTCGTTGGTGAAGCGATCGATGATCTTTTTGCCGATCATATTGATCACGACGGTGACGAGGAAGAGTACCAGTCCCAGTTCGATCAGCGCGGAAAGATACACCGGTTTATCCGCTTCGGTGAACTCGTTGGCGATCACGCTAGCCATCGTGTTACCCGGGGCAAAGATATTCTTGGGGATCAGGCTGGTATTCCCGATGACCATGGTCACGGCCATCGTTTCGCCCAGGGCGCGGCCCAGCGAAAGCAGGATGCCGGCGAAAAGCCCCGACTTGGTATAGGGCAATACTACGCTGCGGATCACTTCCCAACGGGTCGCCCCCAATGCATATGCCGCCTCCTTGAGCTGCGAAGGAACCAGGGTGATCATCGACCGGCCCAGCGAAGCTGCATAAGGGATGATCATCACGGCCAGGATCAGCGAGGAGCTGAAGATACCGACCCCCACGGGTGCCACCCCGATATGACCCTCGAGGTTACGGACGATCGGCACCAGCACGGCCAGGCCCCAGAAGCCATAGATGACGCTGGGCACGGCGGCGATGAGTTCGACCGTGTCCTTGAGGAGATTGGGCAGCCAGCCATTGGGATGGTATTCACCCAGGAAGATGGCCACGGAGATGGAGAAAGGGATCGAGATGATCAGGGCCAGGAACGAGCTCAGCAGGGTGCCCAGCAGGAAGGGCCAGGCCCCATAGATGTCCTGAACGGGGTCCCAGACCTTGCTCCACAGATATTTCGGCCCCAGCGCCTTGATGGAAGGCAACGACTGCACCACCAGGGTCAGGAAGATGCCCAGCACCAGGATGACCATGACCAGCCCCATGACGATAAGCGTCTTATTAAAGATATTCTCGGTGCGGATCTGCCGGAAAGACAGCCGCGCTCTTTTTTTCG
>Ga0210396_10005266_pt1 | contig 12534 bp, 14 predicted proteins | sample IncBWH17OmetaG_FD_155466 | JGI IMG/M metagenome (GOLD analysis project Ga0210396, IMG submission 155466) | Forest soil microbial communities from Barre Woods Harvard Forest LTER site, Petersham, Massachusetts, United States - Inc-BW-H-17-O ...
CTGAATCCGGAAGGAAGAACGTCATGTCCGCCCTGCCCACCCCCACGCCCGTAACCCCAGCCCGTCCCCAGTCAGCCCCATTCACAGCTCCCCGACCCGGAAGGAAGAACGTCATGTCCGCCCTGCTCAAGCGCAAGCCGGTGCTCTGGTTCCTGTTCCTGTTCAACGCTGCCGTCGCCATCGCCGCCGGCGCCGCCGGCAGCCACCTCCACCTCCACGGCCACACCCTGCACGGCTCCCAGCAGGTCACGACCGCCGCCGGCATGGGCATCGTCGCGCTTGGCGCCGGCGCCGCCCTGTACCTGCGCCGCCCCAAGCGGGCCTGACGCACACGCCAGCTACCAGAACCAGGAAGAGTTCCCATGCCGACGATGAAATCCGTGCGGACCGCCGCGCCGGGCACGGTCAAGGTGGCGGAGATCCAGCGCCCGGCTCCCGGGCCCAGGGACCTGCTGGTGCGGGTACGCGCCTGCGGCATCTGCGGCACCGACGCGGCCTTCGTCCAGATGGGAGGCATGCCGCTGGGCCCGGAAGGGGAGACGGCAGCCATCCCGCTCGGGTACGAGCCGGCCGGCGAGGTCGTCGAGATAGGCGCCGAGGTCGCCGGGCTGAAGGCCGGCGACCGGGTGGTCGTCAACCCGCAGGCCGCGCCGTCGGGCATCATCGGCTGCGGCGGCCCGCTGGGCGGTATGGGCGAGTACCTGCTCATCCAGAACGCCGCCGCGGGCCAGGGCGTGGCGGTCTTCCCGGATGACCTGCCCTTCGAGGTCGCCGCGCTCAACGAGCCGATGGCCGTCGCCCGGCACTGCGTGAACCGCGCCCGGGCCCGGACCGCGGACAAGGTGATCGTGTTCGGCGCCGGGCCCATCGGGCTCGGGGCGGTGATCTGGCTCAAGCTGCGCGGGGTCAGGCAGGTGGCCGTGGCCGACGTCATCCCCGGCCGCCTGCGCACCGCGCTGGCTGCCGGAGCGGACGCGGTCATCGACTCCTCCCGCGAAGACGTAACCGCCCGGCTGACCAGCCCGCACGGTCACAGCACCAACGCGCTCGGCGCGCCCCGCCCGGACACCGACATCTACATCGACGCGGCCGGCGCCGCCGCCGCCGTCAACACCGCGCTGCGGGCCGCCAAGTGGGGCGCCCGTCTGGTCACCGTCGCGGTGCACAAAAGCCCGAGCCCATCGACCTGGGCTCGATGCTGCGCAGCGAAATGACCATCATCACCTCCCAGGGCTACCCCACCGAGATCTTCGAGGTCACCCCCGAGATCGCGGAGCACCAGCAGCGCTTCTCCCGGCTTATCAGCCACCGCGTCCCCTTCTCCGGCGCTGGCCGGGCCTTCCAGCTCGCGCTCACCCCCGGCGCCGCCGGGAAGGTGATCGTGACCTTCGGCGCCTGACCGCTCCGGGAGGCGGGCCGCGGGCCTACCTCCCGGAAATGGCTGCGCCTACCTCCCGAAAGGAACCCCTCCGTTGCCCACCACCAATCCCGCCCCGCCCGGCGCGCAGCACGCGCCACGAGGTCACCGCCCGATCCTTATCCTCCTTACAGCGGCAGCCGCGGCGCTATCGCTGGCGGCCTGCACCATAGCCCACGGCGCGACACCGGCAGCCGTCCCGGCGTACTCGACGGCTAGCGCGGCGCCCGTATCGCCGAGCCCGGCAGCCACGGGCGGGGACAGCGCCGCTACGTACGTCAGCAGTTTCCGCGAGGAGTTTCCACAGCTGGCTCAGGGAAAAACCGATGCGCAGATCATCAGCGACGGCGAGGCCGACTGCTCGGATATGGCCGCCAACTGGACGATGACTACACCGTCGATGGCGCAGCGCTACGGCTTGGGCGACTCCACAGCCGGCCAGTTCACTCTCCACAACATTGCGCTGCTGGACATGTTCACCATCTGCCCAGTCCGCTGACCCTGCGGTCAGTCCTGCCCGGCCCAGCGTTGAACCTCGCGCGGGGATGGCCTGCAGCGGTACGGCCCCCTACTCCACGGTGCGCACGAGGATGCCAAGGGTTGCGCGAGCTAATCGTTGGTTTTGCGCTAGAAACACCAGTAAGTAAGTATCGAAGCCCGTTTCAAGAACACAAAGCCACAGACAGGCCTGCCAGCACCCGCAGCGCGTCGTTGCTCGAGCACTTCGGCACCGCCCGGGCGGGGCCGACAGCTGACGGGCCAATGAGAGTCGGTTCAGCGCCGGCAAACAGAACGCCCGACTATGCGCTACCAGGTCGGCTACGCAGAGCGGTGTCATCCCGCGCCAGATCGGCGGATCGCGCGTGGGCTGCCACGGCGAGTCGGCCACACTCTGTAATCAGCAGCGACCGCGGATGCCCAAGCAGGCTGATGCTCCGGTGTCCATGAGGCCATGCTTGGCCGGTCAAGGCCGGGCCGGCGCTCGTCGTAGCCCGAATCCCGCTCATCGGGGCCTCGGTGGTCACGAGGTACCTCATCGCGGCGTAACCTGCGGTGATGAGCGCACCGGCAGGGGCGGTGATGGTGGCGCTGAACCGGTGGGTGATGACCGGATTAGCCTGGTGCCGGGCGCGGTGGAAGGATCAAAGATGCGATGCCCACAGACCTGACAGTGATTCTCGAGCACCGGCCGGGCGAGCTGGCCCGGCTGGGGGAGATTGCCGGCGAAGCGGGTGTTACTATCCATGGCCTGGCGGCCTTCACTGGCGAGGGCAGGGGTGTCGTGCACATGCTCCTTGACGATGAGGCCATGGCTGGATGCCGGGCAGCGCTTGAACGCGCCGGAATGGGAATCGCCGACACCCGCGAGGTCTTCGTGATCGACGTCGAGGACCGGCCTGCGGCTCTTGGTGAGCTGACCCGGCGGCTCGCCGAGGCTAACGTCAACGTCGACTTCGCCTACACCACGTTCACAGGCGGGAAGATCGTGATTGCCACCGATGACGTAGGAAGCGCTCGCTCCGTACTCCGTGCATAAGGCGGATACGGCTTGTCACGTGCCGGACGGCGGTGACGGCGGTGTGTGAGGCTGTGAGCGGACGAGTTCCGCCGCGGTGCCCGCGGCGGGTCGTGTCACAGGCCGGTGGCGCCGTCGATCTGCTCCCGCAGGATGTCGGCGTGACCGGCGTGCCGTGCGGTCTCCTCGATCAGGTGCGTCACGATCGGTCTCAGCGAGACCGGGGTACGCCGGGATTGGCGATGGTGGCCACGGTGGACAGATCGGGGCAGGCCCGCACGATCTCATCGCTGCGGGCACACCCCTGCCGGCAGGCGGCGACGACCTGGTCGCTGGTAGCGCCGGGGGGCACGGTCATGGACAGGTCGATGTCGTGGTCCTGGCCGAGGAAGACCCGCTGGAACCAGTGCTCCTCGACCCCGGTCAAGTGCCTGATGAGGCCGAGCAGGCTGGTCCCGGACGGCACACCGGGCGTGCGCTGCTGCTCGGCGGTCAGCCCCGCGGACACCCGGACCATCGCGTCGCTCGCCCTGGTGAGGAAGTACAACAGCACCTCGCGCTCGGATTCCGCCACCTCCCGGCCTGCGCTGTCACTCACACTCAGCCGCCTGAGATCAGGGCCTACCCGCGTGGCCTGCCACCCGCTAACGCCCGCCACCAGGAGATCGGCGCGACGGTTGGCCAGGGTGCCGTGACCGGTGACCGTCGCGCGTCACGGCCTGAGCCGCCCCAGCCAGACGCAGAGCGGCACCCGCCGCGGCATGCGCCGCTCATCCAGGCGGCCATCAGCACAGCCCGCAAGACGTGTACCAGTAGCCGCCATGGTGTCGGCTGTCGCACCCGGACCCGGGCTCGCCCGGCGACGCCGGGCACGATCCGCGGTGACTATGCGTTGAAGTCAGGTACGACCTCGTGCATGTCCCGGCTTGCCTGCGTCAGCCGGCCGGCAATCAAGATCTTCTTCCTGGAGCTCGTTCACCTTTTCGCGCCTGTCAGTGAGTGACACGGTGCCACCGCGGCAGCAGCCGGTATCCGCATTCGAGGTCATCAGCAGATGGTTTCGTTCGGAAGGCTCGTTTGTCATGGGCAGCATGCTGGCGTTCCTCGGCCGTGACATGGCGGTCGACCTCGGTACCGCGAACACCCTGGTGTACGTCCGCAGGCGGGGGATCGCGCTGAACGAACCGTCGGTGGTGGCGCTCAATACCGATACCGGCAAGATCGTCGCGGTCGGCGTGCAGGCGAAACAGATGATCGGCCGGACGCCGGGCAGCATTGTCGCGGTCCGGCCGCTGAAGGACGGCGTCATCGCCGACTTCGATGTCACCGAGCGGATGCTGCGCTACTTCATCCAGAAGGTGCACCGGGGCCGGCACCTTGCCAAGCCGCGGCTGGTGGTGGCTGTGCCCAGCGGGATCACCGGCGTGGAGCAAAGCGCGGTGAAGGAAGCCGGGCACCAGGCCGGGGCCCGCCGCGTTTACATCATCGAGGAGCCGATGGCGGCCGCGATCGGCGCCGGGCTGCCGGTGTACGAGCCGATCGGCAACATGGTTGTGGACGTGGGCGGCGGGACCACTGAGGTGGCGGTGATCTCGCTCGGCGGCATCGTAACCTCCGAGTCCATCCGGGTCGGCGGCGACGAGATGGACCAGGCGATCATCGTCTTCGCCAAGAAGGAGTACTCGCTCATGCTGGGCGAACGGACCGCCGAGGAGATCAAGATGGCGATCGGGTCGGCCTGCCCGTCCCCAGAGGAGCCGCACATCGAGATCCGCGGCCGCGACCTGGTCCGCGGCTTGCCGAAGACCGTCGTAATTTCCGGCGGGGAGGTTCGGCGCGCGATCGCCGAACCGGTCAGCGCCGTCGTCGACATCGTCAAGACCACGCTCGACAAGTGCCCGCCCGAGCTCGCCGGCGACGTCATGGACCGCGGTATCGCCCTGACCGGCGGTGGTGCGCTGTTGCGCGGCCTCGATAAGCGGCTGGGCGAAGAAACAGGGATACCGGTCTACCTGGCCGACAATCCGCTGGAATCGGTCGTGCTCGGCGCGGGCAAATGCGTTGAGGACTTCGACGCCCTCCAGCAGGTGCTGATAGCGGACAGGCGCCGGTAACGGTTGATCTGCCAGCGTGCGCCGTTCCAGGCAATGACCGGCGAGCCGACGGCCATGCAGCTGGCAGCGGCCGTGCGGGAAACGGCCTGCAGCGAGCTGCGGCGCGGCGCATCCGGCGATCGCTCGCTCCGGGCTCCCGGAGCGGAGCCCGGCTCAGATGGAGGCGTCAGTAACCAGTGAGCTGGAAGGCAGCAAGAAAACGATCGCGGCGCCTGTATGAGGAGATCTTCGGCGACGCCAACTACGGCGCTACGAACCGATTGACCCAGGATCCTGTACCGGGAGCGCCGTCGAGTACAGCACGTCGCCGCTGGCCGCTGAGCAGCCAGGACCGGCCACCCACACGTTCTCGGCACCGGCGGTTGAGGCGATGATGACCAGCGCAGGCCGGCGCTCGAAGCGGGCCTTCTCAACACGTATCGCGGTGATCGCGCTGGTTTTGCTGGTCAGGCCGAGCACGCAGGCCCTGACCTGCAGGGATGCGGGCTGTCCGGACGGCGCAGGCGTTGTCGAGCGCAGTTCGGCCTCCAGCTGCTGCCGGATCGTGGCCCGCTGGTAGTCGGTGCCCGTGGTCACCACGCTCAGGTAGAGCGCCGGCCTCATCAGCGCGGCGCGGGGCGCCGGGGGCGGCGCCGGGCTCGGCCCTCGGCCGATCTGGCTAAGGCCGTATCCGGCCGCCGCGAGCACGACGGCGGCGGCAGGGGCGAGCAGCCGCACCTGGACGAGCCGGAAACCACGGTGCCGGGCAGGCCGCGCGTCTGCCGCACGGCCGGCCAGACCGTCACCACCGGCGCGTTCGGGATCGGCCTTCCGCTCCGCCTCGGCCGCGAGCACCACATCGAGACGCTGCGCCACGCTGGGCGGCATGACCGGCGGCGGGACCCCGGCCAGCAGCGCGGAAACTCCGGCGAGCCGATCGCCGAGGGCGGCACAGCGATCGCAGCCGGCGACGTGCGCGCCGATCCGGCGCCCGCGGCGGCCGGGGATGAGCCCTGCGCGGAACTCGGCCAGGAGATCGGTGTCCGGGCGGGTCATCTGCCCCCTCATCCGTCTCCTCCCTGCCCAGGTGAGACGGTCTCGCTCGCGGATCGGTTCCCTCCCGGGTGCGCCAGCTAGGGCAGCAGCCGGGCCCGGGCCCGGGCGCAGCGGCTCTTCACCGTGCCGGCGAGGTATCCAGGAGGACGGCCGGCCGCATCGGCGACGGAGAAGCCGAGCATGTCGACCACCACGAGCGCCGCCCGCTGCTCCGGCGGCAGGATCCGCAGCGCGGAGTCGACGCCGAGCCCGGTATCCACCGCGCGCGCGGGGTCGGCGTCCTGCGCTACCAGGGCCTCGAAGGCCTGCTCATCGCCGGCCCGGACAACAGGGCGGACGGCCCTGCCGCGTAGCCGGTCCAGCGAGGCGTTCACCACGATGCGGTGCAGCCAGGTGGTGACGGCGGCATCGCCGCGGAAGTCAGCCGCGCCCACGATGCCGCGCGGGTCTTCGGAGTCCTGGATCAGGTGCAGCACCTCGAGCAGCAGGACTGCCGCCGGCCGCCCCGACATCGAGCACCTCCGCCGCCCGGCGCCAATCACCCCGCCATCACGCAGGTCAGCCTGGAGGTAATCGGTCGCGCCTTGCGGGGTGCTCTTGAGCAGCGCCTGTGCGTGCAAGGGTTTCTGAGCCGTCGATGAACGCCAGGGCCACGTCTGACAGGAGCAGGTTGCGGGTTCTGGCGTGGTCACGCAGGACGCTGAACGCCTGGTCCGTGTCCAGGCCGAGACGTTCGGCGAGCTTGCCCTTGGCCTGCTCGATGATGACCCGGCTGTTCAGCGCGGTCTGCAACTGCTCATTCAGGGTGTCGCTGTCGCGCATGCTGCGCTCGTGCAGCAGGCTGATGGTGGCGACGTCGGCCAGCGCCTGCCCGATGCGGATGTCCGCGGGGTCGAAGGCCCCCGGGACGGCGCGGAACAGGTTCAGCGCGCCGATGACCTGGTCGCGCAGCCTCATGGGCAGGGCCTGCACGGCGGCGAACCCGGCCCGCTGGGCGGCGGCGGCGAACCGGGGCCAGCGCTGCGCTTCGGCGGCCAGGTCGGCGGCGGCGACGGGCCGGCCAGCCCGGAAGCAGTCCAGGCAGGGACCCTGGTCGTTCTGCAGCTGAAATAGCTCCAGCAGACGCACTGCCTGGCTGGAGGCGGCGACCACGCGAAGCTCCCCGCGCGGGTCAGCCAGCAGCAGCCCGGCGGCGGAGACGTCCAGCAGCTGCACGCTACGGTCGGTCAGCACGTGCAGGAAGTCGATCACGTCAAAGCCGGCGACCATGGTGTCGGTCAGCTCAACGAACGTTTCCGACAGCAGTTGTCCGTCCATTCCGGTTCACCCTCTCAGGAAACGCGGCATGATTCGTCGCGGGAGCCGGGGGCAGGCTGCGTTCGCGCTGGCGAGCGGGCGAGTGCTTCACGCCTCACCGTCCCGGGAGGGGTCAGGGCGCAGCCGCAGGCGGCGGGCGACGATGTCGCGGGCGACATCGGTCAGCCGCAGGTCACGTGCATAAGCATAGGCGCGCAGCCGCACGAATGCATCCCCGATGCCGGCGCCGAGCTGCTCGGTGAGCATCCCGGCGGCCCGGTCGATCTCGGCCCGGCGCAACGCCAGGTCCGCGGGCTGGCCACCGGGGCCGGCCAGTGCCGCGAGGTCGCCTCCCGCCTGGTCCGGGGCGTCGAGCAGCAGCACGGCGGCGGTATCGGCGAAGATGGGCGCATCGCCGAGCTGGAAGGCGGTCAGCGGGCCTGGCCGCTCCCGGTACAGGCCCAGCACTCCGGCGCGGATCGCCCCGATCCGCAGCGGGAACGCGAAGATCGCCGCCGCCCCCGCCTGACGTGCCGCCAGCGCGAAGACCGGCCAGCGGCGCCCGGATTCCCCGCCGGCCAGATCCGTGGCCAGCACCGGGCCGCCCGAGGCGGCGGCATCCAGGCACGGGCCCTTCCCCCAGGGTCAGGTGAAGGTCGGCGAGCTGCTCGCTGACCTCATCAGTCACCCGCATCAGGTGACCCGCCTCCGCACCGGGCGCGGCACTTAGCCACGCGCCGGTGACCTCAACCGCAGCCACAGCCGCCGTGCACACATCCGCGGCCGACACCCGGCTGCCGCGGCCGGCGGCCTGAGACGCGACCAAGCCCCAGACCGTGCCCGGCCTGCTACCTGTCATCCGCAGCCAGCGCAGCGGATCTGGCGGCTGGATCCGGCCCGGCAGCCTCGCGGGCAGCCGACCGGAAACCCGGGCCACCCAGGATGGGCACTGGCCCTTCTGTGCGGCTGCGGAGGGTGATCGCGCTCGCGCCCCTCGGGCCTGCTGTCGCGGGTTACCGTGCTCCGCTCCCCAGGGCTTGCGTTCCTGACCGCACGGCGGGGCGCGGCCAGCGTATCTTGCTGAGCCGCCGCGGCATCGGCACGGCCGCCCGCCGCCAGCGTCCGGCGCTGTCGGCCGCCTCTTCCACGCTGGCATGGACGGAGAATTCACCGGCCAGGCGGGTGATCGCAAGAACCCGCAGCACCCGCTGCTGCGGCGCGGCGAGCAGCAGGTCCCCCCCTGCCGGGCGTGCCTGCGGCCCCGCGCTAGCGCCGCCACGCCGCTGCAGTCGATGAACTCCAGGCCCGCCAGGTCAACGATGATCCTCGGCTCGCGGGCAACGGCCGCCGCGAGCGCGACCGCCACATCCGCGGCATCTGCCAGGTCAAGCCCCCCGCGCAACGCGACGACAACATGGCCGTCGCATTCGCGGGTACTCAAATCCACGCTGAACACCGGGGTGCCTCCTTGCTTCAGCAGCAAGGCGGGGTCCCGGCCCAGCGGCCAATTCACGTTCCAGGATGAACAGTACGCTGAACACCCGGCCGTGTCGTGTCCGGGCGGACGCCGAATTTACTGCGGTGCCACTCCGCTCAGCGATCCGGCCACGGTTGCCCAGCACAACCGGCTGCGGGAACCCCCTGCGGGTCACCGGGGAATGCGCACTGGCTGCCTGACAGCATGCCAGCCCCGGCGATGACGGTGAAGCCCCGTGATCTGTGGCCGCCAGCCAGGCCGGCCCGCAGGCGGCCTGGTTCAGCGTCCCGCTGGCCTCGACATCCTCCTCACCGGACTCACAGCCGCTCTCCCCCGAGACGACGCGCCTCCCCCGGGCAGGACGCCCCAGCCCAGGCAAACAGCACGCCCCGTCAGCTGACCCCCGCCACTGCGCACGCCGCAACGGGCCCGGACGGGGACGACATGACAGGCCGATGATCACGAACACACGGATCACAAAAGCCGGGCTCAAAAATCACCTTCCCTGCCTCCGGGTGTATCCGGGACGAATTACCTGTCATCCTCCAGGACCGCCGCGACGTCCGCGGCCGCAGCCTCCTTGATCACGGCCCGGCCCGGCTCGTCAGGGCTGCCGGGCCGGACTCTGAGGCTCAGCCGAGACGCGCTCAGCGGACCGCGCACGAGCAGTGACAGCAGCAGGCCCACGACACCGGCCAGTATCACGACACCGACGACGTGCACGTTCAGGCCATGGGAGGAGCCCCGCCGCGGGAGGACAGGCGGAGCGGCGCAGCGCTGCCGGCCGGGGTCCGACGGATGCACGGCCGGGAGGGACGTCGGCGGCGTGCTGGGCGCTGTCGCGCTCAGCGCCGGGTAGCTGCCGCAGCGTCTGATCGCGGCGTCTGATCGCGGCGGCGACCTGGGCGACCTGGCGGTCGATACGGCGGGCGATACCAGGGCCGAGCCGCCGGCCGTAGCGCACCCGTATCTGCGCCCCGTACTGCCGGTACACCGCCTGGACGTGCTGCCAGGTCGGCAGCGTCTGCGCCTGGATGTCACGCACCGTTCCCAGCTGGAAGCCTGCGGCGGCGAACAGGCCCGGCCAGTCGGTCGGCAGCTGCATGGGTCACGGAGCTGTGCCTCAGCGGCGCACGGTCCGCCGGCCGCCGCGCATTCCCCGGGTCGCTGTCCCGAACAGCTCGGCCGCGCGCCGGTAATACAGCCCGTGCCCAGCCGGACACGGAGTCGAGGTCACCAGGAGGCAGCCGCCCCGGCGGCCTCGGGCAATCCTGGAGCATCCAGCGCCCAGGCTGCCTTCGCGGCCTCGCCACAGGAACATAGCCTGAAGCCCGCTCTGGCGCGTTGGCCGCGGCCCCGGGAACAGGCCAGGGCATCCGACCAGGCAGCCCGGTGTATCACCCCGGCCCACCTGACGGGCGGCCGTCCATTCCCGCGAGCGTGACTGGTGCGCTGGCTGGCTCAACCCCCGGTGTTCGCGATACCCGGCAGCCCTCACCGCTGCAGCTGGCGGCGGGAGAAGATGTCGATCTGACGGCCCGGGCCGGTGATGCGCACGACCCTGGCCAGCAGGGGGCGCGGGCGCGGCCGGGCGCGAGAGGCCGGGCAGCGCGGCGCGGCGCCCGGGGCTCATCAGCACGGCGAGGCCGCTGGCGTCACGGCAGCTCGCCCGGGACAGGCCGGTGACGAGCCGGCTGGCGGCAACGGGGAGCAATCCGGGGGATGCTCGCGGGGCGGGGGCGGCTGCGATGCCGGGTTCGCCGCTGAGCGCGGCGATGGCATGGGCGCCTCGGTTCATCTGGGGGAAGGCCCGGGCCGGGAAGGACGCCGGTGGTCCGGGTCCATCGCGGAGCTCCGGGTCGGATGCGGTGGCCTGAGGCCGGTCCGGTCCCGGTCAGCTGCAGTCTCGCGCCGGCGCCCGCGAGCAGGGCCAGGACGCCGCCGATGGCAGGGTTCCTGGCTGGCGGGTTCGGGCGGCGGGAGGTGCGCCTGGATCTGGTAGCGCGGCCGTCTTTCTGCTTCGCCACGTAGCCGGCTCGGTCAGGTCGGTGACGATGCCGTAGGCGCTGCGCTCGGTGCTGCCCGGGCCGGCCGCGAGTCGCGGAGCCGCGCGCCCGGGTCGCGGGCGATGCACAGCAGCAACCGGGCGCGGCTGGTCAGGACACTCCAGCTCGCCACCCTGAAGAATGGTCACGATTTCTAGAAATCCATTGCTAGTTTCTAGTTGCGAATGTAGGCTGAGGGCAGACACCGGGGATCAGCCGCCCGCGGCGGCCAAGGTACCCCAGGGTCACCGGAGGGAGCCGCCCATGGTCCTCATCGGCCCGGTCGTCGTCGTAGCCGCGCTCATGGTGATCGCGGTGCCGCGCATTATCCGGCGGCAGATGTAACTGCCGGACGTGGGTTCCCCGGGCCAGGGACCCTGGCCCGGGGCGCGACACGAAATGAACGCCCTCACCTCCGGCGGCGGCTGGCAGGCCTGAATGCGGAGCGGCCGGAGAACCACCCTGCCGTGTCAGAGGACCGCGCCAGCCCAGACCGCACATGGTTCCTGGGCACACACCACACCAGGAGGAGAAAGCGATGTCAGTGACCAGGTTCGAGCCCTTCCGGGACCCCTTCCGGGAGTTCGACCGGCTCTTGTCCATGGCCGCCAGCGGGACGCGTGCCCCGCTCAGCATGCCCATGGACGTCTACCGCGCCGAGGACGGCAGCTACCACGTCGAGGCCGACCTGCCCGGCGCCGACCCCGACAGCGTCGAAGTGACCGTCGAGCACGGCGTCTTGACGATCCAGGCCGAACGCACCCCGCACTATGGCGACAGCGGGCAGGTCATTGTCGCCGAACGGCCCCAGGGGTCGTTCGCCCGGCAGCTCTCCCTCGGCGAAGGAGTGGACTCGGAGAACCTCACCGCCGGCTACGCCGACGGCGTCCTGCACGTGACCATCCCCGCGTCACCGAAGACCCGGGCCCGCCGGGTTGAGGTCACCCGTACGGCCGGAGGCAGCCGCATCGTGCCGGGGAGCACCGCCGAGCCGGGTGAGGCGCCCGCCGGCAGCACGGGCGGCGCCGCCGGCTGAATGTCCCTGTGCCCTGCCACCGGAAGCAGTACCCGCTTTTCCCGCGTCGGCAAGCGGCCACGCTGGCAGCACATCTAGCAACGCGGGCTCAGGAAAGACAGGATGCCGAACGAGGAAGATCCTGCGCACGCCGCGATACCGCCTGGAAGGACTGCCGGCCGGACCGCGGCCAGGACTGCCCTCACCGGGGCTGACCTTCACCGGCCGGTTCCGCGCCGGCAAGGCACCCGAGGCGCTCGTCGCGGCACTCGCCCTGCTTGCCGCGCCGCCGCCGGCCTGCCCGCAGCTGCGGCTCGCAGCAAATCAGCAGATCACCTTCCACCATCCCAACATCTGCTTCCGGGGACCGCAGGCCCTGAAGGTGCGAACCGGCTGGGGCTGACCCCGTCAGCTTGACGAAACAAGCGGCGGTGATGGCATTCCGCATGCCTGTCCGGTAACGGGACCTGCCCGTACCCGCCACCAGTCACCCGTGCACACCCTCGGCCCAGGCCCCGCGCGGCACGTCAGCGGGTAGATGATCGTGAGCAGCACTCGGCCAGCCAGCCATCACCACGTCCACCTGCCGGCAACAGTGCAGGGCAGCCGATGCGATCGA
>Ga0210396_10005272_pt1 | contig 12527 bp, 7 predicted proteins | sample IncBWH17OmetaG_FD_155466 | JGI IMG/M metagenome (GOLD analysis project Ga0210396, IMG submission 155466) | Forest soil microbial communities from Barre Woods Harvard Forest LTER site, Petersham, Massachusetts, United States - Inc-BW-H-17-O ...
AACCGCTATAAGAGATAATAATCGTTGCATTATCTTCGACATTTCTCAATTCAAAATTACCTTTTGTGTCCGTCGACGTCCCCACCCTACTCCCCTTCACGGTGACCGAAGCCCCGGCTAACGGGTTGCCAAGGCTATCGGTTACTCGACCGTGAATATCATTATTAGGGCCAGCGGCCGGCGGCAGAACAGGCGCAACCGCATCCGGCTTCGGCCGCAGCACAACTGTTCCCTCCAGGATCGACCAGGTCAGCGGCTGGTCCTTCAAAAGCAGGTCCAGCGCCCGCTCCAGCGGCACGTTTGTCAGCTCGATCGTCACCCGGTGCGCAGGCGCCAGCATCTGCTCGGTGTAGACGATCGGCAGCGCCGACTGATGGCGCAGCTCCTCCAGCACCGTGCTCAGCGGCGCATCCTTCACCCGAAGGCTGATCTGGGAATAGCCGCGCGCCGAGACCTGCAGACAGGCGGCGAGCATGATAAATGCGGTTAGTCGCATAGCGTGTACAACAGTTTTGGTCGGGCCCCGTCGGCGCAGGGCAAAATGAGCCGTAAATCGCATAAATTTGCGTTGTTTGGGTTGATGAAAAAGCAGTCTTTTCCGAGACAATGTTTTAATGGGTCAGCCCGAACACCCGCCGCTTCGTGTACAAGACGAGGCGGCTTTCTTTTGGACCGGCCACAAGCAGCAGGATAAGTTGAGATTCGTAATGGATAGGTTATCCGGTAATAGGATGGCGAATAGGGTTTATTTTTGGATGGTCACTGTCCGGCCGCGGATCGAATAATGCAGCGACCCCGTCCCTTGCAGGATGTTCAGCAGCGACGAGACGTTGGCCGACCGCGAGACCCCTCCCCGAAAATTCACCGTCGGCATCGGACCCGCATACCGCACATCGATATCGTACCAGCGCTCCAGCTGCGTCATGATCTCCGGCAGATCCGCGCCGTTGAACTCAAAACGCCCGTTCTTCCAAGCCATCACCACGGCCGTATCGACACCCGACCGCACCCGGACCGGCGCTGCGCCGCCTTCGCCCAGCGCCTGCTCGCCGGGCTCGAGGACGGATACAGCCGTTGCATCCCCGGCGCGCGCGGAATCCGCCCGCACGCTCACCCGGCCGGAAAGCAGCGTCGTCCGGACCCAGTTGTCTTCGGCATACGCTTCGATATTGAACCGGGTGCCGAGCACACGCACCGTCTCGCCACCGACGCTGACGCGAAAGGGATGCTCCGCGTCATTAGCGACTTCAAGATAGGCCTGACCGCTCAGCTCCACGCGCCGATCATGTCCCTCGAAGGCCACGGGATATCGAAGCAAACTCTCCGCATCCAGCCAAACCCGCGTCCCATCCGCCAGCGTGATGTCCACCGGACGGCTCCCGCGCGGAACAAAGAGCTCATGATAGACCATCGGACCGCCCGCCGCGCCATTATAAGCCAGTTCACCATCCCGCTGCTTTACCACCGTCACACCATCCACCACCAGCAGCTGTCCGCTACGCGCGCTGTCCAGGTCGATCTGCCGCCCGCCCGGCAGCCGGATCACCGCTCTTGACGATTGCGGCGCCGCCACATCTCGCGCAAGCGCCATTGCCGGCGGAGCCACCAGCTTGCGCGGCGACCATACACGCTCATACAAGAGCGCCGCACCGATCAGCACCACGACAGCCGCCGCATACCGCCAAACCCTCCACCGTAACCGCCGGACCTTGCCTCGCTGCCCCACCCGTCCCTCGCCCATCCTCTCCTGGATCGCCGCCCAAAGCCGGTCTCTGTAATCCTCCGCCGTCACTGGCTCCTCCACCACCACCGCCAATACCCCGTCCTCCTCCCCTGCCGCAGGCATTCCCTCCGCATCAAACCACGCATGCAGCTTCGCCGCTTCATCCGGCGTTGCCGTCCCGGCCAGCCATTTGGCGGCCAGCGCTTCCAACTCAAGCGGATCGGGCGTCATAAGTCTCCTTTATACTATAGTGACATGAGCGGGGCTCTTACCCGCAGAAAAGACAACATTTTTTTAATCTTATAATAACAGGAGGATAATACCCAGCCGGTCGCGGTTCTCGCGCAGAAACGTCATGACCTGGGTGACATACCGCTCGGCCGTCCGGGGGCTGACCCCGAGCTCAGCCGCTACTTCCGCCAGCGGGCGGTCCATCAATTTATGGTGCAGAAAAATGATCCGATGATGTTCGGGCAATGTATTAGTCAGCTCGGTGAGGAGCTCAAGCAATTGTTTGTTGTCGATGTCCACAGCGGCCACCGCTTCACTGCGGTGTGCCGCGCCCCATCCGCCAGCGAGACCCGCCCGCCGCCGACGGTTGTCCAACTGCCGGTAGACCATGAAGCGCACCATACCCGCCAGGTAAACCGGCAGATTCCCAATGCCCTCCCGCCGGTCGCGTTTCCGCCATAGCTCCAAAAAAACGTTCTGCACGATCTCCTCGGCGTCCTCCGCCGACCGAAGTCGCCGGTATGCCATCGTATACAACCGGTCCCAATAACGATGATAGATCTCCTCCAACGCCTTATCGTCCTCCTGTTCCAGCGCCGCCATCAGGCCGGCGTCATCATAATCCGCGTACGGTCTCATCCGCTAAAAATAGCAAAAAAATCGCGGCCAGGTATCTTTATGGCGAACCTTACGGCAGGAACTGCCCTGCCCTTATGGCAGCGCGAGAATTTCCAATAGATCTCGTAGCTCTCCCTGCAACGTTCAACTCCATCAATTATCAGCCCGGAAACAAAAGTTGAATATCTAATATCACTGACCTTTAGAGATCAACAATCCCGGCCCCGGCTCAACTCCTGCCGGCTCCAGTTGTAACCCGTCATCAATTCCTTTTCTTGCCGCAGGAATACCCTCCACCATCCATTTGGGCGCCGGCATGCCTTTCAGATAGTGGTCAAAGAACTGAGTAAATCGAATCGTATAATCTTCACTATTTTTACCGTAAACCCCATGATTACCATTATCGTATTGCAACATCCAGACCTTCTTGTGTAAGCGCTTAAGCGCCAAATACATTTCTACCCCTTGCCCCCAAGGAACTGCAAAATCATTCATATTATGCATGATAAGTAAAGGTGTACTTACATGATCCGCTTCAAGAATTGGGCTATACTTTAAATACAAATCTGGTCGCTGCCATAGACTAGCTCCCATACGACCTTGACCATATTCAGTGCCAAAGAGTCTCGTTCCTGATGGATGACCCAACTGGCCATTTAAGCTCAAATATGAACTAATTCCATCACTAACACCCGCTGAAGCTATTGCCGCTGTAAATAAATGCGTATGAGTTATTAGGTAATATGTTAATCCTCCAGCAAAACTATGCCCATTAACCCCAATTCGTTTATTATTAACCCATTTAAACTTTGAAAGGTACTGAACACCGGAAACGACTGAATTAAGTGCATTCATTCCATTTGTTTTACCTGATATACTCGCAATCGAAAGATATATATCCGGAACAAAGACAAGATAACCCTGGCTTACTAATAATGGAATGTTTATATCGGTCACAATGAAACCAGGGCTAAGAAATTGATAAACTGTATAAGATTGTACCTCATAGTAAGTAATAATTAGAGGATATTTTTTATTGACATCGAAATTTTCAGGTCTGTATAAAATCCCTTGTAACAATCTACCGTCCAATTGCTTCCAATTTATTAGTTCAGATGTTATCCAGTTGTATTTTTTTTGCGGTTGTAAATTAGATAAAGATTTATATAACCTAAAATCTTTTGTAGTGTAATAATTAGGCATTTCAGTCACTGACGCACGCATGACTAACCAAATATTCTCATTTTTTGCTTTGACAGGTCGCATGCCTAATACTACCGATGGAGAATTAGGTATTTGATAATATATTACTGGACCCATAGTAAGCAATTCGGGATTCTTTTTGCCTCCTAACTGCTGCTGATAAAATCCATTGTATTTATTAAATATATCAAATGCTGTTAATAATAATAGCTGATTTCTTGTAAGAAAGTCGTTATCCTTTATCAAGGTAAATTTAATGTGATGAGAACGACCATACCCATGTGTTATATTGTATGCTATTTTGGAACTTTTAGGATCTACTTGCCAAATATCATAATTATCGTATATCAGTAAACTTGAATCATGTTCAGTCCACCCAGCAATTCCAACGGGTTCAGAAATATGTGTATTTTGGTCGTAATATTTCTGACCTAACGGAAAAGGTATTGTTTTAGAGATGTCATTAGTTTTCCCATTTATAATATCATAACTTTTATAGGCCTTTGTATAATCGTTAAAATAAACCACATATTTATCTTCAGGCGATATAGTTATAGCATCTATAGCAGCACCTTTTGTCAAGACTTTACGGCTACCATCCTGCAACGAAATTAAATAGTACGAAATTTGATTAAGTTTCGTATTCCAATTTTCAACATTTGGATTCTTATTAGAGACGATAATGTGGCTTCCGGGTATAGAATTGAGATCAGTCACAACTTGGTCTTCGTCGTTCTCAATGCGGATAACATTATTACCGTTATAGTTAATTGCTGCGCTGAACGATGTATTACTGCCGGAAGAGTTCCCATTTAATTGTTCTGATTGTAGTACCTTATCCTTATAATTCCATACATCTACTTTAACAGCATCAGCGTTGGGTTTCTTTGTATATTGTAAGTTCTCTAAATGAAAAAAAATCCATTTGCCATTTTTACTAAACATAGGTTTATCCTCACCTATTTGCAAGCCTTCATCTACTCCTGGAGTCTGACTGTTTACCCTTAAAACGGCTTTATCCATGCCCTCCTTGTAGTACCAGATGCTATTGGTAGATTTATCTTGTTTTTGCTCATGCACAATAAAGGCAAGTTGTTTTCCATCCGCATCAAAATTAAAATTGTCAACTGTTATATTCGTATTAGAAGAGATATCTGTTGACAAGACCCTCTCATCATAGTCATCGGAAAGGCTGACCCACCGAATAATATTTCCCTTTTTATTGTCTTCCGCAGATTCTGTTTTAACCAACAGAACATTTCCTTTATCATCAAATAAATAATCAATTACGGAAAAAAAATGTTTCTCTATTCCTGTTACCAAATTGAGTAAAACCAGTTCTTTATCCGGATTATTTAATTGATAAGCTAACCATTCTCCTCTTCCAATATTGGGATATTTCCAAGATTGTACCTTGGTTACAACCGTTCGAACATCGGTTCCCAATCGTAAAAAAAGCAAACTATCACTTGTCTTTAAAATTATGTGTTTGCTATCACTCGTAAAAAGAAATCCGTAAGCTCCTATTATTTCTTTTTCCCAATTATTAGCGGTTGACTTTACGACCAGAGTGTTAGTTCCGGCAGGTTGATTTTCAATACTATATAAGACATAGTTTCCATCATTACTAATCAAAGGACGGCTCAGATGAGGCCATGTGCGAATTGCGGAACTATCAATTGATGGCTTTTGTGAAAATGCAATTATAATATAGCTTCCCATAAATATTGACAAAATAAACCTTTTCATACTTAGATTTTTTAACCTTTTGAGCTGCATTATATCTCACATAATTTACAAAAAAACAAATTGACTGCTAAGTGGAAGAAAGCACATTCAAAGCAATACTTGGCGACAAATTGGTAGATATGTTCCGTCATCAGGATATCCCAACTACAGGCCAGGCCGATAGAGGTGGGGAAGACATCCGACTGCATCGCCAGCAGGCCGTGGTGGGCTTCATCGAGGAAGATCACTGGGATGCCGAGCCGGGTCTTGGTGCGGAGATAGTCTTGTATAGCATTGCGATAACGGATCGATTGCTCCAAAGTATTGTCAAAATCGGGATTGATCATGCCGATCCCATGTCCGAAAAGGCTATCCATCCGGTGCAGGTCCGCCAATAACGCGTCGTTGATGCGGGGATAAGCGCTCCAGGTACTACGTAGTTGAGCCACTTTTTCTTCCAACGTCATTCGTTTCAAAAGATCGGCCACGCGGGCGGGAATGAAAAGTTGCCGGTCTTTGTATCCCTGCCCAGAGGAAGTCAAAGACAAGACCATGCAAAACATTCCAAGGATACGGTCTAGTTTCATTTGTTTATCGCCTTTAAAAGCTATTGTTTATCGTAGATCGCTTTCACAGACCAGCTCTGCTCGGTACTGGACTCGTCCACCCGGATCATGGTCAATGTCTTGCCATCGGCGGATAGCGACCATGTATCGGTGATCTTATACTCTATGGCTGTTTGATTCGTGGAAGACATATAGACTGCTATTTCAATTAAGCTTTGTGAATCTTTTTCCCATTTTATATTCGTTATTTTCCTCCTTTTTGAGGGGGTAAAAGTATCAAAAGGTTTCCCATCCAAAACAATACTTTCGGATGTCATAATATCTTCTCGGCTTGCATTCATATTAATTCTTTCGATTAGAAAACTATCGGCCCTTTGAACCACTTTTATTTTTTTTGGAACGGCATTTAAATATAACGTTCCAGTGATGCTTTTTTGTTCTTTCAATATCCAGTTTCCAGAGAAATCAATCTTTTGTGTGAAATCTATCCTGCCTGTAACAAACATCACTCCCAATAACATAGTAAAAACTAGCTTACATTTTGTTGAGAAGATTACTTGATCTACCATTATATTAATTTTAATTATTTTTTAATCTATAATTTCATTTCTAGTCCCAGGTCTTTTGCCCATTTCTCATTTTGTCTAGGGTTTCCTGAAAACTTTTGTCATTCGGATTTTTATTTAATTCAACAGCTTTTTCTTCAAAAACTATTGCCGACTTTTTCTTCCCTAATTTATAGAGTAAGTTTGCATAAGTGTCCACAGAAGCTACATAATCGGGATGCCTCCTTACAATGCCTTTCATCCACTGTAACCCTTTTTCCATTTCTTCTTTCTTGGTGCTATGTAAAAAAATCACATCCCACACAACATTATTCAATCCTACGTCACTCAAGAAATTTGTAGTATCAAATTTTGATTTTTCCGCCTGCAGAATAGCATACTTAGTGTATTCCGCCCAGTATCTTTGATTCTTATACCAGTTTACCTTCGCATTAAGAATATTTCTTGAAGAATAATCTGCATTATATTTCCGACGGATGCTAGTAGCCATCTTCGACCAGTTTGGAATATTTCCCTTTGTTACATGCAAAAAGGGGTCAATTTCTTCTTTAGTAATTAGATAATCCACTTCATATTCAGCATAACCTTTCCACATAATTTGATCTACCTTATCTGCATTCCTATAAAACATGTTAAAACTCCTTTCTTTTGTACTTTGAATAAATGTGGCAATCAAGTTAATATCTTCTTTCGTGTATAACGCTTCCTCATTAAATTTATATAAATAGTTCTGTAGGTAATCCTGGGCAACAGTAATCGCAAATTCATTTTCCCTCAATCTTCTAGCAGTTAATGCGAGGTATGGCATCAAGGCATAACTTATCATTTTATGATTATATTTCTCTTTCAAAGAATAATATTGACTGTCCGGATTAATCGCTCCATGTGCAAGAGAAATAAAATCCTTTACATCCATTCCTCCAAAGTCTCTGTGGACGATTTTACCATCAGGAGAAAAAAAAAGATAAGCAGGTAAAGCAGTTACATTGTAACTTTTAAACATATCGTGAGCAGTTTCATACCATTTTCGGACACCATCATTATCTTGACTTGATGTGTCTTCTTGAACTTTTACAGCGATGAATTTATAATTAATAAAATCTCCGACATCTCGTTTAGTATAAACATTTTTATCCATTTGCTTGCAAGGAACACACCAAGTTGCATAGTAATCCACAAATATGTACTTATTTTCTGATTCCGCTTCCTCTAAGATTTGCTGCCAAGTTTTCCCTTGTTCAAAATGAATAGCATGAGTATCGATTTCGCTTTCAATCGTATCGCTCTGACCGATCGCAAAAAAAGGAAAGAAAACAACTAAGGACAATAATCGTTTCATAAATTCATTATTAAAACATTAAAAGGCCGTGGAATCATTTAAAAAGGCCACAATAACTAACAAATTATAAATCAGTAGCCCAGGTTTTGGATGAGATTTGGATCTTTTTGGATATCGCCAATTGGAAGGGGGTATAACTGTTGATTTGTATTCCATGTACCACCTCCCTTTTGAGGAGTTATCTTACTCATCACAGCATTAATAGTATTCGTTCTTTTCAAATCTAACCAGCGCTGACCCAATTCTGTAAATAGTTCCACCTGGCGTTCGTGCATGATTGCCGATACTAAATCTGCCAGGGAAACTGCGGTAGTACCTGACAAGCCAGCCCTAGCTCGGATAGTGTTTAAGTCGGCAACAGCCCCTGAAAGATTACCTTGCTGTGCCCTCGCCTCAGCCCTTATTAAATATTGCTCCCCCAATCTTAGCATCATAAGGTATTCAGTAACAGGTGCATTAATCTCATTGATTTTATACTTATATGGATAGTAATAGGCAGTCCCGTTAACAACAACACTATCAATCCAATTCATTTTACGTTGATCGCCTGTTTCGAAACTATCAAGTAAACTGGTATTTAGATATACTTGCCAAGTGTATGGATCCGGACCGGTTGAGGGGATAATGAAGTAATAGGCGTCTAGCGTATTTGTCAGACCAGTATTCACCGGTTGCAATTGCCAGATGGCCTCTGTACTGTTTGCCAGAAATACTCCATTCAGTGTATCCAAGCTGTATAACGCTGAATTATTAATAACCGATGTGGCCTGAGTCTCAGCACTAGCAAACGAATCAATATATAAATACGTTCTAGCCAATAACGCTGCCGCAGCCCATTTATTTGGCCGGACCCTTTCATTAGTAGTGTTGATAACCCCGCCATCCACATAATTTGTCGACAGCAACGTTTGGGCCCCTTTTAGGTCTGCTACGATCGAGTCATATACCTGCGAAGCAGGTGATCGAGGCAAAGCAGCATTTGTTACAAAACTTGTCCCCGTTACCAATGGAACATCTCCATATAAATTTACCAGATAGAAATAGAACATTCCACGCATAAACAATGCTTCTCCCAGCAATTGTTGTTTTACGGCGGGGGTTAAAGAAGCTGAACTGTTTAAGCCCTCTATCGCGGAATTGCAGATATAAATTGATGGATAAATATCATTCCAAAACTCATCACCACCGGTCTCGACTGATAAAGTATTTGTATAATATGCAATTAGTGAAGGAGTAGAAACTCCGCTATAAAGCGTAAATTCATCGGCCGACAATCCTCCGTACAAAGAAAAGCATGACACTGATGGCGCTGGAAAATTCTCATTACTCAATTGGTTATAGAGCCCTGTCAATACCGCGATCGCTGTAGCATCACTATTAAATACATCGACACTAGTTATACTCGTGACAGGTGAGTCCACCTCGACTAATTTTTTACATCCAGACAAAAAATAGGCGATTAAAATAAAGCCTAATATATGGAGCTTATATTTAATTGACATATTTTTAAATTATTTTTTGATTTTCTAAAAGATTGAAATAAAAATTTTTATAACCCCACTTGGATTCCTGCCGTTAAGACTCTTAAAGGTGGTAATGCGCTGACACTTTGATTCTCCGGATCCATCCCTTTAAATTTCGTAATGGTCAACAAGTTCTGCCCCCGTATAAATATTACAAAATTTTGCAAGCCAGTTTTTTTTATCGACTTCGCAGGCAGGTTATATGATAAAGAAAGGTTCTTAAGCCTTATGTAAGAAGCATCGGAATAAGCTGCGTCGCTTCCTGATGCATAGCTTTCAGCCGAATATAAACTACCGTCTGAATTATATCGCTGGATATTAGTGATATCCCCAGGTTTCTGCCAACGCTTTAGCACAGTTGCAGGTTGATTACCGAATCCGCTATTAAATTGCCCGGGAACAGGGTTTGTATTGAATAAATCATTAGATCCCTTTTGTTTCACAAATTGAAAAAGGAAGTCCAATTGGAATCCATTATAGCTAAAGCTATTTTGAAAACCGCCATAAAATTTAGGCAATGTGTTAATCAAGACAGTATTATCTACGCCATACTGTGGGTTAAAGGGATCTGTTTTGGAAGCAAATTTGTACACCCCCGTCGAAGGATCGGCACCCAAAAAATGGTAGGCGTGAATGACAGAAATTGGTCGCCCGATAACAAGGGATTGAGAATAAGTAGAAGTAGCCAGGTTTGGAAAATCAATTAGCTTGTTTTGGGGAATAGTGAAATTAATATTACTCGACCAGGCAAAGGTTTTGCTCTTGATATTTACCGTTACCAACGATAACTCCCATGCCGTATTTTTAACAGTCGCAGGAAAATTTTGAATAATCGAATTGAATCCGGTAATTATGGGCAAAGCATAACTCAACAATTCATTTGAAGAACGATTAACGACGTAATCGGCGGTCAATAGTATCTTGTCGTGCGAGAAACCTAAGTCTGCACCAAATTGCATTTTCTTAGTTTGTTCCCATTGGAGATAAGGATTTGCTAGTCCATTCGGAGTAAGGCTGGTTGTATTTTGATAAGGTACTGCAGTAGGTATAGGGCTATATAAACTCAGATACTGATAATTACCTATCTGATCATTGCCGGTAGTCCCATAACTAGCCCTAAGTTTTCCAAAACTGATAAAAGGCGCATTATTCTTTATAAGGCCTTCCTGAGAAAATAACCACGCTCCCCCAACCGAAGCAAAATTATGGAACTGATTCAAAGCACCGAAACGACTACTACCATCTCTGCGAGCTGTCAGGTCAATTATATATTTGTCTGCCCAGTTATAGTTAATTCGACCGAACAGCGCATTGTATTTATAAACTGAATTTGTGGAGGAATTAACAGCGACTGTTGCAGCTGAGAAAACATCAGCCAATACTGCATCGCTATTATAGCCGCTGCCTTGTAAACTCTGACCATTACTATTGTTTTGCAGGATAGTTGTTCCAATCAACGCTTCCAGTTTTCCTTTTTCAATAGTTTTTTTATAATCGAGCTGGGGCTCAACGGTCCATGAGTTGATGGTACTATTTGAATAGGTTGCGGTTCTCACAGAATATTGGCGCAATTCAGGTAATTGTGCAATCAATGGATTGCCAGAAAACTCGTTCGTTTGAAGACTAGTGTATCCGAAATTACCCTTGATTGCTAGTCCAGAAAAAAGCTGATAACTCAAAAGTAGATTGCTGATTAAGTTAGTAGTTTTATTTTGATAAGTGTTGTAAGTATATTTTAGGGGATTGTAAAAAGTTGAAGTACCTGAAGTAGTCGGGGCATAATTAAGCGTACCATCAGCATTGTAAAGTGCTGGCGCGTCGGGTGCTATTGCAATAGCATTACCAGTAAGATCATTTTGAGGAAGTTGATTATCATCAACTAGATAATTACCAGAAAACTGAAGATGGAATTTCTGGTTGATTGATGCATTATTAATGGTAAAATGTAAGGACCCTTTTTGGTCAGCAAAATCACCCGGAAATACATCGGTTTCCCGGTGGTACGTACTACTTACAAGATATTGCGTGTTTGCAGTACCTCCCGAAACACTTGCCATGGCAGTCGTATAATGAGCCAAGTTGCCGATCAATGCCTTTTGCCAATCAGTATTTCGTGTAGTATCCCAAAAAGTTAAATCGAAATCCGATGTTGGATTTGCTGTAAGTCCATCATTGGCTATGGCTTCATTACGCATTTGCAGATACTGAGGTGTATTTAGTATATCAAGCTTTCGGGTAACCTCTCCCCAACCTTGCTGAAAATTCATGTCTAATTTTGTAGGACCAGCTTTTCCTTTTTTAGTAGTAATAAGAATAGCACCGTTCGCTGCACGTGAACCATAAATCGCCGTGGCGTCAGCGTCCTTTAATATTGAGATACTTTCTATATCGGCAGGGTTAATATAGCTCAGCGGATTACCACCGCCAGTTTGTTCAAAGTACCCTCCTCCGGATCCCCCCAAGGGGCCTCCGCTGGTAGTTGGTAGCATTTGAGAGGAAAAAGGCATCCCATCAACAACATATAATGGATCATTCCCATTCGCTATACTATTTTGCCCTTGAATCCTCACCGTTACCCCACTGCCCGGCAGTCCATTGGCCTGGGTAATAAATAAGCCTGGCACACGACCTTCCAGGGCTAGTAAAGGATTGTTCACTGGCTGCTCTTCTATTTCTTTACTCGTTACTGTTGTCACATCTCCTGTACTTAATCGCTCCGTGGTAGTGCCGTAGGCAATAACCTGCACCTGATCCAGCTGACTGTTGCTGCGCGACAACACTATTTGCCATCCATCTTTCCCATGTACGGTGATCTGACGCGTCTCAAACCCGCTGAACGAGATAACAAGGGTCTCTGCATCACCGATTCCCTTCAGATCGAACTCCCCTTTTTCGTTCGTGGCCGTCCCCCGCTTACTCCCCTTCACGGTGACCGAAGCCCCGGCTAACGGGTTGCCAAGGCTATCGGTTACTCGACCGTGAATATCGTTGGGCGGCGGAACAACAGCTGGCAAAGGAACGGGCGTTTCG
>Ga0210396_10005273_pt1 | contig 12526 bp, 11 predicted proteins | sample IncBWH17OmetaG_FD_155466 | JGI IMG/M metagenome (GOLD analysis project Ga0210396, IMG submission 155466) | Forest soil microbial communities from Barre Woods Harvard Forest LTER site, Petersham, Massachusetts, United States - Inc-BW-H-17-O ...
CCGGTCTGCTGGGCGGCCAGGTCGGTGTTCGAGGCGATCGACGGTGTGGACAAGTTCAGCGAGAACATGAGCACGCTGATCAAGGACACGAACAACGTCGACGCGATACTGCCGCAGATGCTTGCCCAGTTCCCGCCGATCATCGCAGTCGCAACGTCCATGCAGGGGACCCTGCTCACTATGCACAGCAGCTTCTCGGGTCTGGTCACGCAAATGGCTCAGATGACCGATACGGCAAGCGCTATGGGCCAGGCCTTTGACGCCTCCAGGAGTGGCGACTACTTCTACCTGCCGCCGGAAGCGTTCCAAAATCCCGATTTTCAACGCGGTCTGAAACTTTTCCTGTCGCCGGACGGCAAGGCCGCGCGGTTCATCATCACCCACGACGCGGACCCGGCGACTGCGGCCGGCATTTCCGCCGTCAAGCCCGAGCTCAATGCCGCGCATCAAGCGGTCAAGGGAACGGCACTCACCGATGCCAGGTTCTACCTCGCCGGAACGGCGGGGATATACCGCGATATCCAGTCGGGCTCCCAATACGACTTGCTGATAGTGGGAATCGCGGCGCTGACGTTGATTTTCGCCGTCATGCTGATCATCACCCGGGCTTTGGTGGCTTCACTGGTGATCGTCGGCACGGTGTTGCTCTCGCTGGGTGCTGCCTTCGGGCTCTCAGTGCTGGTGTGGCAACACATTTTCGGCCTGGACTTGAACTGGATCGCGCCCGTGTTCGGGCTGATCATTCTGTTGGCCGTCGGATCTGACTACAACCTGCTGCTTGTCTCGCGGTTCCAGGAGGAAATACGCGCGGGATTGAAGACCGGCATCATCCGCTCCATGGGCGAAACGGGCGGGGTTGTCACCGCGGCGGGCCTGGTGTTCGCCTTCACCATGATGTCCATGGTCGCCAGTGACTTGCGCTCCATCGGCCAGGCCGGCAGCACAATCGGCCTCGGACTGCTGTTCGACACCCTGATTGTGCGCTCGCTGATGACACCATCGATCGCCGCGCTGCTCGGACGCTGGTTCTGGTGGCCCCAACGAGTGCGGCCACGCCCGGCCAGTTACATGCTTCGGCCCTTCGGACCGCGTCGGCTGGTGCGTTCCCTATTGCTGGGCGAAGAAGCGGACGCGGCACCTACGAAGCCGCAGGGATTGTCGGGTAACGGTTCAGGGTCGCGAGCTACCTCGCCTCAACCGTCTGGTCGAGCACGTTGATGGCGGCTTTCAGCTTGGCGGTGGCCTGATCGGCGACGTCCCGCAGTCCTGGCTGGTCGACGATCCGCACCATAATCTGCGGATCCATTGCTTCCACAAGAACCGTGTCGCCGGGGGCATCGGGATCGGCGCGCACCACGACGTTGCACGGCAACAACTGGCCGATCTGGCGATCCACGTTCAGCGCGCGATGCGCCAGTACTGGGTTGCAGGCGCCGAGGATCACGTAATTCTCCATGTCCTCCCCCAGCTTCTGCTTGAGCGTGGCTTTGACGTCGATCGTGGTCAGAACGCCGAAACCCTGATCAGCCAGGGCTCGCGTAGTTTGCTCGACCGCTTCCTCGAAAGAGGTGTGCAGTTTGGTGTTGAGTCCGAATATCATTGTCATACCTTGTCTTTGATGTCGATGGCTCACGCCAGAGCCAGGAACAACTTCTCCAGTTCGGCTTCGGTCAGGGCCGGCCGACCGCTCGCGCTGCTACCGGCGATGCACTCCCGAAGACCCGACGCAACGATCTTGAACCCCGCTCGGTCGAGTGCGCGGGACACCGCCGCCAGTTGGGTCACCACGTCCTTGCAGTCACGGCCCTGCTCGATCATCGATATCACGCCGGCGAGTTGCCCCTGAGCCCGTCGCAGTCGATTGAGCACCGCAGCGATGCTGTCCTCGTCACCAGTCATTTTTCCTCCACATCCTGTTGGTCTTCGATGTTACCCCCTGGGGTATGTATCCGACCACCGTTGAATACCCCATGGGGTATTGCTATCGTAGTAGCCATGAGCGAGCACACCCATCACCACGATGTACTGACCGACCTCAACCCCAAGCACCGTGCGCTGCGCAAGATGATTCCGGACGTCTACCGGGGATTCGGCGAGATGAGCAACGCAGCGCTAACCCCCGGTGCCTTGGACAGGGGAACGAAAGAGCTGATCGCGCTGGCCATCGGTGTCGTGGCGGGGTGCGACGGCTGCATAGCCTCACACGCTCAAGGGGCGGTTCGGGCGGGAGCCACAAAGGAGCAGGCGGCCGAAGCCATCGGTGTCACCTTCCTCATGCACGGCGGACCGGCCACCATTTACGGTGCCCGCGCGTACGACGCGTTCTGCGAATTCGCCGACACTCAAGCCGTTTAGAAGGGCGGCGGGTCGTGGCAGGCCGCGCGACGCGCCGCCTCTCGGGCCGCTTCCGCGGCGATACGCGCCTCGTTGATTCCGCGTTCCCAATCGTTGCGAGCGGCGCGGTCGGCGGTCCTGGTTCGCCCGCGGGTCGGCATCATCAGTCCGCGTTTCCCGTTGCCCGGCGGCGCCGACGTCGGCAATACCAGCGTGCCAGTTGGAACAGCGAACACGGGAAACAACACAGCCCCACCAGGTTTCGTGGTGTAAGTATGGCCTGTCGGCGAAGTCCAGATCACCGTGCCGTCGGGTTCTTGACGATCTCGCCAACCATTGGGCCCGCTGTAGAACGTCTTCAATAGGTGATGAATCCTGCAGAGCAACTTAAGGTTTGACGGATGAGTCGGACCTAGCGGCCACGGCACGGTGTGGTCGATGTCGGCGTGCTCGGCTCGGCGGTCACAACCGGGGAAACGGCAGGTCAGGTCGCGGCACCGAATGAAATCGGCCAACGCCGTCGAGGGCCGATAGCGCGGCTCGGGCGCTGCGTCCTTCGGATGGACCACCGGCCGCAGCTTCGCCGACCTGGCCAGCTGCTGCACGGCCTCCGCGGACAAGCCCCCGAAGCCGGGCACGTAACCGGGAGCAGTCGAGGCGCCGCAGACTGTGCCGGCTTCGGCCAGAACATGGATGACGACATCTCCGACGGTGGCATCCTGTTTCGTGGCCGGACAATCCGGCGAACCGCAGGCGCACGGCATGGCGGTCGCTCGCGCCGCCAGGGCAGCCAAAGCGTCGGCGCGGCGCTGGGCTTTGGTGCGTGGATCGGCCGGGCAAACCGTGGCAGCCAGCTCGTCGAGTCGTCGGTCGAAAGCCACCGCATCGGGTGCCCGAACGTCACCCCAAATCTCGGCCATCCCGGAATGGAGCGGCGCGATGTCGATGTGGCGACTCTCCTCGGTCTCCCGCGCCATCCGCACGGCGGCCGGTTCCAATTTTTGTATCCAGTAGTCGAGGACTTCGACGATCTTCCGGTACGACCACCGACTCCAACGGGAAGCGTTGCGGGCCAGCCAGTCGTTCAGCCGGGTCAGCGCGGCGTCGTCGGTCATCAGCTCGGTGCGGAACACCGCCGCAGAGATCACCCGAAAGTCCACATCGCCGGAGGCGAACAAGGCGCCCAGTTTCGGCAAGCGCTCCGCCAATGCCAGCCCGTACCGCAGTTGCCCGGCCGCCCGACCGCGACTGATCCCCTGCGCGGCACCGACTTCGGCGGCCACCTGCTCCCAACCATCGATGCACCACTGCTCGCGATCCTCGGCGTCTTGCTCAGCCAGCCGCCGTTGATAGAGCTGCGCCGCGGCGGCGAACTTGCGCGCGGTGGCGGCCGACTCCAGCCGCGCAGCGTCGCGCATCGTGTCGACCAAGCCTGCGTCGTCGAGGCCGCACAGCGCGTCCAGGTCGGGCAGCCGAACTTCGAACATATTTTCGATTATTGCGGAGCCGGCGGACATCGGCACCCACGAGACGGGCGACTTGTGGATGAACCGCCAACTGTGGACAACTGCACTGAGCACGCGACGGACGCGCATTGTTTGTTTGCTGGTCACCAAGGGGCGGGCTCGGTCTGCGAACCTTGATTCGACGAAAGGGCCGTCATGACAGAACACTTGCGTGCTTACAACAGTCTGTGGCAGGTCCGCAGCGACTCGTGGTGCCGGTTGGAGGAGTCCGCCGATCGGCTGACGCGCCCGGACACCGCGGGAGCGTTGAAAGAAAAATGCATCAGCGCTTGCCAGGAGTTGCTGGCAGAGCTAAGCACTTTGGAACCCTATTGGGCCTACCCTGGCTCGCCGCAATTCGCCCGAGTTCAGCGACTTTTTGCCAACGGCAGTTACGAAAAGTTCTGCCAAGCGGTTGCGCGGGTCAACCGAGCGCTGACCACGGAGTCGTACCGCTCCGGAGACGTGGAAAACGCCGGTGCCGACGAGCTGGACATGTTTCCGTCCGATCCGCGTCAACTCGAAGGCCAGACAGAAGCAGAGCGCGACCGCCCCTATTTCGAAGTGCTCGTCGTCGAGAAGATGACCGACGCCCAGGAACGGGCACTGCGCAACGAGGTCCGCAAGTGGCGACGCCCGGACGACGAATTCGTCTACGAACTCGTGGTGGTGGCCAGCGGCGACGAGGCTCTGATCGCGGCACGGCTCAACGTGAACCTGCAGGCGGTGGTTATCCGGCGGCGCTTTTCGCACCAGTCAACCCGGGATCTGTCGTCGCTGTCGGAGTTCGTCGACACCGGGGCGTCGCACGACCTGGCCGACCACTATTCGCCCGAAGAACGCGCACAGATCCTGGCCACGTCGATGGCGCAGTTGCGCCCGGAACTCGACCTCTACCTGATGACTGAGATTGACGTGGAGGACATCGCCGGGCGCCTGGGTCAGTACTTCCGCCGGGTGTTCCACGCTCGGGAAGGCATGCTCGAGTTGCACCTGTCGATCCTGCAGGGTGTCGAGGCACGCTACCGCACCCCGTTCTTCAGCGCGCTCAAGCAGTACAGCCACCGGCCCACGGGTGTCTTCCACGCACTGCCGATCTCGCAGGGCAAGTCCATCGTCAACTCGCACTGGATCAAGGACATGGTCGGCTTTTACGGCCTGGAAGTGTTCATGGCCGAGACCTCGGCGACGTGCGGCGGTCTTGACTCGCTGCTGGAGCCCACCGGTCCGCTGCGTGAATCCCAACAGCTCGCGGCCGAAGCCTACGGCTCGCGGCACACGTACTTCGTCACCAACGGAACGTCGACGGCCAACAAGATCGTCACTCAGGCGCTGGTGGCTCCCGGCGACATCGTGCTGCTGGACCGTAACTGCCATCAGTCGCACCACTACGGCATGATGATGGCCGGCGCGAATGTCGTTTACCTGGAAGCGTATCCGCTGAACGACTACTCGATGTACGGCGCGGTGCCGCTGCGCGAGATCAAGTCAAAGCTGTTGGCGCTCAAGCGAGCCGGCAAGCTCGACCGCGTCAAGATGATGTCGCTGACCAACTGCACCTTCGACGGGATCGTCTACGACGTCGAGCGGGTCATGGAAGAGTGCCTCGCCATCAAGCCCGATCTGGTGTTCCTCTGGGACGAGGCCTGGTTCGCCTTCGCCCGGTTCCACCCGGTGTATCGCACCCGCACCGCGATGGCTTCAGCGGCGGCGGTGCGCGAGCGGCTGCAGAGCCCGGAATACAAGGCTCAGTTCGAGAAGTACCTGGCCGAGCAGACCGCCGAGAAGCCCAGCGACGAGGATCTGCTGAACCGTCGGCTGATGCCCGACCCGGCGCGGGCCCGGGTGCGGGTCTACGCATCCCAGTCGACCCACAAGACGTTGACCTCGCTGCGGCAGGGATCGATGATTCACGTCTTCGATCAGGACTTCGACCAGAAGGTCGCGGTGCCGTTCCACGAGGCTTACATGGCGCACACCTCGACCTCGCCCAACTACCAGATCCTGGCGTCGTTGGACCTGGGTCGTCGTCAGGTGGCGCTGGAGGGCGCCGAATTGGTGCAGCGGCAAATCGAAAACGCCATGCAACTGCGCGATGCGATCGACAACCATCCTCTGCTGAGCAAGTACATGAATTGCCTTGGCACGTCGCATCTCATCCCGGACCAGTTCCGCCCGACGGCGATCGACCAACCGCTGCGTTCCGGTTTGCGCAACATGATGGCGGCCTGGCACGAGGACGAGTTCGTGCTCGACCCGTCGCGCATCACCTTGTCCATCGGGCGTACCGGCTATGACGGCGACACGTTCAAACGCGAACAGCTGATGGACCGCTACGGCATTCAGATCAACAAGACGTCACGCAATAGCGTGCTGTTCATGACCAATATCGGCACCACGCGCAGCTCTGTCGCTTTCCTGGTCGAGGTCCTGGTCAACATCGCCTCCGAGCTCGACCAGGCGATCTCCGAGATGAGTCTGGGTGAGCGTGAACACTTCGAGCAGGCGGTGTACCGGCTGACCGAACGTCCAGTGCCGCTCTGCAATTTCAGCGGATTCCACCCGGCGTTCCGCGATCACAGCGGCGCCGAGCCGACACCTGAGGGTGACGTCCGTAGCGCGTTCTACCTGTCGTACGACGACACGAACTGCGAATACCTCATGGGTGAGCAGATCGACGAAAAGCTCGATGCCGGAATCGATGTCGTGTCCGCGACGTACGTGACTCCCTACCCACCGGGCTTCCCGGTGCTGGTGCCCGGTCAGGTATTCAGCCGCGAAATCCTGCAGTTCATGCGCGATCTGGACACAAAGGAGATCCACGGCTACGAACCGAACTTCGGGTATCGCGTGTACACGGAGAAGGCGATCGAGATGGTCGGCGCGGCATCTGGGTTGCCGTCCAACGGGCACAGCACCGCGGCGGCCGTTGTCTCCGCGCCCGAGGCGCCATCGGAAAAACCGGCGAAGAAAAAGCCGGCCAAGCGCGGTGGGAACGGTCACGACAGCAACCTTCCCGAGGTCGGCCAGGACGAGCTGCTCGGCGAGCAGCAGCCCGGCGACGGGGTGAAAGCGGAGACTGGTTCCTAGCGCCCATCGTGGCCGACGAGGGTCAGGAGCACCCCTCCGTGCCTGTCGGCATCTCGACAACCGCATCCGCGGGTGCCGCCACTGCGGGGGGCAGCATCCGGACCGCCGCGCCGGCCAGGATCAGTGCCGCGGCGGTTACGGGATCCACCTGCCATTGCGATCCGCTGCTGTACTTGAGCAATTTGTCGCGGGATTCAATGTCGGTGATGAAGAGAATCCAGACGGGATCCTTGCTGCTATTCATGGTGAAACCTCCGCGAATTTGGGATTGGGGACGTTGCTGAAGCTCGAAGGTGGACATGTCACGCGACCTCGGAATAGTTTGTGCGAGTTGGGTTCCCGTCAGCGACCGCGCTCCATTCGGGAAGAATGGCGGCAAGCCCACCGCGCCGATGCTGGTCATGGAGGATCAGCTTCGTCTCGGCGAGGACCTTGGCGACCTGAGCTGGCTCTGCGAAATTAAAGAAATCGCGCCGGTTCAACCAGATCATCCTGGTTCGGTAGCGTTCGTCTGGGTAGGGTGCCGCCGGAATGTCCGCGACCCTTCCTCCGGAGGATCGCCAGCCGTTTAGAGCGAACATCGCGGCCGTGGCCACGCAGAATTGCGAATCAAGGATGACCAGCATATGGAGACCGCTGCGGGCCACGGCGTCGGTGATCAGGCGATTCCGACGCGGATCGTCGATTACCCAGCCCGATTTCAGTTCCAGGACCCGGAACGGAATGCGGTCGGTGATCATGTTCCGGACGGCCTGCTGGCCGGGGTGCCCGTCCCATTCATCGACCGCATGGGAATCGTCGGCGAACCGTAACGGTCCCTTGGCCCGCAGCCCGCCCACCACCTCGCCGTCATCATCGACCACGGCGAAGAACATGACCGTGTCGGTTCCGCTGCGCAGCGCCTCGATGTCGAGCGCAGAGTCCACCCCATGCTTGCGAAAGCTGCGATAGGCGCCCGCCGAATAGGCGGACCACAAGCCAGGGTCAGCTGACGGATGCGAAATCACCAGCGTGCAGTCGATGTCGGGATCGCGCCAACTGAAGCCCTGGCCAAGCGACACCCCGTCGCAGGCTGCAGAGCGTAGTGAAACTGCATTCATCCGTTTCCTCTCCGTCGGCCGTCAAACCGTTGCTACATGCCTGGGACTGTTTCCATACGTTTAGTATGGTTAACAGTTTTGACCGTACTATCAACATGTCAGCTACACAATACGAATTCTGATAATCAATTGAGGCGGTCGATCAAGCACTGACGGTATGCGTCAGCGGCGCCCGTGAACGACGGTTCCCCGGCAGAGTTGACACATGTAAAGTTCGTCGGCATGGACAACATCAGCGGTAAGACCGTCGTGATCACCGGTGCTGCTCGTGGCATCGGGCATGCGACCGCAAAAGCGCTGCTGGCGCGGGGCGCCCGAGTGGTCATCGGCGACAGGGACGTCGACGTGCTGGAGAGCGCGGTCGCCGGCATGAGCAACCTCGGTGCGGTGTCCGGCCATCCACTGGACGTCACCGACCGTGAATCGTTCGCCGCCTTCCTCGACAAGGCCCGCGCCGACGGAGGCGGGCACATCGACGTACTGATCAACAACGCCGGCGTCATGCCGGTCGGCCCATTCCTCGAGCAAACCGCGCAGGCGATCCGTTCGTCGATCGAGGTGAACTTCTACGGGGTGCTCAGCGGCTGCCAGCTAGTGTTGCCGGAAATGGTGAAGCGCCGCGGCGGGCACATCATCAATATCGCGTCGCTGGCCGGCATGGTGGCGGTGCCGGGTCAAATCGTCTACGCCGGAACAAAATTCGCCGTGGTAGGGCTGTCCACCGCGATGGCGGATGAATTCGCCCCGCATGGCGTCAAGGTCACCGCGGTGCTGCCGACGTTCACCAACACCGAACTGATCTCGGGCACGTCGCCGTCGGCCGCTCAGAAGCCGGTCGAGCCCGGCGATATCGCCGCGGCCATCGTCAAGGTGCTCGACAAGCCCAAAACCCAGGTGTCGGTGCCCGGCAATGGCCGGTTGATCGCCGTCGTGGCGCAGCTGTTACCGGATCGGGGTCGCCGCTGGCTGAACAAGAAGATGGGCAACGACACGGTGTTCCTCAATTTCGACACCACCGCCCGCCGGGCATACGAAGACCGTGCGCAGCACGCGACGGGCGTCGTCGAACACAAGGAATGATCAGCGCCCGCGGGGGGCGTACATGATCACACCGACCCCGGCCAGGCACACCGCGGCGCCGATGATGTCCCACCGGTCCGGGCGAAATCCGTCCAGCGCCATCCCCCAGGCCAGCGACCCGGCGACGAACACACCGCCGTACGCGGCCAGAACGCGGCCGAACTGAGGATCGTCTTGAAAGGTAGCGACAAAGCCGTACGCACCCAAAGCGATCACGCCGAGACCGGCCCACACCCATCCGCGATGCTCGCGGACACCTTGCCAGACCAGCCAGGCGCCGCCGATCTCGAACAGCGCAGCTACCACGAACAGCAGAATGGATCTGGCGACACTCACTACCGCACCTCCGCATTTGTCAGCGACCAGCGCCAGTAATTTTGCTATCCGTTCACGATTATCGACGCGGCCCCCGGGCGCGGCGGCCGCGGATCCGGCAAGATTCAGTTTGAGGTGTGGCATCGGCCTAGCCTTAGACCCGAGCGGAGTCGCAACCGAGGAGGTCTGTGAATATGCCTGCTAGCGTCGTGATCGTCGGGTCGGGATTTGGCGGGCTCACCGCGGCCAAGGCGTTCAAGCGAGCCGACGTCGACGTCACGCTGATCTCGAAAACCACCAACCATCTGTTCCAGCCGCTGCTGTATCAGGTGGCGACCGGGATCTTGTCCGAGGGCGAGATCGCCCCGACCACCAGACTGATTCTGCGTAAGCAGAAGAACGTCCGGGTGCTGCTCGGCGAGGTCGAAGGGATCGACCTGAAGGCGCAGACGGTGACGTCGAGGCTGATGGACATGCACACGGTGACGCCATTTGACAGCCTCATCGTCGCCGCCGGCGCGCAGCAGTCCTACTTTGGCAACGACCAGTTCGCCACCTGGGCGCCGGGCATGAAGACCATCGACGACGCCTTGGAGCTGCGCGGCCGGATCCTGGGCGCGTTCGAGGCCGCGGAGGTCACCACCGACCCCGCCGAGCGAGAGCGCCGCCTGACGTTCGTGGTGGTCGGTGCCGGGCCGACCGGCGTCGAAGTGGCCGGGCAGATCGTGGAACTCGCCGAGCGGACTCTCGCGGGAGCGTTTCGAACGATCAAGCCCAGCGATTGCCGGGTGATCTTGCTGGACGCCGCGTCCGCTGTGTTGCCCCCGATGGGCGAGAAACTGGGTCTGAAGGCGCAACGCCGGCTGGAGAAGATGGACGTCGAGATCCAGCTCAACGCGATGGTGACGAACGTCGATTACCGGGGCATCACAATCAAGGACAAAGCCGGCGCCGAACGTCGCATCGAATCCGCATGCAAGGTGTGGGCGGCCGGGGTTGCGGCCAGCCCGCTCGGCAAAATGCTCGCGGAGCAGTCCGACGGCACCGAAATCGACCGTGCGGGAAGAGTAATCGTGGAGCCCGACCTCAGCGTCAAAGGGCACCCGTATGTGTTTGTCGTCGGTGATCTCATGGCGGTGCCCGGCGTACCCGGGATGGCACAGGGCGCGATCCAGGGTGCGACCTACGCGACGAAGTGCATCAAGCGCTCGCTGAAAGGTCACGACGATCCGGCCCACCGCGCGCCGTTCAAATACTTCGACAAGGGCAGCATGGCGACGATCTCGCGGTACAGCGCCGTCGCGCAGGTCGGCAAGCTGGAGTTCGGCGGTTTCATCGCCTGGTTGGCGTGGCTGGTGCTGCACCTGTACTACCTGGTCGGTCACCGGAACCGCATTGCCGCTCTGTTCGCATGGGGGACGTCGTTTTTGGGCCGCAGCCGTGGTCAGATGGCCATTACCAGCCAGATGATCTACGCCCGGCTGGCGATGAGCCAGCTACAGGCGCAAGCGCAGGGCGAACTGGCTGCGGCCGAGCAAGCCGAAAACGTCGAACAAGAAGCGGCCGGGTAGGCCGCGGCCGTGGAGAAGTTCAGCTGGCCGTCGAAGAGGTCAGCATCCTGATCGTCTGAGATTCATTGCCTTCAAAGGCCATTCCGTCCGGCCGCAGTAGGTCGTGGAACCATACCCTCGGGATCGACGTGTACGGGTGATTCCATGAATCCCACGGAAAGTAGGTTTGGGTCTTCCCGGCGACCAAGCCCCAGTTGATCGCGCCAACGTTGTGCCGCTTGGCAATTGGCAGGATGCTCTGGACAGTGCTGCCCATCGTCCGCGCCATGTACTCGGTGCACAGCATCGGCCGTCCTTGCGGGGCAAGCTCGGTGATTCGGGATTCGAAGGTCGATGGTTCGGCGTAGGAGTGGAAGGTGAGCACGTCGGAGTTGGCAAGCTGAATGCCGGCGATTGTGCTGCGGCTTGCGGGATCTGCCCACTCGCCGTCCCACACACCACTGGTCAACGGCTGGCGGGTATCGACGGAACGTGCCCAGCCGAACACTTGCGGAAGCAGCTCTGCGACACGTTCCAGCTTGTCGGGCCGCTCGACGCTGCGGTACTGCTTTGCCGGATTGTCGGGTTCATTCCAAAGGTCCCAGCCCAAAACCCGGTCGTCATTGCGGAATTGGGTCAGCACGCCCGTAACGTAGTCCTGCAGCGTGCGGGTGTAGCGACGGTCATCGATCCGCTCAGCGCCGGGGCTTTGTACCCATCCGGAGTTGTGCACCCCTGGCGTGGGCGCATGCTGGAGACCGAGTCGGGGCATCGGATCCCAGCAGGAGTCGAACAACACGAACAGAGGCTTGATCCGGTGGCGCGCCGCGATGCCGACGAACTGCGCGAGACGTGTTTGGAAGCCACGGGAATCCTGCGCCCACAGCTGATCATGCAGAAAGACCCGCACCGTGTTGAGCCCGTGGAACCGGGCCCAGCCGAGTTCGGTGTCGATGCGCCGGGGGTCGTAGGTGCCGGGCTGAAACATCTCGAGCTGATTGATGGCGTTGGAGGTGATGAAGTTGGCGCCGACGGGCCAACCCTGCGCTTGATACCAAGTGTTGGCGCGGTCAGGTGACCACCGACTGGGTTCGGCAGAGGCGCGCGGCGGCTCCGCGAAGGCACGAGGTGTTTGGGCCAGAGCCGTGCCCGCTGCCAGCAGCAGCGGTAGCTTCAGAACCGTACGGCGGTACACAAAATGACGATAAGTTGCCCGAGGCGCCGTTCCCGGTATTGGCCTGGCGCGTCGCGCTGAAATTATTGTGCGGCGATCTTGTTGCGGGAATTGTTATCTCGTTGACACCTGGGGCACTTCGCGTGTTGTCGTCGAGTGCTACAGCGCGGTGTTACAGTCCGGCGCCAACGGCAAGCATCCGCTCCAGGGTTAGTGCCTGGGCACCAGCACATACCGAAGTGTGTCCAGACATGGCGATCATTGCCCAACGCCCGGGCACGATGGCGACTTCCTCGCAAGGCTGTTGCGCCGTAGAGAATTTCGACAATAGCGATCGGATATTTTCCGCGTTCTCCGTAGCCTCGGGAACGAGAACGC
>Ga0210396_10005274_pt1 | contig 12526 bp, 9 predicted proteins | sample IncBWH17OmetaG_FD_155466 | JGI IMG/M metagenome (GOLD analysis project Ga0210396, IMG submission 155466) | Forest soil microbial communities from Barre Woods Harvard Forest LTER site, Petersham, Massachusetts, United States - Inc-BW-H-17-O ...
CGGCGATGCTGCCAAAGACCCGGCTGGTCGAGGTGCCGGCTCCGGTCACGGCATTGCCGTCGGTGGTCTGGGTGCCGCCGTAACTGCCCGCCCACAATCTGGTCGCCTCCGCGACGCGTGACGGCAAGCGCCTGATCGCCGTCGTGCTCGGCGCCTCCTCCGGCCACATGCGGGCGGTGCGCGCCGCGCAGCTTTTAGATCCTTCAGCTTCCGGCCGCTGACTGTGTCGGGGTCACGCCGTATCTCATCTTGTAGCTTGCCGAGAAATGCGATTGGCTGGCAAAGCCGCAGCGATAGGCGATTTCGCCGATATTGATGCGCTGGCAGCCGTTGCCGGCCAGGATCATCCGATGCGCGCGCTGCAGCCGCGCATCGAGCAGGTATTGTCCGAACGACAATCCGTTGGCGTGGAAGATCTTGTGCAGGTAGCGTACTGAGATCCGATGTTCGGAAGCCGCAATCTCCGGTGTGAGATCGAGTTTTCCGAGCTGGGCCTGAATGAAGGCGCAGAGGCGGCTGAACAATAGCCCGCTCAACTCGGGGCGCGTCAGCGGCGGTGCACCGCCGTCGCGACCGAGTTCGAGCATCAGGCAGATCAGGTCGACCAGCGGCTGTTCGAGCTTGGCGGCGTTGTCGTCAGGCTTCAGCCGCAACATCTGCTCGCCGAGCATCGCGACCGCCGGGATCAGATACGGATTGGCGAAGTTAGCTCGGCCGCAGAGGTCATCGAGCATGGGCGCGCGCCCTAGCAAATTCTCGCGCTTGATCTTGATGGTGATATTCTCCGAACCATCGGGAACGTCGACCACATAGGGTTCGGCGGAGTTGAGCAGGAACACATTGCCGGGCAGCACCATGTCCTCGCGGCCACGTTGCTCGAAACGCATCGGCTTTCGGGTCGGAAACAGAAATACGAAATCTTCGGCCTTGTCGGCCTTCGCCGCGGCCTTCCTGCGGGTGACGCGCTGGGCATCGGCCTTGAAATTCGAGATGCCCATGACGTCCGATTGCCAGTCGATCAACTGGCCGTTCAATCTCTCGCTGTGCTCGGACTTGATATCCAGCCGGTAGTAGACTTCGGCCATCGCCTGACGCCAGGCGTCAATACTCTGCGTCCCCGGCATTTGCGTCGTCGAAAATGAAAAGCTGTGGGCCATCTGACGCCTCCATACGCGCGGCCGAACTTTCCGGTTCGTCTATTCATGCAGTTTCCCGCTCAACTATTCAAGAAATATGCCAGAACCGCTAAGAAAGACGCCCAAATAGTGCGCTTTGACGATAAAGACCGTGCACTCTGGCAAAAGACGGCAACTTCCGCTCCTCGATAACCTCCTGAGATCGTCGGCAATGAGGTCGGCGACTTAGAGCATCTTGAGGTTGGGGATGACTGGGAAGCTGACACGTCGGAATGTTCTGAAGGTGGCCTCGGCGAGCGCCGCAGCGGTCGCGTTCCCGGCACCCTTCGTTTCGGGCACCGCGCGCGGCGCATCGTCGGAGCCGATCCTGATCGGCCTGCCGACGGCGCAAACGGCACAGGCCGGCGTCGCCGACCATCAGGATTATCTCAACGGCACGACGCTCGCGACGGAGGAGATCAATGCCGCCGGCGGCGTGCTCGGCCGCCAGCTCAAGCCTGTGGTCGTCGATATCGATCCGCTGTCGCCCGAGAGCGGCCAGGTCGCGATCAACAAATTGATCGACGCCAAGGTTCACGCGATGTCGTGCGCCTTTGTGTTTACGCCGGTGCCCGTCGCGGATGTGTCGGCCAAATACAAGGCGCCGTTCCTCTGGGGCCTGACACAACGGAATTTCACCGACATCCTGAGCAAGAACACTGTCAAATACGGCCACATCTTCCAGACCGATCCCTCCGAAGTGCATTACGGCTATACCTTCCCGGTCTTCCTCAAGGCGATGAAGGAGCAGGGTGTCTGGAAGCCGTTGAACAACGGCGTGCACATCGTGCAGGAGCAGATCGCCTATAACCAGACGATCTCGAAGGCGCTGCAGGCGTCGCTGCCGAAGAGCGAGTTCAAGCTCGCGGGAATCACCGACATCCAGTATCCGGTGCAGGATTGGGGCTCGGTGATCCAGGAGATCAAGAAGACCGGCGCCGGCGCGGTCATGATCGACCACTGGGTTGCCGCGGAATACGCCGCCTTCGTCAAGCAATACAGCGCCGATCCGCTGAAGGGAGCGCTGGTCTATCTGCAATATGGTCCCTCGCAGCCGGAATTCCTCGAACTCTCCGGACCGGCCGCAGAAGGTTTTGTGTGGAGCACCGTGCTCGGCGTCTACGCCGACGAAAACGGCAAGGCCTTCCGTGCCAAGTACAAGAAGCGGTTCCCCGGAATCATGGGGCTTTGCTACACCGGCAACGGCTACGACGTGACCCATTATCTGAAGGCGGCGTGGGAGGCGGTTGGCGATCCTTCCAACTTCGCCGGCGTCAGCGACTTTATCCGCAAGACGCCTTTCCGCGGCGTCTGCGGCTACATGAGCATGAACAACCAGTATCAGGAATGCGCGCATTACCCGGACACGGGCGATGCGATCGGCTCTGCCGATGTCGACAAGGGCATGGCGCAACTGTTCTTCCAGGTCCAGAACAACGAGCACAAGATCATCTATCCGGACGTGCCGAGGGAGACGGCGCTCCGCAAGGCGCCGTGGTGGTGAGGGCGGACCACTCTCAATGTCTGTCCCCATCTTCTCCTGTCGGGACGTCGCGCTCGACCTCGGCGGCCGCTCGATCCTGCGCGACATCTCGCTGGCGATCGGGCCGGGCGAAGTGCTCGGCATCATCGGCCCGAACGGTGCGGGCAAGACCAGCCTGTTCGAGGTGCTGTCCGGGCGAATCCCGCCCAAGCGTGGCGCGATCTTCCACCGCGGCGAGAACATCACGGCGCTGCCGCTGCATCGCCGGGCGCGGCTTGGTATCGGCCGCACCTATCAGACCCCGGTCGTGCCGGAAGACATGACGGTCGCCCAGATTCTGAAAGCCGCGCGTCAGGCCTACAAGCCGTATCTCACGCCAGATGATTCCGAATGGGGTGCGGGGCTCGTCGAGCTGCGCGTGCCGGGATCGGCGATCGCCGAACAGCTCGACACGCTCGACCGCCGCAAGCTGTTGCTGACCTGTCTCCTGATGCGCAGGCCCTCGATCCTGCTGATGGACGAGCCGGCGGCGGGCCTCATCAACTCCGAAATCGACGAGTTCGACGAGATCATGCGCGTGCTCGCCAAGGAGCTCAACATTGCGATCGTCCTGATCGAGCATCGCATGGAGCTGCTCGACACCATCGCCGACCGCGTCATGGTGATGGATGCCGGCGAACTGATCGCGGAAGGATCGCTAGAAGATATCTTGCGCAATCCGCGGGTGAAGGCGGCCTATTTCGAAATCGATGCGACCGAAGGGGTGCATTGATGCAGACGGTTGCGGATCGCAAGCAGCGGCCGGTTCTCGACGTGCGCGGGCTTTCTGCCGGCTGGGGTCCGATGCGTGTCATCCACGACCTCGACCTCAGGGTGTTTTCCGGCGAACGCATCGGCCTTGTCGGCCTGAATGGCCACGGAAAGTCGACGCTGTTCCAAGCGATTGCCGGGCTGACCGGCTGGCAGCGCGGCTCGATCAAGCTCAACGGCTTTGAGGTGGGCCGGACGAGGAGCCAGGGGCCTGGGCGCTACACCCACCAGATCGTCCGTCGTGGGCTCGCGTTGATCCCGCAAGGCGACGAGATCTTTCACGGCCTGACCGTCGAGGAGCATCTCGACAGCGGCGCGTTTACGAAGCGTGCCTGGGCCGACCGCGCCGCGCGCAAGCAGAAAATCCTGAAAATCTTTCCGCCGCTTGACAAACTGATGAAGACCGCGGTCGGGCGCCTGTCCGGCGGCGAACGGCGGATGGTGGCGATCGGACGCGGGCTGATGGCGGATGCCGACCTGTTTCTGGTCGACGAGCCGTCGCTGGGGCTCGCGCCAAAGATCGGCAAGTCGGTGGTGGAGGCGTTGATGGCGGTCGACCTCGGGCTATCAGCCATGGTGATCGCCGAGCAGAACGTCGCGCTGCTGCAAGGCCGCGTCGACCGGATCATCGGCATGCATGCAGGAAAATTGAAGGGCGAGGCCTCGGCGTCATCCCGAAGTTTCGGCACGGAGCGGACGTCATGAACTGGAGCTTCGTTCTCTCCAATGCGATTACGCTCGCCTGCATCTACGGCACGCTCGCGATCGGCATCTCCGTGACGTGGTCGAGCCTCGGCCTCGTCAACATGGCCTATGGCTTCATCTTCGCGCTGTCGGGATACGGCGCCTGGCTCGCCAGCGTCAATATCAGCACCAATCCGGCGATCGTGATGGCGGCGGGAATCCTGACCGGCGGGGCTGGTGGCCTGATCGTCTGCCTGATCGCCTTCATCCCGATCCACGACAAGCCGAGCTTTCCGCTGCGTGCGTTGATCGCAACGCTGGCGATCAGCCTGGTCGGAAACCAGGCGCTGCTGTGGTATTTCGGGCCCCGCGCGAAATCGCTGCCACGCCTGTTCGGCAACTGGAACGCCGATATCCTTGGCGTGATCGTCACGTCCGACAAGCTCGGCGCGTCGATCTCGGCGATCGTGCTGCTGACCGCCATCCTGCTGTGGATGCGCTCCAGCCGGCGAGGCCTGGAAATCCGCGCCATGATGATGAACCCGCATGCCGCCTCGATCGTCGGCATCGGCGTGCGCCGTACCGGCTTTTACGTGATGGCGCTGACAGGATCGCTCGCCGGGCTTGCGGCGGTGCTGCTGGCCCAGACCTATTATGTCGCGCCGTTTTCCGGCATCACGCCGATGATCAAGGGCTTGAGCATTGCGCTGGTCGGCGGCCTTGGCAGTGTGCCGGGGGCGATCATCGGCGCCGCGGTGCTCGGCGTGAACGAGGCGCTGACCTCGACCTTGCTCGGCGGGCAATATGTGCTGATCACGCAATTCCTGCTGATCATCCTCGTGCTGCTGGTACGGCCCCGCGGCATCGCCGGCATTCTCGACAAGGCGCGCGAGGCCTGATCATGTCCGACACGTCAGCGCCGCGCTGGATCGACCCGATCGCTTGCCATTACCCGGAATACGGCACGCGCGAGGTCGAGACCAATCCGCATTTGTCGCACCAGGTGACCTGGATCGAGACCACGCGCTTCCGCCCCAAAATGCATCTGGTCGGGCGTCTGCGCTATTACTACAAATGGCCCGGCCATGGCGGCGGTCTGTGGTGGCGGACGCGATACTGGCCCACGCGCCGGCGCGTGCTCAACATCCGCGGCGAATACAACCCAAAGACCAAACGTCGCGAGAAGACCATCGTCGACAAGCGTCCGATCTGGTGGATGCTGGCGTTTGCGGTATTGCTGCTGCTGCCGTTCATCGTGCCGGCCGGCTCCTACAACACGGTGATGAGCGCGGCGGCCGTTTTCGCGATCTACACCGCGATCAATCTGTGCTGGATGCTGATCGTCGGCACCGCCGGCATCTTCTCGCTGGCGAGCTATGCCGTGGTGGGCGCGGCGGCCTATGGCGCCACCTACCTGGCCATTCACCTCGGCCTGCCGTGGTGGGCGCTGCCACTGATCGGTTCGCTGATCGGGCTCGGCTTCGGGGTGATGATCGCACTGCCGGCGATGCGGCTGGACGGCTTCTACTATGCACTGCTGACGCTGGGCGTGGTCGAATTATGCCGCGTCTATGTCGTGCAGTCGCGGGAGTTCGGCTCGGCGACCGGCGGTCTCTACGGTGCACCAAGCTATCTGCCCGCAAGCCTCGGCCAATCCGCGAAATTGATGGTAAGCTATTACATTGCAATTCTCGTGATGACGCTGGCGCTGTTTACCTACCGCTTCATCGACGGCAAGCGGCTGGGACGCCTGCTGCGCATGGCGCCGGAAAAGAAGGAGGCGTTCGCGCAGGCCTGCGGCGTCGACTTCATCCGGGCGCGGATCATGGTGTTTCTGCTGTCGTCGACCGCGCTCGGCTTCATCGGCGGCTTCTATGCCACCCATTTTGGCGGTGCCTCGCCGAACCTGTTCTCGTTCGACACGCTGCTGTTGTCGCTTGCGATGCTTGTCATCGGCGGCATAGGGCGTTCCGAGGGCGCGGTTGCGGGTACCGTGATCGTCGTCTTCATCGACCGCGTGCTGATCGATCTCGGGCCGCTCCGCTACATGCTGATCGGCGCGATTATGCTCGGCGTGGTGCTGTTTCTCAAAGGCGGCCTGTTCGGCATCAAGCAGCAGTTCCGGACCTGGCGAAACAAGAAGAAAAGCGAACGGCGCGCGACCCGCGCCGAGAAAGGTGGCGAGATGTTACCCGAAGAGGCAACCGAGATCGAAGACAAGGACCAGGTGTTCTTTCGCCGCTTCGACAAGATGCAGCGCGATTTTCTCAAGCGCCTGGTTACCGACGCCGTCGTTGACGAGCATCGAACCCGTCCGCTCGGACAGCACAGCGAGGCGCTGGAGCGACTTCTGATCTATTTCCGCCGCCAGGGGCAGGTCGACAAATACGCAGTCATGGTGCTGGAGGAATTCAAGGCCTATCGCATCGTCGCGTTGTCCGGCCATCGGGGCACCGCGCCGCGCGTCGTCGAGGACAAGAACTATCCTTCTCCCGAAGAGGCCTACCACGCGCTGTTCCTGCGCCGCGTGCAGGACCTGCTCGAGAGCTGATTCTAAATGGAGTAGCCGACCCCGATGGCTGAGCAGAAGATATTTGGTTACGCCGACAAGATTTCGGTACGGCCCGGCGAGGAGATTTCGTTTTTCGTGCATGCCGACGGCACCAAGACGGTCGATGCGCAACTGGTGCGCCTGATTCACGGCGACGCCCATCCGGCCGGTCCCGGTTACAAGGAAGAGGAGCTAGCTTGCGAGATCAACGGCGCCTGGGCCGTGCGCAAGCAATATACCCAGGTGGGCTCGTATCTCACGGTCCAGGATCCGCAGCGGCGTCTTGCGATCGACGGCAGCTTCAGCCTCTGCACCTTCGTCTATCCGAACAATCCGGGGGCTGGTGTGCGGCAGTGCCTGCTCGGGCGCTGGGACGCGTTCGGCAATCGCGGCTATGGGCTCTGGATGAACCCGGACGGGCTGCTCGAATTCGGCTATGGCGACGGTCGGGAAGTCGATTATGTCGACGGCGAAGTGCCGCTGTTGAAACAGAACTGGTATTTCGTGGCGGCAACCTTCGATGCCAAGACCGGCGTGGCCACGCTGTATCAGGAAGGCGTCTCCAATCGCTACAATGGTCTCCTGAGTAAGGTCTCGAATGTTGATTTCCGTTCGCATGTGCGCGAGACGCTGCGCTTCCGGCCGGTCAATCCAGACGACGTGCCGTTCCTGATCGCGGGCGCCCAGGATTTCCATACCCTGCGCGGGACGTTCGTCACCCAATGCCTGAACGGCAAGGTCGACCGTCCCGGGGTGTTCAACCGCGTGCTCAGCCGTGAGGAACTCGATCGTTACGCGCGCACCGGCATGCCGCCGGTCGACGGCCAACTCGCTTTCTGGGACACCTCGCGCGGCTACACCGACACCGGCATCGGCGACAAGGTGATCGACATCGGCCCGTTCGGGCTGCATGCGGACGGTTACAACCGTCCGGTCCGCGCCCAGACCGGCTTCAATTGGACCGGACGCGACGACTGTTTTCGCCTGGCGCCGGAACAATATGGCGGCATCGAATTCCACGACGATGCAATCATCGACTGCAACTGGGAGCGCACCGAGAGAATGGTGGTGCCGGAGACGCGGAGCGGGGCCTATGCAATCCGCCTGCGGACCGGCGACGGCCGCGGGATGCGGGAAGAATACATCGTGTTCTTCGTCCGCCCTTCGTCCCCAGCGGCGCCGATTCTGCTGCTGATCCCGACCGGCTCCTATCTGGCCTATGCCAATGAGCATCTCAGCTTCGACGCCGAGATCATGCAGCCCCTGGCGGGCCAGTCGCCGATCGTCTCCGAGATCGACGTCGAACTGTACCAGACCGCCGAATTCGGCCTCTCGGTCTACGACCATCATGGCGATGGTGCCGGCGTCTGTTACTCCAGCTATCGCCGTCCCATCCTCAACTTGCGGCCCAAGGCCCGCATGTCCTCGATGGGGGTGACCTGGCAATTCCCGGCGGACCTCTCCATCATCGCCTGGCTCGAGCACATGGGTTATGGCTACGATGTGGTCACCGACGAGGACCTGCACCGTGACGGCATCGAGCTGTTGAAGCCCTACCAGGTGGTGCTGAGCGGAACGCACCCGGAATATGTGTCGGAGCCGATCCTCGACGCCATCGAGGATTACATCGCCGATGGCGGTCGCTTCGTCTATCTCGGCGGCAACGGGTACTACTGGAACGTCGGCTACCACCAGGACGAGCCATGGTGCATGGAAGTGCGCAAGCTGAACTCCGGCATGCGCGCGTGGCAGGCGCGGCCCGGCGAGTACTATCTTGCAACGACCGGCCAGAAGAGCGGGCTCTGGAAAGACCTCGGCCGACCGCCGCAAAAGGTGTTCGGCGTCGGCTTCATTTCTGAAGGCTTCGACTCCGCGCGTCCGTTCCGCCGCATGCCGGACAGCTGGCACCGCCGCGTCGCCTGGCTGTTCGACGGCATCGAGGGCGAGATCATCGGCGATTTTGGGCTCGCGCATGGCGGTGCCGGCGGCATCGAGATCGACCGTTACGATCTCACCCTCGGCACGCCGCCGCATTCGCTGATCCTTGCCTCGTCAGGCGGGCACAGCGACAACTATCAGACCGTGGTCGAGGAGATCCTTTATCCCTATCCCGGCCTGTCCGGATCGCACGACTACCGCGTCCGCGCCGATATCGTCTACTTCACCGCGCCACGCAACGGCGCGGTGCTCTCGACCGGATCGATCGCGTTCAGTCAGTCGCTGCCCTACAACAATTTCGACAACAACGTTTCGCGGTTGCTCGCGAACGTCGTCTCGGCCTTCAGCAAGCCGGGAAAGCTGCCCGGCTGGGCCTGGTCGGCGGAAGAGAAGCAGTGGCAGTGATCGACCGAAGTTGATTATCGATGGAGAAAAGCCGCGCGCTCGTTGCCATTGAGTGTCCGGTGATTGCGGCGATCTCTGGCACCGAACAATTCGACAACGCGAGGCGGCACAGCCACCATAGGCACATGGGCGAAACGTACCAAGGACCGCACACGTCTCTTCAGTCATTGTCGCGCGCGTACCACTCGGCCACGACGACCAGCTCATACTCATCGTGCGGGATCGACCAGCCTCTTGATTCCTACGGCCAGTCAGCGAAGGTGAGGGTGGGCTTTGATCGACCCGTCATGCCACGCGCGGCGATACGACGGCGCCAGGCGCCCGGCGCTTCGCCTGCGTGCTTGCTGAAGAAGCGGTTGAAATAGGCCGTGTCCTTGAAGCCGAGCGCGAACGCGATCTGCTTGACGGTGGCACTGCTGGTCTCCAACCGCATCGCCGCTTCCTGAATGATGCGTTGCTGGATCAACTCGCTCGGTGACCGCTCCAGCGCCCGGCGACACAGGGAATGCAGCCGGTCCGGCGTGACGCCCAACAGATCGGCATATTCGGCAACGCGCAGTTGCTGATGGTAGCGTTCTTCGAGAAACCTGCGGAATCGGCTCAGGATTTCGGTGCTGCTGCCCTGTGCCTCCAGATTGCTGTCATGGGCGAAGAGCCGCCAGAAGCGCAACACGCACAGCGTCAGCTCTGACGAGACGATGGATGCTGCTCCGTTGCGCGTGGGCGTCGCAATCTCGCTCGCGATCGCGCCAATCGAGCGCGCAACGGTTGCGGCCAGATCGGGTTCGACGGTAAAGGCCAGGATATCGCTGGCGCTGGCGAGATTTAGATAAGCCGGCTCGGCGGATGACGGCAGATAGCGGTGCCAGACGTCAGACCTCAGGTGAAGAAGATGGCCCACAGCGCCTGCCGCAATCTCCAGATGCTCCACGCATCCCGCGGGTACCCAGACGAGTTGGGGCCCGGACAAGCCGACGGCCTTGGTGTCATCGCAAACAGCTATGGCCGATCCGGCATTGAGACAAAGCAGATGAATGAACGGGCGGGCCAGATTGGAGCACAGGGCCCAGCGACGCGCTGCGTAGTGCGAGCCGATCGCCTCAGCGCCGAGTGCAGACGACGTGCCGGGCGAGACGACTGAATTCGCCCGGCCGGCCGCATCGATTGCGCCGGTAGCATCGTAAAGCTGATAGCCAGTACCGTGCAATCTTTTGCCGGATCCGTCCATTGCCTCAGGGAAGCGGAGAGTGCTTGCTGGGTCAAGCCCCGGTCGCCGCAATGGCAAAAGCAGCGGAAACAGAAGCCGGGACGACCAGGAAACGTCGCTTTTTTCATTGTTGCGAACGACCGCTTGAATGAAACCGGGAGGAGGCTCGATATGTTTTCGGCGAACCGTCGGAAGTTACTGCGGATGGCCAGCGCAACCGCGATGGCCGTGGCCTTGGGAACCGCGGCATCCAGCGCCGGCGCACAGGACAAGATCCGCATCGGCTATGCGATTTCCAAGACCGGCCCCTATGCCGGCGGGGCCAGCATCACGACGCTGCCCAATTACCAGCTCTGGGTGAAGGACGTGAACGCGGCCGGCGGCGTCAAGCTCGGCGACAAGCGCTTGCCCATCGAGGTCGTCGAGTACGACGATCGCAGCAGTTCCGAAGAGGCCGTGAAGGCGATCGAGCGCCTCGCCAATCAGGACAAGGTCGACTTCATCCTTCCGCCCTGGGGGACGGGGCTCAATCTCGCTGTCGGCCCGACGTTGAACCGCCTGGGCTATCCGCACCTTGCGGTCACTTCCGTCACAGACAAGGCCCCGGAGCTTGCCAAGCGCTGGTCCAACGCCACGTTCTGGCTCGGCACCTCGACGCAGATTTCCAATGCGCTCGCCGAACTGCTCGGCAAATTGAAGAGCGAGGGCAAGATCGGCGGCAGCATCGCCATGGTCAGCGTGGCGGACCAGTTCGGCATCGAGCTCGCAGCCGCAGGCCGCGAGGCCTTCAAGAAGGCGGGGTTCACGCTCGCCTATGACAAGACCTATCCGCTCGGATCCCAGGACATTCAGCCATTGATGAAAGATGCGATGGCCGCTGGCGCGGACACCTTCATCGCCTTCAGCTATCCGCCTGATACGCTGGCGCTCACCGAACAAGCGCAGCTCCTGAAGTTCAACCCAAAGATCTTCTACGTCGGCGTCGGCACGGCCTTTCCGCTGTTCAAGGACAAATTCGCCGCCAACAGTGATGGCGTGATGGGGATCGGCGGCTGGAACGCGGACTCGCCGCTGCTGAAGGACTATCTGGCACGTCACAAGGCCGCGACGGGGCAGGAGCCCGATCGATGGGCGAGCTCCATCACCTATGCCAGCTTGCAGGTGCTGCAGCAGGCGATCGAGAAGGTCGGCAAGGTCGACCGCGCCGCGGTGGCCAATGAGATCCGCTCCGGCACCTTCGACACCATCATCGGCAAGGTCAAGCTCAAGGACGGCCTGCTGCAGGAGGTGTGGAGCGTCGGCCAGTGGCAGAATGGCGAATTCTACGGGCTTGCTCCGACCTCGCTCCCCGGGGCGCGTGCGTCGGTGGTCCCCAAGCCGCAGTGGCAGTAACGCCTGCGGCAGGCAAGCCCGCGACTCCGCAGGGTTGCCTGCCGTCCGGGCAGAGGACGCTGGTTCATGCTGCTGTTCGACATTCTTTTGCCGGGCCTCGTGCTTGGCGGCATGTATGCACTCATCGCGCTCGGCCTGACGCTGCAATACGGTGTGGCGCGCATCATGAACCTGTCCTACGGCGAGTCGCTGGTCGCCGCGGCGTTCGGCGCGTTGTCGCTCTACTCAGGCTTACACCTCAGCCCGCTCGCAGCGCTGCTTCTGGCCGTCCCCATCGCAGTCCTGCTCAACTGGCTGCTCTATCGCTTGCTGCTGGAGCGGCTGGCTCGCCGCGGCAAAGATAGCGGCGGTCAGGAGATCGACAGCATTCTGGTGACGTTCGGGGTGCTCTTCGTCATCCAGGGCATCATGCTGGTGGCCTTTGGCGGGCAATATTACAGCTACAGCTATCTCTCCATTCCCGTCGTGATCCTCGGCTCGACACTGGCGGTCAACCGTCTCGCCGCGCTGGCATTCGCTGCGGTGATCGGCGTTGCCGTCTATCTCGCCTTGACGCGCACGCGGATCGGCACTGCTGTTCGCGCCATTGCCGTCGATGCCAATGCCGCGCGTCTCGTCGGCATCGACGTACGGGCGCTGGCCGGTCTCGCCTTCGCATTCGGTGGCGGCCTGGTTGCGGCCGGCGGCGTGCTCGTCAGCATGTTCCTGACCTTCAACGCCTCGATGGGTGTCATCTTCACCATGAAGGCGCTCGTGGTCGTCATCATGGGCGGCGTCGGCAACGTCATGGGCGCGCTCGTTGCAGGTCTCCTGCTCGGCGTCGTCGAGACAGCCGTCGCGCGGCTCGTCGACCCCGGGCTGACGCTCGCGGCGACCTATGC
>Ga0210396_10005276_pt1 | contig 12524 bp, 11 predicted proteins | sample IncBWH17OmetaG_FD_155466 | JGI IMG/M metagenome (GOLD analysis project Ga0210396, IMG submission 155466) | Forest soil microbial communities from Barre Woods Harvard Forest LTER site, Petersham, Massachusetts, United States - Inc-BW-H-17-O ...
CTCCGATCCGGTTGCTTCGGTGCCCGCCTCACCGAGCGATGGGCAGTCTTATTCCTCCTGATCATCCCGCGGCGCCGAATATTTTCCTGAAGATCTAATTCGCCCGTTACGTTTGGTCGGCGCAAAACGCCGGCAGCTTTTTCTGGCGTTACGATCCTGCGTGCTATTGAGACTATTTGCGATTACCTGTCTCAGGGGTAAGGTGCTTTCAATGGCTGCTGTCCCGCGTCTATTCGCCGTCGCGACCGCGGTTCCTCCATATCCGCTCGACCAGAACGACGTGATCGAACGCGTCAAACTCTTGTTCGGACGCGCGCCCGACCTCGATCGCCTGCTGCCGATGTTCCTTAACACAGGAATACAGAGGCGATACTCCTGCGTGCCGCTCGAATGGTACGACCGGGCGCATGGCTGGCCCGAGCGCAACCGCATTTACCTCGCCTCCGCGCTCGACCTGCTCGAGGCGGCAACCGAGCAGGTGCTCTGCTCGGCCGGCCGGCATAAGGACGACATCGACAGCATAGTCGTCGTTTCGACCACGGGCATCGCAACGCCCAGCCTCGATGCGCTGCTGATCGAGCGGATGGGGCTGAGGAGCACGGTGCAGCGCTTGCCTATCTTTGGGCTCGGTTGCGCCGGCGGCGTCCTCGGGCTTGCCCGCGCCGCCAGCCAGGCCGCCGTCGCCCCCGGCAAGATGGTGCTCTTCTTGGTCGTCGAACTGTGCGCCTTGTCTTTTCGGCGCGACGATTGGTCGAAGAGCAATATTGTCGCGACGGCTCTGTTCGGCGACGGGGCCGCGGCCGCGCTTCTGTCGACTGAAGGCGGGGGCCCAGCCCTGGCCGCCGCGGGCGAACACACCTGGCCCGGCAGCCTCGACGTGATGGGCTGGGAGGTCGCCGATGATGGCCTCAGAGCGATCTTCTCCCGGGACATTCCAAAGCTAGTCACGACCCAGCTGCAAGATGCTGCATCGGCGTTCCTCGCCCGTCATGGACTTGCGATCGACGATATTGACTGTTTTTTCTGTCACCCGGGAGGCGCCAAGGTGATCGGGGCGATCGAGCACGCCTTCGGCCTGGCGCAGGGCGCGCTGGTCGAGGCGCGGGCAGTGTTGCGCGACTATGGCAACATGTCGGCGACGACTGTGATGTTTGTGCTCGAACGGATGCTCGCCAAGGCGCGGGCTACTGGGGCACGGTGGGAGCATGGGCTGATGAATGCCCTCGGGCCAGGCTTCACCGCAGGCTTTCTCGTCTTCGACAACCGGTGACGACGCTTTACTGGACCCTCGGTCTGGTCGCATTGCAGCGGCTCATCGAGCTTGCCCACGCGCGACGCAACACCGCCCGGCTGCGCCGGCTGGGCGCTGTGGAGGCGGATGCCGGAGCTTACCCGCTCTTCGTGTTGTTGCATGCCGGCTGGCTTATGAGCCTTGCCTTATTCGTGCCGGCTGCAACCCCGCCCGACTGGCTGCTGATCGGCCTATTCGCCGTGCTTCAAGCGGCCCGGATCTGGGTCATCGCGAGCTTGGGCCGCTACTGGACGACGCGCATCATCACGCTACACGACACACCCCTCGTGCAAACCGGCCCATTCCGGTATCTACGACACCCGAATTATCTGCTGGTCGCCGCTGAGATCGCCGTGTTGCCCCTTGCTTTTGGCGCGGTCGCGGTCGCCGCGACCTTCTCGGTGCTCAATCTGGCGCTGCTCGCTCGACGCATTCGCATCGAGGAGCGCGTTCTGGCGCCGCGCCGCGCTGTGTAACAGCCGCGACGCGAAGATTCCGCTCATGGCTTTGCTCCTGAGACCGGAAGGCACTGCCGGGGCCAAGAGGTGGGTCGGGTTTACAGCGATGAGCATCGGCATGTTCATGGCGATCCTCGACATCCAAATCGTCGCGAGCTCGTTGCCCGATATCCAAGCCGGACTCGGCATTGCGCTGGATCAATTGAGCTGGGTGCAGACCGCCTATCTGATCGCGGAGGTCGTCGCGATCCCACTGACCGGCTGGCTGACCCGCATCATGTCGACGCGCGGCGCCTTTCTCGCCTGCATTTGCGGCTTCACCGCCGCCAGCCTGGCCTGCGCCGCGTCGAACAGTTTCTGGTCACTGATCCCGGCGCGGGTGCTGCAGGGGTTCTGCGGCGGTGCCCTGATTCCGTTCGTTTTCTCGGCGATCTTTCTGATGTTCCAGGGGCTCGGGCGCAGCCGCGCGACCTTCATCGCGGGCCTGTTGGCAATGCTGGCGCCGACTCTCGGACCAGCCGTCGGCGGCTTCATCACCGACCGTTATTCATGGCATTGGCTGTTCCTGATCAATGTGCCGGCGGGAATAGTCGTCGCGCTATTGGTCGTCTGGGCCGTGGACATCGATCGCCCCGACTGGCGCCGCCTCGGCTCAGTCGATCTACTCGCTCTGCCGCTGCTCGCAGTCTTTCTCGGTAGTTTGCAGCTGGTTCTCAAGGAAGCCCCTCATCGCGGCTGGGGCAGCCCGGAAGCACTGCTGCTTGCGGGTATTTGCTTCTTCTGCGCCGGTGGTGTGATCTGGCGCTGTTTGCGCCATTCGGCGCCGCTGATCGATCTGGTCGCATTCCGCGACCGTAATTTTGTGGTCGGGTGCTGCTTCAGTTTTGTCCTCGGGATCGGCCTCTACGGGGCAACATATCTGTTGCCGGTGTACCTCGGTATCATCCGAAATTATGACGCGCTGGCGATCGGTGAGATCATGATGGCGACCGGCGCCGCCCAGCTGATAATGGCGCCGGTCGCCACGATCCTCGAACGGCGCGTCGAGCCTCGGCTGCTGATCGCCGCTGGTTATGCGCTGCTCGCTGTCGGCCTGGTCGGCAACGGATTCATGACCTTCGAGACCGATTTCTGGGGCTTGTTCTGGCAGCAGCTCGTCCGCGGTTCCGCGATTATGTTGTGCCTTTTACCGTCCACCGCGCTCGCATTGAGCGGCTTCGACCCCGCTGATATCCCGAATGCGAGCGGGTTATTCAACCTGATGCGCAATCTCGGCGGGGCGATCGGCTTGGCGCTGATCGACACCGTGCTCGAACAGCGCACGCTGGCTCATATCGCGTCACTCGTCGTGCGTCTCCAGGCCGGCGATCCGTCGGCCGCCCGTCTGGTCGGCCTGCCGACAGAGCGTTTCACCGACGTGCCGATCGGCGAGGTAGACGAAGCGACCCGCGCCTTGGTGGCGCCGTTGGTCGAGCGCGCCGGCCTCGTCGCCGCCTTCAACGACGCCTGGCTGCTGATCGGCGGGTTGGTGGCCTTCTCGATGCTGGTACTGCTGGTCCGAGCGCCGTCGCGTTTGCGGAGCGGAACTTAGGACTGTGCCGAATGGCAGCAGCGGTCCTGTAAAACAGGTGGAGCAGGTGCCGCACAGAGGTCGGGTACGCGAAAAGCACCCGTTCCGATGGCGAGGTGCGGCGGACTATGCCGCACTCCGCGGTGGGCGGCTAGTTGATCAGGCCGTAGAACTTGCCGGCGTTTTCGCAGGTCATCTTGTAGGTGACATCGGCCGGCAGGTGGCTGAACTGTTCCTCGATGTACTTCTTCGATTCCGGCCAGACGCCGTCGGGGTGCGGGTAGTCGGAGCCCCACATCAGGGTCTCGATGCCCATCTCGTCGATCAGCTTGGTGCCGACGCGATCGAACTGGAATGTCGCCTTGCACTGGCGGCGCCAATACTCGCTCGGCAGCATCTTGAGCTTCAGGTCCTGATACTGGTCCTGGTACTCGAAATCCATGCGGTCGATGACATAGGGGATCCAGCCGATACCGCTCTCGCCAAAAACGACGCGGATGTTGGGAAACCGCTCGAATACCGCCGCACCCATCAGGTCGGTCAGGATAGTGGCGAGGGTCATCTGGAAGCGGCACAGCCCGCTATAGGTCATCCGCCGAGCGATCGTCGGCTCGAGCTGCTTGCGCAGTTCCGGGTCGGTCGCAGGGAAGGTGTGGAAATGCAGCGGCAGCTGGGTTTCGTTGACCGCCTCCCACAGCGGATCCCACATCGGATGCCACATCGGCGTCATGTGCCATGAGCAGGACAGTTCGACGCCCTTCATGCCGAGCTTGGCGACGCGATGAACCTCGGCCGCCGCCGCCTCTATGTCGCTATAAGGCAAGCAGGCGAGGCCGATCTCGCGATCGGGATAATAGCTGCAGAAATTGTTCATGAAGTTGTTGTAGGTGCGCAGCATCTCGTTGGCCGCGGCCGGGTTCTTCATCTTCGCGCATGCTGCGAGAATGCCGTAGATGACCTCGGCGTCGACGCCGTCGCGGTCCAGTTCCTTGACCCGCAAGTGCGGGTCGCCGGGCCGGCGGTGCCCCTTCTTCGTGAAGTCGTCGTACAGCCCGGCCTCGTGCATCTTGTCGACCCGCAACTGCTTGCCGGGAACGTAGTCCGAGCCCACCGCGCCGACCCCGCCCGCCTTGCCGTAATCGGCGCCGCTGTTGTCGATCCAGCGCTTCGTGCCATCCGGCTGCTCCTTGACATAGGGCATCTCGTCCCTCAGGGCGCGCGGCGCCTCCGAGATGAACAGATCGGGCGGCAGCCAGATCATATCGAGATGACAATCGGCCGATATTCGCTGGTATTGCATTACGCACCCTCCAGTGAGATTGGACCCGGGCCGGGTCGATCGACTATAGCTTCCCCACATCAATCTACCGGAGCGGCGCAACGGCATCCTAGACCGATCTGCGCAGGTCTCCGATGCAGGGGGCTCAACCCTGGGGTAAGGCGGGCGGAGCCGTTACTGGATGGATTGTGGGGGAGTCGGAATTGGCGATGAGAGTTTTGGTCACCGGCGGCGCCGGGTTTATCGGCTCGGCGGTTTGCCGGCTGCTGGTCGGCGAACTCGACGGCACCGTTCTCAATGTCGACAAGTTGACCTACGCGGCGAATTTGACGTCTCTGCGCCCAATCAAGGGCGATCCGCGTTATGCCTTTCGCCGGGCCGACATCTCCGACCGGCAGGCGATTTCCGACATATTCCGAAAATTCGATCCCGATGCGGTCCTCCACCTCGCCGCAGAATCGCATGTCGACCGCTCGATCGACGGTCCGGCGGCATTCATCGCGACCAATATCGAGGGGACCTATGTCCTGTTGGAAACCGCGCTCGCCTACTGGCAGCAGCTTCCGGCAAAGCGTGCCAAACGGTTCCGCTTTCACCACGTCTCGACCGACGAAGTCTTCGGTTCGCTGGGGCCCGAGGGCAAATTCACCGAAACGACAGCCTATCGGCCGAACTCGCCTTATTCGGCGTCAAAAGCGGCTTCGGACCACCTGGTTCGCGCCTGGCGCGAGACCTTCGGGTTGCCGACCGTGGTCAGCAATTGCTCGAATAATTACGGCCCTTACCATTTTCCGGAAAAGCTGATCCCGCTCGCCATTCTGAAAGCGCTGCACGCCGAGCCGATCCCGGTCTACGGCGCGGGCGACAACGTCCGCGACTGGCTCTATGTCGAGGACCACGCCCGTGCGCTGTTTAAGATCCTGAGCGAGGGCAAGGTGGGCGAGTGCTACAATGTCGGCGGGAATGCCGAGCAGACCAATCTAGATGTTGTCACGTCGATCTGCCGATTGCTCGACGAAATGCTGCCGGGTTCGGCGCATCGGCCGCATGAGCAGCTGATAACATTTGTCGCGGACCGGCCGGGACATGACCGGCGCTACGCAATGGACATCACCAAGATCGGGCGCGAGCTGCATTGGACACCCCGCGAAACCTTTGACAGCGGTCTGCGAAAGACCGTCGCGTGGTATCTCGAGAACCGCTGGTGGTGGGAGGGAATCTGGGCTCGCCGATATCATGGCGAGCGCCTGGGGATGGCCGCGAGCCAGCCGCCGAATCCGGCGCGAGCAAAGTCCGGCTTGCCTCGCGCCGAACAATGAGGGATTAGAGGCTTGGCTCTCGTCAGGAGGATCGACACGGTGCGTATGCTCGCTTTCGCCGGTCTCGGCTTGCTCCTCTTGGTCGGCGGGTGCAACGATCATGTGCGGGTCGTGAGTTTCGAGGCGGATCCGGCCGGCACCTTTATCTTCACGGCGCAGACCAATACGGTGATGACGGAGAACAACGACGGTGAGGCCGAGCAGATTCGGCGCGACTGGCTCGCCGATGAGCTCAGCGCCCATGGAATGTGCGCTGCCGGATACTTCGTCGAAATCCGCCGACTCGTCGAGCCGCCGGATGCGCCAGACAGTAATGCGCACGACGTCGTCTATTCCGGACGCTGTCTCTAACTCGACGAGACGCCCCGCGCCGTCAGCCGCGATTGGCGGCGCTCCACCGTTCGATCAACGGCCCCGGCTTGCCGTAGACCGGATCGGAGGCCGGCAACGGCACCTCGCGGACATTACGCAGCGCGCGCTCGCGGTGCTGCGCAGCGGGGATGCACATGTCAGGGCTCTTTCCACCGGGATAGGCGCCGACCACTACGAGATCGGGACTGGCGCCCTCGTTCTTGTGGGCAACGCCCGCCGGGATCACGACGACGTCGCCGGCGTGCAGCTCTACCGTTGCGCCGTCTTCGCCTCCGAGCCGCACCCGAACCGACCCGGCCGCGATGCCGAGCACCTCGTGCGCAGTGCTGTGATAATGGTGGTGCGCATAGATCCCGTTCCGCCATGCGCCGCTCCAGCCATTATCGGCGAACAACTTCGCGCAGTCGGCAACGCACCGGGGACCGGTTTGGAGCGCCGAGCGGTAAACGATCAGCGGCAGCGACGGGTTGTTCGGTACGCGGCCGTCATCGGCGAAAAGGTGCTCCTCTATCGTCAGGGCGTCCGGGGGGATCTGCATGGAGTTGCCCTTCCATCGCATGATCTGGAGCGACCTTTGTCAAATTACCCGATTAACCACGAAAATGCCAGCCAGGTTTTGCGGTATTCCTCTCGCTCGACGCCTGTCGGACCACTGATCCCTTCCATCCCAGCGGTTTACCCGCGAAGTGCGCGACTGGTCGCGATTCAGGAAATTCATTTTCGACGAGTGCGTTCAGTTTTATGGGCCGAGCCGGCATCGTTTATTAACTACGATAAGATGTGGAACCGCTTGCCAAGTTGATCTCTCTCGGATATCAAAGGCGGTGTCGCAGGTTGCGCTCCGCGATAGTGCCCGAGCGAGAATTTCCTTTTTCAGGCGCCGAGTGATGGACTACCCGATCAAGACCGTGTGCGTGGTCGGTCTCGGTTATATCGGCCTGCCGACTGCCGCGACTTTGGCGAGCCGCGGCATCGATGTGATCGGCGTTGACATCAATCCCCGAGTCGTCGAAGCGGTCAATGCCGGGCAGACCTATTTCTCCGAGCCCGATCTCGACATGCTGCTGCGTGCCGCGACGACATTGCGGAAACTGCGCGCAACGGCGCAGCCCGAGCCGGCTGATGCCTTTGTCATCGCGGTCCCGACGCCGTTCCGCGAGGATCGCTCCCCCAATCTCGATTATATAGATTTGGCGGCAGACGCGATCGCGCCGGTTCTCGTCTCCGGCAATGTCGTGATTCTGGAGTCGACCTCCCCGGTCGGAACCACCGAGCGGCTGGCCGACCGTCTGGCGCGGCTGCGCCCGGATCTGCGCTTTCCCCCGACGCGGCACCCGGAGCCGCTCGATGTGCATGTGGCGCATTGTCCGGAGCGAGTGCTTCCCGGGCGGATGGTCCGCGAGCTGATTGAGAACGATCGCATTATCGGCGGGATTACCGAAGCCTGCGCCGAGCATGCCGAAGCGGTCTACCGCGTTTTTCTGCAGGCGAAGGTGTTCCGCACCGATGCGGCGACGGCGGAACTGGTCAAGCTCGTCGAGAATGCCTCGCGCGACGTGAACATAGCTTTTGCCAACGAGCTGTCGCTGATCTGCGACCAGCTCGGCCTCAATGTGTGGCACGTCATCGAGCTCGCCAATCGCCATCCCCGCGTCTCGATCCTCCAGCCGGGACCGGGGGTCGGCGGCCACTGCATCGCGGTCGACCCGTGGTTCATCATTTCGTCGGCGCCGGAGCGGACGCGGCTTATCCGCACGGCTCGCGAAGTCAACGACGCCAAGCCGAAGTTTGTCGTCTCGCAGATCCGGGAGCGAGCCGAGCGGTTCAAGCGACCAGTCGTCGCCTGTTTGGGTCTGACCTACAAGCCTGATGTCGACGACACGCGGGAGAGCCCGGCGATCGCGATCGCGGCGCAACTGGCGCGCGCCGGGCAAGACCGCATCCTCGTCGCCGATCCGAACCTGACGGGGCTCCCCGAGGAACTCGCCCTGCTTCCCAACCTGTCGTTCTGCGAGACGCTCGAGGCCGTACGCCAGGCCGACATCGTCGCCCTTCTGGTGGCCCATTCGCCCTTTCGGAAGATCCCGCGCGAGGAGTTGATGCGCCGTGTCGTCATCGACGTGACCGGACTGACCTATCAATATGCCTAGCCTCGCGTGGCCGCGTTAACTGCGCCCACCCGCGACGGCTCGCGCAGCATGAAGCTGTTGTTTGTGTTCGGGACGCGGCCCGAGGCCATCAAACTCGCGCCGGTTTTCTTGGAATTGTCGGCTCGGCCGAGTTTCGACTGCAAGATTTGCGTAACCGGGCAGCACCGCGAAATGTTGGCCCAGGTCCTCGAACTGTTCGAGCTTCGGCCGGACTGGGATCTCGATCTGATGCGGCCAAATCAGGATCTCGCCTATTTGACCGGTGCCATCCTATCCGGAGTCGGTGAGGTCCTCGATGCCTTGCGGCCCGATCGGGTGATCGTGCAGGGCGACACAACCACGACCTTTGCCGCGGCGCTTGCAGCCTTCTACCACCGCATCCCGGTGGGTCACGTCGAGGCCGGCCTGCGCACCGACAACATCTATTCGCCCTGGCCCGAAGAGGTGAACCGGAGGCTCGTGACCCATATCGCCGATTTGCACTTTGCCCCGACGGCACGGGCACGAGAGAATTTGCGGCGGGAAGGAGTCGGTTGCGACCGGATCTTCGTCACCGGCAATACCGGGATCGATGCTCTGCTGCGGATTGCCGCTCTACTGGATAACCGGCCGGACCTGCGTTCCCGCTGCGCGGCCGTTGTGCCTGCGCATTTCGTGGGCCGGCGAATAATTCTCATGACCGGCCACCGCCGCGAAAGCTTCGACGGGGGTATCGCCCGCGTTTGCCGCGCGATGGCGCGCGTCGCCGACAGAGATGATACTGCGGTGGTCTTTCCGGTACATCGAAATCCCAGCGTCCGCCAGGCGATCGAGCCGCTTCGCCGGCACCCGAACGTGCTCCTGACCGAGCCGGTCGATTATCCCGAGTTGGTGTTTCTGCTGAAGCGCTGTCATTTTGTGGTCACCGATTCGGGCGGGATTCAGGAGGAGGCGCCCTCCTTTGGGAAACCGGTGCTGGTTACCCGCGACACAACCGAACGCCCGGAGGCTATGGAGCTGGGGCTTGCCGCGCTGGTAGGCACCGACGAGAATCTGGTTTTTTCCGAGATGACGGCATTGCTCGACAATGCCGACGCCTATTCGCGGATGAGCCGGGTAGCGAACCCCTATGGGGACGGGCGCGCGAGCTGTCGGATCGCGCTGCAGTTGATGGCCGAAGCCGGCATGCCGCGTGCGCAGGCGGCTTGTTAGCCGACCACCACCGAAATCAGGGAGGCCGCGGCTGCCCCTATCGCGGCCCACAATCCGAGCGACAATGCCAGGATCAGCAGCAGCGAGGCTCGCCTGTTGAGGCGCGGCGCCTCAAGATTTATCGATCTTTCGGACGACGCAGCAGATCTCGGGGCAATGCTGGCGTCCATTGGATATCCCTTCCCGGTGATTGCCTCAGCGAGGCCGGCCCCCGACTCTCGCCGCGCCGCCTGTCCGCCGGGTTCATTCTGCCCGTACCGCGTCAAGCGCCTGTCCCAGGCAGCGTCAAGATCCTGTCCTCGGAAAATTTGGGATTCGAGCGGGAGGGAAAGATTCGTCCGAAGGCGCCCACATTGGCCCGTCTTAGCTGGCAGTAAGTAAATTCAATACCTATTAATAAACCCTTTAACTTTATCGGACTGCCCGGTTGCATTGGCGAATCTTCAATAAAATTGGGCAAAATCCCAAACGATGTTTCTTGCCTCACTCGTAGTTTTGCTTACAGTCCTGCACGACGCCAACATTATCCATTAAAAAAATGATCCAAAGCAATTCTTCCTCCCGCGATTGTGGAGTAATTGAGGGGGTGGAGTTCAGCAGCGATCGCCTGCCGGCGGGTCCCGCCCTGTTTGCTGTCCTTGGATTATCATTGCTCGGATGGGCCGTTGTGCTCGCCCCGCTTCTCGCAATCTTCCACTGAGGCAAAACAGCAGACCGGCATCGAACCCGTCACTCGGTTTCGCGCCGGCGAGGACCCCCGGCGCAATTGTCCTTCAGCTATTCCGTTCGATAACCCCAGGCACGGAGCTGCGCCATTCCCGCCTGAAACCCTTTCGGAGTGAGACTGAAGCTGAACTGCCCCTTTTCCGTGTAAACGTCGATCAATATGAGCGATCCGGTTTTGAGTTGGTTCAAAGCAGCCAACGTCTGGATGCTCGGAAAAACGCAGTAGCGCGCTTCCCTGCACTCGATGGGCGGGTTCTTGTCAATTCTAAGGACTGCCCTGGTCGGAAAAGGCTCTCCGACAATCCCCATATTCCCGGTCTGAAGCATGACGACGAGCGCGAACGAGCCCCTCGGAACGCCTTGGGTTTGCCAAAATGGCACCGTGATCGAGCAGTCCGGAGCACCAATTCCGGGAGCGGAATCGCATTCGGTGACCCACTCGTCGGCTCGGAATTTCTGTCCTGCGACAGCCCTTGGAGCGCCCAGCATTTGAACGCAACAGGTAAGCAAGACGACCAGGGCGGTGTGAAATCTTCTGCGGCGCATCATCTTATGTCGTATTGCCGCCCCCCGCGATCTCGAAATGCCCAGACCCCCTTCGGTTCTGCAATATAAGTCCTCGCCAATGATTTCAGATTTGTTAACCTTGGGCCTGACCGAGCCCCTGAAAGGAGGAGGTTGTGCGTCCTCCTGTCAGCGCCAATGTTTGCAGTTTCTTAACCCTTTTAAAAGTAATGGTTTTCGGTTCCAGTTAACTATTTTTCCGCTTTTCAAGCGATCAAAACAGCGTTATCCGTGTGGACCGACCTGAGAAAGCAGGACTGAACCGGTCGTTAATAATCGGCGAATAATTGCACTGGGTGGCTCACCAATGGGAACCCCGAGGGCCGATCGGCGTCCCCTTCGGACGCTCCAGAGTGAACCCTTGATTTCGTCGACGCTAGTGCTTTGGCAACAGCTTAAGGATCTCGAATGGCCTGCTTTCTCGTGACCGGCGGTGCTGGCTTCCTGGGTTCGCACTTGGTCGACGCGTTGTTGAGGCAGGGACACCTGGTACGCGTTCTCGATGATCTCTCTAGCGGACACCGCCATAACCTGCCGCGGCAACTCCAATTTCTCCACGGGGACATCACCGATCCGACGACTGTCGAAGAGGCTTTCGAGGGCATCGACGCCTGTTTTCACTTGGCCGCAATTGCTTCTGTCGTGCGCTCAAACCGCGAGTGGTTGCGCACGCACGAAGTCAACCTCACCGGCACGCTCAACATTTTGAATCAAGCGCGGCGTTTGCGGAACCGCCGCGAAATCCCCATTGTCTACGCCTCGTCGGCAGCGATCTACGGCGATTGCGCCACCGTTCCGATCGGCGAAGACACTCCGGTTGCGCCGATGAGTGCGTACGGCGCCGACAAGAGCGCATGTGAGCTGCATGCGCGCGTCGCCGGTGCGGTGCACGAAATTCCGACGGTTGGATTGCGTTTCTTCAACCTCTATGGACCCCGGCAAGACGCTCAGTCCCCCTATTCCGGTGTTATTGCGCTTTTTGCCGATCGGCTGCGGCTCGGCGAACCAGTCGAAATCTTTGGCGACGGAGAGCAGGTTCGCGACTTCACCTATGTCGGGGATGCCGTCGGCGCGCTCGACCGAGCCCTGAGTGCAGCGAGCACCAGCGCCCCGGTCTTCAACATCTGCACGGGCCAAGGCACGAGCGTGCGGACCCTCGCCGAAACCATGGCCGAGCTGTACCAAACCAATATCACCGCGCATTACAGCCCGGCACGATCGGGTGAAGTCCGAATATCGGTCGGAGATCCGCGCCGTGCTGTCGAGCAGCTCGGCTTCAAGGCCGAGACGGCTCTGGCAGACGGTCTGGCAATCACCCTCGATTTGCCGCGCACTCGCCTCGAGCTGAAGCCCCGGGTCGTCGCGTAGGCCGGGTCGATCCGCGGCATTCGATCGCGAAATTTCGCGATCGAGCAATTGCGGAATTATGTAGCAGACGCACCTAGCCGGCCGTCATCGCGCGAGCGCCAAGTGGGCGGCGTTTACGGGATCGTGCTCGTCCAAGCGCTCCATCTGGTTCGCCAGCGAAATCCAACTCCTCGCCATGCCCAGCGTGATCGTCTCCGTTTTACGCGTGACATCGGTTTGAGATAGTCGGGCGCATT
>Ga0210396_10005277_pt1 | contig 12523 bp, 7 predicted proteins | sample IncBWH17OmetaG_FD_155466 | JGI IMG/M metagenome (GOLD analysis project Ga0210396, IMG submission 155466) | Forest soil microbial communities from Barre Woods Harvard Forest LTER site, Petersham, Massachusetts, United States - Inc-BW-H-17-O ...
CTCATCATCCGCTACGGAGAAGGCGCGGCCAAGCTGGAAGGCAAAGAGCTGGCGAAATTCATGACAGTGCTCGACGAGTATCTCGGATTCTTCGACAAGCTCGACAAACGCGTGCGCAATGAACGCGTCACAGAGCTGATTCCCAAGTTTGATCTTGCGAAGCGGGCAGATTTCGAAGGCGACAAAAAGGCTCCGCCGAAGAAGATCGAGCGCCTGGAAAAAGAACTCAGCAAGATGCAGAAGGAAGAAGGCTTCAAGAGCGTAGAGACACGCTTCGACGAAGAGCACAATCTGTGGGAAGTGCACTTCGTGAATAAGCATGGCGCCGAACACGTCATTAGTTGGGAACTGTCGTCCAGCGCGGAATGCCGGCAGCTGATTGCCAAGTTCAAACAGATCGAGCCCTACATGGAGCCGCCGTTTGTCGTCGAGACGCTGGCCAAGACAGCCCCGGCAGCGACCAACGGAGACGCTCTCGAGGACGAGACATTGGCGACTGTGGAGGACAAGGCAGAGAAGAAGGCAGCAGCCAAGACTCCGAAGCGCAAGGAAGTCGAAGTGGTCGAGAAGACAAACGTTCGCGAGCTTCGTGACTACGTTATCAACGAGGGGCGCAAAGACTTCTCGATCCAGCGCTACAAAGGACTGGGCGAGATGACCGCTCCGCAGCTTTGGGAAACGACGATGGATCCCGAGCGGCGTACTCTTCTGTCGGTAAGGCTGGAAGATATTGCGGAGTGCGAAGCGATCTTCACCACGCTGATGGGGGAAGACGTTGAGGCGCGGCGCAAGTTCATCGAAGAGAATGCGCTGGATGTGAAGAACCTGGACATTTAACTTCTAACTTCTTATCCGCGGATTCACGCGGATGAACACGGATACAAACTTTAATGGCGGCCTTGGCGGCCGCCATTTTCTTTTTATGCTGCACTTCATTCGGCAGCTTACAATTCCGCCCATGAAATACATGCGGCCGTCCTTTCTACTGATCATCATCTGCCTAAGTAGTTCGCTTCTCGGACAGTCGTCTCCTGCGCCGACTCCTACGATGGGCTGGAACAGTTGGGATTCCTACGGCACTACGGTGCGCGAGGAGCAGGTAAAGGCCAACGCTGACTGGATGGCTGAGCATCTCGCGAAATTTGGGTGGAAATACATTGTCGTCGATATTCAGTGGTACGAGCCCAATGCGCAGGGGCATGACTACCAACCCGGCGCGCCCCTCACGATGGATGAGTACGGACGGCTGCTTCCGGCGGTCAATCGCTTTCCTTCGTCTGCCAACGGGGCCGGATTTAAACCGCTGGCTGATTACGTTCATAGCAAAGGTCTGAAGTTCGGAATTCACATCATGCGCGGCATTCCCCGGCAGGCGGTCGAGAAGAACCTTCCGATCAGAGGAACGCCTTATCACGCAGCCGACATCGCGGACAAAGACAACGCATGCCGCTGGAATCCGGATATGTGGGGCGTAGATACAACGACGCCGGGATCGCAGGCATACTACGATTCGATTGCAGACCTGTATGCGTCGTGGGGAGTGGACTTCGTCAAGGCCGATGATACGGGCAGCCATCTTTATCAACCGGCAGAGATGAAGGCGTTGAGCATGGCAATTCGAAAGACTGGCCGGCCGATCGTGTTGAGCATTTCGCCTGGCCCGGCTCCGATCTCAGAAGCGGAGTTCTTTGAAAAATATGCGCAGATGTGGCGCATCTCCGATGATTTCTGGGACGATTGGAAACTGTTGCGCCAGCAGTTCGATTTCACTCGTGACTGGGCACCGTTCGTCGGGAAGAATGATACCTGGCCCGATGCGGACATGCTTCCTCTGGGCAAACTGCGGGTTACGAGCAAGGAAGGTGGGGGCTCACCGACGAAATTCACGGCGGATGAGCAGCAGACCGTGATGACTTTGTGGAGCATCTTTCGTTCGCCATTGATCTTTGGCGGCGACTTGCCGACCATCGAAAGTGCAACCGAAGCGCTGATTACGAACCAAGAGGTCCTGGATGTGGATCAGAGCAGTCACGGCGGACATCAGGTGCTGGAGCGAGGAAATATTCGTGCGTGGGTGGCCGATGGCAAGAATGCCGGAGAACGTTACGTCGCCGTGTTTAATCTGGGAGACGCTACGGAGCAGGGGAGTATTTCCTGGGGCGATCTGAAGGTTCCGGGCACGGTGACCGCAGTGCACGACCTATGGGGCCGGAGGTCCATCGAAGCGGTTGACGCGGTTCACGTGAGTTTACGACCGCATGCGAGTGCGCTGTATAGAGTCACTACGATGCAGAATCGGTAAGGGTTGCCTGTCCAAAAAGCAAACCTCAGGCGCTAAAGCGCTGCGCCACCTACTAATTGAGTCTTCAGCAGACTGCTAACAGGACTGACTTGGTTACCGACGTCCCCACGGGGTGAAGAAATCATCCGCAAGGCGCGTTGTGCTCATCGTTCTTTTGCCAGAGGGTCAACTATGACGACTTTGGTGCAGTCACTCGGAGAGATCAAGAAGACGTGGCAATGGATTGCTATTGGAGCAGGGATCTTGTTGATTTGGATCTTCGTAGCCTCGACGGCGTTCAACCGACGAGAGCCAGATTTGATGCACTCGCTGCCCAAGACAGAATCGTATGCGCCGACGCCGGCGACAACCTGGCAGGCGGGCCCAGCAGCGCAAGCGGACGCTGTCAGGTCTGAGGTCGCAAAGGATTTTGCGGCCGGCGCTACCGTGGAGAGAAAGATCATCCGCACAAGCTCGCTGGAAATGGTTGTACAGCGCCCGGCGGATACTGCGGAGAAGATCACTGCGATCGCCGAGGGAATGGGAGGATATCTCGAAACGGCCAGTGGTGGCGGGCAGAATGCAACCTCGGGGACGCTCACGATTCGTGTGCCGGCGGCGCGACTGCAAGAGGCACGGGCCGAGATCCGAAAGCTGGGCCTACGAGTGGAAAGCGAGAAGGTCGATGCGCAGGACGTGACCCGGCAGTATGTGGATCAGGACGCCCGGATCCGAAATCTCCGAGCTGAAGAAGTGCAGCTTCTGACAATCCTGAAGCAGGCCGCAACCGTGAAAGACATGATGGTGGTGAGCGAGAGGCTGAGCGAAGTGCGAGGACAGATTGAACAACACCAGGCGGAGTTCAATGCGTTGTCGCGGCAGATCGAAACGGTTGCGATTGCCATTTCGCTTCGAACGGAGTCGGAGGCGCAGGTTTTCGGTTTGAACTGGCGCCCGGGATACCAGTTGAAACTCGCGCTGCACGACGGGTTGGAGAGTGTTGCGACCTATGCGGCGGCGATGACGACGATCTTGTTCTATTTGCCAGCCGTGCTGCTGTGGGCGGGAACGATCTTAATTGCAATCTTTGTGGCCTTGCGACTCACGCGATGGATTGGAGGGCGGTGGTTTGGATCGAAAACCACTACGGTTTCGGCGCAAGGTTAACTTGACCTTCCTGAGTGGCTGCGGGCAACTGGCTCGCGGCCTCGGGCTTTTCGCCACGAAACACCCGGGAAATTCCCCGGACGATGCGGCGCATCGGTAGTTCTCCTTTGGCGTCGGCAAAGAAGATTTCGCCGGTTCGAGTGCCGCGGTAGAACCAGCGCTTCAGCACGGCCAGGTGTTCCATCGTTTCCAGTGCTGATTTCGGGGTGTCGGCCGGAAATGCCTGCAGCGCCTCTTGGACGCGCGCTTCCATCGACTGTGATTTTGCGTGTTCCGCAGTCTGGATAGTGAATGGGATGGGGCTAGAGATGCGGCCGGACGTGATTCGGAAAAACGTGACCGATCCATCGAGGTGACTGGGCTGGATCATCAGCGCTGACAGCTGGTCGAGGCGCTGCACGATTTCTGGGAGTTGGCTTAGAACAGGTTTGAGTTTCTCTACTCTGGCGTGAATGGCCGCTGCATCTTCGAAGGCCAGATTAGCCGAGGCAGCTTCGCGGTCATCCGAGAATTGGCGCAGCAGTGAGTTACCTCGAGAATCGAAATAGGTCTGGACCCGTGTTACCTCCGCTTCGTATTCCTTGTCGGTGCAGCCCTTAAAGCACGGAGCCAGGCACATCTTCATCTCGGAATAAATGCAGCCGGGGAACTTGGGGTCGGGATGCAGATCGTCGACGCAGCGGCGCATTTTGAAAAAGTCGAGGGAATCATTCATGAATTTTTCAGCAGCGACGCGAGAAACAAATGGTCCGTAGTAAAGAGAGTGCCCTGTGAGACGCCCCAGTCGCGTTGTGATGGAGGCGCGCGGGTATTCGTTCTCCAGATGAAGCTTCACAAACGATGCGAATCGGAAACGCAGGCGCTGCTGGTAGGTTTTCGGAAATGCTTCGCGCAAGACACGGTAGAGGAGGAATCCGGATTCGAAGTCGGAGCCGGTTGGCGTGAATTCGATCGAGCGGACGCGATCGCGCAGGTTTAGCTTCTTCGTGCGTTGTTCGACACGACCGAGCAGGCGTTGCAGGCGCCGACGCAGGTTGGCGGTTTTGCTGACGTAAGGCTCAGCGTTTGCATCCTCGCCGCGCAGGAGGAAGACCGCGGGGCCGGCTGGAACGCTCGAGAATATTTCGGCTTCCCGGACCGGGGTGAATTCGATGCGCTCGGTCAACACACCTCAATTCTAGCGGAGTTAGCCCATCGGCTTGGATCGCCAGGCTCATTCCAGGACGGTTTCGACAAGATTGACACAGCGAGCGCAAGATGCGCTCGCCACAGCCGGCGGGACCCTTCGGCTTCGCTCAGGGCAGGCGCCGGCGCTACGAAATTATCGGAAGTTGGCGCTGCGGAATTTCTGGCGGAAGTCCGTTCCGTCAATCGTCACAACGCGGCACATCTCGTGCAGGCGCGAGCGCATGCGTTCGCCGATACGGTCCCCCAGCGTTTCGTTACGGCTTGCGGCCCTTGCGGGTGATAGCGAGTCGGCTACCGCTGCTGCTGGCTGGTCGTCGAAATTTGTCGTGATGATTGTGGTGCGGTTGTTGTTATAGCGCGTGTTCAGGATTAGACTGACCGTATCCCAGACCCACTCGGTGGGTTTCACGGCGCCCAGTTCATCCAGAACCAAAACGTCGGTTTCGAATACCGGGCGTAGCACGTCGAGCTCTGTGGTCTGAACCGTCGAATTATAGGAGTTCTGAATTTCCTTCAGCAATTCGCGATAGTCGTAGAACAGGCAGGGAATGCCGCGTGTCAAGATCAGTTCCTTAAGGATTCCGACAGCGAGGTGCGTCTTGCCAGTGCCGATTGTGCCTATGATCAATAGGCCTTTGTCGCCGCGCGGGTCGCATTTTTGTGCGAAGTTCGATGCGACGAAGTGTGCCTCGGCGAGGGACGGATGGGCTCCGGGAAAATCGGTGTCGTAGTTCGTGAGTTCACAGTGCTCGTAACGACGCGGAATGCGGGCTGCCGCCAGCAAAGAATGCGCTCGCGCCCGCAGATGGCAATCGCAGCGAGTGACACGTCGGTCGTTGAGGCTACGGATGCCGTCGCCTGCCGAAACAGTCTTCCACCCGGTGCCTTCACATAATGGACAAACTTGAACTGGGGCGTTGATCAACTGGGCATCCTCATCCGGGAGTTGAGATTCTTCAGCATAGGCAGTTTCTCCGGACGCTCGCTTTGCTCGCGGGGCGGACGAAGAAGTCCGCCCCCACACAATCCTCTGATCTGACTTTGCACCGGAGGGCTGCGTTTGTGCAAGCTGGAATGCACGATCGGCTGTGTACATCCTGTGAACGAAGCAGAGCACCTGTGGAGGGCGGAGGAAATCCCGCCCCTAGGTTCGAAAAGCCGCTTCTCTAGGCCTAATTCGGGCCGGGCAGGTGCGAAACAGGCTTCCGGCGCGGATTTTCACAGTTGACATTCGCCGCAGAGGGAGGACAATACCTAGCGGTCAGGTTTCCCAACTCAGCCCTCGCCAGTTTGCCTCCCGGTTTGGGCTGGGCATGAAAGAGACCTGCGAGGAGAAACTATGAATAAAGCCGATCTGGTTGACAAGATCGCAGGCGCGTGTGAAATCAGCAAGGCGCAGGCTACGACCGCCATTGATACCGCCGTTGAGAGCGTTACATCTGCCCTCCGCAAAGGAGATCGCGTGGCGTTGATTGGCTTCGGCACGTTCTCCGTGTCGCAGAGAAAGGCCCGGAATGGGCGCAATCCACAAACTGGCGCGACCATCAAGATTGCTGCCCGCAAAGTCGCGAAGTTCACCCCCGGGGCTGAACTCAAGAAAGCAGTCAACAAGAAATAACTGATGCAAGACAGGTTTGCGAACGGCAGGGGGTCGGCCCTGCCGTTTTTTGCTGCCTGCGACGCGTGGGGAGCGCACATGGTGCGTCATCCGATAAATGCGTAGACGCGGCGGAGGCCGTCAGTTCTTAGTGAGGCTCGAGCGCTTGACCCTGGGCAGGCCCACCCCTAACATCGAGTGGGGTCCATGCGATTTAAAATTCCTTGCGTCTGGGCGCGTCGCACTATCAAGACCGCATTCGCCTTCGGATTCATCCTGTGCTCGGGATTGACGGTTTGCGCCCAACGATCCAAGAGTGCTGCTGCTCCGCCTTCTCCAATCGCCAACTTCACCGACATCGCCGAGAAAGCGGGCCTTACCTCGCAGAACGTCTTTGGGGGCGTCGACACTAAGAAGTACATCATCGAGACCACGGGCAATGGTGTCGCGATTTTCGATTACGACAACGATGGCTGGCCCGACATTTTTCTGGTCAATGGAACGAGGCTCGACGGATTTCCCCCCGGGAAATCGCCGACCAATCGTCTCTACCGCAATAATCATGACGGCACATTTACGGATGTGACCGACAAAGCCGGACTGACGGGAACGGGATGGGGGCAGGGAGTCTGCGTCGGTGATTACGATAACGACGGCTGGGAGGATCTTTACGTCACGTATTACGGCAAGAATCGCCTTTATCACAACGATCACGGCGTGTTTACCGAGATTGCTGAGAAGGCCAGCGTCGCTGGATCAGGCAAGGATTGGGGAACCGGTTGCGCGTTTGTGGACTACGACCGCGATGGCCGGCTAGACCTGGTCGTAGCCAACTATGTGGATTTCGATCTTGCCACCGCGCCGGCGCCTGGAGACCGGCCGACGTGCTTCTGGAAGGGCGTTCCTGTGATGTGCGGACCTCGAGGGCTTGCGGGATCGAAAAACATTCTTTACCACAATCGGGGCGATGGAACCTTCGAAGATGTCTCGACAAAAGCGCATATCCTTCGCACCGACGGTCATTACGCGTTCAGCGTTTCAACTTTTGATTTCGATGAGGACGGCTGGCCCGACATCTTCATCGCCTGCGACAGCACCCCCGCGATCCTCTACCACAACAACCACGACGGGACGTTCACTGACGTGGCTGTGACCGCAGGAGCGGCGTTTAACGAGGACGGACGCGAGCAGGCTGGCATGGGATCGACGATTGCCGACTACAACGGCGACGGCCATCTGGATATCTTCAAGACGAATTTCTCCGACGATACTTCAACGCTCTACAAAAATAATGGCGATGGAACCTTCACGGATGCAACTTCTGCCGCTGGCCTGGGCCTCTACACGCAATACCTGGGATGGGGAACGATGTTCCTCGATGTCGACAACGACGGCTGGCCCGATCTGCTGCTGGTGAACGGCCACGTTTACCCGGAAGTCGACAGCCAGCATCTGGGCAGCAGCTACAAAGAGCCGCGAATTCTGTTTCACAACAACGGGGATGGGACGTACAGCGACATCTCGGCGTCGGCGGGTTCTGGCATCACTACAGCAGCATCTTCGCGTGGCATGGCCGTGGGCGATCTGTGGAATGACGGCCGGATATCGGCGGTGATCAACAACATGAATGCAGCGCCAAGTCTGCTGGTGAATCAGGTCAAGAACTCCAACCACTGGGTTGCGTTTCGAACTGTCGGGACGAAGTCGAATCGCGATGGGATTGGGGCGCGGATTCGAGTGAAGGCCGGTTCGCGCATTCTTGTGGACGAAGTGCGCAGCGGCTCCAGCTACATCTCGAACAGCGATATGCGCGTGCACTTCGGGCTGGGCAAGGTCGACAAGGTCGAATGGGTGGAGATTCGCTGGTCCAGCGGATTGACGGAGCGATTTTCGAACTTAACCGTGGATCAGATTCACACGCTTACCGAGAGTAAAGGCACCCCAGTCGAACCAGGCTCCAAGAAATAGCGCTGCATGAACCACAAAGGACACGAAGGTTCACGAAGGAAAATGAGAAGTACCTTGGTACACCTTCGTGTCCTTTGTGGTTAGAAGTTTTGCATTCCATTATTTTCCGGTCTTGGAGTTCTTGGAAAAGTCCATCGTGCGCGCGATTCCTGTGCCTTCCTTCACATAAATGACTTGGTTAGCTTTGATGTCTTTTACGGTATCAATCTGGCCGCTCGGCCAGCGGATCTCGAGCAAATCCACCTTCTCGGCCTTGCCTAATCCGAAGTGAACTCGTAGATCGTTCTGTGAAAAATATCCGCCGCCGCTGCGGACCTCATCGATCTGGCGGTGCGGCTTGGATTCTCCAGGTACCTGGGTGACACACGTGAGGCGCGCTCCTATGCCGCTGCGGTTTGACTTAGTCCCGATGGTGCGAACTTTGATCCAGTTATGCGCGAGCTTCGAATCGCAGCGCAGGAGTTGCGGATAATCGTTGACCGTGTTGACCACGATATCGATGTCGCCGTCGTTATCGAAGTCTCCGAAAGCCGCGCCACGAGACGGGCTCGGTTCGGAAATACCGGGCCCGGCCTGAAACGATACATCGGCAAAGTGGCCGTTCCGCAGATTCTGGTAGAGGAGTTTTCGCTGGGCATAGCCGGCTTCGGTTTTCAATTGCTCGACCTCCGGATAGACGTGTCCGTTGCAGATCAGGATATCGGGCCACCCATCGTTATCCATGTCGAAGAAGCCGCAGCCCCATCCCAGGAATTGCGTATGCGCTCCGAGTCCGGCGGTGAAAGTTGTGTCTTCGAAATTCGCGCCGCCCTGGTTGCGGTAGAGAGAAGGCGTATCACCGGCGAAGTTTGTCTTGACGATATCGAGATTTCCGTCCATGTCGTAATCGGCGGCGGAGACGCCCATGCCAGCCTGCGGCTTGCCGTCGGGACTGAGCGCACATCCGGCTTCGATGGCAATGTCCTGGAATTTTCCGTTCTTCTTGTTCTGATAGAGGGCACTCGCGGTGGAATCGTCGGCGACGTATACGTCGGGCCAGCCGTCGTTGTCAAAATCGGCGGTGAGGACGCCCAATCCGTAAGTGCCGCTCGCGCCGAGAATTCCAGCTGCCTCGGAAACGTCGGTAAAGGTACCATCGCCGTTGTTGTGGTAGAGGATGTTCTTGCCTCCCTGCAGTCCGGGAGGGCCGCAAGCGACCATCACGCTCTTGTAGAGGCACGGGCCGGACTCGGGCACGGGAGCCGTTGCTAGATCCATGTCGATGTAATTGGCGACGAAAAGGTCGAGCTTGCCGTCGCGGTCGTAGTCGACAAAGGCGCAACCCGTGTTCCAGCGCTTGCCGTTGCCGGCTACGCCTGCCTTTTGGCTTACGTCGGTGAATGTACCATCGCCATTGTTGTGATACAGGACGTTCTTGCCGAAGTAGGTGACGAACAGGTCATCCCACCCGTCGTTGTCATAGTCGCCGACGCAACAGCCCTGGCCCCAACCCGAATGAGCGACGCCTGCTTTCCGAGTTACGTCGGTGAAGGTGCCGTCGCGATTATTGCGAAACAGATGCGACGCGGGCTCACTGCCAGCGGGAAAGCCCTCGAGGCGGGTTCCATTCACCAAGAAGATGTCGAGCCAGCCGTCGTTGTCGTAATCGTAGAAAGCGACTCCGCATCCGGTCGTTTCGAGCAGATACTTGTTCTTATGCTCTCCGCCAAAGATGGTCTTTGCGTTCAGGCCCGACTCGCGAGCTACGTTGAGAAAGCTGATGCCGAGATCGGCACTCTGTTCTTTCGGTGGACTCGCAATCTGGCGCGGACTCCCCGACAACCATCGCGGGCGCGCGAGAGCGAGTACGTTTTCCAAAGAAAGAACCAGCGCGGAACGGCTGAGTGAACTGAGAAACGCGCGGCGTGAAGAAGACAAGAGGTTGCTACCTGGCTCGCTTGCTCGTGCTAAGATTCGCCCTTCCCTCTTATATGCAAGGGAACCGCGAGTTGGCAAGCGTCAGCGGAAGCAAATCCCTCATGCAGAAGACAACTTCGCTGAATTCCAGGATCTTTCGGTGCTCGTTGATAAGGCGATGCATTTTGGGCGCCTACGTGGCAGCGGTATGCCTTCCCTGTCTGCAGTCCCAGGCCCAAACAAAGCAGAGCTTGGAGTTAACGCGCACGATTCGCACGTGGGAGTTTCTGCCTGTGGTGGGAACTCGCGCGGGACTGTTCGGGAACGAGACTGGCCGAGTCGAGGCGTGGGTCTACCCCCTGAAGATCTTCCGTGAGTTTCACCTCACGTTTCACGTGGGAGATCGAGCCCTTCCTGCGGAGAGCCTGGCGCGGACACTGACGGTTCGTCCGGAGTCGGCCTCGATTCTGTTCGTCGGGGATTCTTTCCGAGTACGCGAGACTTTGTGCGTGCCGGTCCAAGAACCTGGCGCTGTGATTTTGCTTGAGGTCGAAACGGAGCAACCGCTTGAGATCGAGGCGGCATTCACCCCGGACTTCCAACTTGAGTGGCCTGCAGGGCTCGGCGGTACCTACTCGACATGGGATGCGAAAGAGCGAGCCTTCTTAGTGGGTGAGGAAGCGCGCAAGTACGCTGCTTTCGTGGGATCTCCAACTGCTGAGGCACCGCATGCGGCATACCAGACGAACTACTCTGCATCAGACGAAGACTCGATGCGCCTTGGAGTCACGCCAAAGGGAAAAGAAACAAAGGTTGTGGTGATCGGGGCATCCGTTTCGGGGCCCGCAGATGCAACGAAAACATATGAGCATCTGCTGAGTTCGTATTCGGATCTGGAGCGCGAGTCCTCAGATTACTACCGTACTTATCTCGAAAAAACTGTAGGTCTTGAGTTGCCGGATGCAGCCTTGCAGCAAGCCTATGATTGGGCGCGCATCAGTACGGTGCAGGGCGTGGTAAACAATCCTTACCTGGGCACGGGACTCGTTGCCGGGTACAGAACCTCAGGCGTGAGTCAGCGTCCGGGATTCGCATGGTTTTTTGGACGTGATTCGGAGTGGACTTCGTTTGCTCTGAACGCGGAAGGAGATTTCGCAACCAGCCGCGCAGCGCTCGCCTTCATCAGCAAGTTTCAACGGGAAGACGGCAAGGTTCCACACGAAATCTCGCAAAGCGCCAGCCTGGTTCCGTGGTTCAAGGACTTTCCCTATCCGTGGGCCTCAGCCGATGCAACACCACTGTTCATCATTGCGGTCAATGATTATGCGGTCCAGAGTGGGGACACTTCCTTCGTACGCGAGAAGTGGGACAACTTATGGCGCGCCTATCAATTCCTGCGTTCGACCTACGATTCGAACGGCTTGGCGCAAAACCTAGGCGTTGGCCACGGCTGGGTCGAGGGTGGGCCTCTGCTTCCGGTCAAGAATGAGTACTACCAGGCTGGCCTCGGAGTTGAGGCTCTGCATGCGTTGTCCAACCTGGCGCGACTGGCGGGAAAGGATGACGTCAGCAAGCAGTTGGCCGCGGAGTTCGAGAAGAGCCGCACGTTGCTCGATCGTGCCTTTTGGTCTCCGGAAGCGAAAAGCTATGCATTTGCGCTCAATCAGAATAATCAGCGGATTGATGAGTTGAGTGTGCTTACAACCGTACCGATGTGGTTTGGTTTAGCGGAACCAAATAACGCTGACCAAACCATTTCGAAACTCGCGGCCGAGGATCATCAAACGGACTGGGGCATGCGGATCATCTCCAACCATTCGAAGGTCTACGATGGTTCTGGTTACCACTACGGTGCGGTCTGGCCTTTGTTTACTGGTTGGGCATCGGTCGGCGAATACCGCTACCATCGCGCTTTCCCGGCCTATGAGAACTTGCGGGCGAACGCCTTGCTTGGCTTTGATGGCGCTCTCGGCCACTTTACAGAAGTGCTGTCGGGAGATTACTACCAGTCGTTTGCGACGAGTTCTCCACATCAGATATGGTCGTCCGCCATGGTGATCAGCCCAATTCTGCGCGGGCTGTTTGGACTGCAAATCGATGCCGAGAAGCATCAAGTCACTCTGACGCCGCACATCCCGGCGGATTGGACCTCATTCACGATGCGCAACATCCGCGTCGGGGATGCACGACTGGATATTCACTACAAGAAGTCCGCAGACGCCTTGACGATTGAAGCCGATCGAAGCGGGACCGGCGACTGTTGGCTCGAGTTCTCGCCCCCCCTAAGTTTGCGCGCCGATGTCGTCAGCGTAGAACTGAACGGGCGGCCCCTCGTGTTCAAAGTACAGCCGAATCAGAACGATCAGCACGTGCTCGTTCGTTTCCCCGTCTCTGGTAGCTCGAATGCGCTCACAATTCGCGTGAGG
>Ga0210396_10005279_pt1 | contig 12522 bp, 22 predicted proteins | sample IncBWH17OmetaG_FD_155466 | JGI IMG/M metagenome (GOLD analysis project Ga0210396, IMG submission 155466) | Forest soil microbial communities from Barre Woods Harvard Forest LTER site, Petersham, Massachusetts, United States - Inc-BW-H-17-O ...
CTTAAGAGTGATGGAAATTCCTGTTCGCATGCGCCAGACTCGCATGCATTCAGGTCCCGGGGAATCCCCTCCCGGATTCAAATGTCAGACGCGATCCACTAGGATTGGCTTAGATGTGTGTTCGGCCCCGTCCCGATCCAAACGCGCACCCGAAGCCGCCGCGGGTTATTGCGCCGGTTCACCCACCATCTCCAACAGCAACAACTTGGCTATCGACTCCGCAGCAACTCCGCCGATCTGTGTCTGTTTGCGCCCACTACCATGCTGCACGTACACCATTGAACCATGAGTGCAATAGGTCCCCTGGTGCGTCACGCCGTCGATTGTAACCTCAATATTCCGCACCGGACTTGATCTGATCGGCACGCGCAGCCGCTTTATGGTGAATTCGATGTTTGCTGACCGTACATTGCGCCAGTTTTCGATCTCCGTCTGATACCGATTCTTGGGGTAGCGCTCGAAATATTCCTTTGCGAACGTCCTGGCCGCAGAGTGCTCCTTAGTGAACTTCTCGCGAAAAAAGGGGTCCCTTGTCACCAATCGAAGTCCTTTGCGATTACAAATTCAGCATAAAAAAGGGGCCCCGGCAGCCAGGAAGCACCGGGGCCATCAGTCAGTGGCGTACCGCCCGCGGGCAGGAGTGGCCGCGGGAGCCCCAGCTTGGCTGGGCAATGTTGTCGTGATTGCGTCGTTCGCCGAAGCGCAAAGGAACTAGTCTCAACGCGCCTTCAAAAACCCCTGGCGAGGACTGCTGGCCTGTCCCAGTTGAAATCCGGCCGCATGTCGGCATCCCGCTTGCCGCACGTCGAGCAAACAAACCTCGGCTCAAGATCAGACAGCCGAACATCATCGGGCCATCGAGCCGATCAAGGTCAGGGCCGGGTGAGTCGACCCTAGTAAGTGCGTGCCTACAGCGCTATGCTTGAGCTGGGACCGTGTTTCGAGGGAGTTACTCGAATGGCGTCGAAGAGTTTTCAAGCGCTAGTATTAAGCGCACTCCTGCTTGTCGGCGGCCCTTTGGCGGTGTCGCTGCTCGCTGATGATGAAAAACGATCGGAAGCAGGTCCCCCCTATCCCGGCGGATCAGAGATCACGTTCGAATGGCAATATTCCTGTCCTACCGGGAGGGGCTGCTCGTTTACTTGTCCAGGCTTGGGCGATGCATCGAACGTCACGAGATCGCGCGGTGCATCGAACGTCACGAATCTTGCTTCGGGCAGTGCATCGAACGTCGCGAGACTTGCGTCAGGCGGCGCATCGAACGTAACGAAGCTTGCGGTTCATTTGGGGACCATCCCTCTTCGCGGCACCGAAAAAGCCTTTGGCATATTTTATGAGTTTTCGACCACGGAGATTCCGCGCGCCAACGGTTTTAGCCTCACGACCGGAATAAGCACGCTTTCATGCCAAGTGAGTGGGATGAACCTCGACTATTCCGGGCCACCCAAGGACAGGTCCCCCCAGGCCAATAACTAATTTTAAGCCCAGTGCGGCTTCCAACGCCGATCGGCGGCGGCATCGATCAGCACGCCGCGCACGCCGGATGAGCGCATTTCAGCGAAGATGATCTTTTGATCCCGCCGATTTGAACGATCGTGAAGCCGCTACCCCTTGGGGCTTTAACTTCCCGGACGTAGATGATGGTTGGGTCTAATTGCTTAGACCCGATGGTGCGCAGCGACGGTCGCAGCCCCGAGCGATAAAAATTGATAACGGTTTTTCTCGAGTAACCCAAATGGCCCGAGCATCTAAGAGCTTTCATGTGCTGGTTTTGGGCGGAATACTACTTGTCGGCGGCCCATCGTTGGAGCCGCTTCGCGCACAGGAACGTCTTCTTCCCTATCCCGGCGGATCAGTATTTGAGTGGCAGTATTCCTGCACCAACGGGAAGGACTGCTCCTTCAGTTGTCCCGGAACAGGTGGGGCGAGCCACGTCACGAAGCTGTCCATCCATTTAGGGACCTTTCCTGTCGGCGACACTGAAAAGGCCGGTGGCATATTTTATGAGTTTTCAACCATGGAGATTCCGCGTGCTAACGGCTTTAGTATCACGACCGGAATAAGCACGCTTTCGTGCCAAGTGAATGGCATGAATCTCGACTATTCCGGGCCATCGAAGGACCGGCCCCTCGAGCCACAGCGCCCCCAATCGCCGAAAATGTCAGCCAGATAAGAACCTCGACCGCTTTCTGGTAAAACGGCTAGAGGTTGGTCCGTTCAATGGGCTCGGGTGCGCAATTAGCGGTACTGCGCGTACGCATCCATTGGTGACGTAGCAAAGCCACCACCCGGCTCATATTGGCTTTGGGCACCGAGCGACGCAATAAGCCAAACAAGCAGGCCATCGCTTCCCGAGTAGGTCTCGGGGTCAAAATAGGTGACCCCGTAATCCTGAACCGGATTGACTGGGGTGCGTTCTTCGTTGGCAACGTCAGTTAGAAGGTCCTGCGGCGGACTGATCAAGCAGTTTGATCCACTGCAACCGACCGGAAGAACAACGGTTGAAGCCGGCTGACTAGCTTCGCGGTTCAATTCACACGCAAAGGCACCGTGGAGCATGAACCCGGCGACCGTAAGAGAAGCCGCCGAAAGCAATACCTTACGCATGGCAAATCCCTCGGACTAATACCCCCCAGGGCAACATATCTGCGGAGCGCTTCCGGCAGGCTTCACGATCTGTTTCGTTTCGGTTTCGCCGGTTCACATCAGTGCGAGGGCCCTTGGTCGCCGCTCAGCCCGTTGCCCTTTGGCAATATCTGTGCCGCCGATCGGTTTTGCGCTCCAGTGGAAGTCTGGCCGCACGTCGGCGCCGCGCTTACCGCAAGCTGAGCAAACAAACCTCGGCTCGAGATCGGACAAACGAACTTCATCGGGCCCTCGATCGCCGCTGATGGCAATGTAATGGCTGCAGCGATAGTCCTAGCAGTAGATCAGCACGCCGCGCACGCCGGACTCGCGCATGTCGCCGAACGAAATCTTGGTGGGCCTGTCCATGCCGCATGATTCCGCGGTGATGTCGGCGCCTCGCCTGCCACACGTGCGCCGCTGCGGTTTTAATAGCTGCGCTTCGGGAGGTTGGGTTCTGTTTGCAAGCTAAACGCGGGCTGTCACGAAATTAAAGCCCTTTTCTTTGATAACCCTTTTCGTCAAAGTGCTTTGAGTTTCGTCAAAATGCGTCAAGTATCGTGCCTATTCTGGCTGGGTCTAGGTCGATTCGGGGACCAGCCGGGGCTTAGGCGGCGGACGTTGAGCAGTTTCCATCGCCTCGATGGAGTGGCTCGCAATGGATGAAGACGAATGGTTAACGCTGTACATCTTCCTCTTCTTTGTCGCATTCATTTCGGGCCTCGCGCTGCTTGGGGCACGCTCTCAGGGCCGAAGGCAAAACGTATACGAGCCATGGCATGCTCGGCTTGCCGCCGCTGAAGGAAAACCCAGACACGACGGAATAATCGTTTCGAAAACCTCGACCGGCTGGGTGTCCGGAGTGCTTCTTTCGGCGGTCGCTCTCGCAGCAATCGCGTGGGCTAGATTTTTCTGGCCAAGCTCGTCTGATCCTCATTTTGCTCATGTTGAATTGCCTCCAAAATTATACGATGCGTCCAAATACGACGCCGATTCAAACGACAAGAAGGGGTTGCGAGATATCCAGGCGGCCCAGCAGCAGACAACGAACGGGACAAAGGCAATCAACGATCGCAATGCAGCCGAGGCTCATGACAATGCGTCGGCTGCTGAACAACTTAAGGACCTGACACACCGCGACAATGCAAGCGCAGCCGAAAAGCTTGAGAACCGTGAACATACGGCCAGTGTTTTCGCTAAGGATTCTGAAGAGGGCCTGCGGCCCCAGACTCCCTTTGCTCGGCCATCTCCGACGCCTGCTATCCCGAAGCGCAGGCAGATCGTCATGAGAAATTGGTTCTGATCCTGGAGTTTTCGCGTCGAAGCTGCGGTGAGCAGCTTAACGGTTCCCCACTTCTCCGACGGAGTGGGAACTCAAAGTTATGATCAAAGATGCCGTCAGGCAGGTGCTGCGGGCTGAAGGAGCAGGCCGTCGCTGATCTCAACCCAGGCGGCTTTTCGTTGAGGGCGCGGGGCTTCGGTCCCGCGTCGTTCGGCCAGCTATGGTCATAATTGGTCCGCAATGATCGAGGAACGATCATGTATGGTTAACAGCCGTAACAACTTAGTGCTTCGTTGCGAGATACCACCTGCGAGAACGTTCCCATGACACCGAAAACAATTGCAACGTTACTCATCCTGTCCGCCTTCGCGGCAGCCTGTACCGACTCGGCTTCGGGCGAAGATCGAAGTTTCTGGGATGGCTTCCACGAACGAGGCCACACAGGACGAGGCCCTCGGTGACTACTGGTGGATTTGTGGGGGTCGACGGCTACTGGAGCGGCTACGGAAACGGGGGCGGCTACGGAGACGGGGGCGCCTACGGAAATGGCGGCGCCTACGGAAACGGGAGCGGCTCTGGAAACGGGAGCGGCTCGGGAAACGCAAAAGGATTTGGCGACTGGTACGGAATCTCTACCAGTCACAATGACTGCCCTCCCTTCCGCAAGCGTGTGATGACGCCCAATGGATGGCAAGTTCAGATGGTTCCGGTGTGTTAGAGAAGCCGATCAGGACGCGAGCGCTTTGGACCCCAGCCCGAAAGCCGGGGTTTTCTTTTGGAGGGCGCGGGGCTGGCGATGGTCCCGCACTTCTGGCATTTTGAAAGGCCCCAAGCGGTGGGGGACACCATGACGAGTTGCTGTTTCCGAGGGCACCATCGATTGGTGCTCTTGTTCGCATGCGCGCCGCTTGTCGCGCCAGCGCACGCTGATGATGTGACCGTGGCCGCGCTCAATAGGGCAGCGGCTGAAGCCAACTGTCCCAAGGTGGACTCGCGCCAGAATGCGGTTCGCGCAACCATGTGCCGCATGAACGCAACCAGGCCAGTGCTGGCAGAACACGCGCCGGCGACGCTGCCCGCGTTCGAAAAGATGGCGGCGCGCAACATCGCATCGGCTAAGAAGTTCGCGGCCGGGCAGATCACAGGCGAACAGTACATGGCCGAGGGAAAAGCCCGCGCGGCGGAGTTCTTGGCAGAGACTGAGCAGGCGCGGCAAGCCTTGGAGCGGGAACGGCTGCAAGAACAATGCAATCGCATGGCGAACCCTTGGATCACGCGGGCCTGCAAGCTGCCGCGCTCGAGAAGCTGCGCAATCTCGGGTGCCTGCGTTAAGATCGGCTGCCCCCTGCGAGATGGTGACGGCCCGACACCTCTGGACCCCGGCCGGAAACCAACGCTGGCTGGGGTTTATCTTTTGCAGGACACAGCGCCTTCGGCTGTTTCCTTTGGAACGACTGCGGGACTAAAGCGTTGGATCGGCTTCAACATAGGAATGACTTGGCCCTGGCACCTGGCCGGGGCCTTTTCTTTTGCAGGACGCAGCGGCTTCGGTCCCGCTCACGAAATCAGAACGGACTTAGGTGTGTTCGATATGGCACACGCTGGAAGCGAGGATCGCCGTACATAGGAAAACGAAAGAGGCCGCCCGATGAGAGCGGCCCTTCCTTTGCGACGGGGGAAGAGGCCCTGCCACCGAGCGCCATGCCCAGCGCCGATCAACCTAACGGAATTGGGCCCCGATAGCTTGATGCGCATCAAGCTTCGGCCCGACGCCTTGAGAAAGGCACGATCTGCGCGGGGCCACGTTCCCTCGGAGCCGATTGTTTTTTGAACGGCGGGTCCGAGAAGACCTTTGGCTATCCGCGACATGCGCCGTCGTTGGTAACGGCGAGCGGCGGTCCCTCAGACTATAGTCGCGGCGGGGCTTTCGTTCCGGCCCGCACATCCGGTGCCGGCAGCCGACTATTATTCGTTTGTCCCTACGGGGGCCCTAACTGTTTGAGGGCAAGTTTGGATATCTGGGCCGGGTCTTCAATTCCCAGCCGGCCAATCGCAATCATCTTCTCGGCGACAAGCAGCGTGATCGGGTCATTGCGATCCTTTAATCGCAGCGCCCGCAAAGTCTGTTCGTAAGCCATCACGAGGCGTTCAATGTCCTCCGGCCCGAACGCGGTGTCTTTCAACAGCTTATAGATAGTCATGGGCTTAACAACGCGCGAGCGGAACTGAGCGCGAGTAACTATTTCTCGCCCGCCGAAACATTTTCTTAAAATTACCGGGGGAACTAGCCAAGGTGCGGCGCAATAAAAAAGGTGAAGCGCGGCTCGATGGCGGACAGCCATCGATCGCCGCTGATGGCGATGTAAAGACGTGGCGCGCAACAGCCCGCCCGAGGTTGCAGTCCAGTGCCTGGACTACGCAAAGCATCTTCGCCAAATGGCCGAATGCTTGCGGATGGATATGTTAGATCGCCACGCCACTAGGTGGGTTAGTTGCGCCACTGCCAATCGTGGGAAGGGAAGCCCATCAGTGCCAGAGCAATCCAACCAAGGAGAGTCAGCGCACCGGCCGCTACGATGGCGACGCAGGCGTACACTACGATCGACGGCCACTGGCTTGGAATGGGTTGCCTATGCATCGCTTTTACGTTCAATGCTTCAAAACGAGGTGGGCATATGCAAACAGGAACCAAAGCCAAACGGCCGCAACGATAGCCAAGGCAACCGCAGAGATGATCCAAAGGTGGTCATGCGCCATCAGCGAACGATATCGTGACCGCACAACGCCACAACTAAACTCGCTCGTTAAGCTGAATACTTGGGTTCTGAGTTAATTCTGGAACAATGGCGACTGGCGTCGCGGATGCTTCCTAAATCTGAATTTGAGCGAATTGTAGCGGACGGTAGCGGCAAGCCGAACGGCATCAAGATAGCCTAGCCCGGGCCGGAATGCTGACAGGTCCGCTTTGCCCTCAACAGAGGCGGGAAAGCGGACATCAAGTTGGGCCAAAGATAGACTCATGCGCTGCAGCAAGCAGGCCTATTCGATCACCTGGTCGGCTCGCAGCAATATGGAGGTGGGCATCGTTCGAATGTCGACGGCTCGGCTTCAGGGGCAATGTAGCTGGGACAACAGCCCGAGACCCGGTGCCGGCGAAAAGCTGTCCCTCTTACCGGCAAAGGTTGTAGAGGTTGGTCCATGTCAGACCTTGGACAAGCTCGACGTTCCACGCTTCTCGACGCTGCCTGGCGGACAGCATACCGCGTCGGTTTCCCGCTTGCCCGCATCTGGTGGCGACTGCGGCACCAGCAGCATGAGGGGGCGCTTGTGGCTGTCTACGTCGGTCAGGCGCTACTGCTGGTGCGCTCGTCGTATAGGATCGAGTGGAACTTCCCCGGCGGCACTGTCCGGCACGGTGAGACGCCTGAGGTAGCAGCCCGGCGCGAGCTGGCAGAGGAGATCGGCCTCGCCGGAGCGTTCCCGCTGGTCGCCGTGGGCGACGCCTGGGGCCTCTGGGACGGGCGAAGAGATAAAGTGCATTTCTTTGAACTACGACTGGATCGGCTGCCCGAGTTACAGCTCGACAACCGCGAGATCATCGCCGCACGGCTGATATCGCCGAGTGAGTTGCGCGGCATGGCGCTGACCGGGCCGGTCGCCGTCTATCTCGGCAGGACGATTCCGCCGGGCTGCTATTCAGAGTGACCGCGCAACGCTAAGCAGACTTGGAAATCGATCTTGCCTTGTGGGGAATGATAGCCTGCTTAGCAATGAAAGTTGCGGAACACTCTTTTTAGCCAGAGTGCGTATCGTCAACTAAACAACCAAATGGACGCCCAGGTTAATCCAGCCAGCCAACCTACTGTTGCAAGTCCAAACAAGATTAGCCAAAAACCGATAATACACCGATCTCGCAAGCTCGTACGCATGACGAAATTGCCCCCATCCACCCCAGTGCGACCGTCGGGCCACAGGCCAGGTGTTAATGTGGTCCGCCGTCCAACACTGACGTATGTAAATGGTTCCTAGTAGCCGAGCGGGGCCGCCCTTCCGCATCAGAGCAGCCCCTTGCCAACCGCTCCAATTGCTCTGCCCCAAATCGACAGCGCTGGCAATTGGCTCGAGAACCCTCAGCAAAAAGTCGGATGCTGCAGTGATGCGCGTCACAAAATCATTACCGGCCTGCATTTATTTTCTGCGGCGTAAGGAATGTTCTGCGGCGTAAGGATAAATTTGATTCAGATCAACGCAGGCGGCTTCGCCAGCGGCGGGAAAGCGGACATCACCGGAAGTCCGAGTTGGGCCAAGTGCCGACATTTCAGCACCTCGGAGTTTGCCTACAATTGCAATCGAGACGGAATCGGAGGAATTTCGCGCACTTTCCTATTCGTCGCCCGCTTGTTCACGCGAATAGCGATATAGCGGTTTGTATTTGATCAGCTGCGGCGCTCACTAACTCATTATAGTTTGTGTAACCACGGGCCGCTGCTTTTAGGATGCATTCGGCGAGATACACCTTAACCGCCGCTGTCCCATATTCGGCGGGGACCCTTGTCATGACATCTTCAAGCGCATTTCTCATGTCTCGGATGAGTTGAGGTGTGAACTGCGGCATAGCATTCACCCATTCGCTCAGATGAGAAAAAAAGAAATATCTGCGAAATCAGCTACCAACGGTACGTTTGCAGTCGAAGAAGCGCGCCTCGACTTTTCGGTCGGTATCGTTGGGCCGGTTACCCGTATTTTACCACGCTTTATGACGCGTGCAACGCGGCACGGCATTTCCTGGCGCAATCTCACGGAGCTCGGCATACTCCCCTTCGCGAAGAGTCTATGGAGAAAATGAATGAGGACACTCGTTTTGGCGATATTAGCAGGCGTAACAATCGGCGCGGCCGCAGTTCAGACACTAAATGCTCAAGCAAAGCTGCCCGTCTTTATGGTGGCCATTAATGAAATCAAGGATGCTGACGGCTACAGGACGAAATATCTTCCCGCCGCCCAAAAGACCATCAAAGATCATGGTGCTGTTTACGTGGCAGCAGGGCCAGGAACACAAATCGACGGTACGCTTCCCAAAGGGCGCGTGGTCATTTTGCGCTGGGAGAGTTTGGACGCATTGAACAAGTGGCGTCACTCGCCTGAATACGAGGAGATCAGGAAAGTGGGCGAGAATTTTGCTAACTACAATATCGTTGCCGTTGAGGGGCCAGCGCAATAGGCGCTTTCATGCGAACGCTTCCATCACCCGGCTCGTCGCCGGGTGCTCCCGGTTCTTGACCTTAATCCAGTGCTTCGACCGGCCAGCCTGATAGGAACGGTCACGGCGTTTCGATACCAATCCCTCTAACCCCATCCGACATGCGGCGGCTCGGAATAGATCAGGTCCGATCTCTCCCTGTTCGAAGTCGCTCACGAAGATGCCGTCAGGTCTGCGCGCCAACAGCCGGGCAAGATTGGCCTTGCGCATTGACAGGGGCAGATCCCGCAAATCGTCACCGTCCATTGCCAGCACATTGAAGGCGCAGAGCTGAACCCCTTCGTTGTGCCTGCCGGAATGCAGCGCGTTGAAATTGGAGTATCCGTCAACGCCCAGGATGACTGCCTCGCCGTCGATCACGAAATGGCCGGTTCAATAGCGCAGATTCCACGATCCGCGGGAAACGCTTGCTCCAATCGTATCCGCCGCGAGTAGGCGCAGACGGTGGCCGTCGTATTTTGATCTCGTGCAGCCAGTCCGGCCCGTCAGGAACGGTGGTGGATTTGGTCGGAAGGCAAAACTCAAACATGGAACCGATATAGGGCTTCGGTTTTGGAAATGTAATCTATCTTTGGAAACCTGTTCCGGTGAACGGAACGTCTATCGTCGAGCAAAGGAGACCGAATATGCGCATAAGCGCCCCGCAATCAGATCAAGGGTACCGTCAAGGCTATGAAGAAGGGTGCCACCACCTCCCACGTCATGGTCGATATCGGCAGCGGCAATACTATCACCGCCGCCATTACGAATGAATCCGTGGAAGAACTCGGCATAAAAGCGGGCGGCAAGGTCACCGCCGTAATCAAGGCTTCGAGCGTTATGATCGGCGTGGATTGAACGGACATCACAAATGAAAGTGGCCCCGGCGCTGTGACGAACCGGAGCCACTTCCCCCCTTCAAGCGGGCGGCTGTCCGGGGATGAGAGAGCAAAGCAGGTTGACGCCCAAGGTGTCTGTCCGAAAAGTAACAGTCAGGCGGCGCGCTCAACGGACAGTCTTTCGGTTCCCTGTTCATAGTTCTGTGGGTGCTTGTCGATGGTTTCGGCCCAAAGTCTCAGAAGCGAACTGCAGCATATTGCTTCCGGCATTTAGCCAAAAGTTGAGGGCGAAACCTTTCTCACGAGTGTCTGCCATGGATTGTCCTTCTTTTTTGGTCGCTCAGGGGGCAACACAACGCGCCAAGATTTGTTTCATGAAATCGAACCAGCATGGGGTGAGCCAACTTGCTTTGACTGGAACAGCCCTCGGTCACGGTGCACCGAGGCCATCAACCTCTTAGCGAGGTCTACTCCCCGGAATGGGGGTATGGGGTTTCCCGGTGAGCGAAGAGTCTACGACTAAGCGTCCCAGATGTTTCCCGCGACGCCCCGCGACGGCTCTCGCTTCGGCCCTGTTTACCCGGTCTCGAAGTTGCTGAAGTTCTTCAAGCTGTTTGGTCAGCGTCTGAGCACGGAGACGTAGGGCAAGCAAACTACCGTCAGACTGATTGCGGTTACTCATACACGCTCCAACCACAATATCGACACGTGTTCCGCCCGGCCGCAAAATTCGACCAATGCGCGGCCAACATTCCACCCTACTTTTTCCATTGTTCCGAATCGATAGCTGGTTATATCTGCTCTGCGCCAGGTGCGCTGGAGAGCGCCTTGGCTTGCGGAGAATAGCACGGGAGGGTCCCGCCCATGGAAGCCGATGCTTTCAAATCCATGTCCACAGATGAGATGTGGCATTTGCATGAACAGATGACGTCGATTCTGGCTCGCAAGATGGCGGAGGAGACGGCCAAGCTTGAAGAACGTCTGCGCAGGCTTGAAAACGCTCGTGGCGCGATTGGGCCTAATCAGCCGCGCCGTGCCTATCCGAAGGTTCTTCCGAAATACCAGAACCCAAAAAATAATGCCGAAACATGGTCGGGCCGTGGAAAGCAACCGCATTGGGTACGGGCGCAGCTCAGCACGGGCAAAAAGCTCGAGCATTTTCTTATTGCTCGAACCCTCAAACGAGCGGCGTCACATCTTGAAGATGGCTAGGACGAGCGCTAGCCCTTCCGCCGACCGGCTTCGCATTCCAGCTGAAATCCGGCCGGACGTCGGCGCCCCGCCGATGGCCATAGCCAACGCGGATCATTAGGAGAGCCAAGCGGTCTTCCTAATCTAGGCTTGACCTCCAGAGACTTGTTTTTTGCTGCCAACTGCATTTGCCTCTTCGCCTTTCGCCAGATTTCGTTTCGCCTAAAAGATGGCGGCACGGAAACGGTCGGGTAGCGGTGCTGAGCGGCGATAACGAGTCGAAATGCTTTGAGCTTCGGTTCCTGCCAACGATCAAGGAGCGCGCCGCAGATGACGCATCTAGCCTCGCCTGGCCACCCCAACACTGAAGTGGCTTCCGCCGCTTCGTAGGATGCCCAACAGAAGAGACGCGTTACATTCGAGATTCTCATATTGACGTTGCCTTAGTCCCTTTCCAAGCCAAGGACTTGCTAAGGTCGAAAAACGGCCCCGGCCGCTCAGGGAAGGGAGAAAACCGGGGCCAGTTGCGTCGCCCCGCGGGCAGGAGTGGCCGCGAGAGGCGCAGCTTGGCTGGGCAATGTTGTCGTGATTGCGTTTTTCCGGCAGGGCAAAGGAAGTAGTCTGAATTCTCTAAAAGCCCCTAAGCAGCGTGTGAGGTGGAAACCTCACAGGTGCTCGCCCCTGTAACCGAGCAGAAACGCGCCCAGCAGAAACCAGCCCGGCAAGAAAAGCCTGCCCAGAAAGAGACAAGATGGCGGACTCATCGGCGACACGAATCAACGGCGACATGATGCAGCGCCATTGTCCCGTACCTGCTCCGTGGCGCCACCTCAGCCCTGCTCACCCAAAGAGCAGGGCTTTTTTGCTGTGTGCGGCCGGCCGCTACGCAAATATAAATAGCTGACATGGCTATCTCCTGCCAAGTAAACTGGAAGCGTCACGCAGGAGTTGCGGGGATTCTGGTTCACGTCCCTGTGTTGCTGCACGGGCTGCCTAAGCTTGTGTGCCGATCGAGGTCCAACGGACTTGCAAATCGTTGGATTTCAAAATGAGGTTTGAGATGGCAAAGATCGGATATGCGCGGGTCAGCAGCAACACCCAGGACTATCAGGGTCAAGTCGAGGCCCTGATGGCGGCTGGCTGCGAGCAAATCTACAGCGAGAAGGTGTCGGGCAAGACCACGGACGGCCGGAAAGAGTTCAAGCGGCTGATGAAGGATCTCCTGCCTGGCGATATCGTCGTGGTGACGAAGCTGGATCGCCTGGCGCGTTCGAGCCGTGACCTCCACAACATCCTGCACGAACTCGAAAGCCTCTCCTGTGGCTTCCTAAGCCTTGGTGAGGCGT
>Ga0210396_10005280_pt1 | contig 12522 bp, 10 predicted proteins | sample IncBWH17OmetaG_FD_155466 | JGI IMG/M metagenome (GOLD analysis project Ga0210396, IMG submission 155466) | Forest soil microbial communities from Barre Woods Harvard Forest LTER site, Petersham, Massachusetts, United States - Inc-BW-H-17-O ...
GGCGGTCTTCCGCGCCGTCGCGGCCTGGCGCGAGCGCACCGCTCAGGTCCGCGACCAGCCTCGCGGCCGCATCCTCAAGGATGAGGCGATCGACGAACTGGCTTCGCAGGCTCCCACCGATGCGGACGCCCTGACGCGCCTGCGCGGAGTGCCCAAGGGCTTCGCCGGCTCGAAGTTCGGGCAGGAAATCCTCGATTCGGTCGGCGCGGCTCTGAAGGATCCTGAGGCGTACGCGCCGACGATCTCCAAAGAGCGTCCCGTGACAGCTCAGAACAGCGGGGCGGTGGTGGAACTGCTCAAGGTGTTGCTCAAGGCGCGAGCGGAGGACGCCGCCGTGGCTCCGCGTCTCATCGCCACCGTGTCCGACCTTGAAAAGATCGCCGGCGACGACAACGCCGACACCCCGGCCCTCGACGGCTGGCGTCGCAAGGCGTTCGGCGAAGACGCGCTGAAGCTGAAGCGGGGCGAGCTGGCCCTCGTGCTGGACGGTTCGCGGGTGAGGGTGGTGGAGGTCAGGCGGGCTGCGCGGCCCTCCTAGATTGCGACGACGGCCCCGCCGACGGTGCACACGGCGCAGATCGCCAGAGCCCCGCCCGTGCGCCACAGCCCACGGACGCCACGCTGAGTGCGTGACGCGCCGCCGCGCAGGATGAGGACGAGGTCCAGGACGGCGCCAACCGCCGAGGTGGCCGCCATGGCCCAGGCCGCTTCGTGCGCAGGCAGGTCGAGCGGTCGCTGAAGCCCTCCCATTGGACCGGTCCCAAGGGCGAGCGTGACCACCGCGTCTCCCGCGGCGAACATCATGGCGTAGATGTCGACCACGCCCGAGGTCCCTTCCCGACGCGCCACAGCCAGGCCCGCCGTTCCGCCGAGGTAGAGGCCGAGGGTCCAGGCCAGAGCGGAGACAGTCTGGAGGCGAAGCACGCTTTCGACCGCTCCGCTGGCGCAGGCCAGGGTCAGGCAGACGAAGAACACGAGCGCGGCGAAGGGACGCCAAGCCGAGTGGCGGTCGATGACGAGAGCCAGCGCTCCCGAAGTGACGACCGCGGAGCACGCCAGAAGGCGCAGCCCATACATCGTCCACCAAAGCCAGAGGGCGTCCTGCAAGCCAATCTCGGGAGGCTGTATGTGCATCGGGAACTCTCCGACACCTCGCTCGCCAGCCGGGGCCTCTCTTCAGACCGGTTCCCGGTAGCGCCGCAGCCAGACGCACGCCGCGAGGAGGGCGGCTGCGACCAGGAGGCCGATCCACACGCCTGGGTTTCCAAAGAAGCCGATGGGATCGATCTGCGGCAGTTGAAGTTCACCAGGCCCGGAATGGCCGCCGTGGAAGGCTTCGCCGAATCCGCCGGTGAGACGGTTCCAGAAGAAGTGGCCGACGACAGACGTGCCGAAGGCGACGCTCTCGAAGATGGTCACGGCGATCGGGGCCCCGAACGCCCACAGGAAGGGCGCACGGCGCGCCCAGACCGAGACGAGCAGGAACCAGGCGTAGACCGGCGCGTGCCACAGGGTGAGGGTGAAGATGGCGTAGGCGAGCACACCTACCTGCTCGAAGATCGAGAACCGTGCGAGGTCGGACGGCGAGATCCCCGCCGCGGCAAGCACGGCCGAGCCGATGCCGACGATGATGAGCTGGGTGGCGACGATGATCACGAAAGTGACGACCGGCAGCACCGCCAGGGGGATGGTCGCCTTGGCCGCGACGGCTGTCAGGTCCGAAACCGGCAGGGACTTCCAGAAGAAGATGCTCCGGTCGCGCCGCTCGTTGTGGAGGGCCCCTAGGCAGTAGAACACCGCCACGACCAGGCTGGTCCCCAGGATGACGAAGGCGGCGATCCCGTAGGGCAGCAGATAGGCCGCCGCTGCGTGGCTGGGGTCCTGGGTGTCCATGTGGCGCACCAGCGGCGCCAGCCGCCGCGCGCTGACCAGGAATCCGAAGAGGACGACTCCGGCGGCGATAAGCGGGGCGATATAGATCGACCGGGTTTCCCACAGTTCACGCCGCACAGACCAGAAGAAGGGGCGCACGGCGTGGGCAGCCGTCGAGGGAGGCGCCTCGACCTCGGGGACCGCGTCCGAAACGGGTTCGGCTAGGGTGTTCATTGGGCGGCTCCTGGCGCTCCGGACGGAGCGCCCATGAGGGCGACGAACAGGTCGGCGATGCTGGGCGTACGAACCTCGCCCAGCGGAGCCAGGTGTTCCCGCGCGACGCCGTCGAACAGCAGCAGCGTGCGCCCGAACATCTGACGCTCGTGGATTGGACCGAACGCGCGCGCTTCGGCGACGCGGTCGGGGCCGACCAGGAGTTCGACATATCGGCTCTCGAATGTCTCCATCGAGCAGTCGAGCACGATGCGGCCGTGATTGATGAACATCAGGTCGGTGAGGATGTACTGGACTTCCTCCACCTGGTGGGTCGTCACGATGATCGTACGTGTGTGGTCGAAGTAGTCGTTGATCAGCGAGTCATAGAACTGCTTGCGATACAGCACGTCCAACCCGAGCGTCGGCTCGTCGAGCACCAGCAGTCGGGCGTCTATGGCCATGACAAGAGCGAGGTGCAGCTGGGTGACCATGCCCTTGGACAATTCGCGCACCTTGGAGGTCATCCGGATGTCGGTGCGCGCGAGGAAGGCTTCAGCCTTTGCGCGGTCGAACCGCGGATGGACGCCGGCGACATAGTCCAGCGCCTGGGAAACGCGCATCCAGCGGGGCAGCACCGCGACGTCGGCGATGAAGCACACGTCCTGCATCAGGCGATCGCGCTCGGTCCAGGGATTGCGGCCCAGGACCCGGAGCTGGCCCTCATAGGCCGTCAGGCCCAGGATCGCGTTGAGCGCGGTGCTCTTGCCTGCGCCGTTCGGTCCGATGAGGCCGAGGATCCGACCTTCGCCCACGGTGATGTCGACACCGTCGAGCGCCACCGTCTGTCTGTATTTCTTCCTAAGGCCCCGCGCTTCTATGCAGGCCATGGCTCAGCCTCCCTCGGCGGATGTTTCCGCCCCGTCATCTCGAGACGTCGCGAGCAGTTCCCGCGCGTCCAGTCCCAGTCTGCGGATCGTCGCCGCCACGGCGGGCCACTCCTCGCTCAAAAAGCGCTGCCGCTCCCCTGCCAGCAGTCGGGTCCGTGCGCCTTCGGTGACGAACATCCCACGGCCCCGACGCGTCTCGACCAACTGCTCATCCGCCAATTGCTGATAGCCTTTGAGGACGGTGAGCGGGTTGACCCGGTTCTCCGCCGCCACGACGCGCACGGAGGGCAGAGGGTCCCCGTCGGTCACCACGCCTTCGAGGATCATCGCCACGACCCTGTCGCGGATCTGGCGATAGATCGGCTGGGCGTCATTCCATTCCGGATCCATGCGTCGGACTCTTCGCGCCAGGCGAAACACCGCCTTGCTCCAATAGTGATGTAGCAAACTACAACACTAGGACAAAGGCAAGTGCTTTTTTGCGATCCGGCCGCACCGGGCTCTGGAGGCGCTGCAGTAGGATTCGGAGAGGGAGGCTTCTCGGGCTCGGCTTTCAGCCGAACGCTTCGACGGTCCTGGCGCGGGCGCCCATCGGCCGAAGGCGCGGCTCCCGATCGAGCAGAGCGGCGAGAGTCGCGGCGCGCTTGGCGGTCTGCTCGCCAAGTAGCAGCGGAGCCCAATCGTCTTCCGCCTCCAGGCTCAGCACGCCCGGACGCAAGGTCAGGCGGGAGCGCGCGAGGAGCTCCGGATTGCGGCCGGAAAGCTCGCAGCCGAGGCGCACAGCCGCGCCCAGAGCGCGGGCGCGCTGGTGTCGCTCCGGCGACAGCAGGCGCGAGATGAGCTGAGGCCGCGGCGGCGACGACGAAGCCGTGTGCCGGGAGAAGGCGGCGCAGGCGAGGAATGCGCGCTCGTGGTGGTCCAGCCCTGCAAGGGGCGCGCGAAGCACGTGCTCGAACACGAGATCGGCCCTGTGGTCGGGGTGCAGTGTCGATCCGAACTCGGCGAGCCGGGTTACGGCGCTGATGAGCGTTCTCTCGCGTGCGCCGAACATGGGCGGCAGGCGCTCGAAAGCGGGAAGGACCCAGTCGTCGAGCGCCTTGCCCAGCGCTTCGGCGACAGGGGCGCGGGCGCCCAGAGCGGCGCACCCGGCGAGGAGGGGATCGCGGCGGCGCACCTCTTCTGCCATGGATTGCAGCAGCAGGCCCTCGCGTACTCCAAAAGCCGAGAGGGACACCCGTTGGATGTCCAACCGCTCGACGAGACCTTCGAGCACCACCGCCGCGTGGGGCAGGTTCTCGAGCCGCCGCTTGGAAATGCCCTCGATCCGCTCGAGCGAGCTTCTGGACTGCAGGCTGACGAGCCGCGCCAGATCCAGGACGTCCCGCCATCCGATTTCATACTGATGGAGGATCTCCAGCGGGTAGTCGGAGATCCGCATGTGAAGAAGGGCGAGATTGCGCCATGCGCCGCCGACCGCGTTGAGGGTGTCGGCGCGGAAGGCCTTGCGGATATCGGCGCTCACGACCCGCTCAACCGCCATTCGCACGCGGGTCGCTTCGAAGCGGCTCTGTTGAGGGATCGAGAACGGCCCCAGGGGAAGCGTTATGCCGGAGGTTGACGCATCGCCGTCGAGCCGCAGGAGCTCGAGGCTGGCGCCGCCGAGATCGCCCACCAGGCCTCGCGCCTGAGGCGCGCCTCCGAGCACACCGAGCGCGGCGAACTGCGCCTCCTCCTCGCCGCTGAGGACGCGCAGCTTGATTCCGGTCTCGGCCTCCACGCGCTCGCAGAACTGGCGCCCGTCGGTCGCTTCTCGGACGGCGGCTGTGGCGGCGGCGAACACCAGGGACGGCCGGCTGGCCTCGATCAGGACACTGAACCGTCGAAGGGCGGTGAGCGCGGCGGTCACGCCATCGGGAGACAGCGCTCCGGTCCGCGCGATATCGCGTCCGAGGCCCGCCAGCACCTTCTCGTTGAAGACGCTCCAGATCGCTCGGCCGTCCAGGCGATACAGGACCAGACGCACCGAATTGCTGCCGACGTCGATGACGGCGGCGTCGCTCGAGCCGGGCCTACTTTCGATCGCCGACATGATCGAACGCGCGCGGCAGGTCCTTCACCTTGTGTCCCCGACCCGACAAAGAGGGATTTGTCATGAAGTATTCGTGGGCTGAGAACGCATTCTTCGCGTCCCGGTTCGGCGCGCGGTGGTAGGTCCCGGCGCCATCCAGCATCCAGCTCTGAGCCTCGTCCTTGAGGTTGGCCACCAGGATCTGCTGGACCACCTGCTGGTGAACGGTCGGGTTCTCGATCGGGATCATCGCCTCCACCCGACGGTCGAGGTTGCGCGGCATCCAGTCCGCGGACGAGATGAAGACCTTGGCCTCTCGCGAGGGCATCGGCTTGCCGTTCGCGAAGGCCATTATCCGCGCGTGCTCCAAAAATCGGCCGATGATGCTCTTGACCCGAATGTTCTCCGACAGGCCAGGGATGCCCGGGCGCAGGCAGCAGATGCCGCGGACGACCAGATCGATCTGCACTCCGGCGGCGGAGGCTTCGTAAAGGGCGTCGATGACCTCGGGATGCACGAGGGCGTTCATCTTCGCCCAGATCGCCGCTGGCAGGCCCGCCTTGGCATTCTCCGCCTCCTTGCGGATCAGTCGCAAGAGATCGCGTTTGAGCATGATCGGCGAATAGGAGAGTTTCTCCATCTTCGGCGGTTTCGCATACCCGGTTATGTAGTTGAACAACCGGCCTGAGTCGCCTCCTAGAGCGATATCAGTGGTGAACAGCGAAAGGTCAGTGTAGATTTTCGCCGTAACCGAATGATAGTTGCCAGTTCCATAGTGGCAATAGGTTCGAAGATTGTCGCCTTCGCGTCGCACGACCAAGGACAATTTGGCGTGCGTCTTGTAGTCCATAAAACCGAAGACGACATAAACGCCCGCCCGTTCCATGTCCCGCGCCCATTTCAGGTTCGCTTCCTCGTCGAAGCGGGCCTTGATCTCCACGATCGCGGTGACGTTCTTGCCGTTCTCCGCGGCCTCGATCAGGGCCGCGACGATCGGGCTGTCTTTGGATGTGCGGTACAGCGTCTGCTTGATCGCGATCACATTCGGATCGCGCGCCGCCTGCAGCAGGAACTGCACGACCACGTCGAAGCTCTCGAATGGGTGGTGGACGAGGATGTCCTTCTCGCGGATCGCGGCGAAGCAATCGCCGCCATGATCCAGAATCCGCTCCGGAAACCGGGGCGTGAAGGCCTTGAACTTCAGGTCGGGTCGATCGGCCGGAATCAGCTGGTCGAACTGGTAGAGACCGAGTTTGCCATCGATGTCCACGGCCTCGGAATCTTCGGCGTCGAGGCTGTCTATGATGAAGTGGCGGAGCTCCGCCGGCATCGACGCCTCGAGCATGACGCGCACGACCGATCCCATGCGACGGCGCTTCAGTCGCGCCTCGAGCTCGCGAACCAGGTCTTCCGCCTCTTCCTCGATCTCCAATTCCGAGTCGCGGATGACCCTGAACAGCCCCTTGCCGAGCACCTCGCAGCCGGGGAAGAGCTTGTCGAGGAACAGGGTCAGGAAGGTCTCCAGCGCCAGGATCCGACGCTCCGCGCGCCTGCGCGCGCCACGTCCAGGCGGAAGTTCCCAGAAGCGCGCGACCTGGGTGGGGACCGGAACCAGGGCGTAGAAGTCCGTGTGGTCGGTCTTACGGTGAAGCTTGAGGGCGAGCGAAAATCCCAGGTTGGGAATGAACGGGAAAGGGTGAGCCGGGTCGATCGCAAGGGGCGTCACTACGGGAAAGATGTGGTCGAGGAAGATCGCCTCGGCGGCCGTGCGGTCAGAACCGCTGATCTCGGTCGCCTCCATCAGACGCAGGCCCTCGTCGGCCATTTCGCCCTGCAGCCCCTCCAGGACGGCCTGCTGGACGGCCTCGAGTCGGCTGGTTTGGGTGTCGATCTTCACCAGTTGCTCGCCGGGCGAGAGGCCATCCTGGCTGAGCACCCGTACGCCCTCTCGGATCTGAGCCCTCAGGCCAGCCACGCGGACCATGTAGAACTCGTCCAGGTTGTTGGCGGAGATCGACAGGAATCGGAGTCGTTCGAGCAGAGGGTGCCGCGGGTTCGTCGCCTCTTCGAGCACCAGCTCGTTGAACGCCAACCAGGACAACTCCCTGTTTATGAATCGCTTTGGAGACCCGGCCAGGGTGCTTCGGACCGGCCTGCCGTTGAGAGGCGCGATAGCCGGCGCGATGCGGCGAACCGCCTCCTCGTGCTCCTGCACGGTCAGGTTCGCATCTGTGGCCGGCCCGGCGGCCTCGTTCGTCGCGTCCATCAGATCTGTCCGCTCTGCGCTCGCAAAATCTGTTTCGCGCAGTGTGCGGGCGGCAGCAAGGCGAAGGGCCGCTTCGGCTCGATCACTCAGGGTCATCGTCTCCGAAGTCGATGCCCAGAACCTCGCGCGCCAGCTGCGGGGTGATGTTCCGGCGTTCGGCCGCCGCGACTTCATCCAGTCGCTCGACAACGGACTTGGCCGCTCTCGCGGAGCGTTCGATCCGACGAACAAGGTATTCGAGCACGGCCTTCTTCGCACGGATGTTCCGCTCTCGGAACAGGCGGTCCAACATGGCCTCCAACACCACGTCGTCGGGGCCTTGCAGTTCCGCCACCATCAAGGCGTTGAGGCGCGACCGCAGGTCCGGAAGGTCCGTCGTCCAGGCGCGAGGCGCCACACGGGCCGTCATCAGCAGCGGAGCGTGCGCGTCCGCACGTTCGATCAGGTGGAACATGGCCTCATCAGCGGGACGCCTGTCGGCGTCCTCGAGCAGGGTGGCCCGGGCGGGAGCAAGCAGGGAGGGCGCGGGAGCTTCAGCTTCGACCACCTGCGCGTCCACCTTCCTCGCCCACGCCGCCGCGAGATGGGATTTCCCGGAGCCTTCGGGCCCCACCAGGACAAGCTTTCCGCCCGGCCAGCTTGCCCAGGACTCGAGCGAGGCGCACGCGTCTGCGTTGCAGGAAGAGAGTATAAAACTCGCCTGATCGCGCGGCTGCGGCTGCAGGAGCGGGAGGCGTTGCTGGGCCGAGTGGCCCTTCGATCCGTGCGCGGCGCTCACACGACGCAAATTACCCCGAATCGGCCGTAGGGGGAAATCGCGGCTCCGTACACTACGCGCCATGCGCCGTCGGCGAGTGTGCGCGCGAGAGGGCGTGACGCGCCGCCTGTTCGGCGCCAATGGTGCCCCACGCGCCCCGAAGAGAGGAGGCAGGCATGCTCCGACGCCAGTTGCTTTGTGCTGTTCCGGCCCTGGGCTTCACGGCCTTCGTGGGGACGGCGATCGCCGCGGCGGAGGACCCGGTCCTGGCGCGCGTGATCGCCGGATCGCAGCGCACGCCCAAGAACGTGGCGCGCGATCCCTGGCGCCATCCGGCGGCGACGCTGAGCTTCTGGGGGCTGCGACCCGGGATGACGGTGATCGAGATCGAGCCTGCGGGAGGGTACTGGACCGAGATCCTGGCGCCCTATCTGAGGCAGACCAACGGCCGCTACATCGGCGCAGTAGGCCGCGATCCCGCTGCTTTTGCAGCGAAATATTCTGATCGCGAGCTCTGGGGGGATGTCACCGCGGTCGCCTTCGAGGGGCCGCTCGCCGCTCCCGGCTCTGCCGACATGGTCATCACGGCGCGCAACATCCACGACTGGATGTGGACCCCGGGCCAGTTGGACGGCGCTCTTGCCTCGTTCCGCCAGGCCCTCAAGCCTGGCGCGATCCTTGCCGTCGAAGAGCACCGCGCCGACCCGCGACCGATGAACGACGAAGCGCACGACGGCTATGTCTCAACCGCGTGGCTGGTCGACGCCGTGGGCAAGGCGGGCTTTCGTCTCGACGGGCGCTCGGAAATCAACGCCAATCCGAAGGACGACAAGAACCATCCGTTCGGTGTCTGGACGCTGCCGCCGACGCTTCGCTCACACGCCAAGGACCAACCCGTTCCGGCCGATTACGACGCGGCCAAATACACCGCCATCGGCGAAAGCGACCGCATGACCCTCCGCTTCCGGAAGGTCTGATCCGCGACCTGACACCAGACAAATCAGAGGAGGAGACTGAAGGTGACCAAGGCTCAGACGGCGGGGTTTTCCGCAGCCAGGCTCGCGCGCCTCGATGAGGTTATGAAGTCGCGGTACGTCGACAGCGGCATGCTGCCAGGCCTGCTGACGCAGGTGTTCCGCCGGGGCGAACTGGTCCACACGGGCATGGCCGGTCAAATGGACATCGAGCGCGGCAAGCCAATGCGCGAGGATGCGATCTTCCGCATCTACTCCATGACCAAGCCGATCACCTCCGTCGCCCTGATGATGCTGGTGGAGGAAGGGGCCCTGGGCCTCGACGATCTGGTCGCCACCCACATTCCAAGCTGGAAGAAGCTTGGCATATACGCCAGCGGCGTCCCGACCCTGCTCGCCAACCAGCCGCCGAGCTTCATCACCACGCCGGCGGAACGGCCGATGAAGGTCGTCGACCTGGTGACGCACACTTCGGGTCTCACCTACGGCTTCATGATGCGCACCAGCGTCGACGCCGCCTATCGCCGCCTGAAGGTGGGTGATTTCCAGACGCCTGGCGGCCTCGATACGTTTGTCGAACAGCTCTCCACCCTGCCGCTGGAGTTCTCGCCGGGGACGGCCTGGAACTACTCCGTCTCGATCGATGTGATGGGTTACCTGGTCCAGAAGCTCTCCGGTATGTCCTTCGGAGAGTTCCTCCGCACCCGGTTGTTCGAGCCGCTGGGGATGGCCGACACCGCCTTCTTCGTCCCGCCGGAAAAGATCGAGCGCTTCAGCTCCTGTTATCAACCCGACGAGGGCGGCGGGCTGAAGCTGCAGGACGATGCGCAGAAGTCCACCTACGACCATCCGCCGACCCTGGAGTCGGGCGGAGGCGGACTGGTTTCCACCGCGCACGACTACATGCGCTTCTGCCGCATGATGTTGAACGGCGGAGAACTGGACGGCGCGCGCATCCTCAGCCCGAAGACCGTCGCCCTCTTCAGCTTGAACTTCCTCCCGGGAGGGGGTGAGGTGGCGCAGATGGCTCCGGCGGGCAGCTTCAGCGAGTCGAGCTACGACGGGGTGGGCTTCTCGATCGGTTGTGGCGTCAACGTGGACGTCTCGCGGACCCGGCTCCCGGGCACGCTTGGCGAATACTTCTGGGGCGGCGCCGCCTCGACGGCCTTCTGGATCGATCCGACAGAGGATCTCGCCGTGGTCTTCATGACCCAGGTCATGGGCAGCGACGCACGCCTCACCCTGCGCCGCGACCTGAGGACCCTCGTCTACTCGGCAATGACGGAATCCTTCGCCTGAGAAGGGAAGGGGCCGACGGCCCAGCTTCTGGACCGCCGATGTTGACCATCCACTCCCTCAAATTCCGTCATGGCCGGCCTTGTGCCGGCCACCCATCGATCGGCTGTGCGAGGACTGGCTGTGGCTGCGCGCGAGCGCGGCCATGACGCGCAGTCGGGCCTGGCGAAGGTTGAGCGTTTGGCCCCAGGCGATGGGGTGACCGCTGCGAGCAGTCATACTTTCCGACATGGCCGCGCCGCCCGGCGCGGCCACCGCGGACGCTCGCACGGCCGATCGATGGGTCGCCGGGACGCCCGGCGATGACGGAGGTTTAGGGGGATCCGGAGCGGGACCGTGAAAAGCCCCGAACCTGCCAGCCATGTCCCCGAACACCAGGGATGGCTCCGGTCCAAACCACTGACGGCCGGCGATGAGGGATTTAATGAGGCGCGGAGGGCGAGAGCGCTAAAGTCAGACGGTTGAGGGGTCAATTCACATCGCCGGACGCCGGCGGACCGGAGAGTTGCGCCGCAGTCGGCTTGCCCCGACCGGTTTTTGACCCTACCCCACGGCCATGATCGAGGATCTCAAGGCCAAGAACCGTCGATGGGCGGAAGGCAAGGTCGCGGTCGATCCGGGATTCTTCGCGCGCCTGGTGGCTCAGCAGGCTCCCGAGTACCTGTGGATCGGGTGCTCGGACAGCCGGGTCCCGGCCAACGAAATCGTCGGGCTCGATCCCGGGGAGCTGTTCGTCCATCGCAACGTGGCCAATCTCGCGCCGCCGCAGGACGCCAACTACCTCTCTGTGCTTCAGTTCGCCGTCGACATCCTCAAGGTGAAGCACGTCATCGTCGTCGGCCACTACGGCTGCGGCGGGGTGGCGGCGTCGATCAGAGGCCAGAGGCTGGGCCTCGTGGATCACTGGCTGCACCCGGTCCGGGAAGTCGCACACGAACATCGCCATGAGCTGGACGCCATCGAGGACGAGGCCGCGCGTATCGATCGGCTTTGCGAACTCAATGTCGTCCATCAGGTGCGCAACGTCACCTCGGACCTCCTCGTGCGCGACGCGTGGGCGCGGGGCCAGCCGCTCACCATTCATGGCTGGGTCTATTCCCTTGCCAACGGGCTAGTGACCGATCTCAACATCAGCGTTTCGCGTCCCGAACATGCGGAGCCGCTCGCCTGAGGCGAGCCACCAGAGGACCTGAATGCCAAGGCTCGCCTCCAGTCTGGACGTCCACGGCGCGGCCTTCGCGCGCAATCGGGAGGTCAACCTCGCCCTGGCGCTCGAGCTGCGTGAGCGGGTGGCGGCCGCCGCGCTTGGCGGCCCGCCGGCCGCCCGCGAGCGTCACGCGAGCCGCGGCAAGCTTCTTCCGCGCCAGCGGGTGGAGCGGTTGCTCGATGTCGGCTCGCCCTTCCTGGAGATCGGACAGCTGACGGCGTTCGGCGTCTATGACGGGGAGGCGCCGGCCGCGGGCCTGATCTGCGGCGTTGGCCGCGTCTCGGGCCGCGAGGTGATGATCATCGCCAACGACCCCACCGTCAAAGGCGGGGCCTACTTTCCGCTGACGGTGAAGAAGCACCTGCGGGCGCAGGAGATCGCGCAGCAGAACAACCTCCCGTGCGTCTATCTCGTCGACAGTGGTGGAGCGAACCTGCCGCACCAGGCGGAGGTCTTCCCCGATCGCGACCACTTCGGGCGCATCTTCTTCAACCAGGCGCGCATGAGCGCGGCAGGCATTCCTCAGATCGCGTGCGTCATGGGCTCCTGCACGGCGGGCGGAGCCTACGTTCCGGCGATGAGCGACGAGACGATCATCGTGCGAGGGCAGGGGACCATCTTCCTCGGAGGACCGCCGCTGGTGAAGGCGGCCACGGGCGAGGTGATCAGCGCAGAGGACCTCGGCGGGGCGGACACGCATGCTCGCAAGAGCGGCGTAGTAGATCATGTCGCCGTGGACGACGAGCACGCCCTTTCGATCGTCCGTACCCTGATCCGAAACCTTGGGCTGCGGAAAGGCTCGGCGCTGGACCTGCGGACGCCCGAAGCGCCGGCGTACGATCCCGATGAACTTTACGGCGTCATTCCTCCGGATGTCCGCTCGCCCTACGAGGTGCGCGAGGTGATCGCCCGCATCGTCGACGGATCCCGCTTCGACGAGTTCAAGGCGCTCTACGGGACGACGCTCGTCACCGGCTTC
>Ga0210396_10005283_pt1 | contig 12519 bp, 13 predicted proteins | sample IncBWH17OmetaG_FD_155466 | JGI IMG/M metagenome (GOLD analysis project Ga0210396, IMG submission 155466) | Forest soil microbial communities from Barre Woods Harvard Forest LTER site, Petersham, Massachusetts, United States - Inc-BW-H-17-O ...
TTAGATGAGATCTGCGAAATGCCCCTCGACCTGCAAGTCAAGCTGCTCAGAGCTTTACAGGAAAAAGAGATCGATAGGATCGGGGGAAAAGACACCATCCAGGTCGATGTTCGCATCATTGCGGCCACCAATCGGGAATTGGAAAAGGCAATGGCGGAGGGCAAATTCAGAAGCGACCTGTATTATCGACTCAACATATTTCCTATCGTCATGCCGGAACTGAGAGACCGGAAAGAAGATATTCCACTGCTGGCTTCTCATTTTATCGCTAGCCTTGCCGGGAAAACCGGGCGGGAAATAAAGGGGATAAGTAAAAAAGCATTGCAAGACATGCTCCTTTACGACTGGCCGGGGAATATCAGGGAAATGGAGCACCTGATCGAACGCAGCATGCTGCTGTCGCATGGCGATATGTTGACACAAGTTCAGCTGCCCTCCGGCCAGAATTTCACTTCCGGCCCGCTTGAGCAACGGGGGTTCGTCGTCAGGAAAATCGAGGAAAATGAAAAGGAATATATCGTGAATATGCTCCAACACTGTAAGGGCAGGGTGGGTGGTCCTCATGGTGCAGCGAAATTAATGGGGATACCGCCCAGTACACTCTTTTCAAAAATGAAAAAATTGGGTATATGAAGCCGACCAAGGAAGCTATGAATTTCAACACAATACATGACCTGTATAGTTCTGTGGGGCTTGGTGACAAAATAGATAAGAAATGCGAATTCTCTATTTTCAACCTGGCAGATATTCACACTGAATTCCCCTATATTTCTCCGGTGTACAGGTCTGATTTTTTCTCTTTCCTTTTTGTTAAAGACTGCGATGGAAAGCTCGGTATAGATGGCATCGTTTCAGACGCTTTTCCCTGCTCTGTTTATTTCGACAACCCCGGGCACTATAAAAATTTCACCTGGTATGCGATAAAGGAGGTTTACCTGATTACACTCACTGAATCCTTTCTTAAGGAGAATGTCCACGCGGATGTCTTTGAAGCCTTCCCTTTCCTGCTCTCTGAAAACATCCCGCCAAAGGCCTTAACCTTGGATGCATTCACACAATTTGAGTACATGTATAAACAAATATTAAAGGAATATAACACCGATTCGCCTTATCGTAATAAGTTGATCGGCTATTTATTCGTGATCATATTGATCAAAATAAAAGAAATTTTCCGGAATGGTTATGATCCTGTCTCTGAGGGAAGCCGGCGCTCCGAGATCGTCCGGAAATTCAAAACAATGCTCGAACAACATTATCGGGACTTAAGTAACGGGAAGGTGGAAAAGGTATTCCGGGTCCAGGAATATGCAGATGCGCAAAACCTGCACCCCAATTACCTGAGCATGGTAATCAAAAGCAAGACGGGAAAGGCTATTGGTACCTGGATAGCAGAGAAAACCATTGCAGAAGCCAAATCCATGCTACGGAATTCTTCCGCTTCTATAAAAGAGATCTCCTATCACTTGGGTTTCATCGAGTCGGCGCACTTCAGTAATTATTTTAAGAAGCGCACCAAAGTTTCACCCGCACTATTTAGAAAGGAATACAGTGTATCCGAACCCAGTTCTGCAAAATAGGAGACATGATCATCAAACTATTCAATTCCGCGCTGATCTTGTTTGCCGTATATATGGGAATCAACCAGGGCTTCGCCATGGTCACCGGAAAACCTGAAATGCTTGCCATTTTCATCAATTGGCATTTTGGTAAAGCCGCCGTAATGATCATTGGCGCGGTCGCTATTGTAAGCTCCTTGCTCATATTATTCCCAAAAACCTTCCTGTGGGGGAATTTTGGGATGGCTGCAGGGATTTTATTCATACTCTGCTTGCAATTGTGGAGCAGGAACCTCAAAGGGGCATTTATTGAATTGCCCTACCTTATGGTGAACCTGATGATCCTTTATTTTCAACATCCCCTCGCCGGATAGCCGCTCTCTATACCTTACATTTTCGCATCTAAAAGTTTAAACCTTGTAATTTTTTCTGTAGCTAATATTTCAATTTTGTTTCGAACAAAAATAAAAGATATGAGCACTTCAAAAAACAAAGTAGTATTGATAACGGGCGCCGCGAGGGGTATCGGCGCCTTTATCGCCAGCAGATTCGCCGATACCGGCTATAGGGTAGTGATCAACTATGCCCATGGCAAGGACATCGCAACGGCGTTGGTGGAAGAGATCATAAAAAAAGGCGGAGATGCCATTGCCCTGCAAGCCGATGTAAGCAAGCCCGACCAGGTAAAAAAGCTTTTCGATGACAGCATTGCCCACTACGGAAAAATTGATGTCCTGGTGAACAATGCCGGTCTGATGATCACCAAACTGATTAAAGACTTGACAGACGAGGATTTCACTAATCAATTCGAGGTAAATGTTCGCGGCACCTTTAATACGCTGCGTGAAGCTGCTACCCGTTTGGCTGATCATGGCAGCATCATCAACTTTTCATCGACCAATATCCGCGTATTGGTACCCACCTATTCTATTTATTCGGCCACCAAAGCGGCAGTAGAGCAGTTTACCCGGATTTTTTCCAAAGAGATCGGCGCAAGGGGCATCAACGTCAATGCGGTGGCTCCCGGCCCGGTAAATACCGAGCTTTTTACCAAGGGGAAATCACCTGAAGTCATCGCCAGGTTTGCATCCATGACTGCCTTCAACCGCATCGGCGAACCGGGGGATATCACCGGCGTTGTATTGTTCCTTGCCAGTGATGAGGCAAAGTGGATAAATGGGCAAAGCATCGGTATCAATGGCGCCATGGCGTGAGAATTGTCGGGAATAGATTAACCAATAAACATTCACTTGATAAAAAACATAGCATGAACAGCTTAAAAAACAAAGTAGCCCTGATCACCGGCTCGGCCAGAGGCCTCGGAAAAGCCATCGCGGAACGATACGCCGCCCTGGGCGCGGATATCGTCATCAATTATTCCAAAGACAAGGCCTCCGCCGAAGAAGTGGAAAAAAACATTGCCGCTACGGGGGTTAAAGTGATCGCTGTCCAGGCGGATGTGAGTAAAGTCGCGGAACTGGAAAGACTATTTGCAGAAGCCAAGACGGCTTTCGGAAAGATAGACATCGTAGTAGCCAACGCCGGTGTCGAGATGGTGGAAGTGCCGGTGGTGGATTTTACCGAAGAACAGTTCGACCGTGTATTCACCATCAACACAAAAGGTTCGTACTTCACGCTTCAGCAGGCGGCCAGACACGTATCGGACAACGGACGGATCATTTACGTAGCATCGAGCACTACTTCCTTCCCCGTCCCCGGTATGGCCATTTATGGCGGAAGCAAAACGACCCCGCGGTACCTGGTGGATATTCTTTCGAAGGAAATCGGCCATAAAGGAGTCACCGTCAATTCCATCATTCCTTTCGCGGTGGATCACTCCGGCATTTTCGTAGATCCTGCGGCCTATCCCAGACTCCGGAAACAACTCATAGACAGCTGCCCCATGGGAAGATTGGCAGAAGTGGAAGACGTAGCCAATGCAGCGGAGTTCTTTGCCAGCGACCTTTCCTCGTTTGTTTCCGGCCAACATCTGCTGGTAAACGGTGGTGCTACGAATTAGTCGGCGGGGCCGCCCGCTCCGGGATGGTATTACATACACATTCCCCCTTTCACCGGCCGACAAGCTTTCCTTCAGCATATTGCTGGAGCTTTTGGTCCCAATTGCCGGGGGATTCATTTTTGCCGGGTTGAACGATGCGGCGGTGAAAAAAGTAATGCGATGAAAAAATTAAGTCAATGGCAAAAGCTATTATTTGAAACGAATTATAGCATATTGCTGAAAGTAGCTTTTCGCTATGTCGGCACCTATGAGCAGGCTATAGAGATGACCTACCAGGGATTCGTCAAGATATTCAATGAAGTGGCAAAGTTACAGGTCGCCCTGAATGTCAAACTAAGCGAGGGATTGTCTGCGTGGGTAAAAAGGATATTCATCATTGCGCTTGTCGATAAGATCAATTCAGAGATCAACCTGCATATGCCGCGGCCGATCCCGGGAGATATATGGCAAGAGCCCGGTACCGGGACAGATGCGGAGAGTGAAAGGATATATATTGAATTGATCAAGGTACTAAAAGGGCTACCCTTGACATACCGCCTGGTTTTTAATCTGCACGTTATAGATGGATTTTCTCATGCTGAAATAGCTAAAATGTTACACATCACAGTTGAGAATTCAAAATACAACTTAATGGAGGCAAGAAAAATCGTATTATCTAAAACTAAATATTATGACAAATCAGCTGACAGCTTATCTTGAGCTATTTCATACCATTAGTGATGACGATAAAATACTTATTTCGACCGCATTTGAAGGAAGGACGCTCACGGAAGGCGATTATCTTTTTCATCCCGAGCGTATTTGTAAAGAGTTATTTTTCGTCTGCAATGGAATACTGCGGATTGTCGTGCAAACCGAAAAAGGGGGTCAGATCACCCACTTTTTTCTGAGGGAAAATCAGTTTTGTACCATATTGAAAAGCTTCAATAATCAAATCATTTCTGCGGAAGGTATTCAGGCAGCATGTGATGTGAAGGTGCTTGCTATCAGCAGGTCGGGGTTACTTGTCCTGTATGAAAAGGTGCCGTATCTGAAGGGCCTTATAGATCAGATCACCCAGCAGGCATTAATCGACAAGATAGAGTTGAGAAATAGCTACCTCGGGCTTGACGCTTCCGCCCGGTACAAATTATTTCTTGTGCAGCAGGCAAATGTGGCCATGCGGGTGCCGCTTAGCGATGTGGCGTCGTATTTGGGCATCACCCCGCAATCGCTCAGTAGGATACGAAAAAACATCCGGTAACGCTTTTTACCAATTTATTCATGAACTTTGCCCATTCGGGTCAATTTATCCTGGTAGGAAGAGATGTATTTTTCTTTTGCGTCCTCACTTAAAAAAGAATTCCGGATCATGTCGATTACCTTGTCTTTTGCGGATAAAAGGAGCGTGAGGATCTGGTCTCTTCTGATGGGTATCAGTCCAATCTTATCCGCTAATGTCCGGAAGTCCGTCTGCCCGTAATAGCCAAAGCGGCTATAAAATGAACTGTCCATGGCTCCCGGGTAGAGATCGAGCGCTGTATCTGATTCCAGCGGAGTATGCAACACTGTACTCATCAGATCATAGGCAAGGGACAAGGAATAATCTCCCATGTCGCTTTGGATCAAAGAGAAATTTTTTAGGTGGGCGTCTCCGTTGGAAAACAGGTAATTGAAGAGTACAATCCGGAAATACCGTTCTATGCTTGGAGGATACGCCGCCACATATTTCCGGATCAGGGTTCCAATCTCTTCGTAGGTACCATCGTATTTAAAATGCTCCCCATGCGTATTACTGCTGCGTCCGCTGATTTGGGCCATATCTTCCTGTAGGTATTTGCCGCCCCCGGGTTTCACATCAAAGCGGCGGGTCAGATAAGCCGGGGTGCCATCTTGAAAATAGACAAGCGCATTGGCTGCGGTGCGAACGTCAAATAGTTGGGCTGCCATTTGCATCGTCAGGTGCTCATTTTCCGGGGCCTGCTCCCTTAGGACGAGCTGAGTGGAAGGCGGTATTGGTTTTAAAATATACTCGCCGCCGGTTTCGGTCAATATAAGTTCTTTTCCTTCCCGCTTCAGGGAATATTTCAATTGCACCCCTGAGATGGAGAGCCGTTTTGTTTTTTCCTGGAAAATGGCGATGTTGTCGGCTTTGGGCGTATCGAACGGCAGGATAGGACTTACCCGGTGCCCATCAAATAATAGTTTGCGGCAGGTAGCGCAATAGCCCTCGACATTCGGTTTATAACATCCGTAGCACAGCATTTTTATTCTATTATTTCTTTCACCGTGATGGCGCCGATGGTATCTTCTCCGGCTGTTTTAAGGAGCCGGGTAAAGTCATCATTTTCGTCGATCTTTAACAGTCGGCATTGAATTTCTTTATTGATACCTTCCGCCAGCAAACCGGAAAAAAAAGGGAAAAGTATTGAACTGTCATATGTCCGATGTGTTTTCGGCAAGGTCACACTGATCGAAGGCCGAAACGGGTTGGCCCAATAGCCCGGCTCGTACTCGAAGTGGTAGTCCGCGGGGCCCCTTTTCTCGAGATAGCCGGCAAGCTCATCGTTATTATATACCCCTGCTTTTGCCATTAGTTCATTTTCTTAATTTGCAGGAGCAGTTCCATGCCAAGGACCGTCGCAAGTTTTTCCAATGTCTCGACGGACGGATTGCCGTTGCCGGACTCGATGAGATGTATGGTCTTGGTCGCTATCCCACTCATTTCTGCCAGGTCTTCCTGGCGCAGATCGAGAAATTGCCGCCTCGACTTAATAATTTCACCTATTTTTTCGATTGTCATCCGTAATATATTGCTGATTTGTTCAAATATAGAGAAAATTAAAATCAAAATAAATAAAATCGGCAATATATTACTGAAATGACTGATTAGCGCGGCACCCACTGCCCGTATTACTCTCGAAAATTACCCACTCTACGGGTGAAATTTACCCACTCAATGGGTGAAATTTACCCATTAAAATCACCTTTTTGACATAAAAACCCATAATATTGCATTATGTATCAGAGATATATAGCAACCCCTATTACGGAAGCGCTGAAAGATACCCCGGTGATCCTTATCAACGGCGCCCGCCAGACTGGCAAAAGTACCTTGTGCCGGCAATTGGTGACGGAAGGGGTTTTCGACGGGCAGATCATGACAATGGACGACCCGACAACAATGGCTGCAGCGCAGGCTGATCCATTGGGGTTCCTACAGGATTTAAGCCATCATGCCATTATCGACGAAGTGCAACGAGCGCCTCAACTGTTTTTAAGTATTAAAAAGCTGGTTGATGAAAACAGAAAGGAAAGGCGACTCATTCTAACCGGTTCGGCCGATGTCATGACATTTCCCCAGGTTGCGGACTCACTGGCTGGCCGGATCGAAATTCATCATCTCTGGCCACTTTCACAGACAGAGATTCTCGGGAAGAGATCAAAATTCTTGAATGCTCTGGTGACACCGGATGGCCGGTTCGAGCCTCGTAAGAGTCACAAGAGTACCTGGAAGGATATTATCCATGCCATCCGGGCCGGAGGATACCCCGAAGCCTTGCAGCGCGAGAGTGAAGGACGGAAAGAGAAATGGTATGAATCATATATTGACGCCGTATTGCAGAAGGATATTAGCAATTTGGCGAATATAGAAGGCTTGACACAGATTCCAAATATCCTTCATCTCATAGGCACAAGAATTGGCAGCACAGTAAATCTCGCCGACATCGCCCGACTTTCAGGGGTAAAGAACACGACCTTACAGCGATACATGGCGCTATTGGAACATGTCTTTCTTATTCTGAGGATTCCGGCTTGGACGCCGAATATCGAGGGTCGGTTTGTGAAATCGCCAAAGATATTTATCAACGACACAGGCCTTCTCTGCCATCTACGAGGTGAAGGAGTCGATAGTCTGATAGAAAATAGGACCACGGCCGGTGCATTCCTGGAGAACTTCATTGTCATGGAAATTATCAAACAATTGAGCTGGTCCGGCCTTTTCTTAAAACCCTATCATTTTAGCGTTCATAGCGGAGCTGAGGTCGATCTGATTTTGGAAGATCGGAAGAAACAACTCTACGGTATCGAAATAAAATCGACTGCTTCCGTCAGTCAAGGTGATTTTAATGGGTTGAAACGACTAGCGGAAATCGCGGGCAAAAAATTCCAAAGAGGAATAGTTTTGTATGGGGGAGATCAGGTCGTTGGCGGATTTGGTGAAAACCTCCAAGCTGTGCCCATTCCCGCTGTATGGTCTGAATAGGATCCAACCCCGAAACCTTTTGCCCGCATTCATATTTTCCGCAAATTTGACCATGCGAATTCCCGACCTGTATCTGTCCCTCCTGTGCTGCCTGCTCTCGCTGGCCGGCCGCGCCCAGGACACCACCTGGTATGGCGCCGTCGACCCTAACCAAACCCGTCCCCGGATCAGCAGCATCACGACAAAGACCGACAGCGGCTGGCGCATGGTCAACTATTATACCTCGGGTAAAATAAGCTCGACCAGTCTCTTCGCCGATGACTCATGCGTTATTCCCAAGGGCGACCGCGTCTACTATACCACGTCGGGAAAAGTGTCGCGCCGCGTTCATTTCGAAGACGGCAAGGCCTCGGGCAGCGACACCTATTATTACGAGAATGCCAGGGTGCTGGCGTCCGGCGCCAACCGCGACGGCGCGCCGGACGGCGAGTGGAAGGCCTGGTATCGTTCGGGAAAACCTGCGGCAAAGGTCATCTTCGCAGGCGGAGCCCAGACCTCCGCTAACTTTTACAACGAAGACGGCAGCGCCCGGAAAGACGTGGATTCTTTCTTTCAGGAGTCGATCTATCCCGGCGGGATGACCGCCCTGTACAAGTATCTGGATGACAACCTCAATTACCCGGCCGGCGCATTCGTACATGATATCCAGGGCGTCGTGGTCTTGCAGTTCCGCGTCACCAGGGAAGGCAATACCATGGACCTCGAGATCATCCGGCACGTCGAGCCCGACCTCGATAAAGAAGCGTATCGCGTCGTAAGCGGCATGCGACCCTGGCATCCCGCGCGGATCGGCGGCATCCCCGTAGATACCTACAAGCGACTTCCGATCCAGTTCAAACCCTGATCGGCCACCCCGGCTCCATCCACTCCCCGACGCCCCCGACCACCGGAGATTTCCTATCTTTGCACCCGAGATTGCGAAAAAGCCGTATGTCGCATCGCAGTGAAAAAGCATTTGATCCCTCTCGCATTAGGCGGCTTAGGCATCGGAACCACGGAATTCGTGATGATGGGTCTCCTTCCGGACATCGCCAAAGACTTTCAGATCAGTATCCCCACCGCGGGTCATCTCATATCCGCCTACGCGGCCGGCGTAGTCATCGGCGCGCCCCTGCTTGTGGCGATCAGCGGCAACTTCGGTCCGAAAAAGATCCTCCTCGCCCTGATGGCCATCTTTACCCTCTTTAACGGCCTTTCGGCAATCGCCCCCGGTAACGCCACCCTCCTGGTCCTGCGGCTGATGGCCGGTCTCCCCCACGGCGCATTTTTCGGCGTTGGTTCGGTAGTGGCCAGCCGGCTCGCCGAGAAAGGGAAAGAGGCCCGCTCCATCTCGATGATGTTCGCCGGACTCACCCTCGCGAACCTGCTCATCGTTCCCCTGGGAACCTTTATCGGTCATCACTATTCCTGGCGCTATACCTTTGGCATCGTCGCCCTCATTGGGCTCGTCACCCTCGGCTGCATCCAGCTTTGGATACCCGTGATGCCGGTGATCCGTTCCGGCGACGCCCGGTCGGAATGGGGCATCTTCCGCCGCATAGAACCCTGGCTCATCATCCTCACCACCGCCATCGGCACCGGTGGCCTTTTCGCCTGGATCAGCTATATCGCGCCGTTGATCACGGACGTCTCGCACTTCTCCGCCAACACCGTTTCCTATATAATGATCCTGGCCGGCTTCGGCATGGTCGTCGGCAATTTTGTTGGGGGAAAACTGGCGGATAAAATGGAACCGGTAAAGGCCTGCATCATCCTGCTCACAGCGATGGCGGCTGTCCTGGTGGGGATCTTCTTTTTTTCCGGCTATCAGATAGCCTCGCTGTGTTTTACATTTATCGCTGCCGCGCTCTCGCTGGCACTGGCGACCCCGATCCAGCTGCTGATGATCCGGACGGCGTCCGAAGGCGAGCTCATCGGCGCGGCGGCTACCCAGGCCGCTTTCAATATCGGCAATGCCCTCGGTGCGCTGTTCGGCGGCTGGCCTATCGCCGCTGGCTTCGGCTATAATTCTCCCTCCCTGGTCGGCGCGGCCATGGCCCTGGTGGGCATCGTCTTCGCCCGGATGCTCTGGCGATTACAACGCGGCAACTACACCGTCGCCGTGCATTAACCAGGCCATCGCCCAAAACCGGCTACACCGTTGCCATACATCAGCCCGGCCCTCGCTCCAACCCGGTCAGGCCGTCGCCATGCGATAAGCTTCCTCAAAGGCGCGTACCGTCCGGACAATGTCTTCGGCGGTGGTGGCCCAGGAGCTGACGCTGACCCGGATGACCTTCCGCCCCAGGAACATCGACCCGCCGACCCAGCACTCCCGTAACTCCTGGATTCCCGTGAGCGTCCTGACCGTTAGCGCGTCCGTCTCGCAGCAGACAAGCACCTGGTTGAAGACCACGTCATTGACCACCCGAAAACCCGCGACGCCTTGTATCGCTTCGGCAAATTGCACCGCCCGCTCATGAAGGGTGTCGACCAACATGCCCATACCCGATCGACCCAGATACTTCATCGTCGCCCACAGTTCGATGATACGCGCCCGTCGCGACATCTCCGGCGTATAGAGCATGCCGTCGCGTTTTTTTTCGTCGATCATCAGATAGCTGCCGCTAAGATGCAACGCGCTGGCCAACGCCTCCCTGTCCTGGCACAATAAGATACCGCAATCATAAGGGGTATTCAGGGTCTTATGACCATCTGCCGCCAGCGAAGTAGCTTTTTCGCTCCCCTTTGTCAGTACCCGGAGTGTCTCCGAAGCGGCCGCCCATAATCCGAATGCCCCGTCGATATGCACCCATGCCTTGGCCCGCCGGCCTTTTTCGCACAGCTCCTCCAGTGGATCGAAGGCACCGGAATTGACATTGCCAGCCTGAAGGATAAGGATGGTCCGGTCGTCCAGCTCCGGCACCTGCGATGCGATCATTCTTCCCTCGGCATCGGCTTCCACCCATTCGATATTTTCCTTTCCAAAACCCAGCAGGCTCACCGCCCGGATGACCGCCGTATGTGCCTGTGCTCCCGCGACGATCCGCAAACGCGGCGCCTGCGACAGCCCCTTCTCGTTGATATCCCATCCCAGTGACTGCAAAAGCCGGTACCGCGCTGCCGCCAAGCCACAGAAATTGGCCATCGACGTGCCGCTGACATAGCTGGCGACAGTCCCTGCCGGCAATCCGAAGAGCTCCCGCAACCAGGCTTCCACCACCGTTTCCAGTTGCGAGGCGATGGGGGACATGATATACATACCGGCATTCTGATCCCAGAAACCGGCGAGCTGTCTGGCTGCAAGACCCGCCGGTATTGCGCTGCCGTTGACAAACCCAAAATACCGGCCGCCCAGTTGGGCGATCGTGGCGGGGGATCCATACCGGTGCATGAGTTCGATCACGTCCGTCGCGGAGCAAGGACCCGCGGGCAGCGGCTCTTCAAAATAACGCAGGTCCTGCAACGCGGTTTCCGTAGGAAAGACATTCCGCTCGAAGACGGCGTCGAGATAGGCAAAACCATGTGCCTGCGCTTGTTCGAAAAGCGTTTTGGCGGCGAGCTCCCGGAACATGTCCTCCTGGAGGGGGGTGTTGGCGTTCATGCTGTAAACCTCTTACAAAAATTCGGGAAAAAACAGAGCCAGATCTTCATTTTTCGGCTGTATCAGCGCCGAAACCCCGAAATTTATAGGACCATCGAATTAATCGAATAGCATGCTCAAACTCCGACTTTATGGCGACCCCGAGTCGCCTGGCCTATATCTCATCCGGGATTTTCTCCGTCGCAGCGGCGTCGACTACGAAGGGGTCGATACCACCAACGCCACAAGCCTCGCCGCGGCCAATATCCCCGACTCTCAAAAAAGCCTGTTTGCCACACCAGGAACTACCGCCGTCGAATTCCCCGATGGAGGCTGGCTCACCGACCCCACCGTCGAAAATGTCGCGCGGGGTCTGGGCTGGCTGCGCAAACCAAAATATGATGAATACGATGTCTCGATCTACGGGGCCGGCCCCGCCGGACTCAGCGCCGCCGTCTACGCCGCCTCGGAAGGACTAAAAGCGATCCTTGTAGAACGATCGGCTATCGGCGGCCAGGCCGGCACCAGTTCCCTCATCGAAAATTATATGGGATTCCCCCAGGGCATCTCCGGTGCCGACCTGGCGAAACGCGGTCGGGAGCAGGTCATAAAATTCGGCGCCGAGATCCTCCTGCTGCGCGAAGGACATAAAGCCGCCATCACCGGCAACCGTTTTCATGTGACCCTCACCAACGGCGACGTGCTTACGGCCAAATCGAATATCTGTGCCACCGGTATCGAATACCGGAAATTAGGGCTGCCCGACGAAGACAAATTCACGAATTGTGGCCTCTACTATGGAGCCGGCGCCAGCGAAGCCATCCTTTGCAAGGGGAAAACGATCGTAGTGGTGGGCGGCGGCAACTCCGCGGGACAGGCCGTCTCCTATTTTTCCGGCTTCGCCGGCCAGGTCCATATGATCATACGCGGGGCCAACCTCAAAGACACGATGTCGGATTACCTGCTCAGCCGGATCACCCAGCTTCCGAACGTCGGGATTCAGTTCAATTGTCAGGTCACTGCCCTGGAAGGGGACACCCGGCTGCAGCGGGTCAAAGTCACCTGCGACAAGGACAACTCCTATGCCTGGTATGAAACAGAACATCTTTTCCTTTGTATCGGCGGGGTACCCCAC
>Ga0210396_10005285_pt1 | contig 12516 bp, 8 predicted proteins | sample IncBWH17OmetaG_FD_155466 | JGI IMG/M metagenome (GOLD analysis project Ga0210396, IMG submission 155466) | Forest soil microbial communities from Barre Woods Harvard Forest LTER site, Petersham, Massachusetts, United States - Inc-BW-H-17-O ...
TCGGGCTTCAACACGGGCGTGCGCTTCGCGATGTCGAACCTGTCCGACCTGCTGACGCGCATGAAGAACACGCCCGACGGCGCGAGCACGCTGCTCGACAACTCGTGCGTCTTCACGACGTCGTGCGTGTCGGAGTCGCAGACGCACAGCGGCCTCGACTATCCGCTGCTCGTCGCGGGCAAGGCGGGCGGCAAGCTGCAGACCGACCAGCACATTCGATTGCTCGACGAGAACGTCAGCAAGGTGCCGTACACGCTGCTGACGGCGATGGGCGGCACGGCGACGTCGTGGGGCCTGGCCGAGGGACAGGTCTCGAGCGGCGTCGGCGGATTGCTGGCTTAGGCCCGATGGCGATGAGGACGCTCGCCGCGATCGCTATCGCCGCCGTTGCCGCCGGTTGCAGCGCGGGCGGTCGCGATCGCGCGACGGGCGACAGCGGCGCCGCGGGCAATTCGGGAGCCGCGGGCGCGACATCGGGCGGCGCGGCGGGCGACTCCACGGGTACGGCGGGCAGCGCTTCGGGAGCGGCCGGCGTCGCCGTGTCGGGTGTCGCGGGCAACACGACGGGCGCCGCGGGCAGCGCCGCGGGCGCCGCGGGCTCGACGATGACAGGCGGCGCGGCGGGCGCGACGGTGAACATGAACATCGCCGGACCCAAGATCACGTTCGACGAGTACACGATCCCGACGACGAGCAACCCCGGCTGGATCTGCGCGGGCGGCGACGGCCGCATCTGGTTCACGCACCAGAGCACGGCGCCGAGCGCGATCGGAAACCTCACGACGATGGGCACGATGTTCAACCTCGTGATGACGTCGACGACCGACACGGGCCCCACGGGCATCACGGGCGGGCCCGACGGCAACGTCTGGTACGCCAAGCAGGGCGGCGTCGGGCGCGCGCTGCCGTCGGGCATGGTCAACGAGTACGGCGTGCCGAACGGGGGCGACTCGGGCTCGATCACGACGGGCCCCGACGGCAACCTGTGGTTCACCGAGCCCGTGCACGGGCGCATCGGCCGCGTGACGCCGCAGGCGGCCTTCATGCAATACAACCTGCCGACGGCGACCTCGGCGCCCGCCGGCATCACGACGGGCCCCGACGGCAACCTGTGGTTCACCGAGACGACGGGCAATCAAATCGGCCGCATCACGCCCACGGGCACGATCACGGAGTTCCCGATCCCGACGACGGCCAGCGACACGACGTCGATCGTCGCGGGCGCCGACAAGAACCTGTGGTTCACCGAGCACGACGGCCACAAGATCGGCCGCATCACGCCCACGGGCACGCTCACCGAGTTCGCGATCGGCTCGAACGGCAGCCCGGGGTCGATCGCGGCGGGGTCGGACGGCAACCTGTGGTTCACCGAGGACGCCGCGAACGCCGTCGGCCGCATCACGCCCATGGGCGGCGTGTCGGAGTACGCGGTGCCGACGGGCGCGAGCGATCCGACGGGCATCACGTCGGGGCCCGACAAGAACCTGTGGTTCGCCGAGCTGTCGACCAACAAGATCGCGCGCGTCAGCGACCTCGCGGGCGCGGGCACGGTCGCGAGCAGCGACGTCAGCGCGACGGCGCCGCTGTCGGGCAACATGATGTGCATGAAGGACTCGGACTGCGTCGCGAGCGGCAAGGCCTGCGGCGGCGACGTCTGCAGCTGGGCGACGTCGAACCACGTCTGCGTCCTCGCCGTGTCGGGCGATCCCGGCTGGTGCACGGCGGACAAAGACTGCTGGTGCATGGGCTCGGGCGCGACGTGCAACACGACGTCGCATCACTGCTCAGCGACGCAGTGACGGCGGCGCGGCGCCCGCGCGTCATTCAACCCGGCGATCAACGTGGACGTGCACCCAACCGACGCGGCCACGAGGCCGGAACGCTAAGCGATCACGGCTCAGAACGTCCCGACGAGCCCGCCCGGCGCGATGGCGACGGACAGGCCGCGGTGCTCGCGGTGGACCTGGACGATCTCCCACACGATGCCCGCCGCGGCGAGCTCGGCGCCGACGGCGACGAGGGACCACCCCTGCCACTTCGACGCGGTCGAGTAGGGGCACGTCGTGCGGCCGAGGGGCGACGTCGTGCACGCGGGCATCGACGGGTCGGTGTGATCGTCGTGGACGACCCAGATGCCGCCGCCGACGGTGAGCGCGCCCACGCCGATGAGCAACCACGGCCAGACCTTGTGCATCTTCCCCGAGGGCCTGACGTCGGCCGTCGGCAGCAGCGGCGAGGGCGCCGTCGGCGGCAGCGGCGACAGCGTGTCGGCGTCGTGCGCGAAGGCGGGCAGGGCGACGTTTGCGACGGCCAGCGCCGCGACGACGCCGATCGCGGCACGAGCAAAAGGCCTCCGGCAGAAGGGGCGCATCACGCTCGCCACTATACCGCAGAGTGGCGCTTCGGGCGTCGACCGCCGAACCAGCGGTCGGCCAGCTCGTACAGCGTGGGCAGCAGCAGCATCGTCAGCAGCGTCGACGAGATGAGGCCGCCGATGATGACGATCGCGAATGGGCGCTGCGTGTCGGAGCCGATGGCGTGCGACGTCGCCGCCGGCAGCAGGCCCAGCGACGCGAGCAGCGCCGTCATGAGCACGGGCCGCAGCCGCTGCGAGACGGCGTGGATGATGGCCTCCTGGCTGTCGGGCGAGCGCACGCGCGCCTGGCGCACGTAGAGGATCAGCAAGACGCCGTCCATGACGGCGACGCCGAACAACGTTATGAAGCCCACGGCCGCCGACACCGACAGCTCGGTGTGCGTGAAGTACAGCGCGAAGACGCCGCCCACCGTCGCGAACGGCACGTCGAGCAGCACGACGACGGCGGGCAGGATCGCCTTGAACGTCAGGTAGAGCAGGAAGAAGATCACGGCGATCGACACCGGCACGATGATCTCGAGGCGCTTCATGGCGCGGCGCTGGTTCTCGAACTCGCCGCCCCACGTGAAGTAGTAGCCCTCGGGCAGCTTCACCTCGCGCGCGGCGCGCTGCTGCGCCTCCGCGACGAACGAGCCCATGTCGCGGCCCTCGATGTTGCACTTGATGGCGAGGAACCGTCCGCCCTGCTCGCGGTTGATCTGCGTGCGGCCCACGTCGACGTGCACCTTGGCGAGCGCCGACAGCGGCAGCCGCGCCTGGCCGTCCTCGGACACGGGGATCTCGAGGCGCGCCAGCGTCGTCGCGTCGCCCTCCTCGGGCACGGGCAGCTTCACGCGCACGCCCACGCGGCGCTCGCCCTCCCACAGCTCCGTCGCGAGCTTGCCGCCGAAGCCGCTCTCGACGACGTCCTCGACGTCCTGCACCTGCATGCCGTAGCGCGAGATCGCCTCGCGATCGATGTCGGCGACGATGTGCTGCGCCGTGCCCGCGCGGTAGATCTCGACGTCGCGCGAGCCGCGCGTCTGGTAGAGGATGCGCCGGATCTCCTCGAGCTTCTCGTGCATGAGGTTGAGGTCTTCGCCGTAGACCTTGACGACGACCTGCCCGCGGATGCCCGAGATCGACTCCTCGACGCGGTCCTTGATGGGCTGGCTGAAGTTGTACTGGATCCCGGGACGCTTCTCGAGCTCGGCGCGCATGGCCTCGACGACCTGCTCCTTCGTCCGCCCCGTCGTCCAGTCCTCCTCGGGCTTCATCATGACGAACGTCTCGGCCTGGTTGGGCGCCTCGTCGTCGGTGCCGTCCTCGGGGTGGCCCTGCTCGGTGAGCACGTCGCGCACCTCGGGGAACTTCATGAGCGCAAGGCGCGTGTCGCGCAGCACGTCGGCGCCGCGGTCGAGGGCGACCGAGCTCGGCGCCGTCACCGTGATGTGGATGTCGCCCTCGTTCATCTGCGGCAGGAACTCGGTGCCCAGGCGGGGCAGCAGCGTCATCGCGATCGCGAGCACGACGAAGCCGAGCAGGCGCGTCGTGATGGGATACTTGAGCGCGACGCGCAGGCCCGACAGGTAGCGCTCGCGCAGCCAGATGAGGAACCCCGGATCGCCTTCTTCGACGGGGCGGTTCTTGAGCAGCACCGTCGTGAGCGCCGGCACCGTCGTGAGCGTGAACACGAGCGCGCCCAGCAGCGCGAACGCGTACGTGAGCGCCACGGGGCGGAAGATGCGGCCCTCGACGCGCTCGAGCGTGAAGATCGGCATCATGGCCGCCGCGATGATCGACATCGAGAACAGCGTGGGGCGCACGACCTCCTTGGCGGCGCGCGCGATGACGAGCGGCACCTCATCGGGCGGCGGGCGCTCCTCCGCGAGGTGGCGGTACGCGTTCTCGACGAGGATGACGGCGCCGTCGAGCAAGATGCCGAAGTCGATGGCGCCCATCGACAGCAAATTTGCCGGCACGCCGACGTAGTACAGGCCCACGAAGGCCGTGAGCAGCGCGAGCGGCATCGTGACGGCGACGGCGAGCGAGCCCGAGACGGCGCGCAGGAACAGCCACAGCACGAGCGACACGAGCACGGCGCCCTCGAGCATGTTGTGCCCGACGGTGTGCAGCGTCGTGTCGACCATGCGCGTGCGATCGTAGAACGGCACGATGTGCATGCCGGGCGGCAGGACGTCACGGTTGACGCGCTCGATGGCCGCGTGGACGGCGTTGAGCACGTCCTTCGGGTTCTCGCCGCGCCGGAGCAGGATCGTGCCCTCGATGGAGTCGATGGCGCCGCCCCGCGCGACGGCCCCGCGCGGCGGCGTGAAGGCCTCGATGACGCGCGCGACGTCGCGCACGAGGACGGGCGTGCCGTGGTTGGCGCGCACGACCGTGTCCTCGATGTCCTTCGGCCCGCGCAGGTAGCCGCGCGCGCGCACGACGAACTCCGACTCGCCGTGACGGATGTAGCCGCCCGACGTCGAGCCGTTCGACTGGCTGATGACGTCGATGAGATCCTTGAGCGACAAGCCCACGTTGCGCAGCCGCGCCGGGTCGGCGAGCACGTGGTACTCCTTCAAGAAGCCGCCGAAGCTCACGACGTCGGCGACGCCCGCGACGCGCATGAGGTGCTTCGAGACGACCCACTCCTGCCAGCTGCGCAGCTCGGTCGGCGTGTGGTGGTCGCTCTCGAGCGTGTACTGGTAGATCTGGCCGACGGGCGTGTCGTTGGGGCCGAGCGAGGCCTCGACGCCGCTCGGCAGATCGGCGTCGGGCAACCGCTCGGCGACCTGCTGCCGCGCCCAGTAGATGTCGACGTCGTCCTCGAACGTCATGATGACCTGCGACAGGCCGAACGACGTGATCGAGCGCTGCACGAGGACGCGCGGCGTGCCCGTGAGCGCGCGCTCGACCGGGATCGTGACCTTCTTCTCCACCTCCTCGGCCGCCTGGCCCGGGTACAGCGTGATGACCATCACTTGGACGTTCGTGACGTCCGGGAAGGCTTCGATCTTGAGCTTCGTGAACGTGTAGACGCCGAAGACCGCGAACGCGACGGAGAACAGCAACGTCACGTGCCGCTTGTGAACGGCGAAGTCGATGAGGCGATCGAGCATGGAGACGGCGAGCTCGGCCGCTCTTCGAGCAATGTGTGTGCCCGGGCGTCAGCTTTCTGCGTGCGGCGCGCTCACCGGCAAAACAATCCCCACCAGCGTGAGCGCGCCGTGGAGCGCCAACGTCGCCGCCACGGCGGAAGCGAAGGCGGCGCCCACGAAAACCACGGTTGCCGCTTTTCGGAAGGTCGAAAACATGTCGGGGAATGAGGGGAGCACGCACACCTGATGCACCGCGCATGCCCAATCCCGGGCCTTTTGGACAGTGACCTTAGGTAGTGAGACGGATGCGGACGCGGCAAAGTGCCGCGTCGACGCGCGGCAAATTGCCGCGTCACGAGGCTCAGTCGTCGGCTTCGGTTTTTCCGGTTCGTCGCGCGAGGAGGCGCTGGAGCGTGCGCCGGTCGACGCCCAGGATCGTGGCGGCGTCGGTCTTGTTGCCGTCGCACTGGGCGAGGACGCGATCGACGTAACGGTTCTCGAGCTCGTCGAGCGTGGGCCAGCCGCGATCGATGGCCGTCCCCTCGGCCTCGGGCTCACCCGAGACGACGGTCGGCAAGTCCTCGGGCAGCACGATTCCGCGCGAAGACATGGCGACGGCGCGCGCGAGCGCGTTCTCGAGCTCGCGCACGTTGCCGGGCCACGCGTGGGCACGCAGGCGCGCCAGCGTCTCGGGGGCGATCTCGGGGATGGGGCGCCCGATCTGCGCGGCGTGGCGCGCCACGAAGTAGCGCGTGAGCGCGTCGATGTCGTCGCCGCGCTGGCGCAGCGCCGGGACGTGCAGCGCGACGACGTTGAGGCGGTAGAAGAGATCGCGGCGCATGCGCTGCTCGGCGATCTCGACCTCGAGGTCGCGGTTGGTCGCCGACACGATGCGCACGTTGACGGGGATGGCGGCGTCGCCGCCGACGCGGCGGACCTCGCCCTCCTGCAAAACGCGCAGGAGCTGCGCCTGCATCTTCACGGGCACGTCGCCGATCTCGTCGAGGAACACCGTGCCGCCGCTCGCCGACTCGAAGAGGCCGCGCCGCTGCGAGTGCGCGCCCGTGAAGGCGCCGCGCTCGTGGCCGAACAGCTCGCTCTCGAGCAGCGTCTCGGCGAGGCCGCCGCAGTTCACGGCGACGAACGGCTGCGCGGCGCGCCCGCTGCGCGCGTGCAGCATGCGCGCCACCATCTCCTTGCCCGAGCCGCTCTCGCCCGTCACGAGCACCGTCGTGTCGGTGGGGGCGATCTGCGCGATCTGCTTGTACAGGTCGAGCATGGCGGCGCTCGTGCCGATGAGCGTCTTGGGCTCGATGGCGGCGTGGCGGAGCTGGCGGTTCTCGCCCGCGAGGCGCTTGCGCTCGAGCGTGCGCGCGACGGTGGTCTGCAGCGCGACGACGTCGACGGGCTTGGCCAGGTAGTCGGCCGCGCCGCGCGAGATCGCGTCCATGGCGGCGCCCGGGTTGGCGTAGGCCGTCACGAGGATGAGCGGCGTCTCGGGCGCGCGCGCGTTGAGCGCGTCGAGGATCTCGAGGCCGCTCGCGCGCGGCATCTGCACGTCGCCCACGACGAGGTCGAAGGTCTGGCGCGCGATCTCGTCGAGCGCGAGCTGCCCGTCCGACACGGCCGTGACGTCGTGGCCCGCCGACCTCAAGACCGTCGTGAGGAGCTCGAGCGTGAGGTCGTCGTCTTCGGCGATGAGGATCCGCGCGCGGGCGACCATGAATCCCCATTATCATACAAAGCCAGATGAAAACCGAAGGCGTCCCGTCGACCTGGCCCGTGTTCGCGGCCTTGCTCGTCGTGGCGCTGCTGTTCCTCGCCATGCTGGGCACCGATCTCGTCGTCGCGCGCGGGGTCTCGGCGCGCACGTCGGAGATCGTCGAGAACGCGCAGCGGTCGATCGAGCTCGTCGACGATCTGCGCGCGCAGACCCACCGGCTCGTCGCGCCCGGCCTCGAGGCCGAGGACATCGGCGTCATCGGCGAACGGATCACCGTCGATTCGGCGGCCTACCCGCGGCTCGCGACGTCGCCCGGCGAGCGGGAAGAATGGAACAATCTACGCGGGCTGCTGGACGACCTGCGCGCCGCGGCCGCCGGCGGCCACCCGACGTCGGAGCTCGCGAGCGACATCGAGGCCTCGATCGACAAGCTCGTGCGCATCAACGGCAAGTCGGCCGACGAGAGCGTCGACGCCATCCACCGCATCCACGACGACGCCATCCTCGCCGACACGCTCGTGGGCGGGCTCGCGTTCGCGCTCGCGGCCGTCATCGCCGCGATCCTGTGGCGGCTGCTCGGGCGGCAGCGGCTGCTCGTCGCGACGCACCTCGCGCTCGTCGAGGAGCGCAACCGTGACCTCGACGCGTTCGCGGGCCGCGCGGCGCACGATCTGCGCGTGCCGCTCAGCCCCATCCGCGGCTACGCCGACCTCGTGTCGCTCAACAAGGACGCGCCCGCCGAGGTGCGCGAGATGGCCTCGCGCATCCAGGTCGCCGTGGGCCGCATGGCGCGCGTCATCGACGACATGCTCGAGCTCGCGCGCGCGGGCCGCGCCGCGTCGGGCGAGATCGTGCCGGGCGTCGCCGTGGCGCGCGTCCTCGAGGAGCTGCGCGTCGAGCTCGCCGACGCCGAGGTCAGGACGGAGCTCGCGAGCGATCCCGTGGCCTGCGGCCCGGGTGTGCTCGAGCAGATCGTGCGCAACCTGCTCGAGAACGCCGCGAAGTTCCGCTCGCGGCAGCGCCCGCTGCGCATCAAGATCAAGACCGAGCGCCAGGGCGATCAGATCGCGCTCTTCGTCGAGGACAACGGCGTCGGCATGGACCCGGCCAGCGCCGAGCACGTCTTCGAGCCGCACTACCGCGCCGAGGGCGCGCGCGAGATCCCGGGCCACGGCCTCGGCCTCGCGATCGTCGAGCGCGCCGTGCGGGCCCTCGGCGGCACGTGCAAGATCTTCGCGTCGCCCGACCACGGCACGTCGGTCGTCGTGCGGCTGCCGCGCGCCCTCGGGCACGAGGCGCCGCTGCGCCGCGGGTGACGCCTCGAGCGGGGTGATCGCGGTCACGGCGAAGAATCTTGCCGCGTCCGACGTCAGAGGCAACGATCTCGCCGCCCCCACTTTCACCCGGAGTCAGATGATGCAACGCCTCGCCGCTCGATCGTTCTCCGTCGCCGCGCTCTGTGTCCTCGCGGGCCTGTCCGCGGGCTGCGCGACGTCCCCGCCGCCGCCCGCGTACGCGCCGCCGCCCGCGTACGCGCCGCCGCCCGCGGCGCCCGCGCAGGGTCCCGTGCCGCTCGAGCACTGGGCCGATGTTCATCCCGAGGCCGCGCGCGAGCTCGGCGACTGGGTGCGCGCGCACCCCCAGGCGGCCCGGCGCTTCTTCGACTGGGACGGGCATCACCCCGAGAAGTCCCACGAGTTCGTGACGTGGACGATCACGCACCCGGCCGAGGGCATCGACGCGTTCGCGTTCACGCACCAGGGCTGGCCATTCTTCAACGAGGTCATGGCGCGCCACCGTCCGGCCGCCGAGGCGTTCATGTTCTGGTGCCGCCGCCACCCGCCCGCCGCCGAGGCCCTCATGAACCACCCGCGCGCGCTCGAGTGGGCCGGCCACCACCTCTATCAGATGTGACGGTGCCGCCTGCAGGAAGCCCGGCCATCAGATGTGACGGCGCCGCCTACGGGAATCCCGGCGACGACGCGGGCGATGGCGCGGGGCAGTAGACGATCTCGTAGTCCTTCGCGCCGACGCCGTTGTTCTGCTCGACGCACGGGCAGGTGAACAGGCTCTGCGGATCGTCGTAGGGATACGTATAGGAGGTCGGGCAGCCCATCTTCATGTACGACGTCACGGGCGTGGCGCCCTTGCCGCCGTTGCTGCTCTGGCCGTTCACGCACTCGACGACGTTGCCCATGCTGTCCTTCTTCTGCTGGCTCGCGGGGCAGTTCGTCAGCAAGTTCACCGCGCACACGGGGCTTCCGCAGTTCATGTCGCCGAGGAGCTTGCCGCCCGGGACGTAGCTCGGGTCGGGCGTCCACGCGCCGTCGAGCTGGATGATGGCCAGCGGGATCGTGAAGCCGTCGACGAGGCTGATGTCGTACCAGTCGTCCTTCATGCCCGCGTTGAGCGTGAACTCGGCGAGCGTGTCGTTGCCCGTCTGCGCGCACTTCGGGTTGTTGCCCGTGCCCGTGCACCCCGACCGCGGCCACACGCGCCCCGAGAACTTGTTGGACCAGCCGATGACCTGGAGATCGCCGGACGCGATCTCGAGCGTCCCGTTGGGCAGGCCGAACGTCCAGATGTCGTAGCTGCAGCTATTGAGGATGTAGAGCTTGCGCGGCAACGTCTGGTCGCCGATCGGCATGGCCTTCGACATGTCACCGACGAAGCCGACGCCCGTGCCGGCGTCGCTGCCGCCGCCCGCGGAGCTGGGCATGCTCGCGTCTGCCGCAGCGCCAGCGCCGCCGCTCGCGCTGCCGGCGACGCCGGTCGCGGCGCCCGCCGTGCCACCGACGTCGCCGCCGCCTCCTCCCTGGCCGGGGCTCTCAAGGGACACGCCCGCCGCGCCGGAGGTCGTATCGCCCGCGGAGCCGCTGGCGCCGGCCATGCCCGCGCCGGCCGTTCCCGGCAGTCGCTGAGTCGCGACGCCGCCCCCACATCCCATCGCAAAAAGGAGAGAACAGACTGAAAAGAGGCTGCGGGTCTGCATGCCCTATATGTGCGCCGCGCGGCGCGCGGCCGCGGTGCGCGCGGCGGCCGCCCGGTGCATCGTCGGCGTGAGCCGTTTGGCGAGCGACCACGTCTGCGCCTGGCGCGCAGGCGTTCGCTCGAGCCGCTCAGCCCGTGGCGGCGTCGGTCTTGCGCGCGCGCGCGCGGTCGTAGTGCGTGCCGAACAGGTGGTCCCACAGCGGCGTCGTGAAGCCCCAGTTGTATTCGGGGTGCGCGTGGTGCAGCAGGTGGTGGCGCTTCATCTTCTTGAGCCAGGGGTTCTTGAAGCTCCAGTGGTGGCTGCCGTGGTGCGCCACGCAATACAGGATGTACCCGAGCCAGCAGAAGCCCATGACGACGCCCGTCGAGGAGGCCCGCAGCGGCAGCGCGAGCAGCTCGAAGACGGCGATGAGCGCGATCGTCGTGAGGTACCAGGGCACGCCGATGAGCGCGCGCGGGCTCTTGTGGTGCAGGTCGTGACCCTCGGTGAGGAAGGACGTCCACAGGTGGTAGACGTATCGGTGCAGCAGGAACTCGACGAGCGTCCAGGACAGGAAGCCCGTGACGGCGTAGCCGACGAACGCGAGCGGCGACAGCGCGAGGTGCCCATGCGGCAAGGCGTGGCTCACGAGCCAGATGACGAGCGAGACGTTCGCCACGTAGCCAAACCAGTAGTTGAACGTGGACGAGCCCAGCTTGCGGATGAGCTCGGTGCGCGGGTCGTTGTCTTGAGCGATCGTCGCCATGTCGGTTCTCTCGACACGGAACCCTAGCAACAGCTCGACCGTCGGCCAGTGACGGCGGCATTTTTCTTTGGCTTGTCACTTTGTTCGCGCAGGCGCCCGGCGTCGGACATCTGCCGGAGGCGCGCCGGCCCGGCGTTCAATGTTCGACAGCGCGCGGGCGGTGGCCGTGGTTTCAGCGGCCTTTGGGCGCGCGCCACGCTGGCCCAGGCCTTGCGATGTCGGGGCGCATGGACGCGACGACACGGGCACCGGGAACCTTGACGCGCGGGCTCGCGCGCCTCTCCGCGCGGCCGAGGGTCGTGCTGGCCGTCGCGCTCGTCGTGGCGCTGGGCGCGGCGGACGCGGCCTCGCGGCTGCGCCTGCGCACGTCGCTCGTCGAGCTCCTGCCGACGCGCGACGCGGCCGTCGTGAGCCTCGAGCGCACGCGGTCGCGCGTGGGCGACATGAACCTGCTGCTCGTGGGCGTGCGCTCGCCCGACCACGCGGCGAACCTGCGCTACGCCGCGGCGCTCACGGCCTACCTCGAGACGTTGCCGCCCACGGTGTGCGAGCGCGCGGCGTCACACGTCCACGATCTGCGGGATTTTTTCCAGCAGAACCGCTGGCTCTACGTCCCCGAGGACCACCTCGAGGAGGTGCGCGACGAGCTGCGGCGCGCGATCCTCAAGCGCAAGAACCCGCTCGTCATCGATCTGTCGGACGACGACGGGGATCTGGGCGCCAAGCTCACGGCCAGCCTGCGCGCCGACGGCGCGCTCGAGCAGCGCTTCCCGAACGGCGACTTCGTGAACGGCGACTTCGCGTGGGTCGCGGCGCTGCCGCCGGGCGGCCTGCTCGTCGAGAACGCGGGGCAGCCGCTGCTCGACGCCGTGCGCGCCTTCACGAAGGCGCACCCGCCGACGTCGTTCCACCCGCAGATGCAGGTCCTGCCCGCGGGGCCCGTCATGGCGACGCTGCGCAACCGTGAGGCCGTCGAGCACGACATCGTCTCCGTGACGATCGCGTGCGTCGTCATCATCGGCCTTTCGATCGTCGTGTTCTTCCGGTCGCTGCGCGCGCTGCCGCTCGTCGTCGCGCCCGCGCTGCTCGGCACGCTCGCGGCGTTCGCGGTGGCGTCCTTCGCCTTCGGCTACCTCAACTCGTCGACGGCCTTCCTGGGCTCGATCATCCTCGGCAACGGCATCAACTACGCCATCGTGCTGCTCGCGGCGTTCCGCGAGCGCCGGCGCGCCGGGCAGGACGCGCGACCGGCCGTCGTGGGGGCCGTCGAGGACGTGTGGCGCAGCACGCTCGCGGCCGCGCTCGCGGCGGCGGCGGCCTACGCGTCGCTCGCCCTCACCGGCTTTCGTGGGTTCTCGCAGTTCGGGGTCATGGGCGCCGTCGGCAGCGTCGCCTGCTGGGCGGCGACGTTCCTCGTGCTGCCCGCGCTGCTGGGGCGCTTCGCGGGGCCCGCGCCCGCGCCGCGCGTCGTGAAGACGACGGCGTCGGGCTTGCCCGCGCTCATCGGGCGCCGCCCGGGCGCGCTGCTCGTGGGCGCGCTCGCGCTCACGGCCGTCGCGCTCGTGGGCCTCGGGCACTTCGCGCACGACCCGTTCG
>Ga0210396_10005286_pt1 | contig 12514 bp, 11 predicted proteins | sample IncBWH17OmetaG_FD_155466 | JGI IMG/M metagenome (GOLD analysis project Ga0210396, IMG submission 155466) | Forest soil microbial communities from Barre Woods Harvard Forest LTER site, Petersham, Massachusetts, United States - Inc-BW-H-17-O ...
CCCGTGGCGGCACGCTTTCGTCACCATCGAAACGGCCGGTGCAGGCTTCGGCAACCGCACGTAAAATATTGTCATAGGCACCGCAACGGCAGAGGTGGCCCGACAGGGCTGCGCCGATCTCCTCGCGCGAGGGCGCTGCGGCGCCGCTCTTTTTTCGCCATTTGTCGTGAAAGGCGACGGCCTCGACGACAAAACCTGGTGTGCAGAAGCCGCATTGCAAGGCGTCGAGCGCCATAAATGCCTTCTGAATGGGATGCAGCATTCCGGCGCCGATTCCCTCGACGGTCGTGATCGTCATGCCTGCGGCGGCTTTCGCCGGCATCAGGCAGCTGACGACAGGCACGCCGTCGCGCAATACCGTACAGGCGCCGCAGACACCGGCTCCGCAGACGAGCTTGGTACCGGTGAGATTTAGGTTGTCGCGAAGGACATCGACCAGAAGAGCTTCGGGATCGTCGGGCAAGGTTTCAACGCGACCATTGATCGTCACTGTGCTCATCGCGATTTCCTCCTGGTGCTGGATGTGGATGTGGATGGCGCGACGGCGCCAGCCACAAGCAGACGAACCATTCGATCGAGCTCTCGCAGGATGCTAGCGTTCAGCCGCAGATCGTTGAATCCGCGGATGGCGATTTGAATGCAGCGGGCCAGGTCGCGAGATTTCATGCCTGCCTGCAGCGCGAGACCCTGCTTGGCACAAACGCGATCGATGGTTTCGGCGCGCAATCCGGCGTTATGCTCGATGAAGCTCTGATAGAGATCGCGCGTCTGAAGCTGATGTTCTGACAGGAGTTCTTCGGCCTGCGGAGAGTCCTCGACGCACTCGATGAGATAGCGAAAGCGCGCATCGATTTGTGCGGCCAGAATATCAGCCAGCCCGCCACCGGCCTCTTCCTGATGGAGGCCCGCGGCGGCCTCAGCCTCGTAGGCGCCCTCATGCAATAACTCGACGACTGCGCGGAACAGGGCTTCCTTGCTGTCGTAGTGATGATAGAGCGCTTGCCGGGTTAGCCCGGCTTCCTCCGCTATCTGGCTCATCGATGCGCGTCGATAGCCGAACCGGGCAAAGATGTTTTCCGCAGCCGTTAGTATGCGATCAGAGGAGCCCATGCGACATTTTTGACAATGATTGTCAGTTTGTCAAATGGTATGATGCCGCTTGGGCGTCACCTGCTCGCTTTACGCGCGACCTCGATGAAGTTGCGCACCAAGGCGGAGGGATTGTCGCGCCGATATACCAGCGTCAGCGGCATCGGCGGCAGCGAGCCGCGAACCAGTCTGCGGTAGACGACGCTGTCATTATGCAGCGCCCGCATGGACTCCGGCACCAGCGAGATTCCCTGTCCGGCCGCAACCAGGTTGATCGCGGTGATGATACGCGGAACCTGCTCCGCCACCTGTGGCTCGAAGCCGGCACGGTGCAACGCGCTCATCAATACCTCGAAGATTCCAAAACCGTCGGGCCGACGATAGAGCACTAGGCGTTCCTGCATCAGCACCGACAGCGCGACCGGCGCGACCGACCGGGCGAGCCGATGATCCTTCGGCAGCGCCGCCACAAACGCTTCCTCATGCAGGACATGACTCTCCAGGGCGGGCAGACCCGAACCGGTAATGCGGACGAATGCCATGTCGAGGCGCTTTTCATCGACCCCGGAAAGCAGCTCAAACGTCTCGCGTTCCTCCACCTCAAAGGTCGCCAGCGGATAGGCTTCGCGGAACGCGCGGAGCAGCTTTGGCGCCAGATGATGCAGCGATGCGGAACTGGTGAAGCCGCAGGCGACATGGCCCTGTTCGCCACGATCAAAGCGCCGCACCCGCACAATAGCGGCGGCGGCGCTGTCGAGTGTGTGGCGGGCGTCTTCGAGGAATTGCCTGCCGGCGGCGTTGAGAACGACGCGCTTGGCGACGCGATCGAACAGCCGCACGCCGAGTTCGGTCTCCAGGCTGCGGATTTGCTGGCTCAGCGGCGGTTGCTCCATGTTGAGCCGGCGAGCCGCCCGCGTGACCGAGCCGTCCTCGGCGACAGCCACGAAATAACGCAAATGCCTGAGCTCCAAGGTGTTCCTCCCTTAGCAAGATACATACTTATAAAATATCAACTTGGTACCAAAGATATATTTTACATACCTACTAGCAAGGTCAATGTTGACGGCGGATGGAGACTGGCGACGGTCTCCCGCGTCTTTCCACGTTGAGGAGCAGCAGGATCATGGCCACCCCCAAAGTTGCAATCGTTGGCGCCGGGATGGGCGGCATGGCCGCGGCCGGCACGCTTCGGCAGGCAGGTATAGAAGTCCAGATCTACGAACAAGCGCATCAGTTCGGCCGTATCGGCGCCGGCATCCAGATGTTGCCGAACTCCATGAAGGTGCTGCGCGGCATCGGTGTCGAGGATGTGCTGCGCGCACGCGCCTTCGCGCCGTACTCGCATCTCAACCGCGTCGGTGACACCGGCGAGGTCAAGCGCGAACTGCCGATGCCGGAAGACCTCTATAACGCCCCGTTCCTTTGCATGCATCGTGCCGACCTGCACGAGGCGCTGACTTCAATCGTGCCGAGCGAAGTCATTCACCTGAACAAGAAACTGGTCGGGCTGGAGCAGAATGGCGGACCGGTCACGCTTTCCTTCGCCGACGGGACGACCGTCAAGGCGGACGCCGTGATCGGCGCGGACGGCGTGCATTCGGTGGTGCGCGACAGCATTATCGGGCCTGACAAGCCGATCCATCGCGGCCGCATCGCGTACCGCTCCGTGTTCAAATCCAATCTGATGCCAAAGGAGATCTCCGTCTCCCGCACCAAATGGTGGGGCGAGGATCGCCACATCGTGATCTATTACACGACCAAAGACCGCAGCGATCTCTACTTCGTCACCAGCGTGCCGGAGCCGGCGGACTGGGTCACCAAAGAATCATGGTCGGCTAAGGGCGATGTCAGGGAATTGCGCGCGGCCTATGCCGGCTTCCATTCCGAAGTTCGGATGGTGCTCGATGCCTGCCCTGATTGCCACAAATGGGCGATCCTGGAACGCGAGCCGCTGCCGACCTGGAGCCAGGGCAGGGTCGTCCTGATCGGTGACGCCTGCCATCCGATGACACCTTATATGGCGCAGGGTGCTGCAACGTCGATCGAGGACGCCGCGGTGCTGGCGCGCTGCCTGAAGGATGTCTTGATCGATGGAATCGAGGCGGCATTCAAGCGCTTCGAAGCCCATCGCAAGCCGCGTACTTCCAAGATCCAGCAGATTTCCAGCGCAAACACCTGGATGAACGGCGGCAATGATGATCCGAGCTGGCTCTATGGCTATGACGCCTGGAACATCTCGCTGGACGAACCCGCTCCCACACCGGGCGCCGCCCAGAAGCCGGTTGCAGCATGAGCGGGTCTATGACGTCTTCCAAAGCAAGTTTCACGGCACCGGATGGAGTTTCGATCGCCTACACCGTGCACGCCAAATCCGCTCCCGGCGGATCGTCGATCCGGCCGCGGATCGCGCTGATCCATTCCCTGGCGCTCGACCAGGGCATCTGGGATGGCGTGGTGCCGTTGCTGACCGAACATGCTGACGTGCTGACCTATGATTGCCGCGGCCATGGCAAGTCCGCGCGCCCAAAGATGAAGTTCACGCCGGAATTGTTCGCGGCCGACCTCGCAGGTCTGCTCGACCATATGAGGTGGCCTTCCATCACGCTCGCCGGCTGCTCGATGGGCGGGTGCATCGCGCAGGCGTTTGCGGGGATGTATCCCGACCGGGTGCAGGCGTTAGCCTTGATCGACACTACAGCCTGGTACGGACCGACCGCGCCAAAGGACTGGCGCGAGCGCGCCGCGACTGCGGCGAGCAAGGGCTTCCAGGCGCTATCGGCGTTTCAGGCGACACGCTGGGTGAGCGATGCGTTTCGCGAGGCGCATCCGGAGGTGATCCGCCCGAATATGGATGTGTTTCTCGCCAATGACGTCGATTGCTACCGAGCCACTTGCGAGATGCTGGGCGATGCTGATTTGCGGCACGATCAATCCACCCTGCGGATGCCGACCCGGGTGATCGTCGGCGAGGAGGACTATGCCACGCCGGTCGCGATGTCGGAGCAGATGCAAAAGGCCATGCCTGACGCAACATTGTCGGTGTTGCGCAAGGTTCGCCATCTGACGCCGATGGAATGCCCGGCGGTCATCGCGGAAGAAATTCTGACGCTGATGAAACGCATCTGATCCAGCATATCCGGCATGTCCAGAGTTAAGTGAGTACAGGTTGGCTTGCATGTGACGCGTATTGACCGATAGGGTCGGACCGAAAAATAGAACAAGCGGGAGAAAACCTTTGTCAGTCGCCAACGCGGAGCCGTGGTCCGACGCTCCCGCCGTTCCCTCCGCGTCATTTGCTTCCGAGGATGCCGCCGCTACCCTGATCGTGCGTATGGAGCAGGTGCCGACGTCGCGCTGGTACGTCGTCGCCCGAATCGTCATGGGCAGCGCGACCTTTTTCGATGCGTTCAATGCGCTGTCGCTCGCCTTCGTGCTGCCGATCCTGGTGCCGCTGTGGCATATCACGGCGCCCGAAATCGGCTTCCTGATCGGCGCCAGCTATGTCGGCCAGGTTATCGGCGCCCTCGCGTTCAGTTCGGCGGCCGAGCGTTACGGCCGGGTGCCTTGTGCGGCGGCAGCGACCGCCATTTACGCGGTGATGAGTCTCGCCTGCGCCGGCGCCTGGAGTTTCAGCGCTCTGCTCATTTGCCGATTCATTCAGGGCATCGGGGTTGGCGGCGAGATGCCGGTCGCCGCGACCTATATCAGCGAGCTTTCCAAAGCCCGCGGTCGCGGCCGGTTCTTCATGCTGTACGAGATGATCTTCCCGATCGGCCTGATGGTGACGGGTCAGGTCGGCGCGATACTGGTGCCGCAGTTGGGATGGCAGATCATGTTCCTGATCGGCGGCATTCCCGGGCTGATCATCGCACTTCTGTTGTTGCGATTGCCGGAATCGCCGCGCTGGCTGATCGGGAAGGGCCGCCTGGCCGAAGCCGAGGCGGTAGTGACGCGATTGGAGGCAGCCGCCAGCAAAGCCGGCGCGACACCATCCGCCGCGTCGCCGGTCGTGACGATGCCGGCGCAGGTACTCGTTCCGCCGCGGTCGCGCGGTACTTGGAGCGAGTTGCTCTCTCCCGCCTATCGCGGCCGCACGCTGATCGTATGGGTATTGTGGGCCGCGGCGTATCTGATCGCCAATAGCCTCAACAACTGGATGCCGACGCTGTACACCACCGTCTATCATCTCGGCCTGCCTCAGGCGCTGCGGGCTGCCTCGATGACCAACGTCGCCCAGGTCGTGCTGGTTTTGATTTGCGCGATGGTGATCGATCGGACCGGCCGCAAATACTGGATGATGGGTGCCTTCGGGCTTGGCGCCGTTTTGTTAAGCGTGCTGGCATTCGGCGGGACCCAGGACGTCTCCTGGGTCATCGTTTTCAGCACACTCAGTTATGGGCTGGTCGGGTCGATCGCCGCCGTGGTCTATCTCTATACGCCCGAAATCTACCCGACCCGGATGCGGGCGATCGGAACCGGTGTCGCGACCTCATGGCTGCGGGTCGCCTCCGCGATCGGACCCACGCTGGTCGGATTCATGCTCGGCAAAGGCGGGGTCGACTCGGTCTTCCTGATGTTCGCCGGCGTTGCCGTGCTGGGATTGGTGGCCGCGACCCGGATGATCGAGACGCGCAACCTTCGCCTCGAGGATATTGCGCGCTGACAGGGCGGCTATTCGTCCGGGCTTTGCGCCGATCTCCGCAACGACCCGTCGGCGCACTATCAGGGCTGATGTCGCCGGGTGATCGCGACCTGTGCAGCCTGAGCGTAAAGACTCGAGATCAGATCGAACTGGATGCTGGTGGTTTGGGATTTCGCGGCCCAGCCGTCCAGCGCGTCAAGCATCGGCGGCAGCGTTGCGGCGCGCAACGCGGCATAGGCTTCGGTGACGGAGTGCCCGGTCACGGTGGCGCGGTAGCGTGTTTCCTTGCGTGACGAGCTGCCCTCGGTTTCGATCAGGCCGGAGCGGACCAGCTTGCGCGTGGCGTATTGAAGATTGGGGACGTCGACGCGGTTGAGCAATTGCCCGATCTCGGAAAGCCGCTTCGGTTCATCACCCATCCGAACCACGTTGAGCACGGCGACGTCGTCGCCGGTGAGCGGCACGTCGCAGACCGCGGCCAGACACGCCGCCTTCCAGCGATAATAGGCTTGCGCCAGCCGCTCCAGTCCGAATTCGAAATCGGATAGCCGCCGTTCCGTTTCAGTTCGCGCGAGATGCCATGAGCCCGGCCGTTCAACGACGGTGGGTTGGGTTTTCGGCTTCGCGGTACTGCCGTTTTTCTTCAGCGCGGTATTGGTGGTCCTCTTCAAAATAGTCTCCCGATGTCGCGTGCGCTCAAGGCGTAAGCAACCCTGCTCAATCTATGCTATTTACAATTAGGAATCTTACATTAAAAATTCAATTAAGAAAGCACGATGAAGTGGCACCGCCAAAAGGCGGGCGTTCCGGGTGGGAGTCGATACAATGGCAGGACAATGGATTGATATCGCGGCTGCCGATGGCGGCACCTTCAAGGGATATCTTGCCGTCCCGGCCTCGGGATCAGGTCCCGGCATTCTGCTGTTGCAGGAGATTTTCGGCGTCAACGCCTCGATGCGCGAAACTGCCGATTACTATGCCGAAGAAGGTTACGTGGTGCTGGCGCCGGATTTGTTCTGGCGGATGGAGCCTGGCGTCGACCTCGGCTACACCGAAGCCGATTTCAACAAGGCATTCGGCTACTTTCAGCGCTTCGATGCCAATCAGTCGATCAAGGATTCTGCCGATGCACTGAAGGTGCTGCGCGCGCGTCCGGAATGTGTCGGCAAGGTCGGTGCGCTCGGTTTTTGCCTCGGCGGCAAGCTTGCCTATCTCGTTGCGGCGCGCACCGATGTCGATTGCGCCGTCAGCTATTACGGGGTCGGCATCGAGGCCGATATTGGCGAGGCCGCGCAGGTCAAGTGCCCGATGGTGTTTCATTTCGCCGAGCTCGACAAATACGCGCCGGCGGAGGCACGCGAGCGGATCAAGGCTGCGTTCGCCAAGCGACCTGATGTCGAATTTTATCTCTATCCCGGCTGCGACCATGCCTTCGCTGCGCCCGAGCGCGCGAGCTTCAACAAGCCGGCGACCTTGATGGCGCATTCGCGCTCGATTGCGCTATTCCGCAAGGTGCTGGGTCCGCATTACGATCTCTCCGCGCTGTGGGATCGTCATACCGAACTGGAATTCGCGGTTCGCTCCGCGGAAGAGACCATGAAAACGATGGTCGCCGAACCCTACGTCAATCACATTCCGACCATGACCGGCGGCGTCGGCTACCGCGACCTCCTGCGCTTCTACAAGAATCATTTCATTCCGAAGACGCCGCAGGACACCAAGCTGATTCCGATCTCGCGCACCATCGGCGCCGACCGCATCGTCGACGAGATGCTGTTCTGCTTTACCCACGATATCGAGATCGACTGGATGCTGCCCGGCGTGGCTCCAACGGGCAAATATGTGGAAGTTCCGCTGATCGCGATTGTCCGGTTCCGCGGCGACAAGCTCTACAACGAACACATCTACTGGGATCAGGCTTCGGTGCTGGTGCAAGTCGGGCTTCTCGATCCCGCTCTGCTTCCCGTAGCCGGCATAGCGACGGCGAAAAAGCTCGTCGATGAGACGCTACCCTCGAACACGCTGATGGCGCGATGGGCTGAGAGCGCATCGCAAGCTGCTGAATAAATCGCCTTCGATGTACGGCGCCCGTCCCGGGCGCCGTTTCGCTCTGTGGAGTAGATTGTCATGAATTCTTCCACGCTTTCTCGCCGCACCATCCTGCAACTGGCCGGCGCTGCCGCATTGCCTCTCTCTTCCGGTCTTCTGTCAGGTTCGGCGCAAGCCGCCGCGCCGGGCACGCTGACCATCGCCTACAATGTCAATTTGCCGTCGTTCGATCCGACGATCGGACAATCTGCGGTCAATCCGACGATCCAGTCGATCTATCAGGCGGTCTTCGATCCCTATATTGCTCAAGCGCCTGACCTGTCGTTCAAGCCCGGCCTGCTGACGAAATGGGGTTGGAATCCGGATCGCACCAAAGTCATCCTGGAGTTGCGCAAGGGCGCGACCTGGCACGACGGTTCACCGGTGACGCCGGAAGACGTGGTCTGGTCGCTGACGCGCGCCGCCGACAAGAACAGCGGCAATCCGATCCAGTTCGTCTGGTCCAAGATCGGCAACTACAAGGTCGACGGCAATACCGTCACCGCCGACGTGCTGGAATTCGAGCCGACCCTGTTCAAGTGGATGGCTTTTCTCACCGGCTATGTTCTACCGAAGGCCTATTTTGAGAAGGTCGGTGCGGAAGGTTTCGAGAAGGCGCCGATCGGCTCCGGTCCGTACAAGGTCGATGCCTTCGAGCGCAACTCGTTCCTGCGGCTCAAGGCGCATCCGGGCTATTGGGGTCCCAAGCCCGCGTTCGATACCGTGGTGTTCAAATTCGTCACCGATCCCACCAGCCGCGTCGCCGAAATCGAATCGGGTGGGTCGGACGTAACGTTCGAAATTCCCTATGAGGAATTCGACCGCTTGAAGTCGAAATCCGGCCTCGTCGGTGTGACCAAGCCGGTGTCCGACATCGCGATGATATTCATCACCGATATCGACCCGATGCTCGACCGCAACGTCCGCCTCGCGGCCAATCACGCGATCGACAAGAAGGCGATCGTCGACCGGCTTCTCAAGGGCTACGGCGTTCCGATCTCGACCCTGGAAGCGCCCGGCTATGCGGCCTACGATCCCTCGATCAAGGTGTCCTACGATCCAGAGCTGGCGAAGAGCCTGCTGGCCAAGAGCGGCTTCTCGCCGGACAAGCCGGTCAAGTTCACCATCCAGACCACGCGCGGCTTCAAGCCGAAGGATTACGAGATGATCCAGGCGATCGTCGGGATGTGGCGCAAGGTCGGCATCGAGGCCAATATCGAGGTCTACGAGATCGCGCAGCATTTCGAACTGCGCGCGCGTCATGCGCTGGCGCCGGCCGCATTCTACAATTGGGGCAATGCGATCGGTGATCCCTCCACTTCGACCGGCTTTGCGATGTTCGGTCCGTCGCCGCATTGCGCCTGGAAGGGCAAGGATCTGGTCGAGCGGATCGGTCCGTTGTGGGGCGAAAAGGACGAAGCCAAGCGCATCGCCGGCTATAAGGCCGTCGACAAATACATCGCCGACGAAGGTGAGGTGATCCCGCTGATCCAGTATGTGCAGCCGATCATCTACAAAAAGGGACTGAAGGTCGTGGCGCAGGCCAACGGCATGATTCTTCCGCAACTGATCACGTCTGCTTAAGGCGCAAGGCAAGGCGAGACACTTATGAGATGGGGCGAGATCATCAGGCGACTCGTCCTCATACCGCCCACGTTGTTTGGCGTGTGCGTCATCGTATTCGTCTTGCTGCGCGTGGTCCCCGGCGATCCGATCGCCATGATGATTCCGCCGGGAGCCTCAGCCGCCGATATCGACCGGCTGCGGGCGTTTTACGGGCTTGACCAGTCGATCCCGCAGCAATTCGTCACCTGGCTCGGTCAGGCATTGACCGGCAATTTCGGCCGCTCGATCAGTCTGCACCAGAGTGTCTTCGAACTGGTGCTGGCGCGGTTGCCGGCAACGCTCGAATTGTCGGCAATGGCGACGCTGATCGCCGTCGCACTGGGTACGGTGGTTGCGCTGGCCGGCGTCTATGTGCGCGGCCGTGGCGCTGAATGGGCCATCGATGGCGGCATCGGCGTCTTTCTCGCGATTCCCGATTTCCTGTGGGCGCTGATCCTGCTGCTGCTGTTCGGCGTGCTGATCCCGCTGCTGCCGATCACCGGCCGGATCGACCCGCAACTCGACGTCACCTTTCAGACCAATTTCTATCTGGTCGAAAGCCTGCTGGCCGGCCGGTTTGATGTGGCGTCAGCGCTGCTTCAGCACATGATCCTTCCCGCAGTGGCGCTGGCGCTGCCGTTCGCCGCATTGGTGGCGCGCATCCTCAAAGCATCGTTGTCGGAAGCTGAAGATCAAGACTACGCGCAGATCGCCCGTGCCCGCGGCTTTTCGCGGCCGGCCGTCCTGCTGCGCGAGGTGTTTCCCAATGCCCTGATCCCGACGGTCGCGCTGGGTGGTGTGCAGATCACGCTGCTGCTCGGCGGCACGGTGCTGGTGGAGCGCATCTTCTCCTATGAGGGGATCGGCAACATGGCGATCGATGCGGTGATCAACCGTGATTTTCCGCTGATCCAGGGGTTGATTCTGACCTTCGCCATCCTCTTCATCGCCCTCAACTTCGCGGTCGATTTGCTGGTGACGCTGCTGGACCCGAGGTTGCGCCATGGTTGATCTCGCCGTCAGCAGTACGGCTCGGCACCCGTCGCGGTGGCTGGCGGGATTCGCGCGTGGCGGGCGAAGGCTCTGGCTCGGCAGCGCATTGGTGGCTCTGCTTTTCTTGATCGCGCTATTGGCGCCGCTGCTCGCCCCGCATGATCCGATCGAACAGGATCTGCTGTCGGCGCAATTGCCGCCGGCCTGGATGCAGGGCGGCGAGGCAACGTTCCCGCTCGGCACCGACAGCCTTGGCCGCTGCGTGCTGTCACGCCTGATGTATGCGGCGAGGACCGCGGTTGCGGTGGCGCTGATCGCGGCCTCGCTCGCGGCGATCATCGGGATCGCGTTCGGCCTCATCGCCGGCATGTTCGGCGGCTGGATCGACCAGGGCGTCTCGCGCCTGATCGATGTCTGGATGGCGTTTCCTCCGGTGCTGCTGTCGATCGTGCTGGCGGCGGTAATCGGCGCCGGGCTCACCTCCGTGATCGCCGCCATCGTCGTTGTCGACTGGACACGGTTTGCGCGGGTGGTGCGCGCCGAGACCATGGTGCAATTGCAGCGGGACTATGCTTCTGCCGCGCGCGCGCTCGGATTGAGCCGCAGCCAGATCCTGCGGCTTGAAATCCTGCCCAATCTCATTCCCTTGATCGTCACTTTGTTCGCGGTCGAGATGGGAATTGCGATTCTTGTCGAGGTGATCTTGTCCTTTGTCGGCATCTCCGTCGCCGGCGACGTCGCGACCTGGGGCGGGATGATCGTCGAGGGACGCCAGGTCGTCTATCAGGCGCCCTGGATCATGGCGTTTCCGATCGGCTGCGTCATTCTCAGCGTGATCGGATTCAATTTGCTCGGCGACGGTCTGCGCGCCGCGCTCGACCCGGTGCAGCGCCGATGACCGCCGTTCTCGCGGTCCACGATCTGCATGTCGCGATCGGACCACGCGGCAGCGCGGCCAACATACTGCGCGGCGCCAGCCTCGAAGTGCAGGCCGGCGAGGTAAGGGGACTGGTTGGCGAATCAGGTGCCGGCAAGTCGATGCTGGGGCGCGCCGTGCTCGGTCTGCTGCCGGCGAACGCCGTCATTGCTGGCGGTACGATCCAGTTCGAGGGACGCGATCTCCTGGTGATGCCGGAGCCGGAGCGGCGAAGCCTGCTGGGCCGCCGCATCGCGCTGATCCCGCAGGATCCCATGACCTCGCTCAATCCGGTCAAGCGCGTCGGCGCGCAGATATCGATCATGCTGCGGCATCACCTCGCATTGTCGAAACGTGATGCGCTGGCGCGCGCGACAGAACTGCTCACGGAGGTCGCGATCCGCGAACCGCGGCGCGTTCTGGAGCTCTATCCGCACGAAATTTCCGGTGGAATGCGTCAGCGGGTGTTGATCGCGATGGCGTTTGCCTGCGATCCCAGCCTGGTGATCGCGGACGAGCCGACTACCGCATTGGATGTCACCGTGCAGCGCCAGGTGCTGCAACTGGTCGAGCGTCTTCGACAACGCCACGGCGCCGCGGTCCTGTTCGTGACGCACGACCTCGGCGTGGTTGCGAAAATCTGCCGGACCATGACCGTGCTGCATGCCGGGCGGGTGCTTGAAGAAGGAGAGACGGCCGATGTGTTGGCCAAACCGCGCCATCCCTATACGCGGGCGCTGCTGGCGGCGACGCCGCGTGCTGACCGGCCGGCCGAAGCGCTTCGCCCGGTGCCGCCAGCCCTGATCGAAAGCCTGTGGTCGGAAGCGCATCGGCTGGACGGGCTTGCCGCCGCGGGGCCGACATGAGCGAGATATTGCTGCGAACCAGCCAATTGAGCTTCGCCTATCCGGACCGCTCATCGTCGCTGCTCCGGCGGCCGGCGATGCGCGAGGTCGTGAAGCGGGTCGATCTTGCGGTCCCGCGCGGCTCCGTGCTCGGTTTGGTCGGCGAGTCCGGCTCGGGCAAGACCACGCTCGGCCGGCTACTGGTGCGGCTGCTGCAGCCAACTTCCGGCGGCATCCAGTTCGACGGCATCGAAATCGGCCGCCTCAGCGAGGCTGAGCTGCGGCCATTGCGCGATCGGATCCAGATGATTTTCCAGGATCCGCAATCCTCACTTA